>OCVV012871469.1_pt1 | contig 53499 bp, 77 predicted proteins | sample 1539721 | NCBI WGS metagenome assembly OCVV01 (sample SAMN02144230, study PRJEB22623) | gut metagenome | biome: sheep rumen | host: Ovis aries | place: New Zealand
CTCCTCCTTTCTCTGAAACTACTTGCGAACTCCTCTGGATGCTATCCAAAGTCGATAGAATGCTTACTGTAATGCGCTATATTTGGTTGAGAGGAGGCAGTAAGTGTGAGAAAAGTTAAGTCCGATTCTGCTTCTAGCAAAAGTAGAAGCATGAAGCCAGCCTTGACACCAGAAGCGCGAGAGAATCAAATGATATCTTTGGCAGTCGACCTTGCCGAGAAGCAATTGATGGAAGGTACTGCCTCTTCGCAAGTCATAACTCATTATTTGAAGCTGGCTACAACAAGAGAACGTCTCGAAAAGGAGAAACTGGAACGAGAGAACGAACTCTTGAAAGCTAAGACTGAGGCAATGGAGTCTCAGAAGCGAATCGAAGAGCTGTATTCCGAAGCTCTCAATGCTATGCGTAATTATAGTGGTCTTGGTGATAACGATGACGAAGATGAATAGATCATATTCCGAATTGTTGAAGCTCGATAGCTTTAAAGATCGCTATGCTTATTTGAGGCTTGATGGCATTGTTGGAGAATCCAAATTTGGTCATGATCGGTGGATTAATCAACAATTTTATCACTCGGACGAATGGGCGTCTATTCGAGAGAAAGTTATAATCCGAGACAACGGTTGCGATCTTGGAATAGGAGGTTATGAGATTTATGGTAGGATCTATATTCACCACATAAATCCTATAAGTCGAGAAGACATACTATCGCAAAGTTCTTTGGTGACAGATCTCGATAACATGATTTGTACAACTTTCCAAACTCATCAAGCCATTCACTACGGAGATGAGAGTCTACTTGTTACGACTCCTGTCGAAAGATTTAAAAACGACACGTGCCCATGGAAAGGATGATTTAAATGGCTAAGATTTACAAGGATTACGAGGATAAGTACGTAGCTAATAACGTTGTTTACACCGGTTATTCTTCTGAACAGAACCATAACGCAAGCGCGAAGAAATAGGCTTGTCTCGCTTCGGTTACCCCGACTAGGGATTCTTCTGGCAGCATAGTGTCTGCTACTCGAATCGACAAGGATTCGTTTATCGATCTTTTCCGTAAAGGAGCGATTATTTGCGTCGATCCCGAAGGAACCATGACAAAGCCGACCTATTATACTCCCGATAATTTCGGAATCGATTTCCGAAGCGATGTCTATTATGCCTATGCCACATTCACTAATAAGGCCGGAGATTCCGTTCTTGTTCTTTCTGAAGAGGCTTACGATCTCGATCTGCGAACCTTTACCGCTTAACTAACTTCCCAAAGAAAGGTTGATTTAAATGGATAAGATTTACAAGGATTACGAGGATCAGTATATCGCTAACAATATCGTTTATGCTCCAACTTTGGACAGCGAATATAAATTAATCCACGAAAAAAAAGTTGGCTACGGTTTTGCGTCGGAGGAGCCTTGTATTAGGAACGGCAAGTTAGTAAGCGCCGTTAAAATCGACAAGGATACGCTCCTCGATCGTGTTCTTAAAGGAGCCGTCGTTTGTTTCGTAGACCCACCTAATGGTATCTTCGAGTATTTTATCCCGGTCAGCGTCGCGATTCGTAAAATGAGTAATAAAGTCAGCTTTACCGATATTATAGTATCCAACTTAGACGCACTTATGACGGTGCATCTCGTATCGTCAGAAGCGATTCTGGAAGAACTCGGTGAGAGTCTACTTGTTACGACTCCTGTCGAAAGATTTAAAAAATAGCCCAGACTGGTCGTAGTTAAAAGGAGACGGTTATGTTCAAGTGCTTTGTAAAGGCGATTAAGAAGACGGTTAAGACGGTTAAGACCATCGTTCGCGTCGTCTCCAAGGCGCTTGAACGTACCGTCGACTCTATAATCGAAAACGAGGTTGAAATGGCCAAAGCCAAGACGGAGGCAGCGAAGACCGCGTTCGATGTCACCGAGGCTTTCGTAGCCAACAACCGACTCGTTGCTTTTGTCGGTTTCACGGCTCTCGGTCTTGGTCTTGGCACTTTCTTCGCTGCCATGTACGTTTGTCATGCTCCGTGCTGCAATAAAATGGAGGTGATTTAATGGATAGCATTCTAACGTCAATCAAGAAGCTGCTCGGTATCACCGAAGAGTATACGCACTTCAATCCCGACATTATTACGCACATCAATTCTGCCTTTTTCACGTTGACGCAACTCGGCGTCGGTCCTTCCGAAGGATTTTCCATAAAGGACTCTTCTGAAACGTGGGATGATTTCCTCTCGAACGCAAACAGCAAGAATCTCGAAGCTGTTAAGTCCTACGTCTATCTCAAGGTTAAGCTTCTATTCGATCCTCCGCTTACATCTTCCGTAACCGAGGCCATCAAGAGCCAGATTAGTGAGTACGAGTGGCGGCTCAACGTAGAGGCTGATAACTCGAAGACTTAATAGAGAGGAGGAATTCAAAATGGATAACGAACTCTATCATTACGGCGTACTCGGAATGAAGTGGGGTGTAAGGCGTTCTCGTAGCAAGAGCTCTTATATTTCAAAGAAGAAGCGTAAGAAGGCTGCCTCTACGAAGAACATGAGCGCCGATGCGAAAGAAGCCGCTCGTCTCAAGAAGAAGGGCGTCAGCCAGATGTCAAATGCGGAACTTCGTAAGTATAACGAACGAAAGCAGCTCGAGCAGCAGTACGCAAAGCTTAATCCGAGTAACATTAAGCGCGGAATAGCAATAGCCGGTACTGTCGCGGGAACGCTTGGAACCGTCGCCTCTCTCTATAATAACGGTAATCAAGTTATAAACGCCGGAAAGAAGATTTTTGACGAAATCGTCAAGGCATCTAAACAGACCAAGAAGTAGGCGAACCTAATGGCATTGTCGAACACGGCCACCCCAATATATTACGGCCAATTTCGAGATGCCGTAATGCGAGGAGAAATTCCAGTAAACCGAGAGATCTCGATGGAGATGAATCGCATCGATGACCTCATTGCAAACCCCGGGATCTATTACGACGACCTCGCTGTAGAGGGTTGGATCAACTATTGCGAAAACGAGCTAACTTTAACCGATGGATCCGACCTTAAGATGCTTGATAGCTTTAAGCTATGGGGAGAGCAGATCTTTGGCTGGTACTACTTCGTTGAGCGAAGTGTTTATCAACCTTCTCCTAACGGGCACGGTGGCCACTATGTCACAAAGCGTGTAAAGAAGCGACTTATTAACAAGCAATACCTCATAGTAGCACGAGGCGCAGCAAAGTCAATGTATGGCTCGTTCATTCAAAGTTACTTCCTCAATGTCGACACCTCGACGACACATCAGATCACTACTGCTCCGACGATGCGTCAAGCAGAAGAGATAATGTCGCCTATTCGAACTGCCATCACAAGGTCTAGAGGACCGCTGTTCAAGTTCCTTACCGAAGGATCCCTGCAAAACACGACAGGCTCGAAGGCAAACCGAGTTAAGCTTGCTTCCACAAAGAAAGGAATCGAGAATTTCCTTACTGGTTCGCTTCTCGAGATCCGTCCTATGAGCATCGACAAACTTCAGGGTCTTCGAAGTAAGATCAACACGGTGGACGAGTGGCTTTCTGGAGACATCCGAGAAGACGTAATCGGTGCTATCGAGCAGGGCGCGTCTAAGAACGACGATTATCTCATCGTAGCAATGAGCTCCGAGGGAACCGTTCGAAACGGAAGCGGCGACACAATCAAAATGGAGTTGATGGACATCCTCAAAGGAGAGTACATTAACCCTCATGTGTCTATTTGGTATTACAAGCTCGATTCCGTAGACGAAGTTGCTAATCCAGAGATGTGGCTTAAGGCGAATCCGAATCTCGGAAAGACGGTTACATATGAGACCTATCAGCTTGACGTAGAACGAGCAGAGAAGGCTCCTGCGACCAGGAATGATATTTTGGCTAAGCGTTTTGGCATTCCTATGGAAGGCTATACGTATTACTTTGCGTACGAAGAGACTCTTCCTCATAGACGGCGCGATTTCTGGAAGATGCCTTGCGCGCTTGGTGCGGATCTTTCTCAGGGCGACGACTTCTGTTCTTTTACATTTCTGTTTCCGCTGCAAGATGGAAAGTTCGGAGTTAAGACTCGGAACTATATTTCTGAGATGACACTTATGAAACTTCCTGCCGCCATGAGGACTAAGTATGACCACTTTATGAAAGAGGGAACGCTCGCCGTTCTTGACGGAGCCGTTCTCGACATGATGGAGGTTTATGAGGATCTCGACAACCTTATAGTCGAAAGGGAATACGACGTTCGATGCTTCGGATACGACCCGTACAACGCGAAAGAATTCGTCGAAAGATGGGAAACCGAAAACGGTCCGTTCGGAATCGAAAAGGTTATACAGGGTATGAAGACCGAGTCCGTTCCTTTGGGCGAGTTGAAGAAACTCTCCGAAGAGCGGCTTCTTTTGTTTGACGAGGAGCTTATGAGCTTCGCTATGGGTAACTGTATCACCCTCGAAGATACAAATGGAAACAGGAAACTTCTTAAGAAGCGATATGAGGCAAAAATCGATGCTGTTGCGGCTATGATGGATGCTTTCGTTGCTTATAAACTCAACAAAGATGCGTTTGAATAGGAGGTGTGTATATGTGGACTTATAATTACACCGCTTACCCTGATGAGCTGTATCACTACGGCGTTCTTGGCATGAAGTGGGGTGTTCGTAAGAGGCGGACGACTTCTAGTGTTCATATGAATGGCGCTAAGAAAACTAAAAAGCAGCGTCCGAATGGTCGAGGAGTCGAGCCATCTCGTAGAGCCAAAATTAAGAAGGCTGTTAAGATTGGAGCGGCAGCTGCCGGAACGGCATTGGCCGTTTATGGAGCGTATAAGGCTTCGAAGTATATTAATACTACTAACGCTAAGTATCATACGGAAAATGCCGAAAGGATAGTTAAAGATTTCGACGCAAAGTATTCGAGGGATGTGGAAAGCATGTCCTCAAAGATTGCAAAGCAACGATCTCGCGTCGCAACCGGCTATAGATTGCATATGAAGCCTAGAAACGCGATGAGCGAATATAATCGATACACCCAAGAGCTGGCCGATTATAAGAGGAGCGCTAAGCGTGCGAAGTTCAAGGCTACGCGACAAGAGCTAAATAAAATTAAGACCGATAGAATGGCCGATAAGATTCGAAATACGTACGAATACACCAAGAAAAAGCGCAAGTAATTTAAAGTAGGAGGTGCATTTATGTGGACTTATAATTACACCGCTTACCCTGATGAGCTGTATCACTACGGCGTTCTTGGTATGAAGTGGGGTGTACATCGCGCTAAGGTAAATGCGAGTAAAGCTCAAAAGTACAGACGGCTTGCAGATAGTGCTAAGGCGGCCAAGTACGAAGCAAAGTCAAAGGCTATAATTTCTAAGCATAAGAGACTTGCCGGAAAGAAGGCTTTTAACCGAATTAATTCTCAGTCTACAGGCAAGCTCGTTGCTAAGTCGATGCTTATGGGAACATACGGAACTTTGAAGTATGAGCAGGCACGTGCAATGGGCGTTGATAAGGGCCGGGCGGCAGTTACGGGCGTTATGCACACGCTTGGAAACTACTTTACCAGTGGAATACTTCAAGTAGTTGAGCCTCGAGCGACCGCGATGATTAAGACCGATAGAATGGCCGATAAGATTCGAAATACGTACGAATACGCCAAGAAAAAGCGCAAGTGATTTAAAGTAGGAGGTGTGTATATGTGGACTTATAATCACACCGCTTACCCTGATGAGCTGTATCACTACGGCGTTCTTGGCATGAAGTGGGGTGTACGCAAGAGGCAAGAAAGTTCTGGGCCTCGAACTAATTGGGGGAGGAACCGGGCCTATGCTAAGGAGCAGGACGCTCTGAATAAGCAGATGTGGAAGGATACTAAGCAGAGGGTTCGATCCGGAAAGCTTAACAAGAAGAGCGCAAAGTACCATCGCGAAAAGATGCGGTACAAGAATTATAAGAGGACACAAGGAATTTATAAGAACTTCTACGGAATGAGCAAGGCCGCACGAGGGAAGCAGATGCAGAAGCTTGGAATGTCTGCTAAGCACCCAGGAAGTAGTAAGTCCGTAAAAGAGACGATCAGAGCGGACCAAGCCGCATGGGGAAAGCAGGTTGCAAAAGGATTTGTAAAAGAATTTGCAGCTCGACGGGTTGGTCAAATCGCATCCAAGGCGCTCGTTTCTGCTGGCACTGCCTACGTTGCATATCGAATGCAGCAAATGATGCGCGACAACAACGGTGTTCCTCGTCTTGAGAACAATCCGACTATTAACCTCAAGCCGTGGCAGTACAAGGTTAGCAAAAAGTAAAGCACCAGTGTCCGTTCCAAATTTTTAAGGAGGTGATGCTTCAAAATGGAGTACGGTTTTGGTTCTAGACTTAAGCACGCGTGGAACGCTTTCCTGAATAAAGATCCTACCACTTCGTCTCCGGGTTCAGGTTCGTATTATAGACCCGATCGTCCTCGTTTTACTCGTGGTAATGAGAAGACGATCGTTACGGCGGTCTATAATCGAATCGCGATCGACGTAGCGGCCGTGAGTATACGACACGTTCGACTCGACGAAAACGGTCGTTATACCGAAGACATCGCATCCGGTCTTAACGAATGTCTTACCCTTAATGCCAACCTCGATCAAACAGGCCGAGCGTTGATTCAAGACGCGGTGATGTCGATGATCGACGAAGGCTGTGTTGCCATCGTACCTGTGGATACTACAATCAATCCGACCGTCTCTGGCTCGTTCGATATTTCGAGTCTTCGAACCGGAAAGATTGTAGATTGGTATCCTCAGCACGTAAAGGTACGTATCTACAACGAGAAGACCGGCAACAAGGAAGAGGTGGTACTTCCTAAGAGGTCCGTCGCTATTATCGAGAATCCGCTTTACGCTGTGATGAATGAGCAGAACTCGACTTTGCAGCGACTCGTTAGGAAGCTAAACCTTTTGGACTTCGTCGACGATCGTAATAGCTCTGGAAAGTTGGATCTTATTATCCAACTTCCTTACGTCATAAAGACCGACGCAAGGCGAAAGCAGGCTGAGGATCGTCGCAAGGATATAGAGAATCAGCTAGCAGGTTCAAAGTATGGTATCGCCTATACCGATGGTACAGAGCGGATCACTCAGCTGAATCGACCTGTCGAGAACAACCTGATGTCTCAGATCGAATACCTGACGAGCACACTATACAGTCAGTTAGGTATCACTCAGAGCGTCATGGATGGTTCTGCCGACGAGAAGACGATGCTGAACTACAACAACCGAACCATCGAGCCGATTCTTTCAGCAATCGCCGACGAGATGAAGCGAAAATTTCTCACGAAGACTGCTAGAACGCAAGGTCAATCTATCATGTTCTTCCGTGATCCCTTCAAGCTCGTCCCGGTCAACGACATTGCTGAGATCGCCGACAAGTTTACTCGCAACGAGGTTCTCACATCCAACGAAGTTAGGCAAATCGTCGGCATGAAGCCGTCCGAAGATCCTAAGGCTGATGAGCTCAACAACAGCAACCTTCGACAGCCAGAGTACGAAGAACCGGATGATTGGGACTACGTCAACGAAGAGGAGGAATATCAAAATGGAGTATGATTTCAGTGGGTGGGCAACCCGCAATGATCTTAAGTGCTCCGACGGTCGCGTGATTCGTCGCGATGCGTTTAAGATCAACGATGGTAAGACGGTTCCTCTTGTTTGGAACCACCAGCACAACGAGGCCATGAATGTTCTCGGTCACGCTCTGCTTGAGAATCGCGACGAGGGCGTTTACGCCTATTGCAAGTTTAATGATACCGAATCTGGCAAGAACGCAAAGCTTCTTGTCGAGCATGGCGATATTTCGGCGCTTTCCATTTATGCCAATCGCCTTCAGCAGAAGGGTCCGGACGTGCTTCACGGAGAGATTCGTGAGGTAAGTCTTGTTCTTGCCGGCGCTAATCCAGGCGCCTTTATCGACTCCGTTATCAAGCATGGCGAGGAGTCTGATGATGAGGCTATTATTTATACCGGCGAGAATCTGACTCTGTATCACGCTTGTGGAGGAGGTTCCTCTTCTAGCGAGGATCCTAAGAAAAAGAAGAAAGAGGGTGCCGCATTGGAGCACGAGAAGACTGTACAGGATGTTTTTGACGAGCTTACTGACGAGCAGAAGAATGTAGTTTACGCCATTATTGGAGCCGCTCTTGAGGACAATGGCGACGATATGGACGACACTAACGACATGGAGGATACCAACATGAAGCACAACGTTTTCGACCAGGAGGAGATTGAGATGGACGGAGTCATTTCCCACTCTGACATGGAGGCCATTATCTCCGACGCCAAGCGCTATGGCTCCATGAAGGAGTCCGCGCTTCAGCACGGCATCGAGGATGTCGAGTATCTGTTCCCCGAGGACAGGACCCTCGACACCCCTCCCACGTTTATTCAGCGCGACATGGGCTGGGTAACCAAGGTTATGGGTTCCGTCCACCACACGCCTTTCTCTCGCATTAAGTCGATGTTCGCGGACATCACTGAGGACGACGCTCGTGCGAAGGGCTACATCAAGGGCAAGCTGAAGAAGGAGGAGGTGTTCTCGCTCCTTAAGCGTAGCACCACTCCGACCACTGTCTACAAGAAGCAGAAGATGGACCGCGATGATGTTGTTGACATCACCGATTTCGATGTTATCGCTTGGCTCAAGGGTGAGATGCGCATGATGCTCGACGAGGAAATCGCTCGCGCTATTCTCGTTGGTGACGGCCGTCTCGCTTCCTCCGACGACAAGATTAACGAGCAGAACATTCGCCCGATCTGGAAGGACGAGGACCTCTTTACCATCAAGGCGACTGTTACTGCCGGCTCCGATTCCGAGGAGACCGCTAAGAACTTCATCATTTCTGCAATCAAGTCCCGCAAGGACTACAAGGGTTCTGGTGATCCTACGCTCTTCACCACCGAGGACATGCTTACCGACATGCTCCTGATCACCGACACCACTGGCCGCGACCTCTACGATTCCGTCGATAAGCTTAAGACCAAGCTTCGTGTCCGCGAGATCGTCACCGTTCCCGTCATGGAGAACCTCACTGGTACTACTGGTAAGCTCGCTGGCATCATGGTCAACCTCGCCGACTACAACGTTGGTGCTGACAAGGGCGGCGCTGTGAACATGTTCGACGACTTCGACATCGACTACAACGCTCAGAAGTACCTCATCGAGACCCGTTGCTCTGGCGCGCTCGTTAAGCCTTACTCCGCTATTGCTTTCGAGATCGCTGGCTAAACCAAACTTCAAAATGGAGTGATTTTGTATGGCGAAGTTCTATGGAAACATCGGTTACGCTGAAATAGTCGAAACGGCTCCTGGCGTATGGGAATCTAAGATTACTAAACGACCGTATTACGGAGACCTTATTCGAAATGTTCGAAAGACTCAGTCTTCCGACAAGCTCAACGACGACATCAACGTTGCGAATGAGATAAGCATCGTGGCCGATCCGTTCGCCTATCAGAATTTCCATGCGATGAAGTACGTTGAGTTCATGGGGGCTAAGTGGAAGATCTACAGTGTAGAAGTCCAGTACCCTCGACTTATTCTTTCTATAGGGGGTGTATACAATGGGGACGAGGATTGAGCTTCAGGAGATGCTTGAGGATCTTCTCGGTTCTCGTAATGTATATTTTCAACCTCCTGAATCGGTTCGTATGAAATACCCGGCGATTGTATATTCTCGTTACGACATCGACTCTCGTCATGCTGGGAACAAGCCTTATATGCAGTCGCCGGCTTATCAGCTCATCGTCATCGACAAGAATCCTGACAGCGACATAGTTCTGAAGGTTTCTGGCTTGCCGATGTGTAGTTTCGACAGGCACTATACGGCCGATAACTTGAATCATGATGTGTTCACTCTATACTATTAACGGAGGTTATTCACATGGCTGCTAACGATTACAAGAAGAAGCTTGTCTGGGATAAGACCGGCGAGCGCATTTACGAGACCGGTGTCGATCACGGCGTTCTTTATCCGATCGACGGCCTCGGCAAGTACATCAATGGTGTCGCTTGGAACGGCCTTTCTGCTGTGACCGAGTCCCCCTCTGGCGCAGAGGCAAACCCGATTTACGCCGATAACGGCAAGTACCTGAACTTGTTCTCCGCCGAGGAGTTCGGCGCTACCGTCGAGGCCTACACCTACCCCGACGAGTTCGCCGCTTGCGACGGCTCCGCTACTATCGCCGACGGCGTAACCATCGGTCAGCAGGATCGTAAGACGTTCGGTCTTTCCTACCGCACCGTTCTTGGTAATGATGTTGACAACAACAACTACGGCTACAAGCTGCACTTGATTTACGGCGCTATGGCGTCCCCTTCCGAGAAGGCTTACGCTACGATTAATGACTCGCCCGAGGCTATTACCTTCTCTTGGGAGCTCACGACTACGCCTGTTAACGTTAAGGATCACAAGCCTACTGCTTCACTCACCATCGATTCTACCAAGGTCGATCCCTCGAAGCTCGCCCAGCTTGAGGAGATTCTCTACGGAAAGGATCCTACTGGCGAGGGAACTCAGGACGGAGTCGCTCCTCGTCTCCCGCTGCCCGACGAGGTCATCGAGATTCTCGCGGCTTAATCTGTTCTGCTGTTAGTTGCGTTAAAGGGGCTCTCTGCTATAGAGGGCCCCTATTTTATTTAAATTCTTTTGAAAGGAGAGCTTTACTATGCTTAAGAAGACCATTACCTATACCGACTACAACGGTGTCGAGCGCACTGAGGATTTCTACTTTAACCTGACTAAGGCCGAGCTTATGGAGATGGAGATGGGTACCGCTGGCGGTTTTGCTGAGATGATAGAGCGAATTATCGCGGCGCAGGATACTCCTACCATAATCGAGGTATTCAAGTCCATGATCCTTAAGGCTTACGGCGTGAAGAGCCCCGACGGAAAGCGTTTTGTTAAGTCCGAGGAGGTTGTAAACGCATTCGCTCAGACTGAGGCTTATTCTGAGCTATTTATGGAACTTGCTACGGATTCCAAGGCTGCTGCCGAGTTCGTTAATGGCATCATGCCTAAGGAGGCTGCTGCGCAAGCGGCGACCTCGGTTCTCAATCCGGTTTAAGTTAGACTATACCATGCGAAAGAACGAGCGTCGTATTATAATCGATTTTATGAACGGAAAGGAACAACGAAAATGAGCGATTCAATGTTTGAGACTTATGAAGATTTTGACGATCTTCACATCAAGGCGGTAAACGTTTATGGCAATGTATATGGTGAACCTAAGAATCTCTGCCGTACTTATCTCAACTCTGATGGGCCTATTCAGAGCCTAAGCGGCGAGTATACAGACGAGTTCTACGGGAAGGAAGACACCGAATACGTCGCAAATCTTTTAGAGAAGGGTCTTCTTCGTGTTCTTTGCCCTGTTACTTCCGGTCCGAACGAGATCGATCACCACGAGATATGCACGCCTATAAATTACCATGTTAACCGCAATACTGATCACAATGGTGGAGGCATCATTAACATCTTGGTTACCGTCATCGATCCGACGCCTGGAAGCACATATACGCCGATCACCTTCACGGTCCTTTAACTTAGAAAACGCAGGAGGCTGAGGGAATGCTCCGAATTACTATACCCGCTTCCGAAGGTTGGGATGAGGGAAAGCAAGAGTTTGTCTATTCGAAAGAGCAAACTTTGCAACTGGAGCATTCCCTCGTCTCTCTTTCAAAATGGGAATCAAAGTGGAATAAACCGTTTATTTCTTCCAAGGAGAAAACCTTCGAGGAGACTATAGACTATATAAAATGCATGACAATCACCCAGAACGTTAATCCAGAAGTTTACGGTCGTCTTACGGCTCAGCTCATAAAAGAGATCAACGAGTATATTGGTGCTCCGATGACCGCAACTACCTTCTCCAACGAACCAAAGGGCGGAAGGAACCGAGAGCAGATCACGTCGGAGCTTATTTACTATCGGATGATTGTCTACAACATACCGTTCGAATGTCAGAAGTGGCATTTGAACAGGTTGCTAACTCTTATTCATGTCTGCGAGATCAAGAGCCAGAAACCGAAGAAGATGAGTAAGAGTGAGATTATGAGTCGAAACGCTGCGTTGAATGCAGCTCGAAGAAAGCAACTTAATACGAAGGGATGATTGCTATGGACGTTAGTTCTATTTTCACCGAGTACATCAGTGTTCTCACGCTTGTTATTTGCATGTGCGTTGGATACGTTGTCAAGAACATTATTCCGAACGAAAAGGTCAATCGTTTCATTCCTCTTATCGCAGCTACTCTTGGCGTTGTCATTAATGTGTGGGTTGCTATGGATTTCACCCCTCAGGTTATCACTGCCGGTCTTGTTAGCGGTCTCGCTTCTACCGGTATGTATGAGCTTGTCGATCAATTTATCAAGCTTGCCGATACGACTGGCAACAAGGACTGATCTAAATGATCACGTTCAGGCAAAAGGGCGACTTCTCTAAGCTTACTCGTTACTTTGAGAGGGTCAAAGAGGCTGCACGACTTGGTTGTCTTGACAAGTACGGTCGAGCTGGAGTTGCCGCCCTTGCGTCTGCAACGCCGGTCGAAACAGGAGTTACTGCGAACTCCTGGTACTACGATATCAGCCACACTAACGGGTCAGCAACAATCTCTTTTTATAATTCGCATGTTAACAAGGGTGTTCCTATTGCGATCATCTTACAGTATGGTCATGGAACTGGTACCGGAGGATGGGTACAGGGTAGAGACTACATAAATCCCGCCATCCAACCTATTTTCGATGAGATCGCCGAAGAGGCTTGGAGGGAGGTTACCAATCTATGAGCAAAAAGGTTGATGAGCGCGTTGTCGAGATGCGATTCGACAACAAGGATTTCGAATCAAACGTTAAAGCATCCATGTCAACGCTCGATAAACTTAAGCAAAGTCTTAAGCTAAAGGACGCCGCCAAGGGTCTCGAGAACGTCGGAAACGCTGCTAAGAAAGTCGACATGGGCCCGATCGGCAAAGGTATTGAAACCGTTCAGGCAAAGTTTTCTGCAATGCAAGTTGTGGCCATGACGTGCCTTTCTAACATCACAAACGCTGCGTTTAATGCCGGAAAGCATATTGTCTCGGCCCTTACTATAGAACCAATCATGTCTGGTTTCCAGGAGTACGAGACTCAGATCGACGCAATTCAGACGATTCTGGCGAATACCAAGAATAAGGGAACCACTCTTGATCAGGTGAATTCAGCTCTTGATGAGCTTAACTATTATGCCGATAAGACCATCTACAACTTCACAGAGATGACTCGTAACATCGGTACGTTCACCGCAGCCGGCGTCGACCTCGATACTTCTGTATCGGCAATCAAGGGTATTGCAAATCTTGCAGCTCTTTCTGGTTCGAACTCACAGAAAGCATCGACTGCAATGTATCAGCTTTCTCAGGCGCTTGCTTCTGGAACAGTAAAGCTTCAGGACTGGAACTCTGTTGTTAATGCTGGCATGGGTGGTCAGGTCTTCCAGGAAGCCTTGATGGAAACCGCTCGTGTTCATGGCATCGCCATTGACGACATGATTAAAAGCGAAGGCTCTTTCCGCGAGACGCTTCAAAAGGGATGGCTGTCTTCGGAGATTCTTACCGAGACGCTTGCCAAGTTCACAGGCGATCTTACTGAAGCTCAGCTTACGTCAATGGGCTATACCGAAGAGCAAGCTAAGAAGATCCTCGAACTCGGTCAGACTGCAAACGACGCGGCGACTAAGGTTAAGACGTTTACTCAGCTTTGGGACACTCTCAAAGAGGCTGCTCAGTCCGGATGGACGCAGAGCTGGGAAATCATCATCGGCGATTTCGTAGAAGCTCAGGAGCTCCTTACCGAAATCAGTGATACGGTAAGCGAGTTTATTAACAAGCAAGCTGAAGCTCGCAATAATCTGCTTCAAGGATGGAAAGACCTTGGAGGAAGAACCGCCCTGATCGATTCTTTCCGAAACGCGTTCGAAGGCATCGGTTCGGTCGTAAAGCCGATATCGGAAGCTTTTAGGGAGATATTTCCACCGATAACCGCGAAGCAGCTCTATAACTTTACAGTCGGACTTAAGAAGCTTACCGAGCATCTTAAGATCAGCGGAGACACAGCCAATAAGCTTAAGAGAACCTTTAAGGGCGTATTCTCCATTTTCTCCATCGGCATCGATGCTATCAAGGCGCTTGGAAAGGGCGCGTTTGAACTTATCGGGCATTTTTCCGGTATGGAAGGAGGCGTCCTTGGCGTAACCGCATCTATCGGTGATTGGATTTCTGGACTTAGAGACTCTATCAAGGAAACGGATCTATTCGGAAAAACTGTCGAAAAGGTAACTAAGTTTCTCGGTAAGATAGTCGATGGCATAAAGGACTTTGGGAAGTCTGTCGCTGAAAGCTTTGCTAGCGGAGCCACCGGCGAAGGTCTCGTAGGACTGTTCGAATCACTTCTTGGGCTCGTGTCTAAGTCTGGGCAGGCTTTGGTGGAAGGCCTCGTGTCGTTTAGCACCGCTATAGGCAAAGCCATCAACGAAGGCGGCTTCTTTGAGATCCTTAACGGCACTTTGTTTGCCGGAATTCTTAAGAAGTTTAACGATTTCCTTTCTGGATTTAAAAAGGGCGGCGACGAGTCCGAAGGCATCATGGACAAGATCAAGGGAATGCTTGACGGCGTTCGTGACAGCCTTAAGATATGGCAGAGTCAGCTCAAGGCTTCGACGCTTATGACACTCGCCGCCGCTGTTGGTATTCTCGCCGGTTCGTTGCTTATGCTCTCCAAGATCGACGCAGATTCTATGGCTAAGGCTCTCGCGGGTCTTAGTGGTCTGTTCGCAGAGTTGCTCGTAGCTTTCAAAATACTGAACAAGATTGACAGTAGCATGACTGGCGTTATTCGCACGTCGGCCATGATGATCGGATTGTCGATATCTATAACGATTCTTGCTTCTGCTTTGAAGAAGCTTTCGACACTCGACATGACCGGAATTGCTAAGGGTCTTGTCGGTATTGGCGGACTTATGGCCGAGCTTTCGCTATTCGTCAACAAGACGAAGTTTAGCGGAAAGATGATAGGCACCGCGACCGGCATCATGATTCTTTCCACTGCGATGCTCGTTCTTGCTTCCGCCGTTAAGAAATTTGGAGGTATGAAGTGGGGCGAGATAGGCAAGGGCCTGGCCTCTATCGGCGCCCTTCTTACCGAAATCTCGCTCTTTACCAAGCTTACTGGTAACGCGAAGAAACTTGTGTCTACTGGCGCCGCTATGGTTCTCCTTGGCGCTTCGATGAAGATATTTGCTTCTGCCGTCAAGGACTTCGGCTCTATGGATTTTGGAACTATCTGTCGAGGGCTTCTCGCTATGGGAGGAGCGTTGGCCGAGGTCGCCGTTGCTATGCGGTTCATGCCGTCCAACATGTTTGTTGTTGGTGCCGGTCTTATAGTCGTCGGATCGGCTCTTAAGATCGTGGCAAGCGCCCTATCAGATTTCGGAGGTATGAGCTTCGATAAGATCGGTAAAGGCCTCGTCGCAATGGCTGGCGCTCTTGCCGAACTTTCAATCGCGCTCAACCTCATGAAGGGTACCGTCTCTGGTGCAGCCGCACTTATTCTTGCGGCCGGAGCGCTTTCTATTCTCACCCCCGTGTTGAAGGGGCTTGGGAGTATGAGCTGGGGGTCAATAGCAAAGGGTCTTATTGCTATGGCTGGCGCGTTTACTGTTATTGGTGTTGCGGCGACGCTTCTCACCCCTGCGATTCCGGCGATTCTCGGTATTTCTGCCGCATTCTTGATGCTTGGGACCGGAGTTGCTGCTATTGGTTATGGCGTTGCCCTGTTGAGGGTCGGAGATGCTATCGGAGCAATCGCTGGAATGATCCCTGGCTTTTCTACGTCTATGGCAAGCTTTGTTGCAGGTCTTAAGATTTTGCTTCTCGGCATCATCGATCTTATTCCGTCGATGGCTGAAAAGATAGCAGAAGGTGTTGTTCGATTCGCTAAAGCTATTGGTGAGGCGGCGCCTCAATTAGCCGATGCGTTCCTTAAGCTTATTTCTGGTGTTCTGGATTCGCTTAAGGAATACGCGCCAAAGATCATTAACACTTTGCTCGATCTTATTATCGAGATCATTAATGGTCTTGCTGATCATATTCCGTCGCTCGTTCAGGCTGCCATGAACTTTATAGGCAAACTGTTTGAAGGAATCGCATCCGCTCTTAGTAACATCGACACGGAAAGCCTTCTCAAGGGGACGATTGCCGTTGGAATCATGACCGCGATGATGTATGCGCTTTCTGGCGTTGTCGCGCTTGTTCCTTCCGCCATGGCTGGTATGCTCGGCGTTGGGGCTGTTATTGCCGAGATGGCACTCGTCCTCGCGGCCGTTGGTGCTCTTAAGCAAATTCCTGGCCTCGATTGGCTTATCGGAGAGGGCGGAGAGCTTCTCCAGACTATCGGCACGGCAATCGGCAAGTTCGTAGGAGGCGTAGTCGGAGGCGTTGGTCAGGGTCTTTCTGGATCGCTTCCTCAGATCGCCTCAGATTTGTCTACGTTCATGAAGAATCTTCAGCCGTTCGTCGATGGCGCAAAGAATCTCGATCCGTCCATGCTAGACGGTGTAAATGCTCTTGCTAAGACGATTCTTATCCTTACGGCAGCTGAAATCGTCGACGGAATTGCTTCGTTCCTTGGCGGAGGATCGTCCCTTACTAGTTTTGCCGAGCAACTTGTTCCGTTCGGTAAGGCTATATCTAAGTTCTCTGATACCGTTAAGGACGTCGACGCCGAAAATGTTCAGGCCGCAGCAAATGCCGGCAAGATGCTTGCTGAGATGTCTGCTACTCTTCCTAAAAGCGGCGGGTTGGTAAGCTTCTTCTCCGGAGACAGTGATATTTCTGAATTTACCGAGCAGCTCGTTCCGTTCGGTAAGGCTATGTCCAAATTCTCAAATGTCGTAAAGGATGTTGATCCGGCGGCCGTCGAGGCTGCTGCTAATGCCGGAAAGATGCTAGCCGAGCTCGCACAATCTCTTCCCAACAGTGGCGGAGTGGTCGGCTTCTTTACTGGGGAAAACGATCTTTCGTCGTTTGGTGAACAGCTTGTTCCGTTCGGCAAGGCGATGGCAGAGTTCTCGAATGTCGTAAAGAATGTTGATCCGGCGGCCGTCGAGGCTGCTGCTAATGCCGGAAAGATGATGTCCGAGCTTGCCAAAACTATTCCTAATAGTGGCGGCGTGCTTGGTTTCTTCGCTGGAGAGAACGATCTTTCGTCGTTTGCCGAGCAGCTTGTTCCGTTCGGCAAGGCGATGGCAGAGTTCTCCAATGTCGTGCAGGGCGTCGACCCATCGGCCGTTGAAGCTGCTGCTAACGCCGGAAAAATGATGGCCGAGCTGGCTACTTCGCTTCCTAATTCTGGCGGTGTTATTTCGTTCTTCACTGGGGAAAACGATCTTTCGTCGTTTGGTGAACAGCTTGTTCCGTTCGGAAAGGCGATGGCAGCGTTCTCCAACTCTGTAGTTGGTCTAAACGTTGACGCTGTTGAGGCCGCCGCTAATGCCGGTAAAATAATGGTTGCACTGTCCACTACAATTCCTAATAGTGGTGGAGTCCTTTCGTTCTTTACTGGCGAGCACGATATGGCTGCGTTTGGAGCCCAGCTTGTTCCATTCGGCGCTTCAATGAAGGCGTTCTCTAACTCTGTAGTTGGTTTAAATGTGGAAGCTGTCGAGGCCGCTGCAAATGCCGGTAAAATAATGGCGGAGCTGTCAACTACAATTCCTAATAGTGGAGGAGTTATCAGCTTCTTCATGGGCGATAAAGACATGGCCACTTTCGGCACTCAGCTTGTCTCGTTTGGTCAAGGAATGAAGAGATATTCCGAGGCTGTTTCCGGAATGGACGTCGAATCCGTTACCGCTTCGATTGGTGCCGCAAAGGCGCTCATTAAGCTTTCTGATAGTATCCAGAACAACAGCGGCGGATTCTTTAGCATATTCACTGGTGATAATAGTCTCGCTAGTGTTGCCGAGCAGCTTGTTCCGTTCGGTAAGGCTATGTCAAAGTATGCCGGCTCTGTCTCTGGAATGGATGTTGGCGCTGTGAGTAGTTCCGTAGCGGCCGCTAAGTCGATACTAAGCTTCATGAACAACATCGGCGATGTTAATTCTGGCAGCGTTGCTGGATTCGTAGAGGCGCTTAACACACTCGGAACCGCGAGTGTTCAGAAGTTCATCACCGCATTTCAAAATGGAGCTGGGCAGGCTTCTGCAGCAGTTACCAACATGATCTATACTGCCGCCATCGCTGCTAATGGTGCAGCACCGATGTTTGGTGCCGCCGGTGCCGCTATGATGAACGCTCTTTCTTCGTCGTTCATAGCTAATTCTGGCTTACTCGCGTCGGTCGTCACGGTTTCCGTTGCTTCCGCGGCAAGTGTTGCCCTATTAAGCGTTGGTCTTTTCCAAGCGGCCGGCAATGGAATGGCTCTCGCGCTTGTAAACGGCGCTCAGATCATAAGAGCGCAGCTCCCTCCGATCTTTGCTGTTACTATGGCCACGTGCGTTGTGACTGTCATAAACGCCGTTCCGCTGTTTTATAGTGCGGGCGGTCTTATCTCCAGTCAATTCGCGAACGGAATTCTCGGAGGTATCAGTGGAGTGATTAGCGCGGTAAAAAGCATGACCAGTGCGGCAAAAAGCGCTTGCAATGCCGATTACTCCTCGTTCTACAACGCTGGTGTGTACGTCGCTCGAGGTTTCGCGAGTGGCATACAATCCGGAAGCTTTGCGGCTGCTACTGCTGCTAGGGCTATGGCCTTGGCTGCTAAGCGCGCGGCGGAGTCCGCTCTCGATGAGCATTCTCCTTCTAAGGTGTTTAAGAAGATAGGCGCTTACGCATCAGAGGGTATGGCCATCGGTATCGACGAGAAGGCTCATTACGCAGAGAATTCTGCCGAGGCTATGGCTAATGGCGTTATCGATGGAGCCAAGACTGCGGTTTCCGGAATCGGCGGCATTATCTCTAACGGGCTTGATATCGAACCTAGCATAAGCCCTGTTGTTGACATGACAGGCATTAACGCCGGTCTTGACATCAAAAGTCTTAACGCTACGGTCGACATGCTTATCAACAAGCCCGTTGAATCAATTTCTGACCTTATGGCCGAAACACAGTACGCCATTAACGCTAGCAACATGGAAGTTATTGATGCGATCAACGGTCTTCGTGCGGATCTTAACGCTCTTTATGAGGCCGATGACTCTGAGCTTGCTCTGTACATTGATAGCAAGAAGATCGCTAGCACAATAGCTAAGCCGATGAACCGTCAGCTTAGCATACTCGCTAAGAAGGGAGGCTACTAATGCAATATCCTAACATGCCAAAGAATCGCCTAATTGTCGGCGGCGTTGATCTTACTCAAGAGTTCAAAATGGTTTTGGAGGACGGCTATACATTAGAGCCTCCCGAACCTAAAACGTATACCGTTGACGTTCCGTATGCCGATGGGTCCATAGACCTGACGGAATCCTTGTATGGAGATGTGGCTTACAATAATCATAAGCAGGAGTTCACGTTTTACGTAATTGACGACCAGAACGTTGAGCAAACCAAGACAAAGGTAAGCAATTTTCTCCACGGCAAGGCGTTCGACTATCAGATGACTATGGACCCCGGTTATACCTATCACGGTCGTTTTAGGGTTTCGAGCTATACTCATGCGACATATCCTCGTGGATTCGTAACTTGTATAAAGATCACAGTCGACGCAGAACCGTACAAGAAGAAGCCCGATAAGATCTACAAGATTAACGCCAACGGAGGAAAGATTATCCGATTGGAAAGTGGCCGTAAGCGAGTTCAGCCTACGTTTGAATGCTCTAATCCAACAGTCATCGGTTTTGGAGACAAGGAATATCTGCTTCCGCAGGGTTCGTATAAATGTCCTGACGTGTGGTTCACCCAAGGCTGGAACGAACTATATGTCAACTCCTGGCAGATAAACACTCTCACTTGGAACGAGCTTGACTCGTTGCGAATGACTTGGAATGATGCCGAGAAGTATCGTTGGTTCGAACTCGAAAAGTATGGCACATCCGGAGACATATCCGGCACTACGTGGGACGAGCTTTGTGAATTCCGTTGGGACGAACTTGCTAATAAGACCTGGAACGACATCGAGTATAGCAAGAACGGCGGACGAAAGTCCGAAACCTATATTGCTTATGAATGGAGCGATTTGTAATGGCTACGACTGAAAACATCGGGCTTACGTTGTTTGAGGGCCAAGACTACGTAAGTCGAGAAGCAATCAACGCTAATTTTCAAAAGATTTCTGAGGCTCTTGGTATCGACTACGTTAAGGAGCGTGGAAAGTCGGGCGATTGGGAGTGGGTTAAGTACAATTCCGGATTCATGGAGCAGTGGATCAGTCGAAAGGCGTTTGCTAGTCAGACATTCGGAACCTACGGCAGTGAGGGTCTTAAGTGCACTCCGCTTCTTTCTTTCGGAAACTATCCGATCGCATTTACCGCACCGCCATTGTTCTTTATTTCATTCGTCGACGCTGGAGATAACGGAGGGGTCACGTTTGGTTCGTGGGTCATGAACGAGGAGCAGGGTACGGTTAATCGGCCGCCTAGGTTCCGACTTATCGACGCCAAGAACACGATCACAACCATTAATACTCCTTACTTCGGCGTCTACGCCAGGGGGTATTACAAGTAGGAGGAGTTTGCATGTATAGGGTTTTGTACGGAGATAAGCTTTTGCACGATCCTCGCTCCGACGTTTACTATCTCGCGGAGCTAAGTCTTGATCAAAATCAAAATGAGTGCGGATATTGTGAGTTTACGATGTCCCCGAGGCATCCGCTTTATGATGCTCTCGAAGAGCGAAACATGTCGAACCCTGTACGAGTTTACGACGACGAAGTCTTGGTTTTCCAGGGCTTCGTCTATGAGCTTGGCAAAGATTTCGAGACAGTGGGGGCAGTGAAGTGCAAAGGCGATCTGTCCCTGCTGTCTGATTCTAGGGTACGACCTTATTCTACAATTGAAGGAGAATACAATAGCACCGCTCCATCGGCTGTCGATGAATATTTTAAGTGGTTGATAGATAAGCATAACGAACAAGTTGGACAAGAGAAGCGTTTCACGATTGGGATTAACGAAGGGAACCTTCTCGACAAGAACAACTATATTTATCGAGAGAGCAGCGACTATCCGACCACGTTTGAAGAGCTCGACAATAAGATACTCGACGATCTCGGTGGCGTAATTCGAGTTCGATATCCTAATGGGATTCGTACTATCGATCTTATGGCCGAGTGGTATGACAGCAATACTCAGATATTTGATTTCGGCGTAAATTTGATGGATTACGACGATACCACAGACGCCAGTGAAATTTACACCGCCATGATCGCGACCGGCGCTAAGATGCGTGAGACGGATTACGATTACAATGATGGATATTTTGTAACTGGCGATTCTCGGCCTAATCCGGATAAGGAATACTACGTAAGAAAGATCCGCGAAGAAAGCGGTGAGATATATTACGAGGGGCAGAACAACTTAGAGCGATTTGAGAGCGGAACGACATATTACGAGTATGACGAGTATCTCGACGAGAGCGACGACGACCTCATGCTTACCGAACTTGATGATGGCGTCTATGCAAAAGATATAATGTACGACAAGCTTGGCGATTTGGTATATTCTCACGCCGGCGTTCAGAAGTATGGATGGATCGTCGGAAAGTATACGAACACCGATATTATCACGAGGGAAGGTCTTCTTGACGCGGCGGTCCTCGCACTGAAGGCAAGCGTGTCTCCGCTTCGAACAATCGAAGTTAAGGCTGTCGATCTTTCTCTCGCTAGCAAGAAGTATACGCCGATTCGTCTCGGAGAATATGTTCGAGTCAGGTCAAAGCCTCACAAGTTCGATAGTTATATGCTTTGCTCTAGCATCGATCTTGATCTCAGCAATCCCGAGAACTCGACATATACTCTCGGCACTACATTTGATACCTTGACCGGACAGCAGAACAAGCGAATCAAGGAACTTAACGCCGGAATCAACCATGTATACGAGCAAGCAGAACGTATCAGCGAAGACGCAAAGAACGCCGCTCTTAAAGCCGACAAAGCGGTATGCTCAACAACAGATGAGTACGCCATTTCTGATAGCTTCACTAATCCGCCAGAAACTGGTTGGTCGGAGACTACTCCGCCTTGGCAAGACGAGAATCTTTATATTTGGCGTAGGACTAAGACGATATACGGCGACCGATCCGTCGTGTATGGAAGCCCTGCCGTCATGACTGGAAACACTGGAAAAGACGGCGCCGACGCAATCACTCTTACGATTACGTCTAGCGAAGGAACGATATTTAAAAACTCAGCGATTGCTGCTACTTTAACCGCACACGTCTATAAGTCTGGCATAGAGCTTGCGTCGACCACGGATCCTACGATCGATTCTATCGGAACAATAAAGTGGTATAAGGACGGAAATCTCACGCCGGTCGCCACTGGTCGGACGCTTACGATTTCCGCCGGCGATGTTTCTGACGTTGTGACTTATACTGCTAAATTGGAGGGATGAGTATGGGGGTGAAAGCATCGGCGTCTATTACGCTTTCTTCTGTCGTTGACATAGAGGACGCGCAGCGATATTACAAGTTGCAGGAATCGACGCTCCCAAAGCCGGAAAAGCCAACGATAAATCCTCCCGAAGGATGGTCGAAGACTGAACCGGGCTATACAAATGGAAGCACGAGTTGTCTATATTTTTGTGACCTTACTGTATTTAGTGATGGGTCGTTCTCATACTCAGAGGTTTCTCTTTCTTCGAGCTATGAGGCGGCAAAGGAAGCATATAAGAAAGCGTCTTCCGCCGAAGATACCGCCGTGCAACTCGTAACGCGTGTAACAAACGCAGAGGCCTCCATTACCAAAAACTCAAGAGCCATAGAGCTTAGAGCTACTAAGACCGAGGTTACCGAGGCGGTCAATAACGTTCAGATTGGTGGAGTAAACCGAGTTTTAAATACCGGAACCCCCAAAAGCGCGTACGGCAATGGAGGAAGCAACCAGTGTACGTCGCTATACAATTTTGCAAATAGCTTTTTTATTGATATCGGCGAAAACGAGTTCGTTACCACGTCGTTCGACTGGGAAACAACCGCCACGTCAGGGCGATTTCAAATCCAAGGCGGTGGCGATCCATCTTATCCAACTTTTGATTGGGACGTCGTTGTAAACGAATCGAATACGAGCGGTCATCGTATTAGAACGACTAGAATGGCTGTCGACGCAAGGTCCGTTGCGATACGACTCGACGGTATTGACGGAACCGTGACCATTTCTAATTTTAAAATCGAAAAGGGCAATAAAGCAACCGATTGGTCTCCAGCTCCCGAGGATGTGGCCAATGACGCGACGTCTAAGGCGGACCAGGCACTCGCTTCCGCAAAGAGTTACTCCGATTCTCAGCTAAGCGTTCAGGCCGATCGCATTACTGGCGCGGTATCGCGGATCGACGCTCTTGGAGTGCGAACGTCCACGCTTGAGCAGACCGCTGAGGGTTTTACAGTAAGCTTGGGCACCGTCGACGCAAAAGCCGGAGAAGCAGCTAGTGCTGCCGCCGCTGCTAAGTCTACAGCAGACACGGCAAAGACCGACGTCTCTGTAGTCCAGCAGGGCGTCGACAGTAATGTCTCAGATATTAGAAACCTGAACGGCCGACTGACCGACGAAATCGAGGCACGGAAGAGTTTCATGCGCTTCTCGGAGGAATCTAGTGACCCGACGCTTACACTCGGGCAGACGGATTCGCCGGCGCAGGTGAAGCTTACCAACAAGCAGTTACAGTTCTTATATTTGAACTCCATCGTCGCATACATGAGCGGCGACGCGCTTCTCATCAACAATGCAAGGATATTGCAGCAGCTACAGCTTGGCGGGTTTGCATTCGTCCCGAGGGGCAACGGCAATCTCGCATTTAAGTGGGTTGGAGGCGATTCGTAATGGCAACAGTATCGTCGGGATGGGTCGCCGGCGACGACTGGCAAATCAGGCTCGACTACAGCATCTCAAATGTCAACGGCAACACGGCGCGTATCACATGCACGGCAAGCATCAACAACCGGTACGCGTCTGTCAACTCCGGCGCGGTGGTCCGCACCACGGTCAACGGAAGCACGTACCAGCAGACGATAGCACCAATCTCTGGCGCCGGAATCAAATGGGGCGCCCAGCATTCGTGGGACGTCCGCAGGAATCACAGCGACACGAACTACGGCATTAACGTCACGGCTACGATGCCCGGATCCTCGCTCTCGTCCTACAAGGGCGGCACATTCCTCAACACTTCCGTCACTGCATCTGCGGCAGACCACCACACGTTCACCTACAATGCCAACGGAGGCACTGTCAACGGCGCCGGTACTTATAGCAACACCAAGTGGTATGGCGAGCACTATTATATTCCGAACCTCACGATGGCTCGCGATGGCTACGACTTCCTGGGATGGGCTGAGAGCTCGTCCACCACGTCGGCATCCAAGCAGCCTGGTAACGAGGAGACGCGCGACCAGGACCTGACGTTCTACGCGGTCTGGAAGCGCCGTTATATTCCGCCTGCTATCGGAAAGCTTACGGCCACGCGCTCGGACTCGTCTGGCACTGCGCTGGATACTGGCACGTACGCCAAAGTCACTTGCGAGTGGTCTGTCGACACGACGCTCAAGGCCGACAACGCGGTATCCAGCGTCACGGTCGCGGCACGCAAGCGCGGGGATACCGAGTGGGGATCCGAGGTCGCTCTGACGGCTGGTGGCACCACGTCCGGCACGGCCACGGGAGTGGTCGGAACCTTCGAAGTGGGCTATGCCTACGACCTGCGCGTCACGGTCACGGATCCCGGCGGCAGCGCCACGCAGACCACGGTCGTCACGCCGTCCTTCTTCACGATGGACTTCCTCAAGGGAGGGCGCGGCATCGCCTTCGGCAAGGCGGCCACGCAGGAGGGCATCGATATCGCGATGGACGTGCAGCTGGACGGGAAAATTTATTGCTCCACCACACTGTTCTCGATGTCAATAGCCGACCGCCTTAAAAACCTCGGCGGAGAGATATACCTGAGCGACAGCATCCTGAACTACCGGTTCCTAGATGTTTACGCTGTTACGAATGACCAAGAGGTTATTTACACGCGACTGGCAGACCCGTTCGTCGGAATGAAGTTTAGCTTGAACAACACGCACATTGGATACTCAGCGATCTGGCAGCTTACAAAAGCATACCAGTTCCTTACTGAGACGATGTGCAACACGCAGTGCGACAAGATTACGCCGACGAACCTGACGTACTCGGGAACCGACGCCATGTATCGAACCGGTAACTGGAATAGCGGCTCGCCGACATCATACACGAAAAACACCGATGTTGTTGGCATCTATCGAATCGAGGGATTGCGCTAATGAAGTACATGACGATAGTCTCACAGACCCAGCCGGATGGCACGGTCAATGCTGCGATGACGGTACACGACGAGTACCAGAAGGCCGTAAGCGCCTATCACATGGAGCTCGCCTACGGAGCCGTCAGTGACAAGCTCGCCAGCGACATGGCCATGCTCGCCGACACCACCGGACACGTGTACGAGACCTGCGTCGTGCAGGGACTCGCAAAGCCGGTAGAGGCGCCTAGCGTGGCTGGCAGTGACACTGCCGAGACGACAAGCACCAGCACTACCGAAGACAAGACAACCGAGTAGAAAGAAGTTTACGTATGCAACCACCTATTTTCATTGATGTTTTTGTGCGGCCGCTCCGAGACAATGCGGTTGCGCAGGTGGCCTTCACGGCCTTCTGCTTTCTCATGATACTGGATATTCTTCTGGGATACGCGGCAGCAGTAAAGGGTAAGACCGTTGAGTCATCAAAGATGCGAGAGGGGATGTGGCACAAGACTGGCGAGATTGGCGTTATTGTTATCGGCGACGTGCTGGACGGTATGCTTCTCGGCGGCATCGACATGCCCTTCACCGCCCCAGTCACCACGGCCATGATTGTGTACCTCGCCATCAACGAGGCCGTCAGCTGCATGGAGAACGTCGTGAAGCTCGACCCGGAGCTTGGTGACAAGCGATTTTTTCGAGTGCTTATGGAAACACTGAGGGAAACCGATACGAAGGATGGGGGAGAAGCCAATGATGAGGCCTAGCCCGATGCCAACCCTGCGTATGTGCTGCATGTGTGGTTCGAGTATGGTCGAGGTAAGACGCAAGGAAAGTCGCCCCATGCGGCAGGACTGGCAGTGTCCCAGGTGCCTGCACGTGGAGCATGATGTTTATGAGGACGATGATATTTTGGAGGTCAATCATGCCAAGTATTAGCAAGGCCATTGCAGCCATGGACAAGGCTTGTCACGTCTGGAGTGTCGGCTATGACCAGTTCCAGCGCTGGAACATCTACGACGGTGGCGAGACGGACTGCTCGGCGCTCGTGATTTGGGCACTCAAGCAGGGAGGATTCGATACAGGTAGTGCGACTTACACTGGCAACCTTTCTGCCAACCTGACGTCTCGCGGATGGCGTCGCCTCGCTCCTGATCTCGGGATTCTTCAGCCTGGTGATATTCTGCTTAATGATACGCACCACGTCTGTATGGTTATTTCTGGACACGGTCGCAATGCCATCATTGCTCAGGCGTCAATCGACGAGCGTGGTAAGGCGAGCGGCGGACGCGCTGGTGACCAGACGGGCTATGAGACCAACGAACGCCGTGTTTATGATTATAGGCACGGTTGGAACTGCATCCTTAGGTATAGCGGCATCGAAGTGCCGTCATCCACCAAGAATCCTGCCGGTCGTGTCCATGTCGATGGCTTCTGGGGCGCTGAGACCACACTTGGATTGCAGGATATTCTTGGGACCACGCGCGATGGTATTGTGTCTTCTCAGGAAGTCCAGAACCGTGGAATTCTAAAAGCCTGCACCGGAGGATGGCAGTGGGTCAAGCATCCTGTGGGATCACAGCTTATCACCAAGATGCAGAAGCTTCTTGGCGTCGAGGCAGATGGAATCGTCGGTGCTAAGACTATCAATGCACTTGAGCGCCATTACGGATTCAACGCCGACGGGTTCCTCGGGAGTCCGAGCAATACCGTTAAGTCTATGCAGAAGGCTATTAACGCTGGAAAGTTCTGATAGTGGGCGATTCCGGCCCTAAATCTCGGGAGGTCCGGCATGTTATCGGAGGTGGCATGTCGGGCCTTTATCGAGAGTGCCAAATATAGGTATAAATACTCGAATGCATAATTCTAAGCCCTTAAAACGCCTTACAATAAGCCGTTTACCTGCGGTTTTATAACGCTATATTTGACGTCCTTTTGACAGCGTCGACAGAGTTTTAATAGGTTTTTGGCGGTAAAAAGCGATATTTCTATGTATCAAAGCATAGCAAAAACGTTGACGCTACGCCATTTCTAGTAAAACCCGGTTACGCCTATAACAAATGGGGCGTTTTACAGACGAGGCTTACCTATCGTTGGCACGTCAACGTTTCATGATATTTTCTTTTTTTTTTTGTAGTGTCATGATTGAACATCCCATGCGGACGAGAGATGTACTACGATCATTATAGATGATTCTTCTGACTACTTAGCAAAGAACGAAATTGTCCTTCGCGAAAATTACAACATATATTATGAAGAGAATGATAGAAAGTATCCAATATTTAGAAATGAATATTGGCGTGTAATAATGAATTACCACTAAGTCTAAGTTTAGAAATTGCAATTCTAAATATGATGATAACGGAAGGACCTAAGTCGAAAGATAAGGATGATTCAGAGCGTGTTAATCCGTGAGGAGGGCCACGATTGAATCGCATTCTCTTTTTTTTGTCCTTCGCGAAAATTACAATTCCTTTTATGGAGGAGAGTAGCCGATTAGGATAGTCGAGGCTACCTTAAACATAGGTTTACGCTTGGCCTATATCCTCCTCTTTTATTTTTCGATTCGAGAGGAGAGGCTTGTGTGAAGCATATTTCAGACGAGGACATCGCAACGTTATTAACCGCCGTTGCTCTAGTGGCCGTTATATTGAGGGGCTGAGCAAGTAAGATGACTAATCTAGCTTTAAAAACGTACTATTTTACATTTATAAAACCGCAGGTAAACGGCTTATTGTAAGGCGTTTTAAGGGCTTAGAATTATGCATTCGAGTATTTATACCTATATTTGATCAAAACCAGCACGCAGGTTACCGAAAAAAGATACTATTTTTGTATCGTAAAATTTCCCCGGTTGGAATTTTCGTCAAAACAATATAAAAAGGAGGAGAGATGGAACTTGCTATCACTATCGCTATCGGAATTATTGGGTTCATCGCCGGAGTCATCGTTGGGAAGCGCTCAAATAATCAATCGATTTCGGGAACTCTCAGAATTGATTCATCGGATCCGTACGACGGTCCGTACATGCTTCTTGAACTTTCGGAAGATCTTATAGCCGTATCTAAGAAGCAGCATGTCACGCTCGACGTTAGCACGGAAAGCTATATTTCGCGTAAATAGCAACTTCTGTTATGGAGGTATTAACCAGCGTTCAAAGGAGGAACGAAATGGTAGACATCGAGACCATACTCAAGGACGAAATCAAAGAAGAGTTCGAATATTTGAGAAGCATGGAGGAAGGAAGCGAAGAGTACGAGAAGACAGTACGCGGTATTACGCAGCTTATGGATCGCGCAATCGAGATTGAGAAAATCCGAAACGACAACGACAAGAAAGTCGAGGAACTGGAGGATGATCGAAAGGATCGAGTCACAAAGAACGCCATTAGCGTTGCTGGTATCGTAGTGCCTGTAGCAGTTACGATTTGGGGAACGCTGAAGTCTTTCAAGTTCGAAGAGACTGGTACCGTTACTACGATTATGGGAAAGGGGTTTGTCAACAAGCTGCTCCCTAGGAAGTAGGTATACCACCGAGCAAGGGGCTATGGAAAGTTCATAGCCTTTTGCTTTTTGAGAAGCTTGTAGTTGATGGGCACCACTAGTCGCGAAATTTGCAAATTATGTTATGGAATGGTAGGTAATTCGAAAGGAGATTACAATGGACATCAAAACACTCAGGACCTTAGGAATTATCGTCACTGTCGCTTCAGCGGCTATTTCGGTCGTTGGCGGCGTCATTAGCGATAAACAAATGGAGGCTATGATTAAGAAGGAAGTTGTTAACGTTTTTGAGAAGTACCGCGATTTCAAGTAAACAAAAGATAAGAGCCCTTATTTCAAGGGCTCTTTTCTTTCCAAAAGGAGAGTTGATATGGAAGCTGACCGCGTAGTTCGCATTATAAAGGATTACATCGAGGAATGCATACCAGAGCCGAGTATCGATCAACTTGCTGAAGGGAGCGGAACGTGCACAAGATTTAGCATAAACTCATATTCTCGATGGGCCGCGAACGAAATCTTGTCTAGATATTTGAAGGAAGCCGACCGACTTCCCGAGCATATTTCGGGACAAGAAGAGGCGTCTATTCAAGACGTAATTCAGTCATTTATCGATGAGCTCGACAATTATTTGGACACCACGACTAATTTCGGTTCGACTTTTATTTTCTTGACGGCAAGAAACACCGCCTGTGAAATAGGTTGTAGGTTTGCTTATCCTACAGAGTAAACATATTTGAAAGGGGAATTCGATGTCTGGCATGAATATTTCCAAGATTACGAAGAATGCAGGAATGGCACTTAAGAAGCATAGTCCGGAGATTCTAACGGGCATTGGTGTTGTCGGCATGATGTCGACTGTTGCGCTTGCGGTAAAAGCCACGCCAAGGGCAGCACAACTTATCGAAGAAGAGCGGTACCGTCAGAACAAGGAGCTTCTCAAAGAGGCAGAGGAGAACGGCGTAGAAGAAGTGAAGCAGATCGATCGGCTTTCTGCGATAGACACTATAAAGGCTTCGTGGAAATGCTATATTCCAGCAGCCGCAACGGGCGCCATGTCCATATTCTGCATCGTTGGAGCAAGCTCTGTAAGCGCTCGTCGAAACGCAGCTCTCGCGGCAGCATACACCATATCGGAGTCCGCTCTCAAGGAGTACCGAGACAAGGTTGTCGAAATGATCGGGGAGAAGAAGGAAAAGAATATTCGAGAAGCCATCACTAAGGATCAGCTCGAAAAGAATCCTGTTGAGAATCGCGAGGTCATCCTAACCAATAAGGGCGACACACTTTGCTACGACGTTCTATCCGGACGCTATTTTCGTTCCGACATGGACAAGCTTAATCGCTCTGTCAACGAGATTAATCGTCTGATAATCAACGACGGTTATGTTTCGCTTAATGACTTCTACGAGGAGATCGGACTCGAGCCCACAAAGCTTGGCTATGAGCTCGGTTGGCGACTTGATACCGGCGCTATCGAACTCAATTTCGACGCGCATCTCGCAACCGACGGCACACCATGCCTGGTTGTCGATTATTCGTCTATGCCTCAGTACGAGTACGATCGTTGGCTGTAGTTTCGCGAAATTTACAAGGTATTTAATGGAGGAACCATCGGGGTTCTAAGTTCGAAAGGAGATTATAATGGAGAACGAAGAGATTCTGGAAAACGAGGATATTCTGGAAGAGACCGCCGTTGAGGAGACCGCAGAGAACACTGAGAACGGTTATCTGTTGATCGCTGGCGCGATTGCTGGTATCGCAGCTGTAGGCTTTGCCGCTTACAAGGCTTACAAGTATGGTAAGAAGCATGGCATCGACAAGATCAGGAACAAGTTCGCAGCTAAAGCGGATTCCAAAAGCGAGGGTGTCGAAGAAGAGGAGGAGTAGAACGGATTCTATCGTAAGAAGTAAGATCAACAAGAACTAAAACTACATAGTTCGTCCAAGGGGAAAGTCCTGTAACAAGGGCTTTCCCTTTTGTTCTTGCGGAGAAGGATATGTACGAGTACGAGTTCGAAGGATCCGTTTACCGTTTCGATACGTGCGTTTGCCAACATTGGACCGCTGTCACATATGCGCCGTCTGTAAAGAAAGCTTTATCCAATCTTAAATATCGTTTTAAGAAAGAAAACGGATATTCGAGAAGCGCTAAAATTCACCTCGAAGGCAATCTGCATCGCGTAGAAAATTAAAAGGGGAGTCTATAATGGTCGATTACAAGTCTAACTCGCACAAGTCGAAGGAAGAGAATAAGGCCGACGTTCCTGAAAAGAAGGTTGAGAAGGTCATATCAGGAACTGCCAGGACCAAGAAGAAAAGCGAGTTTTCTAAGTTTGCGAATACTTTTATTTCTGAGGACATCCAAAGCGTTAAGGATTATATTCTGATGGACGTTCTCGTTCCGGCGGTAAAGAAAGCTATTTCGGACGTCGTAACAAACGGCATCGACATGATTCTCTACGGAGAATCCGGAAGCAAGAAGAGCAGTTCCACGTCTTCTAAGGTTTCTTATCGCAGTTATTACGATAGGCCAAACGATCGAGAGCGTCATAGGAGTTCCAGCTTCGATTACGACGATATTCTGTTCGATAGTCGAGGAGAGGCCGAGAGCGTTCTCGATAGGATGGACGAGCTTATTTCTACGTATGATGTCGTAAGTGTTGCCGACTTCTACGAGCTCGCTGATATTACCAACGAGAATTATATGAACAACAAGTATGGATGGAAAGATATTCGGAGCGCTAAGATCGTCCGTACTCGTGACGGATATATGATTCGTATGCCTCGAGCTCTTCCAATCGATTAAGGAGATATCTTATGAGTGACATGGTCAATCATCCCGGGCATTATATTTCTGAGAACGGCCTCGAGACGATCGATGTTATCGAGGCCTTTACCTCCGATCTCGTTGGAATCGAGGCTACGGACACTGGGAACATCATAAAGTATATTTGCCGATGGAAGCGCAAGAACGGCTTGCAAGACCTCATGAAGGCTCGCTGGTATCTCGATCATCTCATTAAGCATGTCGAGGAGGGGAAGACGTCGTGAGCGTAATGTCATTCGACATAGATCGTAGTCATAGCGTAGGCGCTCTGCACTTCACGCACGAAACTACGATATATTACGATCCCGATACGAAAAAGTGGTTTGGAACTGAGATAAACTCCGATGGTTGGGACGATCTAGACGACGAAACCGTCTATAAGATTGTCAAGGAACACAAACTTTACGAAAAGATCTAAAGGAGTAATGATCATGAACCTGAATATCAGCAAGTATTTTTACAAGGCTGGTTTCCAGCTCAAGAAGCATAGCCCTGAGATTCTTGTTGTCACCGGCGCTATTGGCGTAGTAACTAGCGCAGTCATGGCGTGCAAGGCGACAAGGAAGATCGATGATATTCTCGACGAGACTAAGAAGGCCGTCGACGCAATTCACGAATGCTCTACTAACGAGAATTTCAAGGACGAGTACAGCGAAGAGGACGCTAAGAAGGACCTTGTTATCACGTACAGCCGAGCGGCGATAAACTTCGCAAAGCTTTACGGTCCGTCTGTTGCTCTCGGAGCACTGTCTCTTGGCTGCATTTTTGCATCTAACAATATTCTTCGTAAGCGCGGCATTGCTATCGCGGCTGCTTACACCGCCGTCGATACCACGTTCAAGGAGTACCGTAAGCGTGTCGTCGAGCGTTTCGGAGAGGAAGTCGATCGAGAGCTCAAGTATAATCTCAAGGCGAAGAAGGTAACCGAAAAGGTCGTAGATGAGGAGACCGGAGAGACTAAGAAGGTAAAGAAGACCGAGTACACCGCTGAGGACCCTAACGGCTATAGCGATTATGCTCGTTTCTTCGATGAGTACTGCAACGGTTGGGAGAAGGACCCCGAGTACAACCTTATGTTCCTTCGCACGCAGCAGTCCTACGCAAACGATCTTCTGAAGTCTCGCGGTCATCTGTTCCTGAACGAGGTTTACGACATGCTCGGAATTCCTCGCACTAAGGCCGGCCAGGTTGTCGGTTGGGTTTACAATGAGGACAATCCTGTCGGCGACAACTTCGTTGATTTTGGCATTTACGATATTAATCGTGAGACTAATCGCGATTTCGTGAACGGCTACGAGCGTTCCATTCTTCTCGACTTCAACGTTGACGGGAATATTTGGGACCTCATTTAAGTCATATTCGTTAGTTTTATAGGCCGCTCTCGGGTAATCCGGATATCTGGGAGCGGTCTTTTGTTTCAAAAGGAGAGAACAATGAAGGCATCGACTATCATTAAGGTTGCTTCTGCTGTTGTGGCAGTCGCAGCTGCTGGTGTCGCCATTTATAACAAGACCAAGGCCGAGAAAATCCACGAAGAGTTCGTTAACGCTAATGAGGATAACGTCGACGAGTTTACCGCTGAGGCAGTTAAGGAGAAGGTCGACGAGATAGACGAGGCTCTTAATGTGTCCGACGTCGCTTTTCGTATAGCTATCGGAGCAGCCTGCGTGTTCGCCGGTGCCGTTGTCGGCGATGCCCTTTATCGTTACAAGCTTATCGATATGAGGCACGACGCCGAAACCGCTAAGACGTTCATTCTCGAAAACTATCGGCACGCGATAAACGATGGGAACATTCCAAATCTTACGAAGTCTTCGGAAAACGTCGACGAGATGGCCGCCATCGCCCTCGAGGTCGAAAAAACGATAATCGACAAATATGCTGGAATGGTAGACAATCCCAACGAGTTCAAGAATGCCGTTTATAAGCTCGGGTCCTGTGGCGTTGCCGTTGGGATCACCTCGACCGTAAATTGGCTCGACATGGTTGTTTCTGACTGCGATACGATTCTCTCGAACAACGCTCCTAAGGCGGCGATGTAACCATGTCTAAGACCGGATATTCTATCTTCGAAAACAACTCTGTCGCTAAGAACGGACGAGTCGCAGAAACGCAAGGCGTTATATGGTCGAAAGCAGCCGCTCAAACAACGCGCAACGTAAACGGCTTTAATAAGAAGTTTAAAACCGTTATAGAAGAGACGTTCGAAATCTGGAAACCCATATTTGAAGACGTTGCTGGCCACATTGAAAACTATAAGGGTGCGATTTACGCAGGAACGATTGCGATTGTCATATACGCTGGAGTCGTTTATGCGCGCAAGAAGAAGGAGGGTTCGCCGAATGAATAAAAGCATATTCGTAGCTTTTGTGGCTGGGGCTGCCGTTGGTGCGGCCTCGGCTTTTTATTATGCTAAGAAGTATTACGAGCGTATTGCTCAGGAGGAGATTGATTCAGTAAAGGCCGAGTTCTCCTCTCGTAAGAAGCGTGAATCTATCGAGCACGTCGAAGAGACCGAGGGCCCGTCCGAGGACGACGAGGAGGATCCCGGTAGCGCCGAGACTCGTGGTGGAGAAGACGAGGAGAAGCGGTATTACAACGAATACGCTCAGCTGCTTCACGATAACGGATACGCCGTTTGGAGCAAGGACATCAACGAAGATGCCAAGAAGGACTTCCCCTACGTCATATCTCCAGACGAGTACGGAGACATATTTGACTACGATCAAATAGAGTACACGTATTACGCTGATGATATTCTCGCTGACGAAAACAACGACGTCGTTACGGATTGGCAGCGTTATATGGGAGAAGACGCACTCAATCATTTCGGCGAGTATGAGGAGGATTCGGTTTATATTCGAAACGACATGCTCAAGACCGAGTATGCCGTTCTTCTCGACGAGCGTAAGTACGTCGACGTTATGAGCGAGTATCATCCAGAGAAACTTGATAATATCCCGTCTATTGACGAAGAGGAGGATGAATGACACGAGATGATATTTGCAACGAGTATTTCGAGTGGATGTACCAAATCGTATGCAACGATAAGTACAATAGGAAAACTACTTATCGAAAGCTCTTGCAATTTTTGCACATGACAGAGTTTGTTTTTCTGATGACTAAGGATCGCAACCGAGAGGTTGATGGACGATATTTGCGTTTCCGTTTCGCTAACGAGCGTGGATACGGAGATGACGTCGTATTCGATGCTCTGGACGACGGACGGCATTGCAGCGTTCTCGAGATGATGATTGCTCTTGCCATTCGATGTGAAGAGCATATTATGGAGAACGACGAAGCCGGAGATCGAACCGGACAATGGTTCTGGGGTATGATCGTGAACCTCGGGCTCGGATCTATGACGGATAGAAAGTTCGATAAGGCTTACGCTCGTAAGGTCATCGACACATTCCTTAATCGCGAATACGATCCAGACGGTCGCGGAGGCTTGTTTACGGTAGAGAATTGCGACAAGGACATGCGAGACGTCGAAATTTGGTACCAGATGTGCTGGTATCTTTCTGATATTTGGGATTGCTAAAGAGGAGTAGCCATGGGAAAAATCGCTTCTAAGCTCGGCACTGTTAAGGAGAAGATTAAGACGGCGATTAATAAGAGTGTTGAGACTGTTAATAGTGTCGTCGACAAGGCAGTCGGCACGAAGGACGCTTGCTTTAAGACGGGGCTTATGCTGCTTTGTCTTGGAGCAGGCCTTATCATCTACGCCAAGTCTCTTACCATTGTCGGTTAGATTTCCCAGCTATATTCGCATCTAGAAAGAAAGGATAGGATTTTGTTGGTAGAGACATTCGATCATATTTTCGGCCAACTCGATAAGCTTGAATTCGCTATTGCAAAGCAGAAGCGAATCGACCATAAGTTTGTTATATTTGCTGTTGCGATGACGGCTTATGTCTTCGTCGAAGGGTGCCTTAGACGAGACCAAGAAGAGAAAATCGAAAAGCTTACTGATGAGATCAAGGAGCTTAAGCATGTGAAAGGGGAATAAAGCATCATGGTCGACTTCCTGATGATTTCAACCAGGTCCACCAAACGTGGTGCAACGGAGATATACCCCAAGTTTATCATCAAAAAGTCCAAAGATCTTATGGTGCGAGGCGGCGATTTTTACGCTGTCTGGCTCGAAGACTTGGGGCTCTGGTCCACGGATGAGCAGGACGCCTTGCAGCTCATTGACGTAGAACTTGATAAATACGCAAAAGAGAACAAGGAGAAAATCGAAGGAAGTGTTCGAGTTCTTCATATGTGGGATGCCGAATCGGGAATGATCGACTCGTGGCATAAGTATTGTCAGCGTCAAATGCGAGACAATTATCACGCTCTTGATGAGACTCTCATGTTTTCCAATGCGATTACTAAGCGGAGCGATTATGCAAGTAAGAGGCTCAGCTATCCCCTTGAACCGGGAGATTACTCTGCTTACGACAAGCTTATGTCAACACTATATTCCGAAGAGGAACGCCATAAGATCGAATGGGCTATAGGCTCCATAGTCTCTGGCGATTCGAAGAACATACAGAAGTTTATGGTGCTGTATGGTTCCGCCGGAACGGGTAAGTCGACGGTCCTTAACATTATACAAAAGCTGTTCGAAGGATATTATTCAGTCTTTGATGCTAAAGCGCTCGGGTCCGCTAGCAACTCGTTTGCGCTTGAGGCGTTCAAGACGAATCCGCTTGTAGCTATTCAGCACGACGGAGATCTTTCGAGGATCGAAGACAACACTCGACTTAACAGCCTTGTATCTCATGAGTACATGACCGTCAACGAAAAGTTTCGTTCAACATATACGAATCGGTTCAACTGTTTTCTGTTCATGGGTACTAACAAGCCCGTAAAGATCACGGACGCAAAGTCGGGTCTTATTCGAAGGCTTATCGACGTTTCTCCTTCTGGCGAAAAACTGCCGGCCAAGGAATACAAGACGATCATGAACCGTATTGATTTCGAGCTCGGTGCGATAGCCTCGCATTGTCTTGATGTATATTCGAACGATCCTGGACGGTATGACGATTATATTCCTACGTCGATGCTTAGCGCGTCTAACGATTTCTATAACTTCGTTCTCGATTCTTTCTTTGTGTTCAAGAAGGACAACGGAGTTACTATGAAATCCGCATGGGAGATGTACAAGACTTATTGCGAAGACGCAAAAGTTCCGTATCCGCTTCCCAAGCGTATATTTAAGGAAGAACTTAGGACATATTTCCAAGATTACAAAGAGCGTTACATAACCGATGACGGTACACGAGTTCGAAGTTATTTCATGGGCTTTAAGTCGGACAAGTTCGAAACGGAAGACGAGCCTAAAGAAGAACCAGAGCAGCATACTCTTATAAACTTCGACGCTACCGATTCTATATTTGACAAGGAATACGCCGATTGTCCAGCGCAATATGGCAGCTCGAAGGAGACTCCGTCTAAGAGGTGGGATGATGTAAAGACTAAGCTCTCCGATTTGGATACGTCCAATCTTCATTACGTACGGGTTCCAGAGAATCATATCGTCATAGACTTCGATATTCCAGACGAGAGCGGAAACAAGTGCTTCGAGAAGAATTTGGAAGCTGCTAGCAAGTGGCCTCCTACTTATGCTGAGCTCAGCAAAAGTGGGCAAGGCATTCATCTCCATTATATTTATACCGGCGACGCCTCAAAGCTTAGCCGAGTCTACGACGATCGCATTGAAGTCAAGGTGTTTACTGGAAAGAGCTCTCTTAGAAGAAAGCTTTCTAAGTGCAACAACCTGCCGATTGCGAAGATCAGCTCTGGTTTACCACTGAAGGAGGAGAAAAAGGTGGTAACTTCTAATACCATCCAGAGTGAGAAAACCTTGAGAATGATGATCAAGCGTAATCTCAACAAAGAGTATCATGCGGCGACGAAGCCTAGCGTAGACTTCATTCATCATATTCTTGAGGAAGCATACAAAAGCGATCTGCATTACGACGTTACCGACATGAGAAACGCCGTTCTTGCGTTTGCTGCCGGTAGCACGCATCAGGCCGACTATTGCATCAAGCTCGTTAACAAGATGAAGTTCAAGTCTGCCGAATCGTCTCCGAATACCGTAAACGATTCCGCAAAGCTCGTATTTTACGACATTGAGGTTTTTCCGAACCTGTTCCTAGTCAACTGGAAGATGGAAGGAGAAGGAAAGCCGGTTGTCAGGATGATCAATCCTACGCCTGCCGAGATCGAAGATCTTATTCAGTTCAAGCTCGTAGGATTCAACAACCGTCGCTACGACAATCATCTTATTTATGCTAGACTCATGGGTTACACGAACGAGCAACTTTACAAGCTTTCGCAGAAGATCGTAAGCGGAGATCGAGGCGCGTTCTTTGGCGAGGCGTACAACATATCCTATACGGATGTTTACGACTTCAGCGCAAAGAAGCAATCACTTAAGAAGTGGGAGATTGAACTCGGTATTCATCACCACGAGCTTGGCCTTCCTTGGGATCAGCCAGTTCCGGAAGAGATGTGGACGAAGGTCGCTGAGTACTGCGACGACGACGTTATTGCTACTGAGGCCGTATTCAATCACAACAAGTCGGACTTCATAGCTCGAGAGATTCTGGCCGATGTTGCGGGCATGACGGTAAATGATACGACAAACTCGCTCACCACACGAATCATATTTGGTAAGGAGCGTCATCCGGAACTGGTTTACACTGATCTTTCCGAGACGTTCCCAGGATACGAGTTCGTATATTCTGACGAGGACAAGCATTATCACAACATGTATCGTGGAACAGATCTTGGATTTGGAGGATATGTCTATGCTGAACCCGGCATGTATACCGACGTAGCTCTTATTGACGTCGCATCGCTGCATCCGCATTCCATCGTTGCTATGAATTGCTTCGGCGAGTATACCAAAAATTTTAAAGACATCATTGACGCTCGTATCGATATTAAGCACGAGAATTACGAGTCAGCTAAGAAGCGTCTTAACGGAAAGCTCGCTAAGTACCTCGATGGAGATTATAATTCCAAGGATCTCTCACAGGCTCTGAAGATTGCAATCAACTCTGTGTACGGTCTCACGTCGGCCAAGTTCGATAATCCTTTCCGGGATATTCGTAACAAGAACAACATCGTAGCTCTGCGCGGAGCATTGTTCATGAGAACTCTCCAAGACGAGGTTGAGGAACGAGGATTCACCGTCGCTCATATTAAGACGGACTCGATCAAGATCCCTAACGCGACTCCTGAGATTATTCAGTTCTGCATGGACTTCGCTAAGAAGTACGGATATACGTTCGAGCACGAAGCGACTTACGATCGCATGTGTCTTGTGAATGGTAGTACTTATATTGCTCGATACAGCAACGACGAATCCGTAAACGGCAATCATGTTGGTCAGTGGACTGCAACGGCTGCACAATTCCAGATCCCTTATGTGTTCAAGACTCTATTTTCTAGGGAGCCTATTGAGTTCAAGGATATGTGTGAGACCAAGGAGGTCAAGACCGCGCTATATTTGGACATGAATGAAAATCTTCCTGAGGGTGAGCACAACTATCGATTCGTTGGAAAGGTTGGAGAGTTCTGTCCTGTAAAGCCCGGAAGCGGAGGAGGAGAGCTTCTTCGTCAAGGAAAGGACAAAGAAGGAAACGTTAAATATTCTTCGGCCACTGGAGCCAAGGGCTATCGATGGCTCGAATCCGAGATGGTTAAGGAACTCGGAAAGGAAGACCTTATTGATCGGAGCTACTACAACAAGCTCGTAGACGAAGCTGTCGAAACCATTAGTCAATACGGCGATGCTACTTGGTTCTCTTCTGGTGATTGATTTCGCGAAAACCGCAACTCCTTTTATGGAACGGAAGCTCTAGGAAAAGGAGAATGCTATGAGTACAGAAGAGCTTGCCAATGTTGTTACTAATGAACTCGTTTTTACTAACACGATGCTGATTATTACAGCTGTCGCATTTGTGATAGCTCTAATATATTTATACATCAAAGTTAGAGATCAGGAGGACAAGATTAACGACTTAAACAGGCAAATCAAGTACTACCGTAATCGTTATCGCAATTCTAGGTACTAGTTCCAAAACAGGACGCTGAGATTTCTTGGCGTCCTCTTTTCTGAAAACCATTTTGTAAAGGAATAAATAATGGCTTACAACAATATTGACAATCTGTGCATCGAGAACGCTCGTATCATGTTCCGTAACTTCAAGGGCGAAGAGACTAAGTACAACCGCGAGGGCAACCGTAATTTCTGCGTAGTTATTCCCGACGACGATCAGGCCAGGCATCTTCTGGATGATGGCTGGAACGTTCGTACGCTTCCTGCTCGAGACGAGGACGAGTCCGATACGCACTATATTAACGTGACGGTTAGCTTCCGTAACATTCCTCCTAAGGTCGTCATGGTTACTAGCAGGAACCAGACCATTCTCGACGAGGAGTCGGTGGGAACGCTTGACTACGCTGAGATCCGCAACGTCGATCTTATTATTCGTCCTTATCAGTGGTCCGTTAATGGCAAGTCTGGAGTTAAGGCTTATCTGAAGACTGGATATTTCACAATCGAGGAAGACGAGTTCGCAGATAAGTACGCTCAGGACGACGCTCCTTGGAACGAGTAACGCGTAATTAATGGGAGAGCCTCGGAGAAATCTGGGGCTCTCTTTTATATTTAAGGGGCGTTGCATGGGCATTGCGAATCACATCAAGCGTTGGAATATTTGGAGAAAGGGTAGCTTAAACGGGCCTTTCTATAAACTTGCGGTTCTGTTTGGAATCATCAAATTTCCCTCTTTTGAACTAGCGTTTAAGGATGATGCTAGATTCGCTTATACTAATACGATGCTGATTATTAGGACTATCGTGTGATCGAAGAGAGAGAGGCCGCCACATGGAAAACGAATACAAGGAAGTATATTTCGCAGAGTATTGTAATAAGTGTACGTTTTGTGACGCAAAGGAGACCGACTATCCTTGCAACGAATGCCTTGAAGAGCCTGTAAACATATATTCTCATAAGCCGATAAAGTTTAAGGAGAAGTAATATGTACATCGTTCAAAGCGAGGGTCACGTCTCAACTAAGGCGCTCAAGGAAGTTCATAAAGAGCTCGTTCGGCAGGCTAAGGAAGGCGTTATGGTCCTTCCTTGTAATTTTAAACTTGTCGGAGTTGTGGAAGACCAATCTGTCGAGGCGATAGGAGTCCAGCCCGAAATTCCCGTCGGTTTTTCCGATTAGTTTATAGCACCATATTTCGAGAGGAGGTGAGCAATGGCTGGGATAAAACTATATGATTATCAACTTGACGCGGTAAAGCGCATGAAGAACGGATGCATATTATGTGGCGGAGTTGGTAGCGGAAAGTCGTTCACCTCATTGGCATATTACTATCTCCAAAACGGGGGAAAGATAAACGGCAGCAACTACAAGCACATGAACAAGCATCCGAAGGATCTTTATATTATTACAACCGCTCGTAAACGAGACACTAAAGAATGGGAGGGAGAGCTCTGTCCATTTTTGCTTTCTCCTCACAAGGACGTAAACCATTACGACAACAAGGTTGTAATCGATAGCTGGAACAACATCAAGAAGTACGCCGAGGTTACTAACGCCTTCTTTATATTTGACGAGCAGAGAGTCGTCGGGAGCGGAACTTGGGTTAAGACTTTTCTCAAGATTGCAAAGAGGAACAAATGGATATTACTATCGGCCACTCCTGGAGACACTTGGAGCGATTATATTCCGGTGTTCATAGCTAACGGATTCTACAAGAATCGAACCGCATTCACTAGAGAGCATATCGTCTACAAACGATTCTCTAAATTTCCCCAGATCGATTTTTATCTTAACACCGGTAAGCTCATCAAGTATCGCAATCAGATTCTAGTAAACATGGATTTCAAAAGAACCACCGTTTCTCACCACGAAGACATATTTGTAAGCTACGACATAAAGACTTATAAGGAAGTGACGAAGAATCGTTGGGATCCTTATAGGAATGCTCCGATCGAAAACGCTTCGGGGCTTTGCTATGTTTGGAGGAAGATTGTAAACACAGACGAGTCGAGGCAGCAGTCAGTTCTAGAGATATTCGAGAAGCATCCACGAGTAATCATATTTTACAACTTTGATTACGAATTGGAAATTCTACTAAGTATGTATTACGGAGAAGGAGTTGAGATCGCCCAATGGAACGGTCATGCTCACGAGCCAATACCTAAGAGTAAGAGTTGGGTATATCTTGTACAATACGCGGCCGGCTGCGAAGGATGGAATTGTGTAAAGACGGACACCATCATATTCTATTCTCAGAACTACTCGTACAAAGTCATGCACCAAGCTTCAGGAAGGATTGATCGACTCAACACGCCATATAAAGATTTACATTACTATCATCTTAAAAGTAGATCCGGAATAGATACGGCAATAAGTAGAGCATTGAAGCAAAAGAAGAACTTCAACGAAAACCGCTATGTCAATCGGAAGTAAAGGTGGTTTTACGATGTGCAAGGACGAGGCGTCGGATCGCATAAAACAAATCGCAAGTAATCTCGAATTCCGGAAGGATCCAAAAGAGTATATTTCAATGCACAAGAACCTGTTTGTTAAGGATTCTTTTGAACTTGAAGAAGAGAAGACACCGTTCGAGCTTATCATAAAGGAGCTTGAGCGTTGCGAGAGATCGATGCGTCAGTTCTTAGACGAATATACGAATATGAATTAAAGGAGACCCATGATCAGCATCAGCAACACCGTCACACCTAGCTCTAAGCAGTGGGAACGCATTATTGCGGGAATGCGCAATCCTATGAACAGCTGGACGAATTCGGACACAGCATATTTCGAAGACGATATTGTGATCGGAGACAATGACTACAACCTCATAAAGCGGTTATGCAAGGCTGGAACAGACCATAGAAAGTTCACACGAATGATCACGGTCTATGCCGATATTCTGGCCCCTCTATATTGGTGGAAGGAGTTCGACACTTACAAAGTCGGGACGGTTGCAAATTCTTGCAGCACGATGCATAAGATCGCTGCTAAGAAATTTACGCTTGACGATTTCTCTCACGAGCGTCTTAGCGAGCACAGTCTGTATGCTCTTAATAACGTCATCGAAACCCTTAACACATATCGCGGTTTCTATATCAGCAATAATAACGAGGAAGATTGGTGGCAGATGATTCAGTTGCTTCCGTCTTCATATAATCAGACTCGAACGGTTATGCTAAACTACGAGGTTCTCGCTAATATTTATAAATCTCGTAAGCAGCATAAACTCTACGAGTGGCGAGACTTCTGCGAATGGATTGAAGGTCTTCCATATTCTTGGATGATTACTAACGATCGTTGGTAAGGAGCAAGATCAATGTCCGACTTCATAGCTAACTGCGAAAACTGCATACATTTTCATGTTTGCAAGCGCGCCGATGAATACTCCGAGGCCGTTCAGGTTCTCGAAAACGAGGCTAGCGTTTTTGACGATCTAGTAAATATTCGTATCAAGTGCCGTTATTTTTACTACGTAAACGAGGTTAAGGAACGTTATGCTGGTTAATTTCGTTCGCAGATTCGGCGTTCGACCAGAAAGGAGCTTTTTCAACATGCTGGAGCACTTTGGCGATATCAGCCCCGATTATCTTACCAACCAGATTAATTTTTCAGTGGATTTTTCGCTTGATATGGATGGCGACCTAGGAGAACAGCTCGAGTCCGATACGGACAAGTTGTTCGAAATGTTCGAAGCCTATCTTGGAGTCAAGAGAAAGGAAAACACTATGATGACTCCCGATCGCGTCCTCTTCAGCGGCCCCGCCACCATCGTCTTCTGGCCCGATGGGACGAAGACGGTCGTCAAGTGTGCCGAGGGCGACGATGTCATCTTCGACCGGAAGACCGCAATCATGTGGTGCTTCATGAAGAAGATGTTCGGCACCACCAGTCATGTCAACAAGATGTTCGACGATCTCATTCGTAAGGCCTTCTTCGGTTACTAAACCGCTTTATCGTTTGGTCCGGGGCGCTTCCACAGGCCCCGGCTTTATTTAGGGGAGTCACATGAGTCAGGTCTATGTTTGCGATCGTTGCGGTGCCATCATAAAGGATAGACGTAAAATTAGAACCGTCGGAATTTATGACAATTTCGGACTAGGTAAATTCAATGATAAAGGAGACCTTCGCACTGAGTGCCTAAAACAGCTAGACCTTTTTATGCATACAAGCCGGTATAAAGAGGAGTAAAATGTCAAGCATAAAAATCTGTGATCATTGTGGGAAAAAGCTTTTTGCATTTAATAAAAAGTTATTCATTTCGGCCGGATACGGCCCGCTTACATTATATCACTATGACCTTTGCCCCGAATGTGCACAGAAGTTCTTCGACTGGATATATGACGACCAGAACGATAAGAAGGAGAACTAAATGAAGTACGTAAAGAAGCCCGTTGTTGTCGAAGCTTGGAAGACCGGATCTGACGAACCCGTTCCCGATTGGCTTTATGAAGCATTTGACACCGCAAAGGTTGTTTGCTGCGGTGACCTCTATTACGTCGAAACCCTCGAAGGTGTAATGACCTGCAACGACGGAGATTATATTATTCGCGGTGTTAGTGGAGAACTGTATCCGTGCAAGGAAGATATTTTCAACGAGACGTATAGCAAGATCAAGACTTATTACAAGGAGGACTAAATGCTCGACGTATTTTTTAGCGGATTTTTCTTTGCGCTCGGCGCGCTCGCTGCTGTGCTATTCGCGTATGTTATTTTGTCTGTGCTGCAAGTTATAGTAGTTTTTGTTTCTGCATTCGTCAATGGACTTATTAAGTATTCAAATAAGGATTAAGGAGCAAAACGATGGATAATCGTCGTACCCCTAAGCTTAAGACCGGCGATCCCGTTAAGATGCGCGCTCCTGGAAATCAATTTAAGTACAACATCGTCAAGGATTGCTATTGGGACGAGAAGCTTAACGATTACGTTTACGAAGTTCGTGAGAAGGCTCCGCTCCATATTTACCACGCCAAGCAGCTTCTTCGTGCTGGGGAGCGAGAGTTCGACATTGCGCTCGAGCATTATCACACTGGAAAGGCCGAGTTCGATGAGCAGGGTTGGCTCGTAGATATTTCATCGAAAGAAGGTCAATAAGGACGGAACAAACTAAAGCTCGTCATCTTTTCCCGGGGCGCTTTCACAGGTCCCGGGTTTTTACATCTGATATACCCTCAAAGTATAGACGAATGGCTCTTCGAGAACGCGTTTTTTTTCGACGAAGAGACCGGAGAAACGAATGTGACGAGAGAGGAGACGCCGTTTATGACGCCTAATGAGTACCAAAAGGAAGCACTTCGTACCGAGCGAGCTATGAACAAGCAATATCCTCGTATCCTTAACGGAGTTATGGGTATGAACGGAGAGGCAGGAGAGTGCATCGATCTACTTAAGAAGCATTATTTCCAGGGTCACGATCTCGACGTTGAGCATTTGGCTAAAGAGATCGGGGACGTTCTTTGGTATGTAGCCATCAGCGCCGACGCAATCGGTTATACTCTTGAGGATATTATGCAGCTGAATATTGATAAACTCGACGCGCGTTATCCTTACGGATTCGAAGCTGAGCGAAGCGTTAACCGAAAGGCAGGCGATATTTAAATGGCTAAACTTAGTATATGCTATCTTTGTGACGGTAAGTGCTGCCAAGATCCGATATATTGCTATAAAAACGGAAGCGATTGCAGACATACAACCGATCTTGACCACGCCTTAAATTATTCTTCCGTGCCAACAGAGGAGGAACTCGTTGCATATTTCAAGCATATAGGTTTTGATGTATATTTCGAAAAAGGTTAAATCATGTCGATTATAGATTTGATGCTTTTGATCCTGATTACTGTTCTGATTTGTGGAGCTGTTGGATCGGTCCTTGTTGGTGTTGGGCTGTGGATCATTTACAAGAAATGGTAAGGAGACGAATGATGATCGACGTTCTCGTTCTTTTTCTGCTAACGTCGTTATTTTGCATATTAGTACTTGTTCCGGGGATGACCATAGGAGTTTTTATCTCTCTTCTGATCGGAGGAATTCCTGGCATTTTCATCGGCGCGATTGTCGGGACCTTCATTTGTGTGAAGATGTTCCGTTGGCTAGACTCTATCGATTAGATCAAACCGTCAAATAGGACGCGATTAAAAGGATGGATCGATGATCAAGAAATTGGATCAGATTGGCGGTGCCGTATTTGTCGCATTGTGCATAATCGCCGTCATGGTTTCGATTTCGGTGTTGATATATTTTATGCCTGATGGGCCTTCGGACGATACTAGCGAAGAGACGATCGAGACGGTTGTAATGGATAAGGCAGATTCCACTGGGGATATTTCCACAAAGGCTGAGAAGACTGTCGAAACAAGCACGCCTGATAATAAGGAGACAGAACCTCAGCAGCCTTCTGCATCTGTAGAGGATGCCTCAGAACCCGAGAAGGATATTTACGACACACACTGCCCCGAGGATCTGAGTTATGCTGCTTGGTATTACGGAGAAGGAGCCTATAATCACGACGAGGCGCTTGTGATAGAGAATGGTGACGGTAGCTTTTACATGCCGCGTTCTTCTAATTATGAAGAGTGGTTTGCCAATCATGTCGACAATTGCCCATATGCGTTCCATGATGGCCCGGATTACGGAATTCCCGACTGGCTCTATAAGCAGCTTCTCGATAGCAGGAACGACGATGCCGTTTAACGGAAAGGCTAGCAGACACTGAAAGGGAGTATGAAAAATGAAGACTTTATTCAATTTCATTATGTTCATTATTACTGGACCGTTTTGGCTTGCTTGGTGCCTTATTAAATGGCTGATTAAGCACTAGAAAAAGTTGAGCCTCGGAGAAATCTGGGGCTCTTTCTTTTTTTTGTTTTCGCGTAAATAGCAAGCTGTTTTATGGAGTTATAATACCAACAGAAAGGAAGTGTCATGGACGGTTACATTTTGCTGGCAGCCGCTGTAGTCAGGCAGGCGGCGAAGGACTACCGAGATCTTCTGATAAGGGCTGAGTATTTACGTAGAAATAATATGAGCCTTCGTGAGAACGTTAGGGTTGATAGTGACAATTACTATCGGCCTCTTATCGATCGAATCAAAGAGCTTGAGGATTTCTTCTACGATGATAGCAACCTTCTGCTCAGGGGTATCGACGGTGGTACAGTCGTTAAGAAGATTAGAGACAGCGTGACAAAGGGTGAACCCATTACATTTAGCACAAGGATATTCTAGCTCCACAGAAAGAGTCTCAGAGAAATCTGGGGCTCTTTCTTTTTATAAACTTTTGTTTATACGTTATAACAATAGTATATAAAATTCGTGGCCATTTTTGTGGCCACTTTTTGGCCAGAAAAAGTTTAAAAATGGGCGTTTTTGGGTTCCGCACAAAGAATTCATAAAGCTTAAAGAAACCTTTGGCCAATTTTGTGGCCAATTGCCCACTTTCGTTTTTAAAAGTGGCCACGATTTTTTGCTTGTTTACCTGCGATTTTGTGTGAAATGGCCAATTGCCCACTTATTTCTTCTATTAGTTAAAAAGTAAAAATATAATAATTGTTATATAATAATTATTATATAATAATTGTTATAAAACGTGGTATAGAGAAGTTGCAAATAAAAGTGGGCTTTTGGCCACAAGAGTAGAAAGGAGCAAAACCAGATGTATAAGAAAGGCAGCGACTACATTAAAGAATGGAGTTACGTTGACAATAGAATGGCGTATCTCAAACTTGATACCGAACCGGTAGAAGCATATAAGATGGGTCTTATCTATAGCGGCTACGGGAACGACGATGTTGAAAGCTGGCGAATGGTAGGACCTAAGACTGTAGAATATTCTCTTTATAACGGAAGCAAGTTTCTATATACCTATCCCGAGAACTCTTTTCGATATTTATCGGAATCTACAACAGAGGACGGAGACGTTGACGAAGAACGACTCAAAGAGAAGCTGGGCAACAATATTCGTTCCGTATTGAGCGAGAAAGGACTAACTCAAGGGGTTTTGGCTAGAGAGACCGGCATATCTCCAATGTCAATAAACAAATATTTGAACGGAGTGATGGCACCAGGATTTATATCTCTTTACAAGATTGCGAAATTTCTTGGTCGTACAATAGACGAACTTATTTCTTAAGGAGGATGCTCAAATTTTGATAGCTATATAAGCCATCTCATATATTTCAGATAGGAGAATCTATGACTATGCTATTCTATGACCATGAAGTGTTTTATAACAACGACGAAGTTATCGACCATCTTTATAGGTTAGTCTTCGATATTCCTAGCAAACTCGATCCAGACTTAGTTCTCGGACCGTGCGATTCTCTAATGAATGCCATCGACGACATATTTGGCGTGTCAACCGTTCTGCATGTAACTAGTTCGGACCAGTCAGAACAAGTCGAATGTAGCGTCGAAATTTACGGAGATAACGAGAAATCCATCGAACAGGCGAAACACGTTTACCACGATATTATCAACGATGCACTGCGAAACCAGACAACTTCTATCGAGGATGTGTATATTTTGGCAGACCACATTAAGCATGACGCAGATCCTATCAATGAGACCGAAGAGAACACGCCTAAGGATATTCTGACAACTGCTCGCGGAAAGGTCATTCGTCCGAAGACCGCCGGACAAATCCGCTATGTGAATTCAATCAAGGATAACACGATCACGTTTGGCGTTGGGCCTGCGGGTACCGGAAAGACATATCTGGCTATGAGCATGGCTGTTTCCGCTCTTAGGCGGAAAGAGGTGAGTCGTATTGTTCTGACACGTCCGGTAGTAGAGGCTGGCGAATCTCTTGGATATTTGCCGGGAACTCTTGAGGAAAAGTTTAATCCATACGTCAGGCCTCTTTATGATGCGCTCTATGACATGGTTGGATCTCAGAAAGCAGATGAGTATATTTCAAAGGGTGTCATCGAGATTGCGCCTCTCGCATTTATGCGTGGTCGAACTTTGAATGACGCATTCGTTATTTTGGATGAGGCTCAGAATACTACACCTGATCAGATGAAGATGTTCCTCACTCGTCTCGGATTCAATTCGAAGTTCGTTATTACTGGCGATGTGAGTCAACGGGATATTTCTTCAACGAACGGACTCGAGTCTGCCGAGAAGGTACTTTCCGACGTTGATGATATTTCGTTCGTAAAGCTCGGTCGCAATGACATCGTTAGGCATTCGCTTGTCGCTCGTATTGTTGACGCATACGATAGCTACAACGAGATGTAATTAAAGAGAAGATCCTTGGAGAAATCTAGGGCTCTTCTTTTTGTTCTTTCGCGGGGATTTCAGTTCCTTTTATGGAAGGTAAACTTCGTTTAAGGAGGCTTATTATGAAGTATAAGACTATCGAGGCAAGCCGAGAGTTGCGCCTTTGGATAGTACAAGTGATTGTTCCCGCTGTAACCGCGGGAATCATCATCGCGTCAAACCAAAACACGCGCACTTGGATTTTCGATAGGGTTAACCAAATGAAGGCAAAAGTCGAACAACAGTTTACCAAATAAAAGTTAGAGCCTTGGAGAAATCTAGGGCTCTTCTTTTTGTCTTATTTTTGTCTTCTTTTTGTCTTATTTTTGTCTTATTTTTGTCTTATTTTTGTCTTTTAAGTTTCGCGAAAATTTCATGCTCTTTTATGAAGAGGAGTATACACGTCGGCGGTTGTCGATTACATCTCCTTTTACGTTTGTCGTAAAAACGAGGAGGAGACACTATTATGACCAATGAAACGAAACTCGAAAGAGATTTTCAAGCGAAGCTCATTAAGGAACTGAAGAAACGATTTCCGGATTGCATGGTAATGAAGCTCGACTCTAGCTATATTCAAGGGATTCCCGATCTTCTTATTTTGCACAACAATCATTGGGCGTGCCTTGAAGTTAAGAAATCTGCGAAAGCATCTCATCGACCTAATCAAAACTACTATGTTGATAAGATGGATGAAATGTCTTTCGCCTCTTTTATATTTCCAGAGAACAAGGACGAAGTTTTGGATGCCTTGGAGGAAGCATTCAAATGATATTTTCTGTAAAGGAGAGAACCGATGAAATTCAACAATCACTACAATCTTGCCGGCCGTCATGCATTTCTTAGTGCTAGTAAGTATCACTGGATAAACTACGATAATGATAAACTGGTAGAGTCATATTCCAGATTCCAAGCCATCGCAAAAGGAACCGAGCTTCACGAGTTTGCTTCCAAGTGCATCGAACTTGGTCAGAAGCTTCCGCGATCTAAGAAGACTCTGAACATGTTCGTCAATGATGCTATTGGTTACAAGATGGTGTCAGAGCAAGTTCTATATTATTCGGACAACTGCTTCGGTACCGCCGACGCTATATCTTTCCGAGATGGACTGCTTAGAATTCACGATCTCAAGACTGGAATCACTCCTGCGCATATGGAACAGCTTATGATTTATGCCGCTCTATTTTGTTTAGAGTATCGTGTCAAGCCAGTCGAGATCAACATGGAACTCAGGCTGTATCAGTCCGACGAAATTATCATACATAATCCCGAAGTCGACGAGATCGCACCAATCATCGACAAGATCATCACGTTCGACAAACTGATAGACAAGGCTAAATCAGAGGAGGTCTAACTATGAATCCAGTCGCCGAAGATATTTTGATGCATTATGGCGTTAAGCGGCGTTCTGGTCGCTATCCCTGGGGAAGCGGAGATAATCCTTATCAGCATAGCGGAGATTTTCTTAGTCGAGTTCAGGACCTTAAGAAACAAGGTCTGACCGAAAAGGAAATCGTTAATGCTATGGGTCTCGATTCCACCACCCAGCTTCGCGTCGCCTATAAGACCGCTAAGAATGAACGGCGCCGTCTTCAGGTAGACCGGGCCAAGTCTCTTAAAGAGGATGGCCTCAGCCCTACTGAAATCGGAAAGAAAATGGGCCTCAACGAGTCTACTGTTCGCTCTCTTCTCAACGAGGGTTCTGAGAAGCGAATGAATCAAGGAGCCAAGACCGCCGATATGCTTAAGGAAGAGCTTAAGACTAAGCATATTCTTGATGTTGGCGCTGGTGTCGAGCGAGAGCTCGGAGTTTCTAGGAACACTCTCGAAGAAGCTATATTTATGCTTGAGGCCGAAGGCTACAAGAGCTATGGTGTCGGTATTCCTCAGGTAACTAATAAGGGTAAGCAGATAAACACTCAGGTCCTTTGTGATCCCGACATTTCTTACAAGCATATTTATGACAACATGGGCGATATTCAGTCTGTTGGCGAGTATCACTCTACTGATGGCGGAAAGTCTTGGGATAAGCGAGAGTATCCTGCTAGCATTAAGTCGGATCGAGTTAAGATTTCTTATGCTGAGGATGGTGGAATCGATAAAGATGGCGTTATCGAGATTCGTCGAGGTGTGAAGGATCTTGATCTCGGAAATTCGCACTACGCTCAGGTTCGCATCATGGTTGATGGCTCGCATTATCTTAAGGGCATGGCCATGTATTCGGATGATATTCCTGATGGTGTTGATATTGTGTTCAATACCAACAAGAAACGCGGAACGCCAAAGCTTGACGTCCTCAAGCCCATTAAAGAGGATCCCGACAATCCGTTCGGCGCATATATTAAGGCTGATGGACAGAGTTGGTATATTGATAAAGATGGTAAGAAGAAGCTTTCTGCTATAAATAAGCTTAAAGAAGAGGGCGACTGGGACACTATGAGTCGCAGCCTGTCTTCTCAATTTCTTTCTAAGCAACCAATGCAGCTTATTAAGAAACAGCTTGGCCTTACATATTCTGATGCTGAGGCACAATTCGATGAGATCAAATCCCTAACCAATCCAACGGTTAAGAAGAAGATGCTTCTCGATTTCGCCAACGAATGTGACTCTGCTACTGTGCATCTTAAGGCGGCCGCTCTACCTCGACAGTCTACTCGTGTTATTCTTCCTCTTACTAAGATCAAGGACACAGAAGTCTATGCTCCATATCTTAAGGATGGAGAGAAGGTAGCTCTCGTTCGATATCCTCATGGCGGAACATTTGAGATCCCAGAGCTTCGAGTAAATAACAAGAACCCGTCCGCCAAGAAAATACTTGGTAACGCCATAGACGCGATTGGTATTAATTCAAAGGTAGCAGAGCGACTCTCTGGTGCAGACTTCGATGGAGACACGGTAGTCGTTATTCCTCTTAACAGCAAGGTGAAGGTCAAGTCTACCCAGCCACTCAAGGGTCTTATTGGTTTTGATCCTAAGACTTCATATTCTACTTCTGAGCGCGTGCAGAAGCTCAAAGATAAGGGCCTTAATGAAGCAGAAATTACCAAGGAACTTAATAAGTCTGGTATTAAGATTATGACTAAGGAGCAGACCCAGAAACAAATGGGCATGATCTCAAATCTTATTACAGATATGACCCTACAAGGGGCAACTGAAGCCGAGCTTGCCCGTGCAGTACGACATAGTATGGTGGTTATTGACGCTGCCAAGCATAAACTCGACTACAAGCAATCGGAAAAAGATAATGGAATATCTGCTCTTAAGAAAAAATATCAACCTAAGTATGACGCTGATGGTAATGTCATAGGCGGAGGAGGAGCAAGTACGCTCTTATCTAAGCGTAAGCAGGATATTCGTATTCCAGAGAGGCAGGGGTCAGGTAGAATAGACCCCGATACCGGTAAAGTAACCTATAAGGAATCCGGTAGAACCTATACCGACGCCAAGGGAAATAAGGTGCTAGCCACCACCAAGGTTATGAAACTTAACTACGTCGATGATGTTCATACACTGTCGTCTGGAACTCCACAAGAGAATGCATACGCGGACTATGCTAATAAGATGAAGGCCCTAGCCAACCTCGCTCGTAAGGAATACGCCGCCACTAGTAAGCTTAAGTATTCCCCTACCGCAAAAGTCACGTATCGCAAAGAAGTCGACTCTCTCAACGCTAAGCTTAATGAGGCCGCAAAGAACGCACCTCGTGAGAGGAAAGCTCAGGCCATAGCAAATTCTGTTGTCAAGGCTAAGATGCAGGCGTATCCAGACATGGATAAGAAAGAACTTGGTAAGATTAAAACCGCTGCGCTCAACGACGCTCGCGCTTCTGTTGGCGCAAGTGGTAAGAAGACAAGAATAGTTCTTACTGATAAAGAATGGGACGCCATTCAAGCAGGCGCCATCTCTGATTCAAAGCTTACCCAGATACTTCGCTTTGCAGACCCCGACTCTATTAAACAGAGAGCAATGCCAAAGACCACTAAGCAACTGTCTACAGCTAAGATTAACAAGATGAAGAGCATGAAGAATTCTGGTTACACAATTGGACAGATTGCTGAAGCTCTTGGCGTTTCTACTTCTACAATTTCTAAGTACATCAATAACTGAAAAGAGGTGAGCAAGTCTCATGGCTAAGTTTGCTTTGACTACAATCGACAATCCTTTCGATCCTTTTGATGAGTTCGATTCTTGGTATCAATTCGATTGCGAAAAAGGTTACAATTCTTGCAACTATTTAGCTCGAATTGCTCGAACTTCTGATCAGTTTACTGATGAGGAGAATGACAAAGAAGTTGAAAGAGCAATCGACGAAATTATTAAGTTTGATTTCATGAATATTTACAAGAAAGTTTCCGATCAAAAGTAATTTTCAAACATAGGGGGGGTCGCGGAAAA
>OCVV011343578.1_pt1 | contig 53478 bp, 56 predicted proteins | sample 1539721 | NCBI WGS metagenome assembly OCVV01 (sample SAMN02144230, study PRJEB22623) | gut metagenome | biome: sheep rumen | host: Ovis aries | place: New Zealand
ATTGTTCTTAAAGAAGGTGAGGTATATTAAAACTTATTTTTGTATAGATTTAAAAACTTTTTATGCATCTGTTGAATGTGTTGAAAGAGGTTTAGATCCATTTCAGACAAATTTGGTTGTAGCAGATCCATCAAGAGGAAGAGGTGCAATTTGCCTTGCAATATCACCTAGAATGAAAATGCTTGGTGTAAAAAACAGATGTAGAATTTATGAAATTCCACCAAATATTAAATACATAATTGCAGTTCCAAGAATGAAAAAATACATAGAGTATTCTGCAAATGTATATGGAATTTATCTAAAGTATTTTTCGAAAGATGATATACATGTTTATTCAGTTGATGAAGCATTTATGGATGTAACCAATTACCTTGCAATGTATAAAAAGACCCCAGTAGAACTTGCGAAAATGGTTATAAAGGACATTTTTAATACCTTTGGTATAACTGCTACAGCTGGAATAGGAACTAACCTTTATTTGACGAAAATAGCCTTAGATATTTCAGCAAAACACTCAGTAGAAAATATAGGTTATTTAGATGAAGCTTTGTATAAGAAAACTTTATGGAACCATAGACCTTTATCTGATTTTTGGCAGATAGGAAGAGGGATAGAGAGAAGATTAAACAAGATGGGAATTTATGACATGCAAGGAGTTGCAGCATGTGATGAAAGAAAACTTTATAAAGAATTTGGAATAAATGCTAAATATTTAATAGACCATGCTTGGGGAAAAGAAAGCTGCACTATTCAAGATATAAAAGCATATAAACCAAAGTCTAATTCAATATCAAATAACCAAATTCTTTTTGAAGATTATCCTTTTGAAAAAGCAAGACTAGTACTAAAAGAAATGGTAGAGCTTCGGAAGTTTAAGACTAATAGAAGAAAAGTTAGTTACTGATAAAATATTTCTTTATATTGGTTATTCAAAAGATGTGATAAGAGCAACTGGTGGAAGTATGAAGATTGGTCATTATACAAGTAGTTTTAATGATCTGGTAGGAGAATTTTTAAAGCTTTTTGATAAAACAACAAATAGAAAATTTATGATAAGAAGAATTGGAATAAGTTTTGGAGATGTTATTGAAAATAAACATGTACAACTTAGCCTATTTGTAAATCAAGAAAAGCTAGATAAAGAACAAGACTTAGAAAATACAATAAATAAAATTAAATTAAAAGAAGGAAAAAATTCAATCATAAGAGGAATGAATTTAGAAGATCGGCGCTACAACTATGATAAGAAATAAATTAATAGGAGGACATAATGGTGAATAATTTAGAAAGAGCAAAACAATTTTTACCTTTTGATGCAGTAAAAGGTTTACAAGAAGCATTAAGAAAAAAAGAAATTGAGCATGAAGAAAGAATTGATTTAGCAGAAGAGGCATTAGAAAATTTAGAAGAAGAATTTAATAAAATCGAAATTGGAAGAAAAGTTAAAATCAAATATTATAAAGACGGAAAATATGTTGTAGTTGAAGGAAATGTATCTAAAATCAATAATTTAAAAAAGAAATTAGAGGTCGATTTCGAGTCTAAAATTAATTATTCTGATATTGCTAAAATTGAAGTTATATAGTAAAAATAGATTATAGGAAATTTATTTTTAAGGAGCAAAAAAATCTATGAATACTGAGTATGAAATTAGAGTTTTAGAAGTAGACGTAGAAAAATTGACTCAAAAATTAGAAGCATTAGGAGCTGAAAAAGTAGGAGACTGGATGCAAAAAAGATATGTCTATGATTTTACACCGAAAAGGGAAAATCAGTGGATAAGATTAAGAACAAATGGCAAAAAAACTACTCTTACATATAAAAATGTTGAAAAAAATACAGTAGATGGAACAAAAGAACTGGAAATAGTAGTAGAAGATTTTGAAAAGACAAATGAAATGCTTGAAATTTTAGGGTATAAAAATAAAGGCTACCAAGAAAATAAAAGAGTAAGATACATCTTAGGTGGAGTAGAAATAGATTTTGATACTTGGCCAAGAATTCCAACATATATGGAAATCGAAGGAAAAAATGAAGAAGAAGTAGCTAAAACATTAGAACTTTTAGAAATCTCAAAAGATAAAGTTACTGCTTTAAATTGTGAAGATATTTATAAACAAATCTATAATATAGATATAGATGAAATAAAACATCTTACTTTCTAAAGCATATACTAAAAGAGTAGAATAGAGAAAAAAAAGAGTCTATCTTTTAGGGGAAAAGAGAAAAAATGAGAATAAGAGATTTAATAAGAAATACGGCAATTAAAGGATTAATGATCATAATGATGATTATGATTTTTCTATGCTTAGTTACTTTGTCTTTGTTGGGGTTTAATAGAATAATAAATGGATTTATTCATGCTCTTTGGGTTGTAGGTTCAATTGCTGTTTTTATTTTTATGTTAGTATTAATACACAAAATGAAAATGAAAGAAAAAGAAAATCCTGAAGAAGAAATAGATACTGAAACTGAAATAGAAACTGAAGAACCTCTAACAAAAGGTGACAAAGTAAGAAATGGAATAGCTGGAGGAATTTTTGTTGTAGTAGGAGGACTTTTAGCAGTAATGGGAATGACCTTTTTTATTACTGGGTTTATGGCAAGCCTAGAAAGCACTCATGACAAAACACCTGAAATTCCTAATGGCCAACTGACTTTTGCAACAATTAAAGAGGTAATACCAAATCAAGATTCAAAAGGCAAAGAAGAAGATCCTAGCTTTTTAGTTGATTATGAAGTTGATGGAGTAGAATATGAACAAGAACTTAAAGCATATTCTAGTGAGTTTGAAAAAGGCTCAAAAGTACAAATTGTGTATGATCCAGAAAATCCATCTAAAATAGCAGTATCTAAGTCAAAATTATTTATTATTATATGTTTAGTTATAATGGCACAAGGCTTACTAACACTTTTCCTAGCAGGAGTGGTAATAGTTGGTGGATATAAGATTATTTCTAAGAATGTAGAAAATACATATGAATAAATATAAATTTTTATAAATTAAAAAAAGGAGAAAAACAAATGAGAAAAAATTCTGCAAAAATAGTTTGGATAATATTTGCTTGCTTAGGAATTTTATTCGTAATATTAGGTTTTGGTATTGGAAATGCTATTAAAATACCTGAAGAAGATCAAGTAGAAACTACTGCCATTATAACAGAAATTAATAGACGTAGAGATTCAGATGGAGATACTACATATGATGTTTGGGTAGAATATGAAGTAAAAGGAGAAAAATACGAAAGAGAACTTGGTACATATGTAAGTTCTTATAGAGTAGGAAAAGAAATAGAAGTTATTTATGATAAAAATGACCCTGGAAGAGTTCAAACAAAGAATGAAGAAAAGATATTTACCTGGATATTTTCTGGAATAGGTGGCGTGTTTGCAGTACTTGGAATAGGAGGACTTCTTGCCGGAGTATTTGGGAAAAATAAAAGAGAAAAACTAAGACAAACTGGAACTATGATTTATGCTAAATATGATGGAGTAGATGTAAATACTGCACTTCAGGTAAATGGTCAAAGTCCATTTAATATAGTATGTTCTTGGCTAAATCCAGAAGATAATAAAACATATATTTTTAGAAGTGAGAATCTTTATTATAATCCACAATCAATAATAGAAAGTATGGGAATTACAACATTTCCTGTATATATTGATATGGAAAATAAGAAAAATTATACAATAGATATTTCTATGGTTGAAGAAAAAATAGTAGATTTAAGATAAACAAAGGAGCTAATAAATGGATTTTACAAAAATCTGTAAAGTTTCGATTATAGGTGGACCTAGTAGTGGAAAAAGTACACTTGCGGAAAACTTGGGAAGAAAACTAAATTTACCAATCACGCATATGGATGCCATAAACTATAATGCTGGTTGGGAAGAAGTTGATGCTCAAAAAAGAGATGAAATCTATAGACAAATTATTAAAGAGGATAAGTGGCTAATGGATGGAACTTATATGGATACCTTGCAAGAAAGAATGAAGGTTTCTGACTTAATAATTTTCTTAGATTATTCTACTATAGCTAAAGTTTTAGGAATACTAAAAAGAGCAATTAAATATAGGGGAAAAGAAAGAAAAGAAATTCCTGGATGTGATGATAGGTTAGATTTTGAATTTATAAAATTTACAGCAACATGGAATAAGCTAAAAAGAAAGAGAGTATATAAAGCATTAGAAGGAATAGATGAAGAAAAGAAATTAATCTTTAAAAATAGAAGAAGATTAAATAAATGGTATAAAGAAAACTTTAATGAAAAAATGAATATGGATTACTTAAAATAAAAAAAGAGCTTATTTATAAGCTCTTTTATTGATTACTTTACATAATTATGATATAATAACTCTTGTAGGGAAATTTGGCTTTAAGAAAAAGAACAGGAGGAACGCTTATGAATGCATTGAGCCAGTACCTTGTAAATGCTCGGCCTCATTTAGGCGATGGAGACAGTGCTGTGGAAAAAGTAAGAAAACTCTACAACAAAGATCCGGGACTTTTCGAATATTCCTGGAAGCAGCTTTTTGTAGATGAAGGATCTTACCTGACAGCAAAGTTTGCAGAGCTTCTCGAAGAGAAGGGACTTTATGTCCAGTATGAGAAGTATTGTCCGAGATTCCGCCCGGAGACACGTTCTATGTCATTAGAACTTAGGGTCTATCCTTATGACACGAAGGTGGGCGACGTGGCATGCCTGAAAGTAACTGAGTTCGAGCAGACCGGTGCCAACCGCGTAAGCAGCAGGTAACCAAAAAAAGAAGCGAGGAGATTGAAGTTTGATCTCCCCGCTTTTTTTTTATTTTTATTCATTAACTGGCTTTTTTTCACCATTTGCAATCATTTCATCAATAAGCTCTGAAATTACTTGTCTTTCATCATAGAAATGTTTTACATGATCTTTTTCTAGGTATAGGTCAGAACCTAAACCTGGAATAACTATAATATCATCTTTTTCAGCAATCTCTATTGCACGGCGAATACCTTGAGTTCTATCAACAATTAATTCATATTTACCACCAGATTTAATAACACCAACTTCGATTTCTTTTAAAATCTTAAGTGGGTCTTCTGTACGAACTTGGTCTGACATAAGTATTGTATAATCTGCAAGTCTTCCAGAAATTTCACCCATGATAGGTCTTTTAGTAGCATCTCTGTCACCACCAACACCCCAAGCACAAATAACTCTACCTTTAGCATATGCTTTAACTGATTCTAATATAGATTGAAGGCTAGAAGGAGTATGAGCATAATCTATTATAATAGATAGACCTAATTTGTTAGGTACAAGTTCATTTCTACCTAAAACTTTTAAATTCTTTAATGCTTTTCTCATTTCATCTGGTGTAACACCAAATTCTCTTGCAACTGAAATTGCTCCTAAAGAATTATATACACTAAATTTACCTGGAATAGATACTTCAAAGTTTTCATCTTTTCCATCAATATTAGCAGTAAAATCAATGTACATTGGTGTGATTTTTAAAGTAGATTTGTCTGCCATTAAGTCTGCTTTATTATCTAGGCCAAATGTTTTGAATTTACATGTTTTATTTTTATCTAATATAGTTCTTACTGTACTGTCATCAATATTGATAATACCAAGTGGTGCCATATCAAATAACATACATTTACAATTAAAATATTCTTCCATGTCTGCATGTTCATTTTTACTGATATGATCTTCAGTAAGATTTGTAAATACTCCAATATCAAAATCACAACCATAAACTCTATCTAGTTTTAATGCTTGTGAAGAAACTTCTATAACTGCTGCATCAACATTAGCATCTGCCATTTGAGATAGATAATATTGAACTTCATCAGCTTCTGGAGTTGTTCTATCAGTTTCTTTTATTTTTTCATCACCAATATAAATTGCGATGCTTCCAATCAAACCAACTTTTAATCCATGTGCTTCTAAAAGTGATTTAATCATATAAGTTGTTGTGGTTTTACCTTTTGTACCAGTAACACCAATTAATTTGAATTTCTTAGATGGGTTATCATATAAATTACAATTTAATATAGCTAAAGCTCTTCTTTGTGTTTCTTTAACTTTAATATATGTAATATTTTGAGGTAAAGAACTAATATCTACATCATCTTCAACTAAAGCTGCAACTGCACCGTTTGCAATAGCACTATCTAAGAATTCGATTCCTTTCTTTAAATATCCATTGATTGCAACAAATAAACCATTTGCTTCAATCATTCTTGAGTCTGAATGTACGTTTGTTATATCTAAATTTAGATCATTAACACTTTCTGTAACTTGTAGACCCTCTAAAAGTTTTGATAATTGCATATAAATCCCTCCTTTACAAAGAGAATTATCCTTCACGATTATATACCCATTTTAAAAAAATGTATAGTTTAAAATATCAAAATCGCTTTTGGAAATAAATGGAAAAGAAAAATAAGAAACACTTTTAATTAAGTAAATAATTAAATATAATAGTTATTACATATTGTAAGGAAAGTGAGTAATATGAATATAGGTAATATTTTAGTAGATACATTGCTAATGGAAGAGGAAGATGAATATGATTTTTCAAATATAGATGTTCTTGATGCATTAAGAGAACAAAAAGAAATGAAGCTTAAAGGTAATCTATATCATAATGTACAAATAAGTTTTTCATTTAACTCAAATGCTATCGAAGGAAATAACTTAACAGAAGAACAGACAAGATTTATTTTTGAAACTAATACTGTTATGTTTGGAGAAAACTCCTTAGCAAGAGTAGATGATATATTAGAGACTTCAAATCATTTTAAACTATTTGATTATATGCTAGATGTAGCAGATAAAAAACTAACAGAAAATATGATAAAAAAATTCCACAAAATACTAAAAGAAGGAACTATGGATTCTACAAAAGAATGGTTTAACGTTGGAGAATATAAGAAGCTTCCTAATGAAGTGGGTGATATGAAAACAACATCTCCAAAACAAACCCCAGAAGAGATGAAAAAATTAATGCAGTGGTATAATTCTTTAACTAATATTTCCATAAAGGAAATAATTGAATTTCATGCTAGATTTGAAAAAATACATCCATTTCAAGATGGTAATGGTAGAATAGGAAGAATTATTGCTTTTAAAGAATGCTTAAAAAATAATATAATTCCTTTTATAATTCTAGATAGAGACAAAATCTTTTACTACAGAGGATTAAAGGAATATCAAAATAAAAGAGAAAAAGGATTTTTAATTGATACTTGTTTAAATGCACAAGATAGTTTTAAGAGTATGATAGAATATTATTTAAAATAGAGCAGGGTGGCCTGCTTTATTTTTTTGAACATTGAAAAATTATGTAAACGATGCTATAATTATATTGATGTCGCAATAGGGCGCATCATGACACCTTTTCTTGATTAACAGGAGGTATCAGCATGGAAACTACAAGACGTTGTACACTGCACAGCTACAAGTACGACATCCGGGTTATCCTGCACATTGCACCACGAAAGTCGGTGTATCTTGCACCGCTTTGTAAGGGGTATGTGTCAGGTCAGTCCTTCCTCGATCTGGAAAGTCGGAAACATTTCGATTTGGAGGTCGACTATGGAGAGTTGAAGGTACTGGCAGATGTGAAGATGACTCACGCTTTCAACAAGTTCTTGGGATTCAATCCCACCTTTGAGGAGGTTGTGTCACAGATTCCGGAAGACATCCGCGATGAGGTATGTGCGTTTGAAGTCGTATATGGCCCGATGGATGATACGGACTTTGACATCTTCGCAGAAGACCTGGTTGACGGAAAGTACGTGTATGTGGTTCGGCTCTATACCTGGAGACAGGATGGAGAAGAAGCAGCTAAGCCGCCGTTTAGGTACCCGAAAGGAGCAACCACTCCGCTGGGAATGAACGAAACTGACTTCGAAATGATACGGGAGTATGTTGACGGTCAGTGGCTTTGATGTTTCCATCGCTCTAGCTACAAGCTAATAGCTAGAGGCGGGAGGCAGCACTTTTTAAGTGCTGCCTTCTTGCTTTTCTTAAAATAATTTTAAGGTTTATATATTATAAAAATAGTTAAAAAGACCCTAAATTTTGCAAATAAGCTTGAAATGTGATATAATTGTGATTGCGAGGTTTTTTATGAGAGAGGTTAATTGGAAAGAGCATATAGATGAAAATGAACTAAAAGAAATCGCAGGGAAAATAAGAGAAGGAGAGCTTGTTGTTTTCCCTACAGAAACAGTTTATGGAATAGGAACAAATGCATTAAATGGTGAAGCTTGCAAGAAAATATTTGAAGCTAAAGGAAGACCACAAGATAACCCATTAATAGTTCATGTATCTGATAAAGATATGCTTAAAAAATATGTTAAAAACATAAATGAAGTAGAAGAAAAGTTAATAGATGAATTTATGCCAGGACCATTTACTTTGATATTAGAAAAAAGTGATGAGATTTCTTCAGTTGTTACAGCAGGACTAGATAGTGTGGCAATAAGAATGCCAGACAATAAAATCGCAAAAGCTATTATAGAAGAAGTAGGATATCCTATTGCAGCACCAAGTGCTAATGTATCAGGTAGACCTTCTGGTACAATCTTAGATGATATAAAAGATGAATTAGGTAGTAAAGTTTATTGCTTAATAGATGGTGGACAAACTGATATAGGATTAGAGTCTACTGTTTGTAAAGTAATTGGTGGAGTACCTAAAATCTTAAGACCTGGAAAAGTAACTAAAGAGGATATTGAAAAAGCAGTAGGAAATGTAACTGTTGATGAACATGTTTTATCAAAAGTAGATGAATCAGAAATAGTTGAAAGTCCAGGAATGAAGCATAAACACTATAGCCCAGCTACTAAATGTGTACTTATAGATATAGATGATAGAGCAAGAAAAGCAGCAGAAATTAGTAAACTACTTAAACAAAAAATAGCAGTTATAGGATTTGAAAAGACAGCTAAGATACTTGAAAACTTAGAAGGTATAAGTAGAAATGATTTTTACGGCTTTGGAGAAAACTTAGAAGATATTTCCAAAAATATTTTTACACTTTTAAGAAAAGTTGATAAAGAAAAATATGATTTAATCATAATAGATAGTGTAAAGCCTGAAGGACTAGGCTTAGCAATTATGAACAGACTTTTAAGAACTTGTGAATACAATGTTATAAAATAATAAAAAGTGTTAAAAATAATAAAAAATTTGAATAATTTTTCAATTTGACTTTATTTTTTTGAAGAATTATAATAACAATGCGTGATTTCCAAGCTAGTGGAAATTAGGCAGGGGGGGATTATGAAAAGCAAACTAAGTATAGGCATTGGATTTGTAACTGGAAGAGCTAATGTTTGTGATGTTATTAACAACTATTATAGCTATATTCTAGAACAAATGAAAAAGTACTACGTTAATGTAGAAATTGTTTTTTATATTTTATATGACTTAGAATATCAAGGTGCAAAAAGAGAAGACTTCTATAAATTAAAACCTGAATTATTCAAAACAGATGGAATAAAAGTTAAATATATTACTCCAGATGATATAAAGAATAAAAAAGTAGAAGTACAAGATATATATAAATTATCAAGTGACGATGTTGATTTAATTTTAGGAAATGGACATGCAAAAGGTAGAAATACTTTAATGTATTTTGCTTACCGTGATAACATGGATTATCTTTTATTCTGGGATGATGATGAATATCCAGTAGCATGTGTTAAAAATGATGATGGTTCAATAGATTGGAGAATGCAAGATAATGTTGTTAAACATATTGAATATATGGAAGACAATGATGCAGATGTAACTATTGGATACCATTGTGGTTATATTTCACCAATTCCTTATATGGAATTTAAAAATGAAGAAGAAGAAGAAAAAATATCAAACTTCATAGAAGCTATTGGTAATGAACTTGTTTCTTGGAAATCAGTAAAAGAGAAATTCATCACTAATAATGGTGTTACATATGCAGATCCTAAAATAGTTAAAGGTGAAGGTGGATTCATGATGGATCCAGAAAAAGGACAAAGATTTTTAGCAGGATCAACACTTTGTATTAACTTAAGTCACATTGATAAAATACCAGCATTCTATAATCCTCCAGGAGCAAGAGGAGAAGATACATTCTTTTCACTTGGACTACAAGATGATGCTAAAGTTATGAAAGTTCCGGTATATCATTTCCATGATGGATTCTTAAAATGTAGATCAATCATGCAATATGATTTCCCAGCAAAACTTAAACTTATTAAATCATCAGAAGATACTACAGTTGAAAAGAGATTCTTTAAAGCTTGTCTTGGATGGATAAAATATAAGCCACTTTATACATATCTTTTAGATAAAGAAACATATGAAAAGAAGATGGCAGTTGTAATTCGTAAAATGAAAAACTCAATCAAGAAGATTGACTCATTCTACGATGATGAATATGATTTCAATAAAGTCTTAGATGCTTTAGAAGAATATGATGAAAAAGTTTTAGAACATTATCAAACATATATTAAAACAAATCATGTTTGGGATGAGCTTAAGATGAAATTTAAATAAAAATGAAAAGCAACTTAAAAAAATTTATTTTAAGTTGCTTTTTTGAAACAATCTTAAATTCTTGTTTTAATGCATAAAACAAGGTATAATAAGAATATATTTTTATAAGGGAGAAAAGAAAAATGAAATTAATAGTAGGTCTTGGAAATCCCGGCCCAGAATATGATAGAACAAGACACAATATGGGATTTAAAGTAATAGACAAATTATCTGCTAAATATTCGATTGAAGTAAACCATTCTAAGTTCAAAGGAATGTATGGAACTGGTCTTATTAATGGTGAAAAAATTATTCTTTTCAAACCTTATACATATATGAATCTAAGTGGCGAAGCAGTTGAACAAATAGCAGCATTTTATAAAGTAGACTTAGAAGATTTAATAGTTATTTATGATGATATAGATATTGCTCCAGGTCTAATTAGAATTAGAAAATCAGGAAGCGCTGGAAGTCATAATGGTATGAAATCTGTAACTCAAATGATGGGAAGTACAGCTTTTCCAAGAGTAAGAGTTGGAACAGGAAAACCAGATAATACAGATCACTTAATTGAATATGTTATTGGTGCAATAGATGAAGATGAAAAACCATTATTAGAAGAAGGAATCCAAAAAGCAGCAGATGCTGTATCAATGATTATAGAAGAAAATATAGATTTGGCTATGAACAGATTTAATATAAGACCAGAAAAAGAGGATGGTAAAAAAGAGGAATAATGAAAGAATTAGTAATTAACGTTGATAATGAGACTGAAAAAATATTCCTAGTTGAAGATGGAGTATTAACTGAAAAATACTATGATTCAAGATATAAAAAGAGGCTTGAAGGAAATATATATATTGGAAAAGTCCAAAATATAATTCCAGGACTTCAAGCCGCTTTTATTAATGTTGGTGAAAACAGGAATGCATTTATACATTTAAAAGATGTTTTACCAAAAAAAGATATTACAAAAGAAGAAGATCATGATTATGATAAATGTGACATAAGAGATTATTTAAGACCAGGAATGCCAATTATAGTTGAAATAAAAAGAGATAGTTACAATAAAAAAGGCGCTAGAGCATCAACACATATTAATCTTCCAGGAAGATTTTTAGTACTTCTTCCAAATTCTGGATTTGTAACTATTTCACAAAAAATAGAGAATAAAGAAAAAAGAGAAAAGTTAGTTTCTTATGTTAAAGAAATCATTCCAGAAGGAATGGGAGCTATTATTAGAACTTCAGCAGAAAAAGCTACTAAGAAGCAATTACAAGATGATCTTAAAAATTTACTAGAAAAATGGAATAAGATTATTTCTATAGAATTTACTAAAGACTATCCAAAGCTTATTTATAAAGCAAATGAAATATTAGATAGATTATTAATAGATATTCTAGATAAAGATTTAGAGAAAATAATAGTAAATACCAAAGAATTAGAAAAAAAGATGAAAGAGAGAATGGAATTCTTTGGTAAAAAAGATGTTGAAATAATTCTTGATACAAGAAAAATAGAAGAGATGTATGAACTAAATAAACAATTAGAAGTTGCAGAAAATAGAAAAGTATGGCTAAAAAGTGGAGGTTTTATAACGATAGATAAAACAGAAGCTTTAACTGCTATAGATGTTAACTCTGCTAAATATACAGGAAAAGAAAAGTTAGAAGATACAGCTTTTGCTATTAATAAAGAATCAGCAATTGAAATTGCAAAACAAATTAAACTTCGTGATATAGGTGGAATAATAGTAATAGATTTTATTGATCTTTATGATGAAAATAATAAAAAAGAATTAATAAAAATATTCGAAAGAGAACTTAAAAAAGAAAGAACAAAAGTGCAGATAGAAGGTTTTACTAAATTAAATTTATTAGAACTTACTAGAAAACATATATGTAGTGAATAAAGGAAAGGAACTTTAAAAAATGAAAGTTGGTTTTATATCACTTGGATGTAGTAAGAACTTAATAGATACAGAAATGGGTATTTCAATTTTTAAAGATAATAAATTTGAAATAGTATCAGATCCAAAGGAAGCTGAAATCATAGTAGTAAATACATGCCGGATTTATTGCATCTGCTAAAGAAGAAGCAATAAATACTATTTTAGAAATGGCAGAATACAAAAATAAAAATTGTAAATACTTAATTGCTATGGGCTGTTTAGTTAAAAGATATAAAGAAGAGCTAGAAAAAGAAATTCCAGAAGTTGATTTATGGATAAGTATTGATGAATATAAAGATTTTTGGGCAAAAATTTCCACATTAATTGGACAAAAAGTGGATAAAAAAGCTAATAACTACATGGAATATAGAAATAGAACAATAACAACTGGTAAAAAACAAGCATATCTAAAAATTGCAGAAGGTTGTGATAACTTCTGCACATATTGTGCTATTCCATATATAAGAGGAAGATTTGAAAGTAGACCTTTTGAAGAAATAATAGATGAAGCAAAAGATTTAGCTAAAAATGGATATGAAGAAATAATAGTTATTGCTCAAGATACAACAAAATATGGAATAGATTTATATGGAAAACCAAGACTTCCAGAATTATTAGATAAGCTTTCTAAAATAAAAGGTATAAGATGGATTAGATTCTTATATGCATATCCAGAAAGTATAACAGATGAACTAATAGATGTTGTAAAAACAAATCCAAAAGTTCTTCATTATTTTGATATTCCAATTCAACATTTCTCAAATGAAATACTAAAGAAAATGAATAGAAAAACAGATAATAAATCAATAAGAAATGTTGTATCAAAAATAAGAAAAAATATACCAGATGTAATATTAAGAACTTCTTTAATAGTGGGATTTCCGGGCGAAACTGAAGAAGATTTTGAAGTCTTAGAAAAAGCAGTAAAAGAACTAAAATTTGATAGACTAGGATGTTTCACATATTCAAAAGAAGATGGAACACCAGCTGCAAAATTTGGGGGCCAAATAAAAGCAAATGTTAAAAAGCAAAGAAGAAATAAAATAATGACTGCTCAAAATAAAATAGCAAAAGAAAGTTTAGAAAGTAGAGTAGGAAAGACATATGAAGTATTAATAGAAGATGTTACTGATGATGAACTTTATTTTGTTGGAAGAAGTTATATGGACTGTCCAGATACAGATGGAGTAATATTTGTTGCAAGAACAGAAGAAGATTTAGTAAATAAATTTGTTAATGTAAAAATAGTTGCAGTAGATGAATATGACTTAATTGGTGAAGTTCAAAAATAATAAAAAAGAACAATAAAAAGAAAATAAAACATACAAAAAAACAGGATACTTAAAGTATCCTGCTTTTTTTGTAAATGATTAAAACGATTATAGATAAGGTATTACTCTCCAAGCTCTTTTTCAATAGCTTGTTTAGATTTCTTTTTTGAGCCTCCATTTGTATTATTTCCATCCCCATCTAAATTCAAGTCTTCTGGATCAACTGCAAAAGGATTTTTTGATTCCTTAGGCTCTTCTGGAATCTTCTCTACTTGTTTAGTCAATCCTTCTAAGTTACTATTTGCACCATTGAATTGTGCATCTATATTAAGTAAATCTTTTTCAGATACTCCAGTAGCAGCAGACAAATCTTGAATCTGCTTTTCTGTATCTACTTCTTCAGGATCTACAACCATACCAGCTGCAGGATCTAGAAACATTTCTACAAGAGCATTATGTCTAAGAAAATGTGCGATTTTACTTAATAAAGATTGTTGCTTTACTGTATTATCTTTCATAGATTTTTCCTTCCTTTCTACAAAATACAATAATATTGTACCATAAAATGACAGTAAAATCAAGTGTTTTACAATAAAAACAATTAATATAAATACCTTAATTTGGTTGACAGAATGCCATTTTTGTAAGATAATAGAAGTACTTGAAACCTAGGAGAAAACAATGAAAATAGAAGAATCAAAAGCAATAATTGAATCAATTTTATATGCTGCTGGAAGAACAGTAAAGATAAGTGAGCTTGCAGCAATATTAGAAGCTACACCTGAAGAGGTTGAAGAAGTGGCTTCTTTAATGATGCAAGATTATAGCAAGGAATCTTCTGGCATAGAATTAATTAGAGTAAATGATGGATATGAACTTACAACTAAAAAACAGTATTATGATTATATTGTACAAATTTTTGATAATCGTTCTAATCCTTCACTTTCAAATGCTGCTTTAGAGACTTTATCAATAATTGCATATAATCCTAGAATTACAAGAGCAGAAATAGAAGCTATAAGAGGTGTAAGTTCTGATGGAACTATTTATAGACTTCTAGACTATAACTTAATTGAAGAGGCTGGAAAATCAGATGCACCAGGAAAACCAATAACATTTAGAGTAACAGATAATTTCTTAAAATTATTTGGTATTAGTTCATTAAATGATTTACCAGAACTTCCAAAATATAAGTTAGATGAAAATGAACAAATCGTATTAGACGATTTTGATGAAGATCTAGACAAGGAGGTAAAAGATGTTTTAACATCTGTTCAAGCTGAACCTCTTGATAAGTCTACAGATGATGTGGAGGCTCCTACTCCCGCAAGGGTTACTGAAGAAACAAAACAAGAATAATAGTAAAAAGGAGCGAAAAAATATGAGTAAAAATGAAGAAAATTTTGTAAAAGAAATAACTAACATTGATGAAGATTTTGCACAATGGTATACAGATATATGTATAAAAGCAGAACTTGCAGATTATACAGATTCAAAAGGATTTGTTGCAATCCGTCCATATGGATATGCAATATATGAAAATATTCAAAAATATGAAGATAAAAAATTCAAAGAATTAGGAGTACAAAACTTAGTTATGCCACTTCTAATTCCAGAAAGTTTATTAAACAAAGAAAAAGATCACGTAGAAGGATTTGCACCAGAAGTTGCTTGGGTAACTTATGGTGGAAATGAAGAACTAGAAGAAAGACTTTGCGTAAGACCTACTTCAGAAGTTATCTTTTCTACAATGTATGCAAAATGGTTAAAATCTTGGAGAGATTTACCATTCTTATATAATCAATGGGGAAGTGTTGTAAGATGGGAAAAAGAAACAAGACCATTCTTACGTACTAGAGAATTCTATTGGCATGAAGGACATACTCTTCATGAGACAAAAGAAGAAGCTCTTGACTTCTCACTTAAAATATTAGAAATATATGCAGATGTTATAGAAAACTTACTTGCAATACCAGTTATCAGAGGAACAAAAACTGATAAAGAAAAATTCGCAGGAGCTGTTTCTACATTTACTGTTGAAACATTAATGCGTGATGGTAAAGCACTTCAAGCAGGTACATCACATTATCTAGGACAAAACTTCTCAAAAGCATTTAATATAACATTCCAAGATAGAGAAGGAAAACAAGAATATCCACACTATACAACATGGGCTACAACATCAAGATTAATTGGTGCAATCATAATGGCGCATGGTGATAATAGAGGATTAAAACTTCCTCCACGTATAGCTCCAATTCAAGTTGTTATTGTTCCAATAGCACAAGAAAAAGAGCATGTACTAGAAGAAGCTGGAAAAATAAAAGATACTTTATCAAAAAACTTTAGAGTTAAATTAGATGATAGAGATAACTATTCAGTTGGTAACAAATTCAATTACTGGGAGATGAAAGGTGTTCCAGTAAGACTTGAAATTGGACCAAAAGATATAGAAAAAGGTGAAGTAGTTCTAGTAAGAAGAGATACATTTGAAAAGAAAAGTGTAAAAATTGAAGATGTTGAAAAAGAACTTCAAACAATACTAGATGAAATTCACCAAAATATGTTTGATGAATGTTTAAAAAGACAAGAAGAAAAAACAACTGTTGCACATAACTTAGATGAACTTGTTAAAAACATAAATGAAAACCAAGGTTATATTAAAGCTATGTGGTGTGGCGATGGTGAATGTGAAGACAAAATAAAAGATTTAACAGCTGTAAAATCTAGATGTATCCCATTTGAGGAAGAACATTTAGATGATAAATGTGTATGTTGTGGAAAGCCAGCAAAACACATGGTTGTTTGGGGAAGACAATACTAATTTTTAAAAAGGTACAGAGGAAGAGTATGGAAAAGAGTAAGAAAAGATTAAGAGGAAATATTTTACTGCTTGTTTGGGTAATAGCCTTAATTGCAGTAGCTGTAGTTTTAGTAGTAAGGTTTAATAAAAGTCATCCTGAAGAAGAAAAGACAGATCCAGGTGAGCTAAAAAATGTAGGTTATAATAATTTAGTTGACCATATGGGTTATCCAGATCCTAAAAACCTATGTAGGGATTTTATACAAGCTTTTAATACTTCAGATGGTGAACTATTAGCATCACTTATGGAGCTTCCTTCAGAATATATTTATGATTATATAAAATATGAAGTAGAACAAGAAGGAACAGCCCAAGATGTAGATCAAGAAACTGTAAAAAGATTTGACGATAAATACGAAGAAGTAATGAAAAATCCAAGAGATTTTAAAGATTTCGTATTAATGCAATATGAAATGGAGAAAAAAGAAAAAGAAATAATTAATGGAATGCCTAAAGAGGCTACAGTATTAACTCTTCTAAATGAACCTGAAGTAGAAGAAGTAACAAAGTATTTAAGTAAAATGATAATTAAAGTAAATGTTAAAAATTCTACTGTAGATGAAGATGATACAATAGAACTTAGATTACTTCATAGAAATGAAACATATTTCTTAATGAACTATTTACTTGTAGATTCTGTTGAAAAATAAGGATTTTAATACATGTTTTATAACTTTTTTTAAAGGTTATAAAACATGTATTTTTTTATTTAAAAATAGGTATACAAATTGGCAAAAATAGTGATATAATGTGCTCGATAATAGGACTTATTTTGGAGGAAAAAATGGGAAGTATTGTATTGCTAGATGATTTGACAATCAATCAAATCGCTGCAGGAGAAGTAATTGAGAGACCAGCATCAGTTGTAAAAGAGATGGTAGAGAACTCTATTGATGCAGGTGCAACAAGAATATCTGTAGAAATAAAAAATGGTGGAATATCATTTATAAAAGTTACTGACAATGGAAAAGGTATCGAAAAAGATGATTTGGAGATGGCTTTTGAAAGACATGCAACAAGCAAAATAAAAAATGCTGAAGATATCTCAAAAATAACTTCAATGGGATTTAGAGGTGAGGCTTTAGCAAGTATAGCAGCTATCGCAAATGTTGAAATGATATCTAGAAAAAAAGATAGAAGAACAGGAAATAGAATTGTAGTTGAAGGTGGAAAAGTTTTAGAAAAATCTGAAATAGGTGCATCATTTGGTACTACGATTACTGTTAAAAATCTATTTTACAATACTCCAGTAAGATATAAGTTCCTTAAAAAAGATTATACAGAATCAGGATATATTGAAGATGTAATTACAAGAGCAGCATTAGTTAATACTAATATATCTTTTAAGTTAATTAATTCTGGAAAAACTGTTATTCAAACATCAGGAAATGGAAGTTTAAAAGATGTTGTTTATTCAATATATGGAAAAGAAATAACAAATAATCTTTTAGATGTTGATTATGAATTTGAAGGAATAAAAGTAAAAGGTGTAATTGGTAAATCAGAAATTGCACGTTCTAATAGATCACAACAATTATTCTTTGTAAATGGAAGACATGTTAAAGATAAAACATTAACAGCAGCTGCTGATAATTCATATAAAGAATTTATACCAGCAAATAAATATGGTTTTATTGTATTAAATATCGAAATAGATCCAGCAAGAATTGATGTTAATGTTCATCCTGCAAAACTTGAAATAAGATTTGAAGATGAAGGCACAGTATTTAAAGCTGTATATCATGCAATTAAAGATAGATTATCTAAAGTTGTTGAAGAAAAAATAGCAAAAGAAAAATCTGTTGATCCAATTAGTAAACATATAAGACATCATCATTTTGACGAATTAGATCAAGTAAAAGAACCAGAAAGTTTAGAGGAAAAATCTGAACTAGTTTTTGATGCAATAAGAGATGATTCAGATGCATATAGAGAAAGAAGAAGTAACAACTTCTTCAAAAAGAAAAAACAAGAAAATGAATTTGGCTCTAATGAAAACTTGATGGAAGAAGTTTATAAGTTTAGAAAAGGACTAAAAGAAATTGGTGTTTCTGAAGTTTCTGCTTATACTCCAATTGAGATTCCAACAAGTGAAGAAGAAGAAAGAGCTCGTGATGCAAAACTTGCAAGTGTAAAAGAAGAACTAGAAAGAACACAAGCAGTAGAAACAGTAAAAGATAATGCAGAAGAAGTAAGAGAAGAAATAAAAGAAGAAGTTAAGGAAGAAGAGGAAAAATCTTTATTTGATGATGTACTTCAAGCAGCTGAAGAAGAAGCATTAAGGGTAAAAATGCAAGAAGAACAAGAAGAAAATGAAGATATAGAAGAATCTACTGAAGAAGTCACAGAAAATAGAGGAAAACATAGCGCAGTTTCCACACCTACTGAAGAAGATGTGGAAAAGAGAACTCTAGAAATCATTAAAAGTAGAGATCATAATGACTTAACAAATAAATTAGAACAAGAACCTAAGAAACAATCATTTGATGATATGTATTCTAAGATCTTTGGAAATAAAGTAAATCAAGAAACTGTAGTAGTTAATGCTGGAAAACTTACAGAAAAAGAAAAGAGTTTATTTGATGAAATAAGAAATTCTGTAATTAAAAAAGACGAAGATGGTCAAGAAGAAAAACCTTTAGAAGAGGAAAAACTTGAAGAAAAAATAGAGAATCAAGAAGAAGAAAAAACTCCTACAGAAGAATTTGCTAAAAAACAAGATGTAGAAGATGCAATAGAAGATTTAAAAGAAACAGAAGAAGCAGATGATGATGTAATGGTTCAAGATGATTCTTATGTTGAAGCAAACTTAGATGAAATTACATTTTCTGGAAATGTTTCTGATGATGATGAATCAGATGAAAAAGAAGAAAAAGCTGAAGAGGTAGAAGAAGTTTCAGAATCTAAAGAACTTGTTTTAGAAACAGACGAACCTGAAGAAGCAGAAGCAGAAGAAGAAGAAAAACCTCAAATAATTGAGGAAGAACCTCTTGAAGAAGTGATAGAAGAAGAATCTGAAAAGAATCAAGAATGGAAAAATGAAAGCTTAGTGCCAGATGAAGAAGGTTTAGAATCTGAAAAAATAGAAGAGGCATCAAAAGATAAATATAGAGTTGTAGGTGAAGCATTTAATCAATATGCTGTTTTAGAATTTGATAAAGAAATAGCAATTGTAGATATAAATGAAGCTAATGAAAAACTACTAGAAGGAAGAATAACTAGTGCATTTTATAGTGAAGATAAAGATAATCAAACAATGCTTATGGCAGATGTTATTCCACTTACAAATAAAGAAACAAACCTTATTAAAACTTACTTGAATTTATTTGAAAAAGCAGGTTTTGAATTAGAAGCATTTGGCGAAAATACAATTAAATTAAGTACGGTTCCAAATATTTGTATAGATATGAATACAAAGCACTTATTCTTGGAACTACTAGATGATACAGAAAACTATGATAGACTAACAGAAGAAGAACAAGAAAAGAATTTCATTGAAAACTTAGCTAAAAAAGTTGCACATACAATAGATTTTGATGAAGATGATGATGGGGTACAAAAAGTAATGAAAGCACTTTTTGAAACTGAAAAACCATTAGAATATGATGATGGAAGAAAAATTGCAATGAAACTTTCTAAATATGAGATAGAACGTAAATTTAGTAGAAAATAAAAAGGAAGAATAGTAATGCAAAAAGTAATTGTAATTGCTGGACCAACTGCATCAGGAAAAACATCTCTAGGTGTTGAACTTGCTAAAAAAATAAATGGTGAAGTTATTTCAGCAGATTCAATGCAAATATATAAAGATATGACAATAGGAACAGCTAAGCCAACACCTGAAGAAACAGAAAATATTCCTCATTATTTAATAGATTTTGTTTCTCCAGATGAAAGATATTCTGTTGCAGATTTTAAAAAAGATGCAGAAGAAAAAATAGATGAAATCTTAGCTAAAGGTAAAGTTCCAATTATTGTTGGTGGAACAGGACTTTATATTGATTCATTAGTTTATGGAATTGAATTTCCTGATATTGAATATGATGAAGAATATAGAAATTCTTTAATGAAGGAAGCTGAAACTGAAGAAGGACTAAATAAGCTTTATGAAGAAGCTAAAAAAATAGATCCTGAAGCAATGGAAAAAATAAGCCAAAGTGATAAGAAAAGAATTTCTAGAGTATTAGAAATATATCATGCAACAGGAAAAACAAAAACTGAACTTGAAATAAAGTCTAGAGAAAAAGGCGTAAAATATGATTATATAGTTTTTGCAATTGATTGGGATAGAGAAAAGCTTTATGAAAGAATTAACTTAAGAGTTGATATAATGATAGAGCAAGGCTTAGTAGATGAAGTAAAGAATGTTTATAATAAATATGAAAAGTTCCCAACTGCAATGCAAGGACTTGGATATAAAGAAGTAGTAGAATACTTAGAAGGCAAAATAAGTTTCGAAGAAATGGTAGAGAAGATTAAACTTGAAACTAGACATTTTGCCAAAAGACAACTTACATGGTTTAGAAAAAACAAAGATATTATTTGGATAGATGGACAACAAGATAAATTAAAGAATGTAGATTTTATTATAAGTAAATATAATGAATAATCTACAGGAAGGGAAAAGGTTTTGAGTCAACCAAAGACAAATAGCGATAGCGTATTTAAAAGAATATTTTGGACTGTACTTGTCTTAGTATTTATAGTTTATTTCCTATTTAATACTATAAGACTTCTTAGACATCCTGCTGATGCATATGTTGTTGATTACCGGTAAATTAAATATGAAGGAAATGACAGATGCATATGTAATCAGAAATGAAGTTGTACTTCAAGGTAACAACTATCAAAATGGTATGGAAAAAGAAATTACTGAAGGAAAAAGAGTTGCAAAAGGTGAGACTGTTTTTAGATATTATGCAACAGGTAATGATGAGATAAGAAAACAAATCTCAGATGTTGAAAGCCAAATTGTTGAAGCTCAAAAAACAGAACCTGCAATTTACAATACAGATATAGAAGTTTTAAAAACAAAAATTAAAGAGCTTGAAGAAAAAATATATACTACTAATAATTTAGAAGAAATAAGAAATTACAAAAAGGAAATAACAGACAATACATACAAGATTGCAACAATAGTAAGTAACCAAAGTCCTGATGGATCAGTGTTAAAATCACTTATTACTCAAAGAAATGAGTTGCTTTCGCAACTAACACAAGGTGCTGAAGTTATTACTACTGAAAACAGTGGTACAGTTTCATATAGAATTGATAATTTAGAAGAAACATTTAAAACAGGTGACTTTTCATATTTGACAAAAGAGTTTTTAGATGGATTAGATTTAAGAGCTGGTGAAATTATAGAGTCTAGTGCTGAAAAAGGAAAAGTTATTGTTGATTTTAATTGTTATTTAGCATGTGAAATGGATTCTGATGCTGCTATGCAAACTAAAGTGGGTGATAGAGTTAAGATAGAACTTGATCCTGCATTAATTGTTAAAGCAAAAGTAGTTCAAATAAATGAAGGAAATGATTCAAGAGTATTAGTATTTGAAGTAAATGACCTACCAGAAAAACTAATTAACTATAGAAAATTATCAGTTAATGTTATATGGTGGGAAGAAAGTGGATTAAAAGTTCCAAATACAGCCCTAATTGAGGAAAATGGCAGAACATATATTATTGGAAATAGAGCTGGATATGATGCTAAAATACTAGTAAAAGTATTGAAACAAAACGATTCTTATGCATTAGTAAGTAACTATTCTACAAAAGAATTACAAGAAATGGGATTTTCTTCACAGGAAATTCAAAATATGTATAGTATAAAACAATATGACAAAATTGATGTAAAATCGAAATAATGTTACGAAAATATTACGAAGTAATGAAGTTTGATTAACAAAAGGAAATTGTCTATTGACTTTTTGTATTAATAGAAGGATACTTAATGCAGAATTGAAAATTATTTTATTTATTTGGGAGGAATTTAAATGGCAAACGCAGTATTAAATAAGATTTTAGGCGTATTAGGTGTTGGAGACGAAGAAGAAGTAGTTGATGATGAAATGTTAGATGAAGGAGCATATCCTTATGATATAGAAGAAGAAGAACCAGTAGAGGAGAAAAGAAGTTTCTTTGGAAGAAAAGAATCAAAAGTAACTTCAATATCACAACAAATTAAAATGAAGATAGCAAAACCTACTTCATTTGAACAAGCTGAAGATATTTGTATTCTATTAAGAGAAAAGAATGCAATAGTTATAAACTTAGAATATGTAAATAAAGATGTAGCTAGAAGAATACTAGATGTAATTTCTGGTGCTGTTAAAGTATTAGATGGACACTTTGAAAAAGTTTCTAATTCTATATTTATTGTTGCGCCATTTAATTATGATATAGTTAATGATATGACTAGAGAGGAAATCAAAAACAAACTTTCAGTATCATGGCTTAAATAAAGTATAGGGAAGTAAATTTATTAGGAGGAAGATTATGCTTACACCACTAGACATTGAAAATAAGAAATTTCAAAAACAAATGATGAATGGGTATAATGTAGATGAAGTTGATGATTTTCTAGATCAAATAACAGCTGACTATGAAAAACTATACAAAGAAAATAGTGAGTTGAATGCAGAAATCGAGAGATCAAAATCTGATTTGGACAAATACAAAAATATTGAACAAACTTTACAAAATACTTTAGTCATGGCACAAAAGACAGCAGATGATATCAAAACAAATGCACAAGATGAAGCAGATAATATCATCAAAGGTGCAAGAGCAAAAATGCAAACATCTGTTGATGAATTAACAAAGGATTTAGAAACACGTAAGAGAGAATATGCAGAAACTAAAAAGCAATTTGATATCTACAGAGCTAAGATGGAAGCATTATTGATTTCTCAATTAGAGTTACTAAAGGATATGAAAGAAGATAACTAAGGATAAAAAATAAGTTTGAGAGGGTGAATTATAGTTCACCCTCTTTTTGACCATTTGTTACAATGGTGTTTCCTAGATGTGACAAGATTAATTATCATTTACAATTATGTTAAACATATTGACTTAAAGGACTTTTATTTCATAGAATATAAATATACAATTGTCGAGGTTTATATACATGAGAATTATCAGCGGAAGATTTAGAGGTACTAAACTTTTTACCTTAGATGGTGATGAAGTAACAAGACCAACTTTAGACAGAATAAAAGAACCACTTTTTAATATTTTGCAGTTCAAGTTTGATGATGCTATCTGCTTGGACCTTTTCGCGGGTTCAGGAGCACTTGGATTGGAAGCTATCAGTAGGGGAGCTAAGAAAACTTATTTTTCAGAAGTAAATAGAAAAGCTCAAGAGATAGTTGAAAAAAATATTGAAAAGACGAAAACTGAAAGCCAAACAATATTAATCAAAAAAGATTTTGAAAAGGCTTTAGAAGAAATCAAAGATAAAATTGATATTTGTTTCATTGATCCACCATACAAAACTGATTTAGTATATAGATCTTTGAAAAAAATTATAGAACTAAAACTATTAAACGACGATGCAACCGTAGTTGTAGAAACTGATGAGCCACAAAGAGTTCTAAAAGAAATAGAGAACTTAGGAATTGAAGTTATCGATACACGTAAATATGGACGTGTTACCTTAATGTTCATCAAAGAGAGTAAGGCTTAAAGCAGTGAAAGGGGCAAAATAATGGAAATATTTACTCTATTAGAGTCAATTGAAGAATTACTTGAAAATAGTAGAACTTTACCTTTAGTTAAGAAAACTGTAGTAGATAAAGAAGAAATACTAGATATAATTAAAGAAATCAGATTAAAATTACCTGATGAATTAAAACAAGCTAAGTGGGTAAAGGAAGAAAGAAATAGAATAATTCAAGAAGCTAAAAAAGAAGGCGAAGATATCGTTAAAGAAGCTGAAAATAGAATCATTGCTATGATTGATGAGCATGAGATTACTAAAAAAGCATATGACGAGAAAGATAAGATTTTAGAGCAAGCTAGTTCTATGGCTAAAGAAATGTCTGATGGAACAAAAGAATATGCTGATAATGTTTTAGCTGGTATTGAAGATGATATTGCTGAACTTAAGGTTAAAATTGACGAGGCTCAAGCTAACTTAACAGATGCTTTAGCAACTATTAAAAATAACAGAAAAGAATTAAAATAATTGAATAAAAAATAAAAAAAACCAGAGTTTAAAACTCTGGTTTTTTTGTCTATTTTTTCCATAAATTTTCTATAAAAACTATACAAAAAAATGTTTTGATTTGTTATAATATGTGTGTTAGAATAGGAAATTTTTGATTGGAGGAATTTTAGTTGGGTAGAAAAAAGAAGAAAGTAGCAAAGAAAATCCCTAGAATAAGCCCAGATATGGCGGTTTTACTCCTAATTGTAGTTAGTATAATTTTAGGCGTTTTAATATATACAAATTCAGGTATTATTGGAGAAACAATAAGCCCTATTTTTGGTGGGCTAATTGGAATAATAAAATATGTAGTTCCAATTGCTATGTTTGTAACAGCAATATCTATGATAAAAAATGAAGAAGATACATCAACAAAGATTGCACAATTTGTAGTATTTGTTTTATGTGTGGCATCAATTATGCATATAAATCAATTTTCAAAATTAAACTTAAGTCCAAATGCTACATTTGAAGAAGTTGTTAAAGCTGCATATAACTTAGGTACACAAAATTCTGGTGGTGGTGCAATGGGAGCTATAATTGCAACTCCACTTACAAACTTAATTGGTACTTTAGCTAGTACAATTTTAGTTGTTGCTGTTGCTATTATTTCTTTCATGTATCTAATAGGAATAAATCCAGTCGAATTATTAGTTAATTTTATAGATGATAGAGAAGCTAGAAAAGAAGATAAACGTGAGATGAAGGAAGCTAGAAGGGAAGCTTTCGAACAAGAAAGACTACAAAGAGCAGAGCTAAGAAAACAAAAACAACAAGAGATGGCACAAAGAAGACAAGCACAAGAAAATGATGCCGCAAAACGTATGGGACAAGTTGAACTTATGCCAGATGAAATTGTTATTAATCATTTTGATGATAAAAAATCTCATGGTGAAGAAGAGAAGAAACCTAAATTTACATTATTTGGAAGAAAAGGTATTGATGATGATGAACAACTTTCAGCCCAAGATAAGAAACCTGAAACAAATCCAAATGAATTAGAAGATATATTTAAAGAAGAAAAAGTTGAAAAAGAAGATGCAACAAAAGCTGTTTTACAATTAGATCATGCAACTGCACAAGTTGAAGATGATGAAAATTATGAGATGCCTCCAATTGAACTTATGTCAGAAGGAGACGGAAAAGTAAATAGAGGAAGTAAGAAAGCTTTGACAGATACAGCAACAAAACTTCAAAAAACTTTATATAGTTTTGGTGTATCTGCAAAGGTTGAAAATGTATCAGTTGGTCCTGCTATTACTCGTTATGAATTAAAACCTGCTGAAGGTGTAAGAGTAAGTAAAATAGCAAAACTATCTGATGATATTGCATTAAACTTAGCTGCTGAGAGTATCAGAATTGAAGCTCCAATTCCTGGTAAAATGGCAGTTGGTATAGAAATACCAAATAAAGAAAAAGAGATAGTACCACTTCGTGATATTATCGATTCTGATGAATTTGCAGGAAATAAATCAAAGCTTGCATTTGCTTTAGGTAAAGGTGTATCAGGTGATACTGTAGTATCTGATATAGCAAAAATGCCTCACGTATTAATAGCAGGTTCTACTGGTTCTGGTAAATCTGTATGTATTAATACATTAATAACAAGTATTCTTTACAAAGCAAAACCTAGTGAAGTTAAATTAATTATGATTGACCCTAAAGTAGTTGAACTTTCAGTTTATAATGGAATACCACATTTATTAATTCCAGTTGTAACTGATGCTAAAAAAGCTGCTGGAGCCTTAGCTTGGGCAGTTCAAGAAATGGTTCAAAGATATAGTAGATTTGCAAGTAAAAATGTAAGAGATATAAAAGGATATAATGCAGCAATAGAAAAAGAAGAAAAAGAAGGAACATTATCAGAAGATGAGCATAAGATGCCACAGATGGTAATCATTATAGATGAGCTTGCAGATTTAATGATGGTATCACCAAAAGATGTTGAAGATTCTATTTGTAGATTAGCACAAATGGCTAGAGCTGCTGGTATGCACTTAGTAATTGCAACACAAAGACCATCTGTTGATGTTATCACAGGTATTATCAAAGCAAATATTCCATCAAGAATAGCATTTGCTGTTTCATCACAAGTTGACTCAAGAACAATCTTAGATTCAGCTGGTGCTGAAAAGTTACTTGGTAAAGGTGATATGTTATTCTATCCATCAGGTGCAAGTAAAGCAACTAGAATTCAAGGTGCATTCATATCAGATGGAGATGTAGAAAAAATTGTTTCATTCATCAAGAAAGATGGAGAAGCTAAATATAATGAAGATATACTAGAATCAATAGAAAAATCTAACCAATCAGATCAAGATTTAGAATCTGAAGCAGCTGATGGTGATGATGCAGATCCATTCTTAAATGATGCGATTGAAGCTGTAATCGATATTGGTTCAGCATCTGCATCATTAATCCAAAGAAGATTTAAAGTTGGATATGCAAGAGCAGGAAGAATAATAGATCAAATGGAAGCAAGAGGAATTATATCTGGATATCAAGGATCAAAACCTCGTGAAGTATTAATGTCAAGAGAAAGATGGGAAGAGCTTAAGATGAGTCCATCAGCTCCTCAAAATCCAGAAGAATAATAATACAAAAGTTAAATAAAGAAGGTGAGTTAAAATAAGAAGAGGATTATTTTTTAGATTAAAAGATTATAACTATATATTAGATAAAGTATTAGAGGATAAAAACTTTTCAGAAGACGCAAAAAATCTACTTTTAAGTATGGTCTATAAAATAGAATCTTCTTATTCAGACTATGCCCAAATTAAAGGTATATATCAAAAAAAGAATGAGTTTTTAGATGAAATAATAGATATTGTTTCTAAATATTGTAGATATCTATTTTTAGTAGATCCTAAAAACGAGGAAGTTAAAATGCTAAAACAAAATAAGGTTTTAGCATTAACTAACGAAAAAGAACAAAGAATATATGCTTATCCTACAGAGCTTGCAATTTTGTATGGACTTTGTGATATCAAACCAAAATATTTTTATATTCCAAGAGGATATTATTATATCAAAAATAGGTTCCAAGCACTTTTAGTTGAAGGTACAATCTTAAATAATACAGAGGTTATTAGAAACTTTAATGGATGGTCTTGGAACTATCAAGAAGATAGTCAAATTAATCAAGTTCCAAATATGATTTATCAATGTATTAGAATTCTTCTAGGAGAAGAATTCTTAAAAGAATGGGAAAATGATTCTTCTCGGAAAAGTTGATTACATTTATGAACTTAGAAAAGATTTATTTATAGAATTTGGAAAAGAAGCTTCAAGAGATTTTTACATAAATCTTGCAAGACTTATTATTTCAACAAACACAAGAGATGCCAAAGATAAATTAAAGAAAGAATATGTAACTGTTCTAGAAGCATATAATAATATGGGCGATAAAACAGAATACATATTTAAAGTATCTGATGAAAAGAAAAAACTAACACAAGATATTCAAAAAATAGATTTATTACTAAGTAATGGTGAAGCACTAAAGAAAGAGTTTGTTAAAAGAAATAAACAATTACCTTTAGATAAACAATTATTTAGTGTAGGAAATTTAGCAGACATATTAGAAAACGAAAAAAATAGACACATGAAAAGAATAAGAGAGCTAAATGAACTAGTTAAACCTGCAAACTTTACTCAAATGAAAAATGAGCTTGCAGAAAAGATGCATATAATGAGTGTAACATCTGAGTCAAAAACTGTAAGAGAATATAGTATAGATTTCCAAAAAGCAGTACTAAAATGTTTTAGTATTTTAGCAGATAGAGCAAATACTAAAGAAGAGATAATAGATCTTATTTATAAAATGAGATATTACAAAAAATTAAGAGTAACAGAAAATGAAAAAACAGAAGATATATCTTATTTAAATGTACAAATAAATAAGATAATGCAAACATTGGTAGTTAAAGCATGTAAAGAGAAAGTATTTAATATTTTCTGCAAAGACATTGCTTTTAATTATAAAATAATACTTAAGGCACTAGAAACTGCAATACCTGATTATGATAATGTGGATATTGAGCTTAAACTAGAAGGAGAACTACTTAGAATTATAGTTTATGACAATGAAGTAGAAGACTTAAATACTGAAATAGAATATCCTCTAATGCCGAAAGATTTAGCAGTAAGGCAAAAGAAGAAGGTGCCATTATACATGTTCTAAAACGAAAGAAAAAAAGGAAGGAATATACATATGAAAATAACTTTTTTAGGAGCAGCAAAAACAGTAACAGGATCAAACTTCTTAGTTGAAGGAGCAGGAAAGAAATTTTTAGTAGATTGTGGTATGTACCAAGGTAAAGCAGCACAAGAAATGGAAAACTCAGAAGAGTTTTTATATGACCCACTAGAAATTGATTTTATGATACTGACACATGCACATATAGATCACTCTCGGAAGAATTCCTAAATTATATAATGAAGGATATAGAAATCCAATTTATACTCATAGAGCAACAGTTGATCTATGTGGAATAATGCTTCCAGATTCACGGACACATCCAAGAAACTGAAATTGAATGGAAAAATAGAAAAAGATTAAGAGCAGGTCTAGAACCACTTCCACCACTATACACTGCAGAAGAAGCTGCAAAATGTTTGGAAGTATTTAGAGGAGTAGAGTATGACCAAATCGTAGATGTTGCTGAAAATATTCAAGTAAGATTTAATGATGCAGGTCATATGTTAGGTTCTGCTATTGTTGAAATATGGATAACAGAAAATGGAAAAACAGAAAAAATAGTATTTACTGGCGACCTTGGAAATAATGATATTCCACTTTTACAATCACCAACAATGATTGATGATGCTGATTACTTAGTTATGGAATCTACATATGGAAGTAGACTTCATATGAGAAATGATGATAAAGCTAAAATGTTTCTAGATATTGTTTCTGAAACATTAGATGGTGGAGGAAGAGTAGTTATTCCATCATTTGCAGTAGGTAGAACACAAGAAATACTATATGAAATTGATAAAATAAAAGAAACTCATAAAGATGATGAAGAGTTTCAAAGAAAATATAAACAATTAATGGAAGTTCCAGTATTTGTTGATAGTCCTTTGGCAATTTCTGCAACAGATGTATTTAAGAAAAATACAGATTTATTTGAAGAAGATATACAGCAAAAACTACTAGATGGAGACCATCCATTAGATTTTCCAGGACTTCAATTTACACAAACTGCAGATGAATCAAGAGCATTAAATGATACATATTATCCATCAATAATTATATCTGCAAGTGGTATGTGTGATATAGGAAGAATAAAACACCACTTAAAACATAACCTTTGGAACCCATCAAGTACAATCTTATTTGTTGGATACCAAGCACCTGGAACACTAGGAAGAACAATAGTAGATGGTGCAGATAAAGTTAAAATATTTGGTGAAGAAATAGGAGTAAATGCAAGAATAGAATATATAGAAGGATATTCAGGACATGCTGATCAAGAGTGGCTTTTAAACTTCGTATATTCATTTATAAGAAAACCAAAACATATCTTCTTAGTTCATGGTGAAGAAGAATCTCAAGAAGTTTTAAAAGGACTTATAGAGAAAAATGTAGAAATACCTGTAACTATTCCTTCTTTTGGTGAAACATATGAACTTTCTGATATGCCAGAAGTAGTAGAAAGAAAAGAATATTCTAAGAAGGTTGAAGATCAATTCTTAAGACTACAAATATTAGATAAGTTAGAAAAGATCAAAGAAGAAATTAATGATATGTCTAAAACTGTTAGAGAAGAGAAATTTGATAAAGTTGGATCTAATAGTGATGTTGAATTATTAAATGACAAAGTTAAGAAACTAGAAGAGCAAATTAGAAATCTGATAAGCTAAGTAACTATTTTAACAAAAAGATTAATCTATTTTTTAGAGGAGATACAAATGATTAATAAATATTTTAATGATGCAATAATTGGCAACAAAGAAATGACAGTTAGTTTTTCAAAAACAGGGGAGTTACTTAGATTATTTAATGAAGCTCCAGATTATAAACAATTTTTTGAAATTTTTCATACAGGAGTTAAAGTAAATGACTCTGCTATGATATATCTTCATAGTGATGTTAATAATAATTATAAACAATACTTTGAAGAAGGAACTAATGTATTAGTAACAGAAATAGTAAATACATATTTTAATTTAAAAGTTGTTCAAACTGACTTTTGTATGATGAAAGAAAATGTATTAGTTAGAAAATATCATTTTATTAATGAAGGAAATATAGATTTAAATACTAACTTTTTAGTATATTCAAGATTATTTACTAATATAAATAATGATGCATGTGGTTATTATAAAAATGATGCTTTAATTCAATATACACATGATTATGCAATTTCAATATTTGCTAAAGAAAAACATTTAAGCTACCAAATAAATAATACTGGGGAAAATATTATGGATGGTGCAATTGGTGGAAAAGACTATATTGGTATGAGTCCTGATAGTGCAATTTCTTTTGATATAGGTTTACTTAAACCAGGCGAAGAAAAAGAGTTTAATTTATATGTAACTGTAACTGATAATTCTAAAATAAATGTTTTAAATGAACTAGATTTAGAAATAGAAAGATTTAGAAAAATAGATCTTAAAAAAGAATTAGAAGATACTAAAAAGTATTGGAAAAAATATTTAAAAGAACATACAACATTTGACCTTCCAAAAGATAATAAACAATTAAAGAAAATATATGATAGAACAGTACTTCTTATGCCACTTCTTATGAATAACACAACAGGTGGTATTTCAGCTGGTATTGAATCAGATGAATACAAAACTAGATGTGGAAGATATTCTTATTGTTGGCCTAGAGATGGAATACATATTACAGAAGCTTTAGATGAAATAGGAATGGAAAAAGAAGCGGAAAAATTCTATAAAGTATTTTGTAGAATGACTCAAAATAGATCAGGTGGATGGGAGCAAAGATTCTATACAGATGGAAGACTTGCACCATCTTGGGGCTATCAAATAGATGAAACTGCATCTGTTATATTTGGAGTATATAATCACTATTTAAAAACAAAAGAAGTAAAATTCCTAAAAGATGTTTTAAAAATGTGTGATCAAGGAGTAAATTTCTTAGAAAAATATGTTGATGATTTACTAAAGGGTGAAGGAAAAATTCATCCAAGTTATGATCTTTGGGAAGAATATGAAGGAATTACAATGTATTCAGTATCTAGTATATTTGCAGCATATTCTGCTATGATACAAATATATAAGATAATGAAAGATGAGTATCCTAATAATAGACTTAAAGTAGAACAAATTGAAACTAGAAGAAAGAATCTAGAAAAAAGAGTAAGACAAATAAAAGAATATGTCTTAAAAACATTTTATGATGAAGAAAAGAAATGTTTTGTAAGAAATACAATAGATAGAAGATTAGATATTTCAATTTTAGGTAGTGTATATCCATTTAAAATGATTACTGCAAAAGAAAAGAGAATGCTAACTACAATTGAAAGAATGAATATGACTTTAAGAACATATACTGGAGGATATATTCGTTATGAAGGTGATAACTATAATGGGGGATATAATCCTTGGGTTATTGCAAATCTTTGGATGGCAAACTATTATTTAGAAGCTGGACAAAGAAAAGAGGCTAAAGAATGTTTTGATTTCGTAGTAAGAAGTGCATCAAAACATGGATATTTAGGTGAACAAGTAAATAATGAAACTATGGAGCCATCATGGATAATTGGTCTTACTTGGTCACATGCAATGTTTATTAATGTATTAAAAAGATTATTATAAAAAGGATGTTTTATATGGCAAAAACAAGTACAGTGTTTTTCTGTAATGAGTGTGGTTATGAATCACCAAAGTGGCTTGGAAAATGCCCTGCTTGTAACAGCTGGAATACTTTTGTAGAAGAAAAAGTTGTTACAGGAAAGAATTCTTCAGGTACTAAAACAATTAAAGAAAAAGCAAAGCCTGTTAAGCTTAAAGAAATTGAACAAATTAAAATTTCTAGAATTAGTTCTGGATATGAAGAACTAGATAGAGTTTTAGGTGGAGGTTTTGTAAATGGTTCATTAACTTTAATTGGTGGTGAGCCAGGAATTGGTAAATCAACACTTATTTTGCAGATATGTAATAATATAAAGGTGGATGGAAAAGTTTTATATGTTTCAGGAGAAGAATCTGCAGAACAAATAAAATTAAGAGCAGATAGGCTTGGAATAAATAAAGATAATATTATGTTCTTAGGTGAAACTGATATAAATGCAGTAGAAGATACAATAGAAGAAATTGAACCTAAGTTTGTAATTATTGATTCTATTCAAACAATGTATTCTGATGATGTTACATCAGCACCTGGAAGTGTAAGTCAGGTAAGAGAAATAACTGCTAGAATAATGAAAATGTGTAAGATGAAAGGTATTACTACTGTAATTATTGGACATGTTACAAAAGATGGTACAATAGCAGGACCTAGAGTATTAGAACATATGGTAGATACTGTTTTATATATTGAAGGTGAAAGATATTTTTCTTATAGAGTGCTTCGTGGAGTTAAAAATAGATTTCGGATCTACTAATGAAATTGGTATGTTTGAAATGCAAAATGAAGGTATGGTTGAAATAAAAGATCCATCAAAAGTTCTTTTATCAGATAGTGATGATAATCCTGCAGGTGCAGCAATAGTAGCATCATTAGAAGGAACAAGACCTATCTTAGTTGAAATTCAAGCTTTAACTACTTTAACTGTTTTTGGACTTCCAAGAAGAACTGCAAATGGAATTGATTATAATAGAGTAACACTTCTTTTAGCTGTTGCAGAAAAAATTGCAGGTCAAAATTTTTCAAACCAAGATGTTTATATGAATATTGTAGGTGGAATAAAAATTAATGAACCAGCATTAGATTTAGGAATTATCTTAGCTGCAACATCATCTTTAAAAGGAATTCCTATTCCAAAAGATGTAGCAGTAATAGGAGAAGTTGGCTTAACTGGTGAAGTAAGATCAGTAAATATGATAGAAAAAAGATTAAGAGAAGTAGAGAAGATGGGATTTAAGAAAGCCTTCATTCCTTATTCTAATAAAAAGCTATTGAAAGAAAAATTTAAATTAGATATAATAGGCTGCAAGGATGTCAATCAAGCTTTGACTTCTTTAAAACTTAAATAATTTTTTTGCAAAAATGAAAGGATGAATAACAAAATGAAAAAATTCAAGAAAATAGTATTATGCATCATAGTTTTAGCAATTATAGCTGCAATAGTATTAGTAGTTGTAAACTTTACAATGTCAAAGGTTTCTACAAAACCTAATCCAGTAGTAACAATGGAAATAGAAGGATATGGAACAGTTAAAATAGAACTATATCCAGATAAAGCTCCAAATACAGTAAAGAACTTTATAAAACTTGCTCAAAGAGGTTTTTATAATGGAAAAGGTTTTACAGATATAGAAGATGGATTTATTGAAGGTGGATTCAATGAAGATCCAAATGCAGAAGCAGATGAAAAAAATCTAACACCTGCTGCAAAATTAAGTAACCTTTTTGATGGCATAGAAGAAGGAAAAGATAAAGACTATGCAATCAAAGGTGAATTTATAGAAAACGGATTTAATGATAATACTCTATCTCATGAAAGAGGAGTAGTATCAATGTTTAGAAAAAGCTATACACAATATCAAAGAGAAATAGCTATGCTACAAATGATGGGCTATAAAGATGAAATAAATAATTTAATTAACCAAATGTATGATTCTCAAAGTTCAGCATTCTTTATTTTAACAAAAGACAATACTGGATATAATGGAACATATACAGCATTTGGTAAAGTAATAGAAGGAATGGATATAGTAGATAAAATGGCTGCTATAGAAGTTAAAACAACAACAGATGAAGAAACAGGAGAAACAACAAAAACAGGAAAACCTGTTAATGTACCAGTTATAAAAAATGTAACTGTTGAAACATATGGAGTTGATTATGGAGATCCAGAAACAATGGAAATGATAGACTTTGATGAAATATTCAATTCTGTAATGCAAATGTTTATGCAATCATCATCAACTACAACAAGTTACTAATAAGGAGTAAATGTATGTTAAAAAGCCAAAGAGGAGTAACATTTTTAGTTTGTGTTATAACTGTAATTGTTCTTATGATTATTGGAGGAGCAGTTTCTAATACAGGAATAACACTGTATAAAAATGCTAAAGTTAAAATATTTGTAAGTGAAATGAAAATGATTCAAGAGAAGATTAATCTTTATAATGATAGAGCACAATTAGATTCTAGTTTAGATATAGCTACGATTGGTTGCTCTGTATTAGATGAAGGGCAAGATACTTATGAAATAACTTCTGCTTGGCTTGCAGCACATCCATCTTTAATTCCAGAATCAGAATATGAATTTGTTAGATATATAGATGAAACAACAGAAAAACAAGTATTAGAATTAAAAGATATATCAAGACCTGTTTTATATAACTATAAAACTAAAAAACTTTATTCAATTCAACCAGCATTAGTTTATACATCTATGATGAACTATACTGAATATTATTCGTTAGATGAATTAAATGGTAATTAGCTATAAATAAATGAAAAGAACTACTTTTAAAGTAGTTCTTTTTTACGCAAAAAAACTATAAATGTTAAGTAAAAATACTTGACAAAAATCAAAATGTGGTGTAAAGTATATTAGCATTACGAAATTGGAGGTGGTTATTTTGGAAAAAAACATTGAAATGAGTATGCTTTGCCAAACTTATGGAAAGCTTTTAACTGATAAACAATTTGAAGTACTTAATGACTACTATAACAATGATTTGTCTTTATCTGAAATAGGCGAAAATCTTAATATTACTAGACAAGCAGTTAGAGACAATCTCAAGAAAGGGGAAAGCAAACTTCTCGAATATGAGAAGAAGTTAGGAATTATGAAAAAGACATTAGAGCAAGAGGCTCAAATAGCTGTTATTCTTTCTGATATAGAAAAGATAACAGAAAAATCTTCTGACAAGGAAGTTGGTAAGATTCTTGAACACGTAAGACGTAAACTTAATTGTTTAGTTTAAAAGAAAAAACTTTTAATAAAGAAGGGAGAAAACAATGGCTTTTGAAGGATTATCATCAAGACTTCAGGAAATAACAAGAAAACTTAGAGGAAAAGCAAGAATATCTGAAGCAGATCTAAAGGAAGTATTAAGAGAAGTTAAGATTGCACTTTTAGAGGCAGACGTAAACTTTAAAATAGTAAAAGATTTTACTAAAGTAGTAGAGGAAAAAGCTTTAGGTCAAGATGTATTAAAGTCATTAACTCCAGGACAACAAGTTGTTAAAATCGTAAGAGATGAATTAACAGAGCTTCTTGGTGGAGAAGATAGTAAAGTAAACTTTGTATCAAATCCTCCAACAATAATAATGTTAGTTGGTCTTCAAGGTTCAGGTAAAACGACAACAGCAGGAAAGCTTGCAAATCTATTTCGTAAGCAAGGAAAGAATCCTTTACTTGTAGCATGTGATGTTTATAGACCAGCTGCTATAAAACAATTACAAGTAGTTGGAAAACAATTAAACATTCCAGTATATGCTAATGAAAATTCAAAAGATGTAGTTTCAATTGCAAAACAAGCAAAAGAAATTGCAATTTCAAAATTAAATGATGTAATTATCTTAGATACTGCAGGTAGACTTCATATAGATGAAGAACTTATGCAAGAGCTTAAAAATGTAAAAGCAGGAGTTAAACCTCATGAAATATTACTTGTAGTTGATGCAATGACAGGTCAAGATGCAGTAAATGTTGCTGATTCATTTAACACAGAACTTGGAATTGATGGAGTAGTACTAACAAAGCTTGATGGTGATTCAAGAGGTGGTGCTGCATTATCAGTTAAGAAAATAACAAGTAAGCCAATAAAATTTGTTGGTACTGGTGAAAAGTTAAGTGATATGGAAGAATTCCATCCAGACAGAATGGCACAAAGAATTTTAGGAATGGGTGATGTTCTTTCTATTATAGAAAAAGCTGAAGAAACATTAGATGAAGAAAAGGCAATAGAGCTTGAAAAGAAATTAAGGAAGCAAAAATTTGACTTAGATGATTACTTAACTCAAATGAGACAGATGAAGAAAATGGGATCTTTTTCATCAATCTTAAAATTATTACCAGGAATGGGAAATCTTAAGAATATAAATATTGATGATAAAGAGTTTGATAAAATAGAAGCTATTATATCTTCTATGACAATGGAGGAAAGAAGAAATCCTAAAATATTAAATGGAAGTAGAAGATTAAGAATAGCAAAAGGTAGTGGTACTACAGTTCAAGCAATTAATAAATTTATGGAATCATATGAGATGACTCAAAAAATGATGAAAAGATTTACTAATGACAAAGGTGCCATGAAAAAAATGATGAAAGGTATGGATGACGGAAGTTTTAATTTAAACGACTTTAAGAAATACCAATAAACAAGTTATTAAATTTTTAAATTTATAAATATTTTTAAACAAAATTTAGGAGGTGAAATTTATGGTAAAAATAAGATTACAAAGAGTTGGAAAGAAAAAAGCTCCATTTTACCATATAGTTGTTGCAGATTCTAGAAGAGCTAGAGATGGAAGAATTATTGAGCAAATTGGTACTTATGATCCTATGACAGATCCTTCAACAGTTGAATTAAACAAAGAATTAGTTGAAAAATGGATCAAAAACGGTGCTAAACCAACAGATACAGTAAAAAGACTTATAGACGAAGCAAAATAGGAGGTTAAATAATGAAAGAAAGTTTAGAAAGTATCATATTTAGCCTTGCAGAAGATCAATCTTCAGTATCTATAAAAGAAATCGTTGATGGAAATAATGTAAAATATGAAGTTAGCGTTGCTGATAAAGATATGGGAAGAGTAATCGGAAAAAAAGGAAAAATTGCACAATCAATCAGAACAGTAATGAAAGCTATAGCTGCTAAAGAAGATAAAAAAGTAGTAGTAGAATTTATTGATTAGGAAGAAGTTATGCAAGAATATTTTGAAATTGGTCAAATAGTAAACACATCTGGATTAAAAGGAGTTATTAAAGTAAATCCATATACAGATGATGTAACTAAATTTGAATATTTTAAAAAGGTTTTAGTAGAAAAGAAAAAAGAACTAATAGAATATGAAATTGAAGAGGTAAGATATCAAAAGAATCAAGTCCTTCTAAAACTCAAAGGAATTGATACTATTGAAGAGGCTGAAAGCTTAAAGAACTGTTTAATAAAAGTTCATAGAAGTGATGAGCCAGATCTTCCAGAAGATACATATTATATAGTTGATCTAATAGGTCTTGATGTATATACAGATGAGGGAGAAACTTTAGGAATAGTAAAAGATATATTTCCACTTCCAAATGCAGGACATGATATATATGTTGTGCAAAGTGGGGATAAAGAAATACTTTTACCAGGAAAAAAAGAAGTTATAAAACAAATAGATTTAAAAAGCCACAAAATAATAGTTCATCTTATAGATGGATTAATATAAAAAGGAGCTAGAAAATGAAATTTGATGTACTTACATTATTTCCTGAAATGTTTGAACCACTAAAAGAAAGTATTATAAAAAGAGCTACTGAAAAGAATTTAATAGATATTAGTTTAATAAATATTAGAGATTTTTCAGAAGACAAACACATGCATGTTGATGATACTCCTTATGGTGGGGGAGCAGGAATGTTAATGAAGCCAGATGTTGTCGGCAGAGCAATAGCTTCTGTTAAAACAGAAAAATCAAAAGTTATATACCTATCTCCAAGAGGAAAAACTCTAAATCAAAATAAGGTTAAATCTTTAGCCGAACTTGACCACTTAATATTGCTTTGTGGTCATTATGAAGGCATTGACCAGAGAGTGATTGACAAAGTGGTAGATGAGGAAATATCTATTGGAGATTATGTATTAACAGGTGGAGAACTTCCAGCAATGGTACTTATTGATTCAGTATCAAGATATGTACCTGGAGTTTTAACTGAAGAGTCTACAGATGAAGAAAGCTTTTCTGAAGGACTTTTAGAATACCCACAATATACAAGACCAGAAATATTTGATGGAGTAAGAGTACCAGAAGTATTACTTTCTGGACATCATGAAAACATCAAAAAATGGAGAAGATTAGAATCTTTAAGAATAACATATAAAAATAGACCAGAATTGTTAGAAAATGTAGTGCTAACAGATGAAGAGAAAGACTACATAGAAAAATTAAAGAAGGAGGTCCAAGAATAATGGATATTATAAAATCAATAGAACATGAACAACTAAAGAATGAAATTCCAGTATTAAAAATTGGTGATACAGTTAGAGTACACGCAAGAATTAAAGAAGGAAATAGACAAAGAATTCAAGTATTTGAAGGAATTATAATCAAAAAACAAGGTGGAGGAGTTAACGAAACTTTCACAGTAAGAAGAATTTCTTATGGTGTTGGTGTTGAAAAAACATTCTTAATTCACTCACCAAACGTAGAAAAGGTAGAAGTAGTTAGAGTAGGTAAAGCTAGAAGAGCTAAATTATACTACCTAAGAGATAGAGTTGGTAAAGCAGCTAAAACTAAAGAAAAGGTTGGAGCTAGAATCGAAACTCTTATGCAAACAGTTAAAGAAGAAGTTGTTCCTGGTGAAAATGATGCAGTTGAAGAAGTTACAGAATTAGCTGCTCCAGAAGTTGTTGAAGAAGAAGTAAAAGAAGAAGTTAAAGCTGAAGAAACAAAAACTGAAGAAGTTAAAGAAGTAAAAGAAGAAGCTAAAGCTGAAGAAGTTAAAGAAGAAGCTAAGGCTGAAGAAGTAGCCGAAGAAACAGCTGAAGATGATAAAAAAGACGCTGAATAATTTTAAAAATATTGATAAAGAATTTAAAAAAAGGAAATAACTTTTATAGTTATTTCTTTTTTTTTTAACATATGTGTTTCAAACCTTGAAAAATAAAGAGTTTTCTTATATACTAGGAAAGAACTATTATAAAAAGGGAAGGCTATGTATACAAAAGTAGATCAAGAAAAGAAACAAACAAAAAAATTAAATACGAAAATTAAAGAAAGCTTAGATTATTTAAAAGTTACATATGATTTGAGCTTTGTAAAATATGAATTATATGCTTCTATTATTGGGATAGTGCTAATAGGTTTAGTATTAGCATTAGGATATAAACTTCCATTTGTAGATCCGGTAGGAAGAACAAAAGGAATAGTACTTTCAACTCAAATTGTAATTGCAGTATTTTCAATACTTGCAATTGGATTAATTGCAATAAAAACTAAGCTAAGAGATTCAATTTTAAGAAACTTTTTAATATTCTCAACAATAGTTTTAGTTTTAGTACTAGGTGAAGGAATATCAATAAGTAAAGTTGCTAAAAGCTATACTGAAGAAGATTTTGGAAGATATTATGAACAATATGAATCAGATGGAGAAGAAGATGATTCTACAAGAACAAAATTATCTCTTTCAACATCTGGAATAACTTCTTCTACAGCAAAAGCAGATTATATAAAAACAAGTAAAAGTGCATTTACTAATTTTGTAATAAGAGCAGTTATATTAATGATACTTGAATTATCAATTTTAGGATTTTCATTCTACATTTTATATAAAGTAATGAGAACAAATGCAAGACTTGCTGCTACAAGTTCAAATAGTGCAGCTTAAAAATTAAAATAAAAAGGTGGCTTAAAAAGCCACCTTTTTTGTGCCTATAAAAGCCTTAAGCCTTCACGAAATGCTTGTTTTGTGGTATAATAGTTATTACATAAAAATATATAAGGAGGAATGCTATGGCTAGAGTGTACACTTTTACCAGAACATCGACCATGGAACCGGAGAACTTGGAAGAATTAGCTAGTTCTCTTACTCCACCCACACGGGAAGAAGTAACAGCGCAGCTGGAAAAACACTTTTCCGAGAACGATAAGGAGTTGGTGACAAAAGAGGATATCGAAATTCTTACTAATGCTATTTGTGAGGAATTCGATTATCTCAAGGACAGGCCCTACGGCGGATTTGCAAAGTACATGCCGGAAAAGCCGAAGCTTACTATCAAAAGGTATTCCAATGAATGGACTATGTTTGATAGAGAAAGCTATCCGAGAGACTATTCACCGATCAAAGAAATTGTTGTCGTATGCTCGAAAGTCGACTTCTCACTGACCGTTGTGCTCCATCTTAAGTGGATTTCGCTGGCCTATGTCAGCAAAGAGTGCATTTTTTAAAGCGCAAACCAAAGACCTCTTGCCGGAAGGTGAGAGGTCTTTTGGAATATTAAAATTTGTTATTTTAACTAAAATATAGTATAATTAATGTATGCGGGATTAATTTAGTGGTAGAATGCAATGCTTCCGACCTTGTCGCGCGAGTTCGATTCTCGCATCCCGCTCCATAATTTAAGAAAAATACAAAATTGAAGAGTAGGTTCATAACAAACCTACTCTTTTAATATATGTTAATATTTTATAAATAATTATTTATAATTTCTAATAATTCTTGAGCATTTTTTGTTTTATTTTCGCCTTCAGCATCTCCTTTTACTTTTAAGTCTATTTCTTCATTATCAGAATTAATTGCAGAGATAACAGTAGTACCTTGATCTGCTCCTGGATGTCTAATATCAATATCATCTTCTAAATCATTAATATAATCTTCTATTTTTTCTAAATCTTCTTCAGAGACTTTTGTGTTTTCTAAATTACCGTATTCAGATAAAAGATCTGTTAATTCGTCTATGGAAGATAAATCGTAGTTTTTCCAATCATCTGACTCATTTTTGCTGTCCCAACTATAAATTGTTCCATCACTAAAAATAGCTTTTCCATTGAATTGAGATCCCCATGCATAATTAGAATATGATTTTTTAATTATTATTCTTCTGCTATCATTATTTGATTCATCTTTAGAACCATTTGTAGATGAATTAACTTCAGAAGGTTTATTCCAGTCATTTAACTTTAAGTCTTTTAATTGATTATTAGGAATTATAGCAACCAAATACCAAAAAGCCATATCAGCTGTGCCAACTTCAGGAGTGTCTTTATCAATAACAAATTTAACAGTATTTTTATCAATTTCAACTGATGATAGTTTAAATTTTATACTTCCAGAGCTTGCTTCTTCTACTTGTATAAATATTGAATTATCTTTTAAGTAGTCTTTATCTATGTCTAATGCATCTGAATAAATTTTATAAAAGCTATTTAATTCTTCTTCAGAATTAATATAATATTTATTTTCTTTTGGTAGGTCTTCAAAATATTCATGTGTTTGAAGTTCATATTTTATAATATCCTTAGTATCTTTTTTACCTTGATCAATATTATTGTCTAAATTATTTACCATATTTTTTAAGCTAGTAATTTCATTATTTAAATCAGCTATTTGGTTTTCAGCAACCTTTTTATCCTTATAGAATCTATAAACAAAAAAGCCCATTATAATGATGATTATTAAAGCTATAATTATTATAAATGTAAATAAATTAATTTTAATCTTGTTTTTTTCTTCCATATTTTTACTCCATTTTCTTTTGTAAAATTTTATACAATAAAATTATATGATATATAAGATTTTTTTACAATGGAACTTTAACCTTAAATCTTTGCAAATAAGGAAAAATTATGTTAAATTAAAAACTATGAATAAACAAAGGAATGAAAGATTTAGAAAGCTAATTGCTAAATATTGTAAAAAAATAGACAAGGTCTCAGATGAAAAAAGTGGTTTAGACCAAGTCAGAAATATGAATTTGTACCATTAAAAGGAGATGTGTGGTTATGATTATTGCAACAAATAATAAAGGTAAATTAGAAGAAATAAGAAAAATATTTAAAAGTTATGATATTTATTCTTTAAAAGATAAAAATTTAGATATAGATGTAGTAGAAGATGAAGATACATTTTTAGGAAATGCTAGAAAAAAGGCAAGAGAAATCTATGCTGTGGCAAAAGAAGCAACTATTGCTGATGATTCGGGATTATGTATAAATTGTTTAGATGGATTCCCAGGAGTTATGACACATAGATTTTTAGGTGATGATGCAACAGACAGAATGAGAAATGAATATTTAATAAATAAAGTTAAAAACTCTAAAGATAGAAGTGCAGAATTCATTTGTAATATAGTTTATTTTGATGGTGAAAAAGAAATTATTGGAGAAGGAAAATTAGAAGGTGTCATTTCTGAAGAATGTAGAGGAAATAATGGATTTGGATTTGATGAAATATTTGAACTTCCAAATGGAAAAACTTTAGCTGAGCTTTCATCAGAAGAAAAAAATATTATTAGTGCAAGATATAAAGCATTAAAAGATTTGGAGGAAAAACTAAGTAAATAATTTAATAAAAATCTTACTTTAAATTTTTAAACTGACCGACCAGACTAATAGAATTAAAAAAATAGTTATGATATAAAAGTAAAAAAGAAAAGTAGGAGAAAAATATGAAAAGGACTAAATTAAAAGATAGAGTTCTTCCTAAATATACAAAAGGTGAAGAAGTATTTAATATGGTAACACATATAGTAGGTGGGGGATTTGCTATAATTGCACTTATCAGTTGTATAGTAGTTTCACTTATTCATAAAAATTACTGGGGACTTTTTTCAGGAATAGTTTATGGAATGAGTATGATTTTACTATATACTATGAGTAGTATTTATCATGGATTAAGTCCAAACCTATTTGGTAAAAGAGTACTTCAAGTATTAGATCATTGTACAATATTTTTCTTTATAGCAGGTTCATATACAACATTTATATTAGGACCTTTTAGAGAATATGATCCAAACTTAGCAATTGTGATGCTTATATTTATTTGGTGTGCAGCAGCTATTGGAATTGTTCTTAATTCAATTGATCTTAAAAAATATAAAGTATTTTCAATGATATGTTATTTAGCTATGGGATGGTGCGTACTATTTAAAGTATATCTTCTTCCTATATTACTAAGCAGACTAGGATTAATAATGCTTGTTGCAGGTGGTATAGCTTTTACCATAGGTGCACTTTTATATATAATAGGCAAAAAACATAAGTATATTCATTCAATATTTCATATGTTTATAGTATTAGGAACAATACTTCAATTTATACCAATAATAATAGATGTAATGTAGAAAAGAGAATAGTGATATTCTCTTTTTGTTTTTGGAAAAAAAGCCCTAAATATGGTATAATTATAGTAGGTACTAAAGAGTACCAGATATTGGTTTCCGCGTTGATTGGAGGAAAAGATGAAGCGCTTTGGCTTGTTCCAAAAGAGCGATAGGACCGAGAGGTACGAAGTGGAGTATTGCTTCGAAAAGAACTATGGCGGGTTGGATGTCATGATTCGATCTGATGTAGATTTTCACAGGGATACTTATAGGATCCTTGACAAGATCTATGAAGATTGTATGCTTGGCGCAAGCAATAGTTGGATTGAGGCAAAAGTACTCAAGGCTCTTAAGTGGAACAGAGAGGTAAAGTCTTGCAGAGTTAACGTGGAAGGTCGGAAGTGCGAGATTTGGCTTAGCTCCGACCCGCGGGCGTTTGTTGGATCGTAACGCCTAAAAAGGGGGTGGAACCGTTAGGTTCCACCTCCTTTACCTTGCAAAGGTTGAAAAATAAGGAATTTTCTGGTATAATATATGGAGTAGTGCAATAACGCACTATAAAACCAGTGCACACAAAACGGAGGTAAAGACATGTTCTTAAAACGCTGGACCAAAAACAAAAAGACCAAGAAGCAGCTCCCTTTCACTTACACTCGGGAAATGACAGTCGGTAGCATTGAACTCAAAACAGATATGGACATTGATTCTGATGAAGTCCTGGACTATCTGGAAAGAGTCTATAAGGAAAATCCTAGTGTAGACGACTTACTCGAGTTCTGTGATAAGCTGAGCAAAATGGCCGGAATCGACAAGAACGATGGATGCAGCATTATAGTTGTGCATGAAGGGTCTTGGGAGGTATACCTTTCCCGGGATGCAAATTTTGAAGTCTAAGCATAAGACTCAAAAAAACGGGCGTGGGGTGTTGAAACATACACCCCGCGCTTTGTTTTTTTTATAAAAAAATTTTTTATTTTATCATATAAGCTTTAGCGGCTTTTAAAAACTCCAAAACCACTGAAATCTAGGTGAAAAATTAAAAAAGAACACCAAATTTAGACCGGATGCCATTTTGCCATTTGTCAAATTTGAAAAAATGAGAGAAAACGCAAGAAAAAGAGAGAAAAAATGATTATGAGGGAGAAAAATGAAAAAATGTCAAAATTAAGTTTTTTTTGTCAAAAAAAGGTGAAAATAGGGCTATAAAGTAAATTGCTTTTGGACGGGAATCCTAGTAAAATAGGAGTGTAGGGCTTTTTAGATTCATGTTTTTAAAGCATTTTTTACAGTGTTGAATTATTAATTTTAAAATCTGTTTTAGACAAGAATATAAAAATACTTTTAAAAGCATTTTTAAGATAAGACAGTTTAAGTAAATTAAAAAGAATTGGAGGGGTGCTCTAAAAAGAGTACCAAATTAGGAATGAAGAAGAAAAGCAAAAAAGAAAAAGGAAAACCCCGTCTCCCTATGCTTCTAGAAGAAGCTGTATTAAAGGAAATGGTTTTCCAATCATACCAAGGAGAATTGGTAGAACGCACATTGAAATACAATAGCTCACATAATGATAGCTTAGAGTTTAATTTGGCACAGCTTGATAGTAATAAGAAAGACTTTATTAACAAAGCATTAAACATTTCATATTTCTATGATAGAAACTTTACTGGTAATAAAGACTTTATGCACACGCCAAACTTTACACAGGTTGCAACAAACTTTGTTAGATACCCAATAATGCTTGCTACAAAACAAAACTCAGACGGATCTAAAGAAATTGTTGGTACAACAACTATTAAATATGAAAGAAACCAAGAATTAAGTGATAACCCATATTTCCCAACAAAGGATGAAAACGTTTTAATGATAACTGGTGTTTTATCACAAGATAATAGTTTGGTTTCTGAAGATAGAAAAGTATATGGTGTAGGAAAAGAACTTTATAAAACTGCTATTAAAGGTGCTTGTGATATTAACAGATTAAACAAAACAAGACTTGTATGTGAGATAGATTGTAGGAATATCAACTCATTAAACTCAATCAAAAAAGCAGTAAAAGAGCTTAATGAAGAAGGAGTAAAAATAGGAGCTTTCTTAAGAGGTTACTATGAAATAGTAAATGAAAATACTAAGGAACTAACCGAAGCTCCAACTTTTATGGTCGAATTTAATTTAAATGGCAACAAAGTTGATTCTGAAAAAACAATCTTTTCATATGTTAATTGTAGAGCAAAAAGATTATGCTCTGACTTAGACAAAGTTATTAAGTCAAACACAAATGAGATAATGCAACTGATTACATTAGAAGATGAGAATGTTGTTATATATCATGAAGTAGAAGCAATTGATATTAATAATATCGAGTTAGATGTAGGCTTATCTGCAGAAGGAAATAACAGGGTACCAGTGTATAACCCAGTTGTTCTAAGAACATTAGAAGGTAATGTTTAATTTATGAAAAGGGTGTGAATAATAGATGAATATAGAAAAATTTAAATTAAGTATAGATAGAGATATTTTAAAAGTTGATAAAGAAGGTAATTTATCTGGCCTAGGTTTTCCTAAAGATTTCAGTAAGGAAAACAAATTTATAAGAGAAACAGATAGAAAATTTATGTGGAGAATAAGAACTCCAAAAGAAACTTCAGTAAGAAAAGCATATGAAAAATTCGAAGAAATAACAAACGTCGTAACAGAAGAGCTTTATAATAGAGAAGAAATTATATGGCCTGCATGTATGTATAATGAAGAAGGCGAAAAAATAAAATTATATGCTAGAGTTAAATTTGGATTTGGCGAAGAATATATGCCAGATCAAACTGAAGAAACCTATGAGAAGATTGAAAACTTTATAGAAGAAAACAGAGAAGAAATAGAGAAAATCTATGGAAAAATCACACTGCATTATACTGATAATTCTATTATAATTGGAAACATTAGAATACAAGGTGATTGTAGATTAGGTATTTCTGAAGAAAGAGTATTAATGCTTGTTACTATATTCTTTGCTGGAGCATTTGATATTAGAGAAAAATCATTTATCAAATCATTAGAAAAAGCAAATGATAAATATAACTTAAAAGCAGAAGAAGCTCTTAAAGCTATAAAAGAAATGCCAGAACTTGTTTGCAATAAATCTTTTAAAGATATTTTAAAACTTGCAAATAAATATATGTATGAAGGATACATGAAACGTTATACAATAGTAGGTCATGAAAAATTAGTTGCTGAATCAAAAGTACTAATTAAAGACTCTATTGCTCAAGGTATAAACTATAATGTTCTAAATGATAATAAAAGCGTTGTAGAACACGGAAATAAGAAGGAAAAAGAAATAGTTATTGAGGGTAACAAAACAGATAGAGACTCATACATATTCCCAATTATAACTGATGATAAGTTTATTGCTAAAAATATAATGAAAGAAGCAGGATTAAATGTTCCTGAATGTATAATTCTTGATAAAACTATGAATGAAAAAGATATTGATGAATTAGTTTCACCATATTACAATTCAAAAATAGTTGTTAAACCAAGAAATACAAACTATGGTACAGGTATTACAGTATTTAGCAAGCCAGCTACTAAAAAACAAATACTAGATGCTATTGATTATGCATTTAAATTTGATGATAGTATATTACTTGAAGAATATTGTAAAGGTATGGAATATAGATTCTTAGTTGTTAATGGTAAATGTGTATCTATTGCCCACAGAAGAATTGCTTCTGTAGTAGGTGATGGTAAATCAACAATTACTGAATTAATTAAGGCTAAAAACAAAGAACCATGGCATGATTTAACAGGTTGTCCTGTTAAATCTGATAAACCAGTTGAAGAATACTTAAAACTTCAAAATTTAACATTTGATAGTGTTATACCAAAAGATAAGAGAGTATTCTTAAGAACAAACTCAAACTGTTCAACTGGTGGTGAAAGTGTGGATTATACTGATATAATTCCTGCTAAATTTAAAAGAATTGCAGAAAAAGCATCAAGAGCTTTTGAAGCTAAAATATGTGGTGTGGATATAATTATAGATGACCTTGAAAAAGATGAATACTCAATTATTGAGATAAATGATAACCCTGGATATTCTATAAATGAATGGCCATATGAAGGTAAGGGAGAAAAAATCGGTGTTAAGATTTTACAACTTCTAGACCTTGTTGAAAAATAATAATAGTTTTAAAGAAGCATTTAGGAAACTAAATGCTTCTTTTTTTGTTTAAAAAATTATTGTATTAGGAAGAAAAATTTTATATAATGCTACTATAAATAATTGGGTTTAAAGAAAGGACAAAAAATGGAATTTTTTAAGGTTGATCATGAGATAAGGGAAATAGATATTCAAGCTTTTGATTATCCTAACAAAAAGGTCGCAGTTATAGCCTATATAGAAAATGAGGCTGGTGATATATTTTTAGAACAAAAAAACACAGTAACTGATTCTAATGTAAAACCATACTCTTTAATAGGTACAGAGGTTTTAAGATCAGATATTAATTATAGATTTGCTATCAATAGAGTAATAAAAGATACATATGGTAAAAAGTCAGGAATACAAATAAAAGATACAGTAGGAATTGCACATATTTTTAATGATGGTACAGATTACGTATATGTTGTGTATAATGGAAAACTAACACAAGAAACACTTGAGATTAAGAATTTAAAACTTGCACTTGATTATAAATTTATGAAAAAAGATGAAATTATAACATCTGATACAGTTGAACCTACATCTAAATATGTTATTACTAAGATTAAGAATTTAGGTGATGTAGGAAAAATAAAAGGAATTGGAATAGATGAGGCAATTAAGCAAAGACATTCTGTAAGAAAATTCTTAAATAAGAAAATAGAAGGCGGAATTTTGGATGAACTTCAAGAGGCAATAAATAATGCAAAAGAAGAATCAAATTTGAAAATTGAGCTTGTTTTGAATGAAGAAGATGCCTTTGGTAAGTCTCATTATGGGAACTTTGAAAATTGTAAAAACTACATAGTTATAATAGGTGATAGATTAGAACCAAAACTAGAAGAAAAAGCAGGATACTATGGTGAAAAAATAGTTATTCGTGCACAAGAATTAGGACTAAATACTTGTTGGGTTGCTTTAACATATAATAAAGATGAAGTACCAATTAAGATTGAATCAAATGAAAGTTTAGTTATAGTTATTGCAATTGGTTATGGTGTAGATAATGGACATGAGAGAAAATCTAAGAAATATAAAGATGTAACTAAAGTTGAAGAATACTCAGCACCATCTTGGTATAAAAAAGGAATAGATTATGCACTTTTAGCACCAACAGCAATTAATCAACAAAAATTTAGATTTGATTTAAAAGATGATAATAAAGTTTCAGCTAGAGTATATGGACTTGGTTTTTGTACCAGAATAGATCTTGGAATTGCTAAATATCATTTTGAAGTTGGAGCTGGAAAAGATAATTTTGAATGGACTGAAAATAGTAGTATATAAAATTTTAAGGTAAAGGAGAAAAAATATGTACCTTGATAACAAAGTTTTAGTAGGAAAAAACAGTGAAAAAGAAATATCAATTATTCTAAATAAGGCTAATCGTCATGGCCTTATTACAGGAGCTTCAGGAAGTGGTAAAACTATAACTTTAAAAGTTATGGCAGAGAGCTTTTCTGATGCAGGTGTTCCAGTATTTTTAGCAGATATTAAAGGAGACTTAGCAGGAACAGTTTTACCAGGACAAACTAATGAGAAAATAGAAGAGAGATTAAAAGGAATTGGAATAGATAATTTTGAATTCAAAGGATTTCCAGTTACATTTTGGGATGTATTTGCAAAAAATGGTCATCCAATTAGAACTACTCTTCAAAGTGTTGGACCAACAATTTTAGCTAGAATGCTAGGATTAAATGAAACTCAAGAAGGAGTTTTAGCAATTATATTTAAAATTGCAAAAAACAATGGTTATGACATTATAGATATCAAGGACTTAAGATTACTATTACAATATGTGGCAGAAAATAGTAAAAAATATACTATAGAATATGGAAATATTGCAGCACAATCAGTAGGAAGTATACAAAGAAGTCTTCTTATGCTAGAAGAACAAGGTGGAGATTATTTCTTTGGTGAGCCTGCAATAGATATTGATGATTTATTAAGATTTAATGAAGCAGGAAAAGGTTATATAAATGTTTTACATAGTGTTGAACTATATAAACAACCAAGACTATATAGCTGTTTCTTATTATGGCTTTTGTCTACAATCAATAATACACTTCCAGAAGTTGGAGATTTAGATAAACCTAAAATGGTATTCTTCTTTGATGAAGCACATTTATTATTTGATGAATTACCAGATTATATAAGAACACAAGTTGTACAAATTGTTAAATTAATTAGATCTAAAGGTGTTGGTGTATACTTTATTTCACAATCACCTATGGATGTTCCAGATGAGATTTTAGCTCAACTTGGAAATAGAGTACAACATACTTTAAGAGCTTATACTCCAGCTGAACAAAAAGTTGTTAAAGCTGTTGCTATGAGTTATAGAGCAAATCCTAATTTTGATACTGAAGAAGCAATATCAAACTTAGGTACAGGTGAAGCATTAATTTCTTTTGTAACAGAAGAAGGTGAACCTGGAATAGTTGAAAAAGCAACAATTCTTCCACCACAGAGTCAAATGGGAACATTAGATGATTCTATGAGACTAATGGTTATTTCAAGAAGTGAGCTTCATGGAAAATATGATACTTTGGTTGATAATGTTTCAGCATTTGAAATCTTAAGTGAAGAGATGGAAAAAGATAAAGAAGAAGTCGAAGCAAAAGCAAAGGAAGAAGAAGAAAGAAAAATAGAAGAGCAAAAGGCAAAAGAAGAAGAAAAGGCTCAAAAAGAAGCAGAAAAAGAAGCTGAGAAAAAAGCTAAAGAGGAAGAAAAAGCTAGAAAAGAAGCTGAAAAAGAAGCTGAAAAGAAAGCAAAACAAGAAGAAAAAGAAAGAAAAGCTTTAGCTAAAGAAGCGGAAATTGCAAGAAAGAATTCTTTTGGATATAAAGCAAGTAAAGCTGTTGAAAGAACAACAAATTCAGCTTTAAGTTCAATTGGAAGAAGAATAGGAACACAAATCATAAACAGTTTATTTAAAAAGTAAATAGGAGGATAGCTAGTGGAAAAAGCAAAAGTTTATTTCTGCAAAGAAATAACACCAGAAAATGTCGTTAAGATGTATGATGCTTTAGGAATAGAGCTTCCTGGAAATGTAGCAGTTAAAGTTCATTCAGGAGAAGCTGGAAATCAAAATTATTTAAGACCAGACTTTATGGTTCCAATGGTTAAACATGTAGATGGAACAGTTGTAGAATGTAATACTGCATATGAAGGAAAAAGAAATTCTACAAAGAAACATTTAAAAACAATTAGAGAACATGGATGGGATACTGTATTTGAAAAATTTGATTTAATGGATGCAGAAGGTCCTGATAAAACAATTCCTGTTCCAAATGGGAAAATATTAAAAGAAGATTATCTTGGAAAAGACATAGAAAAATATGATTCAATGCTTGTTTTATCACATTTTAAAGGACATCCAATGGGTGGATATGGTGGAGCATTAAAACAACTTTCAATAGGTTGTGCTTCAAGTGCTGGTAAAGCTTGGATACATTCTGCTGGAAGAACAACAAATCAAGTTACAACTTGGCTAAAACTTCCACCACAAGATGATTTCTTACAATCTATGGCAGATGCAGCAGGTGCTGTTGTAAACTATTTCGGTGGAAAAATGGCATTTATAAATGTTATGGCAAATATGAGTGTTGATTGTGACTGTTGTGCAGTTGCAGAAGATCCATGTATGAAAGATATTGGAATTTTAGCATCTTTAGATCCGGTTGCAATAGATAGAGCTTGTATTGATTTAGTAGAAGCATCTGATGATCCAGGAAAAGAACACTTTTTAGAAAGAGTAAATTCAAGACATGGTACATATACAATAGATGCTGCAGCAGAACTAGGATATGGAACTAAAGAATACGAATTAATAGAAATTAAATAATAAAAAAGTGACATGGAATATTCTATGTCACTTTTTTAAAAGGAGCAAAGATGAAGACATTATATTTTGATTGTTCAAGTGGAATATGTGGAAACATGGTTTTAGGAGCACTTTTAGATATTGTAGGAGATGATAACTACTTATTAGAAGAACTATCTAAAGTAAATGCAAAAGGATATAAACTAGCAATATCTCAAAAAAATAAAAATGGAATAAGTGGAAAATATGTTGATGTAATTGTAGATGGAGAAGATGAGTATGGAAATCATCATCATGTAGAAGGAGAACATCATCATGAACATAGGAACTTATTTGATGTGAATAAAATAATAGAAGAAAGCTCATTAGATGAAAAAACAAAAGATTTAGCTAAAAGAATATTTTTAAGAGTAGCAAATGCTGAAGCTAAAGTCCATGGAAAGCAAATAGAAGAAGTTCATTTCCACGAAGTTGGAGCAATTGATTCTATTGTTGATATTATAGGAACAGCAATTTTAATTAATAAAATAAATCCAGATAAAATATTATCAAGCACAGTAAATGAAGGAAAAGGATTTATTAAGTGTGCACATGGAGTAATGTCAGTTCCTGTTCCTGCAACAAGTGAGATATTTTCTTCATCAAATGTGACTTTTAAACAAATTGATGTTGATACTGAGCTTGTAACACCAACAGGTGCTGCAATTATTGCAGAACTTGCTGAAAGCTTTGAAAATATTCCTAAGATGCAAATTGAAAAGATTGGTTGGGGTGCAGGATTTAAAGATATAGAAACAATTCCTAATATTTTAAAAGTAATATTAGGAAATGAAGATGATAAAGTTAAAGAAGAATCTGATTTTGTTGTAATGGAAACTAATATTGATGATTGTTCAGGAGAAATACTTGGCTATACTATGGAAAGACTTTTAGAAGAAGGAGCTTTAGATGTTTTCTTTACACCAGTGTTTATGAAGAAAAATAGACCTGCATATAGATTAACAGTAACTTCTAGAATAAAAGATAGAGAAAAATTAACTAATATAATTTTTACAGAAACAACTACAATTGGTTTAAGATATAGATTTGAAAATAGAAGCTGTTTAGATAGAGAAATGATAGAAGTAGATACTGAATATGGAGTTGTAAAAGGCAAAAAAGTTATAGTAGATGGAAAAACTTTTGTATATCCAGAATTTGAATCTATAAAGAAAATTGCTAAAGAAAAGGATATTCCAATAAAGGAACTTTATAAAATCGAGTTGAAATAGACATATAATTGTAATTGAATAGTATACATTTGATTTGATATAATAAAAAAGTAAAAATATACAAAGGAAAAGTGTTTTTATATGGAACCAAAGAAAATGACATATGATGATATAATTGAAAATCTATCTAATCCATTGAAGAATCCAGATTTAATAAATGCGATTCTTATGGAAAAATCTCATGGAAAAAGATCTAATATTAGAGTTCTTAAAGTAAAAGGAGATAAAAAGGCAGATGATTCTGCAGGATT
>OCVV011352195.1_pt1 | contig 53415 bp, 50 predicted proteins | sample 1539721 | NCBI WGS metagenome assembly OCVV01 (sample SAMN02144230, study PRJEB22623) | gut metagenome | biome: sheep rumen | host: Ovis aries | place: New Zealand
CTTCAATATCGAAGAAGTCTAGGACTCATAGCTGCTTGATCTGTAGTGGACATTGATTGGTAAATGGTCCAAGAAAATGTCCGCACCCCCTTCTTCAGCGCATGAAAATCCCCGTAGTAGAGATTCAGATTCCTCGCTGTAAACTTGCTGTTTTCACTCATCTCTTCTTATCCTCCCAAAGGCTCACTTGGTATCGCCCATCTTCTTCCGGATTCTCCCCTCCAGGTAATGCGCAAGCAGGGAGAAGGACAGCACCAGAATCATCAGAATCGCCGCGCTCAGATTGGCTACATCCTCCGCGCCGACGGACGCTGTGAAGGAGGACCATATTTTCAGAGAGAGGGTGCCGCCGCGTCTGAGCGGGTTAAACGGATTCAGCGACGGATTGACCCACGCACGCGGATCCCACTTGATGTTGGTGTCGGAACCGGATGTATACAGAAGCGCTGCTGCCTCACCGAAACCACGGCCGGCGGCCAGAATGATACCCGTGATAATTCTCGGAACACAGGCCGGAATCAGAACCGACTGAATCGTCTGCCGAAGCGTCGCACCCATGCCAAGAGCCCCGAGCTTATAACTTGATGGAAGACTTCTGAGTGCATCCTCCGTCGTTGTCGTCATCAGCGGAAGGGACAGAATGGCCACACAGATCGAACCAGCCAGAAGGCTTGGCTGCGAATGGGTCGCAACCAGAAAGATCAGATATCCGAACAGGCCGACCACGATCGACGGCAGAGAAGACAGCGTCTCGATTGCAATCCTGAGAAATTTTGTAAAGGCATTATCCCTTGCATATTCCGCCATATAGATCCCGCCCATCACGCCGATCGGCACCGAGATCAGAAGCGACAGAAAGACCAGATAGATGGTGTTGAAGAAATAGTTTCCGATTCCATTTCTGTCAAACCGGAACATCTCCGGCGTTGCACCGGCAAAGCCCTTGATGATAACGTAGCCTGCAAACGCAAACAGCAGAAGAAGGAAAAACAGTGCAACCAGGTAAAACACGACGGTCCAGATCCGGTCAACAGCCTTCGCGCGCCCGATCAGACTTCTGGAGGGTGTCAGATCTTTACTCTGTTCGTTTTTGATCTCTGTCATGATTCTTTCTTCGCCCCCTTTGCCGCAATCAGATGAATCAGGAAGATGAACAGCAGCGAGATCAGATACAGGACAAACGCGATCGTCCAGAGTCCTGCCTTGGCTTCACTGCCCTCCATCAGCTCCGCCATCCGTGACGCGATGACGGTTGTCATGGTTGCTGTCTGCCCGAAGATTCCCTTCGGAAATGCCGGCGTCTTGCCAATGACCATGGCCACGGCAAGCGCCTCGCCGAACGCTCTGGCAAGTCCGAGGATCACACCTGTCAGCACACTCGTCTTCGCGGCCGGCATCACAATCTGATGGATGACCTGCCAGCGCGTCGCGCCAAGGCCGTACGCCGCCATCCTTGCGGAGACCGGCACCGCACGGATCGCATCCGCTGCCACCGTCGTGATGGAAGGAAAAATCATGATCGCCAGGACAATTCCGCCTGCCAGAACCGACCGGCCGGTCTTGAGGTGAAACAGCTTCTGAAGCGCCGGAACCAGGACCGTCATGCCGATCCAGCCATATACAACCGAAGGGATTCCGACAAAAATCTCCACCGCCGGGCGCAGAATCCGGTTTCCGGTCTTCGGTGCGATCTCCGTCATGAAGATGGCGGCTGCCAGTGAGAACGGCACCGCAATCAGAAGTGCCAGGCCGCAGACAATCAGAGAGCCGACGATAAAGACGGCTGCACCCCCCTGTCCGCCTCCGGTCAGGTCATCCTTCAGCTTCCAGGTCGTTGTGAACAGAAATTCCCAGAGCGTGTGATGATACTGATAAAAAAGGGCATTCCCCTTAATTGCAAGAAACACACCGATTGCAATCGGAAGCGCAATCATCAGAAGCCCGCAAAGCATCACGAAGAATTTCCAGGTTTTTTCTTTTCCTCTGTTATACATAGATTGGATTCTCCAAAAAAGCCCACCCGAATCAATGTTCCTTCGGGTGGGCGGGTCTCAGACTGTTTCTGCCTGACTTTTCCGGTTTCCGTCTTCTGGATCCGGTCGGTGTTGAAACTTACTGTGCCTCGGTTGCTGCTTCTGTCGCTGCGGCTGCATCCGCAGTCCCGGTGTGGCCGTCCGTCTTGGTGAGCTTGGAGGAGACGCAGTAGCCAAGGGACTCGACATCATCCGAGAAGTCGCCGGTGATATAATCGATGAAGGCCTGGGTCGCCTCGTCTGCATCACCCTTGGTGTACATATGCTCATAAGCCCAGACGTCATACTTGCCGCTGTAGATATTCTCAAGCGTCGGCTCGACATCGTTGATTGCTACCGTCGCAATTCCCTTCATTGCGTCCTTCGCATTGTCCGGAAGGATATAGGAAAGAGCCAGGTATCCGACAGAACCATTCGTGTCCTGAAGTGCTTTCTGGAGCTCAGCGGAGTTATCGTTCTCCATCGCCTCGCCGGCTTCCTCTGCTCCGCCAAGTGCATACTTGTCGAAGGTTGCGCGGGTTCCGGATCCCTCCGGGCGAAGAACGAGCGTGATGTCCTCATCAGGACCGCCTACATCCTTCCAGTTGGTCGTCTCTCCCGTAAAGATTGAGACAAGCTGATCGGTCGTCAGGCTCTTGACCCCGCCGTCTGCCACATCCTGGGAGACGACAACCGCCATGCCGATTGCGCAGACCTGATGATCAACCAGCTCTGCAGCCTTGTCCTTATCGAGCTTCTCCTCGGCGAATACGTCAGAATCGCCGACAGTCGAAGTTCCATCTGAAACGTTCTGAAGTCCCTGTCCTGATCCGCCCGCATCGACCGTGATGTTCACGCCCGGCGCGACATCGGCAAACTTGTCCGCTGCTGCCTGGACAAGCGGCTGAAGGGCGGATGATCCGGTGCAGCTGATGTCTCCGCTGAGCTTGGACAGATCAGAATCCGCGAATGCTGTCATGCTCATTGCCATTGCACCGATCAATGTAAGTACAGCTACCTTCCTGAACTTCATGTTTGTTCTCCTTTTTAATGAATATCGCATCTGAATACCCCGTCGTTACGGTCAGAATCGTAACACCCTTAAAGGCTCCCTTTCCACCAAGCTCCCGTAAAGTGTGAAACACCCTTGAGAAAACAATGTATCAGTTTTGTAAAGTCAGGCCTACTTTACATATCCTTTACATAAATAACCATTGTTATTGACACGGGCATGATATGTTTTGGATGTATTCTTAAGGAAACGCGGCATTCAGACATTCTGGAAACCTGCTGCGTCAGGATCAGGATTTCACATCCTCAGAGGACCGAACATGAACATTTTCTCTATTCTCACGCTGATCGGCGGCCTGGCACTGTTCCTCTACGGCATGAAAGCCATGGGAGACGGGCTGACGATGCTTTCCGGCGGACGCATGGAACAGCTGCTGGAAAAACTGACCTCCACCCGCTTTTCCGGTGTCCTCCTCGGTCTGGCCGTCACGGCCGTCATCCAGTCTTCATCTGCGACGACCGTCATGGTCGTCGGCTTCGTCAACTCCGGTATCATGAAGCTGGAGCAGGCCGTCGGCGTGATCATGGGCGCCAACATCGGAACCACCGTAACCTCCTGGCTGCTCTCCCTGACCGGGGTCAGCGGGAATGCCGTGTGGATCAAGCTGCTCAAGCCTTCCTCATTTTCTCCGGTTCTGGCACTCATCGGCATCTGCTTCCTCATGTTTTCAAAAAAGGAGAAGAAGCACAACATCGGTATGATCCTGATGGGCTTCGCCATCCTGATGTTCGGCATGGAGACGATGTCAGACGCCGTTGCACCCCTCGCGGATGACAGCCGCTTCACATCCATTCTGCTGATGTTCAGCAATCCGGTGCTCGGCACTCTGATGGGTCTGGCAGTCACCGCCATCATCCAGTCTTCATCTGCTTCTGTTGGTATCCTGCAGGCACTGGCGCTGACCGGGGTCGTGCCGTTCAAGACGGCCATCCCGATCATCATGGGACAGAACATCGGAACCTGCGTCACGGCGCTCATTTCCTCTATCGGAACAAGAAAGAACGCACGACGTGCGGCGATGATTCACCTGTACTTCAACCTGATCGGCACTGTCCTGTTCATGCTGGTCTTCTACACGCTGAATCACTTTGTGCATTTTGCCTTCATGGGAGAGATGGCAACGCCGGCTGGCATCGCCGTCATCCACAGCCTGTTCAACATCATCACAACGATCGTGCTCTTCCCGTTCGGAAACCAGCTGATGAAGCTGGCCATCCTGACCGTCCCGGACAGGCACTCGAAATCCGATGTTGCGGAGGATGCAGCCACTGTTCTCAGAAGACTTGACGTCCATCTGCTGGATCGTCCTGCGATGGCGCTGGAACAGGCAAGGTATGTGACCAACCGCATGAGCGAGCTCTCCCGCGAGGCCGTCACAGATGCCCTGTCCATGATCGATTCCGGTTTTGACGAGGATCTGGACGTCAAAATCAGGGAACTTGAGAATACCATCGACACTCTGGAGGACAAGATCGGAAGCTACCTGATCCAGATCCCGGGGCATGACATGTCCCAGAAGGACAGCCGCCTGTATTCACTGATCCAGCACAACATCGGAAACTTCGAGCGAATCTCGGACCATGCGGTCGGCATCTCGGACACCTTCCGGGAAATGGATGAAAAGAAGCTTCATTTTTCGAGCGAGGCCTGCAGCGAGCTGAAGGTCATGCGCCAGGCTGTCACGGACATTCTGGATATGTCCACCGACTCTTTCTGCACGCTGAATACGGAGAAGGCCGAGTACGTCCTGCCGCTCGAGGAAGTCATCGATGCCCTGAACCTGGAGGAAAAACAGCGCCATATTGAACGCCTGCGCAAGGGAAGATGTACAATTGAGCTTGGCTTTATCCTGGCAGATCTGACAACCTACATGGAGCGCATCTCCGATCACTGCTCGAATATCGCGGTGTGTACATTATCATTGAAGGAAGACGAAATCGGCGTCCACGAGTATCAGGACATCATCAAGACAAGAAACAGCGAGGCCTATAAGAAAGGGCTGCGGGAGATGGAAGCGCGGTATCTTCTTCCGAAAGCAGAAGCATAAATGGTAAAAAGGGCAGAATTGGAGGGTTTCAATGAAGAAAAAAATCAATGCAAGCCTTCTTCTCATCTCGATCATCGCCATCATCCTGACAGGGCTGCTTGGCACGATCGTGACCTATCAGCTGTTTCAGTCGCAGCTTGAGGCTGACCTTGCCTCTGATGCGGATATTCTCCGTGACAGCGGCTTGTTTGACGAACCTTCCAAATCCTCCGCCGCCCGTTTTTCATTTGGCTCCGATGAGATCCGGATCACATGGATCGACAAGAACGGGACTGTCCTGTACGATAACCGGACAGACGCCTCAGAGCTGCCCAGCCACGCAAACAGGCCGGAATTCCGGGAGGCACTCGAAAAAGGAAGCGGCACGACCGTCCGCCGCTCCGACACCCTGAATAAGAGTACCTTCTACTATGCGCTCCTTTTGCCGAATCAGACGGTGATCCGCGTCGCGAAGGTCAAGAGCAACATGTTGTCTCTGTTTGAGGCTTTTCTGCCAGGGCTCCTCGCGATCATCGCGCTTGCCATCCTGTTCAGCATCGTGCTCGCTCATTTTCTGACAAAAAGTCTTGTATCACCGATCGACACCATGGCGGAGAATATCGGATCCTCCATGGAGCCGCCCTATCCGGAGCTGGTTCCCTTCGCGAACAAAATCCGGGCCCAGCATGAGGACATCCTGAAGTCTGCGAAGATGCGGCAGGATTTTACGGCGAATGTTTCCCATGAGCTCAAAACACCGCTGACAGCCATCTCCGGCTATGCGGAGCTGATCGAAAATGGGATGGCCTCCGGCTCCGATGTGACACGTTTTGCCGGTGAAATTCAGTCAAATGCCAGACGGCTCCTGTCCCTGATCAACGACATCATCAAGCTGTCCCAGCTGGACAACTTTGAAGACCGTCAGCCGTTCGAGAAGGTCGACCTCGACAAGATTGCCCGCTGCTGTGTGGATAATCTGCAGGTCTCTGCCGGAAAGAACAAGGTTCATCTGTATTATGAAGGAAAGCCTGCCATGGTTCTCGGAAGGGAAGAAATGCTGAGTGAGCTTGTCACGAATCTCTGTGACAACGCGATCCGGTACAATTACCCCGGCGGCTATGTGAAGGTCTCTGTCTATACGGAAGAAGGGCAGAGCGTCCTTGTGGTAAAGGATAATGGAATCGGGATTCCAAAAGAACAGCAGGACCGTGTTTTCGAGCGCTTCTACCGTGTCGACAAGAGCCGCTCAAAGAAGACCGGCGGAACAGGACTCGGTCTCGCACTGGTCAAGCACATCGTCCTGCTCCACAATGCCAGCCTGACGCTTGATTCCGCCCCCGGTGTCGGGACGACCATCACCGTCAGATTCTGAAACAGACGAAATGCTGATCAGTGCCTCTGATCAGCGCTGTCCCTCCCCGAACAATTGCTTCAGACTCTGGTAGACAGCGCCTGCCGGGAGGCCAACTACGTTCGTGTAATCGCCCCGGATGCCTGCGATATAGCGGCCGAAAAAGCCCTGAATGCCGTATCCGCCTGCCTTGTCCATCGGCTCCGCGCTGTATGCGTAGTCATGAATCTCTTCATTTGTCATCGGTGCAACCTCGACCTCCGTTTTCTCCGCGAATGTCAGGCTTCTGCCGGAGCGCAGCTCGATCAGGGTAACGCCGCTGCAGACCTGATGCGTGCGTCCCTGAAGAAGCCGGATCATCTCTTCCGCCTCCTCATGCGAGTGAGGCTTTCCAAGAATTCTCCCGCCTGTGCAGACCACCGTGTCTGCGCCGAGCACAACCACAGCCGGCTCCCGTCTGCTGTCTGCAGGCCCCTGCCCCGATGTCTTCCTGTCTGACGCTGTTTTTGTGCGTGACTTCCTGCCGGCCAGATTCTTCACCGGCATAAGGGATGCTGCAAGCCTGGCTGCTACATTCTCCGCCTTCTGACGGGAGAGATCCATGACCACCCGCTCCGGGATCGTTTCCTCTGTATGCTCCTCGATTCCACTCACGATCACCTCCGGCTGGAAGCCGATCTGCCTGAGAATCTCCAGTCTTCTCGGTGACTGAGACGCCAGAATCAGTCGTATCTCCTTCATCACATCAGCCTTTCATCATAGATTGCGCGCTGACCGCCCACATATTTCGGTCTTCTTCTGGCGCAGGTCACCACCGCTTCACCGATCCTCCGGATCCCGACCCGGACAGGCACAACAACCGGATGAATATGCATCCCGATCAGTGTCTGCCCGATATCGATCCCGGCAGACGCCTTCTGCTCCAGGCTCTCCACCAGAACCGGATCCTTCATCTGTTTCCATGCTGTTGTCGCAAATGCGCCTCCGGCATGGTTGGGCTGCGGGATTGCATTCACCTGCTCCAGGCTGAAGGCTCTGCAGGTTTCCCGCTCCACCACAAGCACCCGGTTCAGATGCTCACAGCACTGTGCGGCAAGCCGGATTCCGCGCAGCCTCAGCACAGGAGCGATCCCTCTGTAGACAGCCTCCGCCACCTCCAGACTGGTATGCGTCCCGATCTTCTCCCCCAGCACCTCGCTGCTGGAGCACCCGACCACGAACAAATCGCCCTCCTCCAGCCGGCTCACCTCCAAAAGCTCCGAGACCGCCTGCGCGCTCTGCTCCTCAATCTCCTTCAGATCCGCCATATAAATACGCCTCCCCGCTGTATTTCCATCCAGATCATACTGGGTTCTTCCACATCCGACTTCTCTTTTACCCATACTCCGCGGAATTCCCGCACACATGGCAGTATCTCATCCGCACTGCCTTCTCTGTCTGCCATGTCCAGACTGCTTCTCCTGCCTCTGTCCAGATCTTACCACACTTCCCGCCTGCGTGAACGGATCAACAGGGGATCTTCCAGCTTACCGAGCAGGCGACTCCGCCGTCATCTCGTGCTCCACACTCGATGATGAGCGGTCGCCTGCTGAAAAAGCCGCCGCGGCACTGTGATCGGTTCCCACTGTGTGTCCGCGACGGCTTTGTTGTTCTTTTCACATATGTTTCTTGCTTCAGATACCTGTCAGGCAGCTGACGTCTGCCTTATCTCTTCAGAAAACGTGCAAGGAAATCCTTCGTCTTGTCATTCTGCGGATTGCCGAAGATCTGATCCGGCGTCCCGCTCTCACAGATCACCCCATCGTTCATGTAGACAACCTGGGTGGAGACCTGCCTTGCAAATGCCATCTCATGCGTGACCACAATCATGGTCATGCCCTCCTTCGCGAGTGCAGACATGACATCCAGCACCTCACCGACCATCTCGGGGTCCAGCGCAGAGGTCGGCTCATCAAAAAGCAGGACCTCCGGATTCATCGCGAGCGCCCGCGCGATGGCGACACGCTGCTTCTGCCCGCCGGAGAGCTGCCTCGGCTTCGCCTTCACATACGGCAGCATCCCGACCTTGCCGAGATACTTGATTGCCTCCTCATAGGCCTGCTGTTTTGACCGCTTCAGTACACGAATCTGTCCCACCATGCAATTGTCGAGGACATTTTTATTGTAGAACAGATTGAAGGACTGGAAGACCATTCCTACATGGGAACGGTATCCGGCCGCGTCCACATGTCTGCCCATGACATCCTGGCCATGATAAAGGATCTGACCGGACGAGGGTGTCTCCAGCAGGTTGATACAGCGCAGAAGCGTCGATTTTCCGCTGCCGGAAGCCCCGATAACCGTGGTTACATCGCCCTTGAACACGTTGAAATCGATGTCCTTCAGAACCTCATGCTTTCCGAAGCTCTTGGACAGGTGGCGGACAGAGATGATGGCGTCTGCTGCCGTCCTGCCGGCGGCATGTACATCCATCTGACCCGACGGACTGCCTGCCTGTACATTTTGATCAGCCATCTCAGCGCGCCTCCTTTCCTGATCTGTCCCCGATCCGGCTCTGAGCGTCCTTCTGAAGAGCTGCCCGCTCATCCGGATTCATATCCTTCTCTGACTTTTTTGCACTCACGTGATAAACACCAGCCGGAAGCGTAAGCTGATCTACCGCGACCAGCTCATAGTCGCTCTTTCCATCCATCCGCTTCTCCAGAAGTCTCAGCAGCCAGGAAGCCAGCAGCGTCATCGTCAGATAACCGATCATCTCGATCGCCGCTGACGGGAAGTAGGTGAATGTCGCGCCGACGACAGACTTGTGAACAGCGAAGAAATCCGTGAACCCGATGATGAACATCACGGACGTATCCTTCACGTTGATGATGAAGTTATTTCCGATCTGCGGCATGATGTTGCGGATGGCCTGCGGCAGAACAACAGATGTCATCGTCTGGAAATGCGTCATACCGATGGCCATGGCCCCCTCGGTCTGCCCCGGGTCTACCGATATGATCCCGCCGCGCATCGACTCGGTCATGTAGGCGCCCGTGTTGATCGATACGACCAGGATGGAAACCAGCCACTTTCCCTCGAACTGGATCGAATTGTTGGTAAAGTATGGAAGGCCATAAAAGATGAACACGGCCTGCAGAATCATCGGTGTTCCCCGGAACACCTCCACATAGATCCGCAGAATCACCTGCACAATCTTCAGGATCACCTTCTTGACCACTGAATCATTCCGGCTGACCGGGATCGTCTGCACGATGCCGCACAGAAAGCCGATCAGGCACCCGATTGCGGTACCGACCGATGCCAGGATCAGTGTCCGCCAGATGCCGCCCATATACGTCCCGCCATATTTTGTCCAGAGGGACGCCATATCACTTCCCAATTTTACAAACTGTTCCATCTTCCCATCCTGCTCTTGTATCCCGCCGCGCGGCGTCTTCCTCTGCTGGAGGCTCTGTCCGCGCGGCTGCTGTGATTTTTATTCCCCAGCGGGATCCGTCCTGTTTCTCAGTTGTTCGTGATCGGCTGAATCTTGATGGCATCAGCCATAATATCATCAAAGTCCTTCTTGTCCATGGTATTCAGCACCGCGTCGATCTCGCTCTTGAGTGCTGTGTTGCCCTTCTTGACAGAGATTCCGATGTTGACATCTTCGTCCGATACCTTGAAATCGTCATCCGAACCGGAGAAGTCCAGGATCGTCAGATCCGGATAAGCTGCCACTGCGCCCTGCGCCGTCGGCATATCCGTGCAGACATAATCCACCGCACCTGTCTCCAGCGCCATCAGCATAGCCGGCGCCGACTCCGCCGCCTCCTGAACATCAGCTCCATCGATCTGCGGGAGGCAGGTGTCATACCAGATCGTCCCCATCTGGGAAGTGCACTTTCCTCCGAAAAGATCGGAGATGCCCTTCGCGCTCGCGAACTTTGAGTCCTTCTTGGTGACAACAACAATCGTCGCATACAGGTACGGCCCCGCGAAATCCACCTGCTTTGCGCGCTCCGCCGTCATCGACTGGCCTGCGATGATTGCGTCGACCTGGCCGGACTGCACCGCCGGAATCAGGGAATCCCAGTCCAGACGGTTGACCTTCAGCTTCCAGCCATATGCATCACAGATCTTCTTTGCGATCATGACATCGTAGCCGTTGGTGTACTCGCTGGTATCCTCGATCGGAACCGAATCATTCGAGTCATCCGGCTGCGACCAGTTGTACGGCGCATAGCCGCACTCGTTTGCAATGGAGAACACCCCATCCTTGATCAGGCCAGAGCCTTCCGGGCTCTCCGTGAATGCCTCTGTACCGGCCTCTGTTCCGGAGGCTGCCTCTGTCTCTCCTCCGAATGCTGTCCAGGCACTTGCCATAGAAACCATCATCGCTGCCGAAAGTACTACCGAAACAACTTTTCTTCTCATCCTGGTCCTCCTCTGCTTCCGGCTTTCGAAAGCCGGCATGACGCTTTTCAGGCAGCTGGCCTGATCAGTGTAAAAAAGTCCCGCAAAACTTTGCCTCCTCGCAAAGTCTCACGAGACCCATCCTTGTCCGTTCTTTACGGAATATGAAAATACTAGCACTCACCTTCTGGAGCGTCAAGCCACAAATTGCATAAAGTACACCGATTTCCCGAAAATTGTTCTGATATTAATCAATAACCCAAGATTTTTTGATTATTCCTCTGTCTCATTGAACCAGTGCTGTCCAGGCAGAATGGTTTTTACTACTGTTCACTGCTGCCTCAATAAATTCAACGCCTCTAGCACCATATGTAATATCTGTGAAATCCAGATCTGAAGGTGTCAGCTCCTGATGATTGATTTTCTTTAATACTGCTCCCATGAATGATTGATAAATGTTTGCAAAAGCTATCAGCAAACCCTCCGGATGACCGGATGGAAGACGATTCAGCTCAGCCGCCCGGCCACTGATATAACCACATCCGCGATCATAAACCTGAATCGGCTGACCTTTCTTTTCGAGAACAAGCTGATTAGGCGCCTCCTGATGCCATTCCACGGCTCCCTCCGTTCCAAAAATCCGAATTACCAGACCGTTGGCATGCCCAGCGCACACTTGAGAAGCAGAGAAAACGCCGTGGCTTCCATTTGAAAGTTCAACCAGTATATTAGCGTTTAAATCCAGACTTTGTCCAAAGTAATCAAGGACTGCCGCCACCTTCTCCACATGCAGCCCTGTAATATAAGATACTACGCTTTCGATATGTGTGCCAATATCTCCCACACAGTTTGAAATCCCAGACTTTTTCGGATCGGTCCGCCAAACAGACATCTTCGAAACAGCACTCCCACTTTTTCCGACAGAATCAATCAGCCACTCCTGTAAATACTCACAATTCACATTTATTACTTCACCAATTTTTCCTGATTGTACAAGTTCTTTAGCCAGCTTGATCATGTCATAGCCGGTATAAGTATATGTGACACAGAAAAGAAGTTCCTTTTCTTTTGCCAGTCTTTCAAGCTCTCTTGCCTGCTCAGTCGTAAAGCAAAGCGGCTTTTCACAAACAACATGAATACCGTGTTCAAGAAAACACTTCGCCACATCATAATGTGTATTATTAGGAGTCGTAATTGACACGAAATCAATACCATCCTCCCGCACGGCTTCCTTCTCTGCCATTTCCTGATAGCTGTTGTAAACACGATCTTCCGACAGAGCGTAAAACTTTCCCGTTAATTCATTTTTGTCTGTATGACTTGAAAAACATCCGGCTTTTAAATCCGCCATCTCATCGATGGCAATCGCCTTTTTATGCACTCTGCCAATGAAAGAACCTATGCTTCCACCAACCATTCCATAACGAAGTCTTGTTCTTGTTTCCATAACCTGTTTCCTTTCATTATCCTTTAATGATAAACATCACTTATTGGAAATTGCTTCATCAAACTTAAACGTTGAAGGCTTAAAATCAACCTTATGCACAAACGCACAAGCTTCCTTCGCGCCATATTCCCTTTCCATCCCGGAATCTTCCCATTCAACAGAAAGGGGACCTTGATAGTTAATTTCATTCAATGTACGAATGATCTCCTCGAAATTTACATCTCCATGTCCCAGAGACCTAAAATTCCATCCTCTTCGGCTGCTTCCGAAATCAATATGAGATCCGAGAATTCCAGTTCTTCCATCCAGTGTAACAGCAGCATCTTTCATATGAACATGGTAAATTCTTTCGCCAAAATCTCTTAAAAACAGATGCGGCGTGATCCCTTGCCAGAGGAGATGACTCGGATCAAAGTTAATTCCAAATTCAGGACAGTCCGCAAATTTATCCAAGATACGCTGTGTTGTGTAATAGTCAAAGGCGATCTCGGAAGGGTGAACCTCCAACGCAAACCGTATTCCATTATCCTTGAACACCTTCATAATCGGCATCCACATGTCATATACCTTCTGGAAACCGGCTTCCACCATCTCCTCCGTCGTCTGCGGGAAAGAATAAAGATATTTCCAAATAGGAGAACCTGTAAACCCAGTGATAATCGTAGCACCAAGCTTCCTGGCTGCAACAGCCGAATCCTTCATCATCTGAATAGCCCATTCTCTAATTTCCTCAGGCTTGTCTGCCAGTTCAGCCGGAGCAAAATTATTAAGCCTCGGATCCGGATCATCACAGACACACTGCCCGATTATATGAGTTGACAGAGCAACAACCTTCATTCCATATTTGTCCAGTATTCCTTTCACCTCAGATACATATCCATCGTCGGTAACAGCTCTGCCCACATCATAATGCTTCCCCCAGCAGGCTAGTTCAAGTCCATCATATCCCCACTCCCGTGCCTTCTTACACAGTGTTTCAAGATCCATATCTGTCCACTGATCCGTCATTAACGTCACTAATCTTCCTTCCATTATTCTTACCTCCATATATATTTTTAAATTTTGTTAAACTACTACCCCATACTTACAGAGTCAGCAGCTGTTTTCTCATCTCGTGACTGTCTTTCAAAACGTTTTGACCAATTTTTACATAATACGGAAACATAGCATCGTATATTCTCTCCCATTCTCTTATCGGCTCAATAGTCTCTTTTACATGGAGAATATTTTTTGCTGTTTCTTCAAGGTCTTTGAATATTCCCAGCTTATTCCCGACAAGAATTGCATCTCCCATTGGAACGTTCCCTGAATTATCTGAAAGAACTTCTACCGGACAGTGAAGCATAGATGCTTTTATCATCGACCAAACTCTGCTCTTCGAACCGCCTCCGCAGACTTTCAACACATCACAAGTTGCACCTGACTGCCTCAACGTTTCAACCACATGCCTTAATGCATACGCCGTGCCTTCAAATACCGCGCGAACAAGATCTGTTTTCTCTGTTGAAGCATCCAGACCAATAAACATAGCTCGCACATAATCGTCCCACAATGGAGCCCGCTCTCCTAATAAATATGGAAAGAACATCACTCCATTTGAACCCGGACGGACGTTAAGCGCCTGTTGGTTGAGCAACTCATAAATATCCCGTTCACTTTTCTCACAGTCCCTTTTTTCGTTCTCAGCAAATGTATGGATGTACCATTGAATCGCCGCCCCTGTAGTCGTGATTGGTGCATCAAAAATCCATGGAATACCTTTGATCGAGCAAGGCCTTGTGACAACCGGTACTGTCATGCTGCTCTTACAGGTGCTGCCGGCAAAAACCAGAGAAGATGTCCCAGAGGATTCACCCACCTCTCCCAGTTTTGACAATCCCATGGCATACACAGATGCCATGGCATCTGAACACCCCGCAATGACCAGAGTACCTGATTTTAATCCCGTCTCCCGTGCAGCACCATCCGTTACCCTGCCGATGATCTCATCAACCGGACAGACCCTGGGAAGACAGCCTGACAAATCCACACCAATGACATTTCCGATCTCTTCAGACCAGCACATCTGATTCATATCAAAACACTGGGAGCGCGAAGCCTGATCAAGATCCGTAACCATCTCACCAGTCAGTCTATAGTTGATATAGGAATTTGCCTGAAGAAACCAAGCTGTTTTTACAAAATTTTCCGGTTCGTTATTCTTGTACCACAAAATTTTACTGGGCAAAAATGCAGCAGAAGGCTGACCTCCTACAATTTCCACAAACCTGTCTCTTCCGACCTTTTCTAGGATATACTGCAATTCCCCTACAGACCGCCTGTCCTGATAAGTTATAGCGTTACGAATTGCTTGTCCTTGTCTGTCTACGGGAAGCATGGTTACAGTGTGGGAACTAATGGATATCCCCCTGATTCTACCCAGGACATCTGTCCCTACCTGTACTCCCAGCGAGTGGAATATTTCGACTGCTATTCTCCACCAATCATTCGGATCCTGTTCCTGATTTCCGGAAGCATCCAGGATAATTGTACTTGGTCTGGACGCTTCCGCAATTATTTTCCCCGTCTCATCAACAATCACCGCTTTTATGTTAGTTGTTCCACAATCCATACCAAGCACATAATGATCTGTATACTTCATAACCAACTCCCTCACACTGGAAATCATTACCTGGTATCATACCCGCAGAGCAGAATAATACCCCGTCTGAATGGCATCCAGCACTTTTCCTACCTTTTCACAATCCCCGATAATATAGTTTTCATCTACCAAGTCCGCCAGTTCATCCACTACACTGTATTGAACTCTGAAACCCAGTGCACACACAACTGAATCACATTCCAGCAGCTCTTTTCGCCCGTCTTCTCGTACTACCTCAACTCCTTTTTCCGTAACGGCGGTCACTTTTGTACTGCAAAGCAGTCTGGCTGCACTCTGTGCTCTTGCCATTAGTCCACCACGATAAAATGAATTACATTCAGCAGCCATGGTATCTTTCATCTCTACAACAGTTACTTCGTGTCCTTCGTGAGCCCAATTGATTGCGCCTTCGATGCCTACTAATCCACCGCCCATCACTACAATTCTTTTCCCAAGTTTCTCCGGATGGAGCTCCGCATCAATCGCCATAATTACATTTTCTGAACCAAGTCCAGGAATCGGCGGACGAAGTTCTGAAGATCCGATCGCAACAAAAATGGCATCCGGATCCAACTGCTTAATATATTCTGGTGTAACCCGTGTATTCAGGCGAACTTCAACACCTGCCTTCTGGACACGGTGTTCCAGTACACAGGCTAGTTCTCTGTATTCCTTCTTAAAATATGCAGCCCCAGCAGCATGCAGATTACCACCCAATCTATCTTTCGCTTCAGCTAAAATGACCTTATGTCCTCTTTGTGCAGCTGTGATCGCTGCCTCCATGCCAGCCGGTCCTCCACCTACTACCAGTATGTTTTTCGAAACTGGCGATTCTTTTACAGGGTTTCTCGAAACAAGCTCGTGTCCGATCACCGGATTAACAGCACATCTGACCATTTCCTGCGGCACGATACCGCCGAAGCATTCGTAACAGCGAAGACATGGTGTAATGTCATCCGCTTCTCCTTTCAACGCCTTTTTCGGAAGATATGGATCCGCCAGCGATTCTCTTGCAATCTCCACAATATCTGCCTGGCCGGATGCGATGATGTTTTCCATCATAGCCGGATCCTGAAGCGCTCCGACACAGGCTACCGGTGTCTGGACATACTTTTTAATCTCAGCAGCCAGATAGACATTCACCCCATGTTCGAAGAAAGAAGATGGATGCGTACGTTGAAACAGAACCGGGTCCTCATGGTTACCGCAGGAAACATTAATCAAATCACATTTTCCATCCACCATTCTGGCAACTTTGATGCAATCCTCCGGTTTTAACCCTGTCTGAGTCAGATCGTCTCCGCTGATTCTTACTTCAATCGGGAAACAAGGCCCGCAGCTTTTTCTGACAGCGTCAACTGATTCAAGGAAAAACCTGGCTCTGTTTTCGATCGATCCTCCATATTCATCGGTGCGTTGATTGTATATCGGTGAAAGAAACTGTGAGAACAGCCACCCATGCGCCGCATGAATCTGCACCATATCAAATCCGCAATCCTTTACCAGCCTCGCAGCTTTTCCATAAGCCTCCACAATCTCATGAATCAAATCAACCGGCATCTCATAGACATGCCCAGCCGGTATCTCCATATCGCTAGGGCCATAGGCTTTATGCTCTGCTTTTCCCTGAGTTCCTCCAACACTTTGCAACCCAGCATACATGCCGCCATGTGAAAGCTGAATATTGGCATACGCTCCCTGATCATGAATTGCTCTGGCAGCTTCTGTAAGCCCCTGCCTGACGCCAAAAGAGTCGAGCTGCAGCTGTTTATCATGCTGTTTCCCTGTAGGTGAATGTACGATCGATTCTCCATATGTCACAACCGCTGCACCGCCCATCGCCTTTCTTTCAAGATAAGCGATCATTTCAGGCGTCATATGTCCATCAGTCGTAATCATACTTGGACTTGTCGGTGCATCGATGATTCGATTTTTCAATTTCAAGTTTCCGATACGTATCGGCGAAAACAAATTAGGATATATTTTTTTACCTTTATACTGACATGCACTCATTTTGTTCCCCCTTCTTCAGGTTCAGCATCTACAGCTTCCCTGTCACTGACAGGTACTTTTATGCCAGTGATCAATGCAATTGCAAGTAGCATTGCTCCTGATAAATAGAATCTGGCTCTAATATCCGTACTAATTAATTTAGATATTCCGTTTACCACACAGGCATTCAAGAAATAACCCAGGTTATACGCCGCTGATACAATCGCAATTGAAGCGGATGTCTGCTGGCGACTTACCATATTTGCCGCAAATGTAACTCCAGCTGCGTTCCTGACTGCAAATCCCAACCCCATCAGGACCGCTCCAATGCAGATTATCAGCCATAAAGGACTGATGACTGTGATGCAGGTTCCTAAAGCCATTAGGACTGTTGCAAAAGCAATGGTATACTTTTTCAGTCTTGCTACAATACGTCCCAAAAGTAATCCTGCCGCTATACCAGTCAGTTGCATGATCGATGATACGGTTCCTGCTTCTCTTGTTCCGCCAATGCCTCTCCGCACAAAAAACAATGAGAGATTTGTGTTAAAAGTCGCACTGAAAATACCGAGTACCAAGCAGATTATGGCATAATACCAGAGCCTTCTTGAAATAGAGAAATGCTGGTTCCGAGTTTGTGGCAAAACAGGCATCGTTGAAGGAACAGTCAGAAGAACAATGATCAAAATCGGAATTGTAATCAGAAAAACCAAATAGCCATTTCTCCAACCAAATTTTCCTGCCAGATAGCCAGATCCCTGTGCGATAATGCCTCCGCCAACCGACACAAATATGGATTGATACCCCATAAAAACGGATTTTTCAATTCCGGAAAAATAATCTGAAATCAGCGAAGAACTCACCACAATCACAAATGCAACTCCAGTTCCAAGAACGATGCTGACCAGATAGAGCTGCCAGATATACCGATAGATAAACTGTGGCAGTATAGCTCCAAGTGTCATCAGTGCCGTTCCCAACAAGGCAATATTTCTCTTCGATACAAAACGTTCTAACACCGGTTCCAGCAAAAACATTGGTAGCATAACAAGATTGATCATTGTGACAACACTTTGTACTGTCGCATCTCCCTCGTTTGGGAAAGCTTTGCTTATCTCAGAAATAATCGGTGAGAGTGCACTGTTCCCTGCCAACGTCAATGACATAATAAGGAGTCCAAACGCAATTTTTTTTCTGCTCTTCTTATCAGTTAATTCTTTTCCCTGTAATTCTGTCACAGCCTCGCCTTTTCTTTCGTTTTCTCAAACCCGCTTCCAGATGTATTTCCTAGGCTCACCTTTCAGATAACAAAGCACTTCCGAAGCGATCATCTCACCCGACCAGTTGTCAACATCCGTTGTCAATCCAGCCATATGAGGAGTACATACAACATTCCGCATCTTGAGCAACGGGTGATTCACCGGAACTGGTTCTTCCCAATAAACATCGATAGCAGCTCCAGCAATCACGTGATTTTCCAGTGCTTCTACAAAATCTTTCTGGTCAATGACAGCGGCTCTCGCTGTGTTAACCACGTATGCTGATTTCTTCATTTTGCTAAACCAGTCTTTGTTTACAATACCTTTCGTCGATTCAACCACAGGGAGATGAATACTTAGGATATCGCTGTTTCTCAGCATCGTATCCAGGTCACATGCAGCAGCTCCGGTCGCTTCGATCTGTTCTGATTTCAGATAAGGATCGTACGCCAGCACCTTCATTCCGAAAGCCATCGCTCTTTTAGCGACTTCCCGTCCGATAGCGCCATATCCCGCAATACCAAGCGTTTTACCATAAAGTTCAAATCCAATCCCATAATCCCGAAACGGATGTTTCTCATCAAGCGGGCCAAATGTGACATTCTTAACATCCGGGACATTATAAATATCTGCTTTTACAGGTGATGTATGGTCTCCACGATGCAGTCCCTCCGCACTGATCGTAATATGCCTTGCCATCGCAATCATCAGACCAATGGTGTACTCTGCAACTGCTACTCGGTTTCGTCCAGGTGTATACGAAAGCTGCAATCCGCGCCCCATAATCGTTTTATTATCGACAGTCACTGGTGTTCCTTTGGCTACACCGATAAACTTCATCCCGGAGTCGCACCAGTCGTTAATCGTATCTGAGCCGGCATACTCATCTCCCAGAACCACCAGTTCGTACCCACGACACTCCTCTCTAACCATCTTTTCGTTAACATTACCCTTTCCGTGAAGCAATTCTCCTGCTTCAGTAATATCACAATACTTTTCAATTTCTTTACGACGCTGTACCGGAATTCTCGTACATAAAACAAGCTTCTTCTTTTCCATGTCTTTTATCCTCACAATCAAAACGCTTTTTTCAGAATTGCGATAATTGTTTCCTTCGTTACATCCTGTCTCGGGTTAAAATGAAGAGGTCCTTCTTTCAAAGCATCAGACGCGATCATATCGAAATCTGATTCCATAATCTGTCGATCTCTCCCCTGTTCATGCAGAGGTTTGATGCCCATCTGTCTTGACAAACGAAGCAACTCGTCAGAAAGTGCATATTTGTCCTTTTCCACGTTACCGGATAATGGAAGCTTGATGGCCGCAGCCATCTCAATCATTTCAACTGGGCATTGTTCTGCATTGAATGCCGTAACAAAAGGCAGTACACACGCATTTGCTACTCCATGAGCCATCCCGAAGTGAGCGCTTAGCGTATGTGCGATCGCATGTACCAGTCCCAGATTCGCGTTTGAGAATCCAAAGCCAACTACGATGCAACCCAGCATCATCTTCTCCCTGGCTTCCATATTGTTCCCATCTTTGTACACCAAAGGAAGATTTTCATATAAAATCTGCAAACCCTTTAGGGAATTATATTTTGTCAAGAAAGAGGCATCTCTTGAAATATAGCTCTCAACTGCATGCGTTATTGCATCCAGCCCTGTAGCAGCTGTTACAGAAGGCGGGACTGTCCTGGTAAACTCTGGATCAGCAATGACTTTATCGGGTACAAGTTTGTTGTCAATCACGACATATTTACGTATACTCTTCGTATCAATCAAAGCTGCCACATTCGTAATTTCACTGGAAGTTCCAGAAGTAGTCGGGATGGCAATCAATGGGTATCCTGCCTTGGGTACATTCCCTATTCCTTCATAATCCATGATATTTCCACCATTCGCTAGCAGCACATTTATCGCTTTAGCTGTATCAATAGAAGAACCGCCTCCAACTGCTACAATTGAGTCAACCTTATTTTTTCTGGCAAGTTCGTAACCAGCCTCAACCACTTGATTGGTCGGATTTGGAATAACCTCATCATAAATCGTGATTGTAAATTTCTGTGGATCAATCTTTTCAATAACTTTCGCTGCAATTCCTGCTTTTTCAACGCCGGCATCGCAAACAACCAGCACGTTCCGGGCTTTTCTGGCAGAAAGAATATTTGTCAATTCACTTACAGCACCATGACCGAAGGTAACATCCGTCTTGATAAAAAATTCTCTATTCATCTTTTCTCTCCATTTCGATGCCTTATACAGCCTGATCAGCTGCGATTAAAGCTTTCATTGCCTTTTCACCTTCCTCCGGCATTGGTTCATAAACGCCTGCTACTTTCGCATAGTAGGTTGTAATCGCCATTTCCTCTACGTAGGTAGTCGCAGCCATCGCGGCCTTCATATTCTTTCCACAACAAAACATTCCATGATTTTTTATCAGTACAGCACGACCATCCTTACCAAGTGCTTCTACTACCTTCTCTGCCACATCGTTGCTTCCCGGCATCGTAAACGGTACAATACGCACAGGAGTAAACTCACACTGGGGCGGTGTAATTGGTCTGAGTTCTGTCTGTTTTCCCATCGCCATAATTGTTGCAAACATTGCGTGTGTATGAACAGTTGCCCGCACATCAGGTCTGGCTCTGAAAACAGCTGTATGCATAGGCACTTCCGAAGATGGCTTATACTTCCCGTCAAGCCATTTTCCATTCAGGTCAACGATCGCAATATCCTCCACCTTCATACCCTGATATGGAATACCGCTGGGAGTAATCGCAACTACATCCTCTTTTTCGTCACGCATAGCAATATTCCCAGATGTTCCCTTTACAAGCCCCTCGGCTACAGCCTCCTGGATTGCATCAAGTACGCACTGCCTTATATATTCGTATTTCATATTTGAACCCTCCTATTGGTACTTCGATTTTGATAATTCAAGTTTAGAATTATTAACCAATATACTCAAATCATCCATTTCCTCTCTTAAGCGGAAATCACCTATTTCATACTAGTTATATTGACTTGTATAAACACAATGACTAAAATGGTGAGGTCTCAGAAGCGATATTTGTAGAAAAAAGAAGGCTTTTCATATGGAAGAAATCAACTTTACACTGCGACAACGTAAACTACTTAATGCAATGAAGAACGCCAGTGGATATATCACTGGCGCTGATCTTTCCAAATTACTCAGTGTCTCTTCCCGCACAATACGTTCTGAAATTACTGAGATCAACAATAAATTCGAAGGCAGCAATATTCGAATCATATCTAAGCACCGTTATGGGTATACCTTGGAAATAACTGACTATTCGCAGTTAAAGAGTATAACGAAGGCGAATAGCTCTTTTCTAACCCGGGAAGAGCGGCTTCGCTATATTGCGTTCCAACTCTGTATGGCAGATTCTCCACTGGACGTTCACGACTTGGCAGATGAGATGTATGTGAGCCAAACAACTATCAGTCATGATATGGCAGCATTCAGGAAAATGTACCTTCTTCCTTTCCCCCATATCAGGATTGAGCAAAAAAACAACTTGATCTCTTTAGAAAAAAATGAACGGAAAAAGCGTTATCTGCTGGTTCGGCTTTTTGCAGAAAACTGGGATTATAATTCCCGTGACAATATTTTTTACAGCTCATATTATATTGACACCAAGCTTCTTAATCTCTGTATCCTGCAGGTTAATTACTATTTGGATCAGTACCATATCACGATGGAGGATCCTTCACTGGTTAACCTGGAGCTTATGCTTGTCATCGCTATACGTCGAATCAAGGACGGGTATTGTCTCGACTGTGATCCGGAAGATATGTATGTCAACGATGCTGCAGAAGCATTAACTGATGACCTTTTAAACTCTTTGGAAAGTCTGGAAAATGTACATTTCAACAAATACGAACGTGCGGAAATCTACAGGATTATATCCTGTTGCCGAACAACAGATTTTCATGGCTCAACCAACCAAAACATCACCTATAGTCCCAAGCTGACAGCCTTTGCAGATGCCTATATGAAGATTCTGCATAAAAGGTACTTTCTTGACTTCAGTGTTAATACAGAGTTCTGTCAGTCCCTCTATTCCTACCTGAATTACTTGTCGCTTCCGCTTCACTTTTTCAACACTGTAGTAAAAGACAGCCTGCCACTTGATCCGATCGCATTCGAACTCGCCTTTCAAATAGAGCCACTGGCATTACAGTATTATGGTAGTTATCTGAATATGGAAGAACTGTTCTACCTATGCTCATTGATAGAAGGAGCTCTTGCATGCTACAACTGGGAAAACATCAAAACGGTTCTTATGTGCCACTATAACCGTCCTATTGCATGGAAATTAAGCGTTCAAATAAAAAACTCTTTTCAAAACTATCTGTCTGTTCAGGCTGTACTTCCTATGTACCAGAAAGATAATTATGACTTCAGCCATACAGACCTGATATTAACTACAACGGATAAAAGAATTATGACAGAAGCACCTGTGCAGCAGCTGAAAATCAGCTACCAGTTCTCGAAAGCTGATCAAAATGCAATCTGTCATGTAATCCATCAGCACCACCTTCGCCAGCTGTACAGGAAAGACTTTCCAAATTTACTGGCTTTGCTTGACCAGGCCGAGTGGGTCGAGGGAGCTGAACCCGATACCTACTTTAATGCACTCAATAATATGGGAATGCAGCTTGCAGCGGACGGATATGTTGATGAATCTTATCTGCAGGATATTTTTCACCGGGAAGCTCTAAGCACTTTTATCAATCACCCAGCTTATATCCTTGTATATTCATCCGTTCCCGCCAGAAAAACGCATATATTGGTCAAGACATTTATACACAGAATCAGGCAAAATAATCAAAAAATTAAAGCCATCTTTATGATCTGCGTCACAGAAGAGGACCTTGGTCTTATTTTTAAACTATTGAACGAACTTTATAGTGATTGTTTTCATCCAGATGATATTCGATTTATGAGTACAAAGAAGGAATATCTGTATTACTTTAAGAACCGAATAGAAGAATAACTATCTGGATGATCATGGCATCCTGCTGTCTCTGAGATCCTGTATCTGTTCCAGGTCTCAGAGACAGCAGCTCACTTAATTTAATCTCCCAAAGTTTCCAACCACTGTCCATCATTTCTGTCTGGTGAACATTCATAGCCAGCTCGCAGCGGCTGTAACTCACGCTTTGCAATTGAGACAGTGGAGACCTCAATATCTTTATAAAGCCTTGTTTACCTCTAGCATCATCTTTTCATCGTGAAGCGCTGACCGCCTCTTCAGTATGGTGGTTAATACACACACTACTACCAACATGATCCCTTCGATCAGCTGATATAGCCCTCCTGTTATTCCAGCCACAGAGAGTCCATTCTCGAGCATTATAACGGTCAAAGATCCAAGAACTACTTTAAACATCTTTGAGTCCATGCCGCCGACAACAGGGATTCCTCCTAATAAAAGCGCAAGAATAACTTTCATTTCAAGCCCTTTGCCGATCATATTACTCATTCCGCCAGTTCTGGCTAGATAAAAAATACCGGTCATTCCTGACATTGCACCCGATATGGCAAAGTCAATTATCTTTACCTTGATAACATTTACACCAGATATCTTGCAGCAGAGTTCATTTTCACCGACGGCTTTGGAATATAACCCAATTCTTGTATACTCAAAAATATATCCCGTGATGATGAGCATAGCAATCACGACTGGTACTTTTATACTCATGTCGTTGAACTTTTGAACACTCGGTGGTGCAATTACAATTCCACTGGTCGCCGCCAGATAATTAGCAATCCCTCTGATTCCTGTCTGAAGTGCAACTGTAACCATGAAAGAAGGGACTTTAAAGACAGCAACTACTGCACCGGCAACCATTCCGACTAATACACCAACACACATCGAAACGATGATCATTGGTATGATTCCATAATTCATCACCAGTCTTGATGCCACAAAAGCACTCAGACATGCTGTAGAACCTATCGCCAGATCAATACCGCCATGACAAAGCACAAAAATCATGCCCATTCCACCGATCATAACCGTAAACGACTGATCCACTACAGAAAGCATGTTATTCGGGCTAAGTGTTCTGCCTTTACTGATCAAACCAAACACAATGGATACAACAAACAATGTGAAGATAGGAAGTATATTTGTATATGGTATTCTTTTCTCTTTCATCACATCATCACTCCTATTACCTTACTCTCTGTCAGAATCTCATCTCTTCGTAAAGTACCGGCAACCTTTCCATCTTTCATAACAATGACCCGGTCAGCCATGCCCAGGATCTCGGTTATTTCATCGGAAATCAGAATAATGGACATGCCTTTCTTCTTCATTTCTTTCATCAGGTTATAGATGTAAGCTTTTACGCCGACATCTACTCCTCTGGTTGGGCAGTCAAGAACCAAGATCTCCAGATCCTTTACCAGCCACCGTCCGATATTTACTTTCTGCTTGTTGCCTCCGCTGAGGGAACTTACAATCTGATTGACGCTGGTACATTTGATACTAAGTTTTTCTCTCGCTTTCTCAGCCAATCTCCGACAGCTTGCAGGACTGATAAAGAAAGCCTTCTGTTCCAGTTCCTTAACAGATGGGACGCAGATATTGGCACTAATAGATGCATCCATCAATAACGCTTCCGAGTCTCTATCCTTCGGAACATAGGCAATTTTGTTTTTTGTTGCATCCAGCGGTTTTTTAATGATATTTCCGCTCTTTCCCATAGACACCCGCCCACTTTTGGGCGGTTTAAGTGCAAAAATCGCCTTTCCTATATCATGTATACCGGCATCGCTTAATCCACAGAATCCAAGAATCTCCCCTTTGTGCAATTCAAAAGAAACATCCCTATACCTGCTGCCATCAGATATATGATCTACCCTCAGAACGACTTCGTCCTCATAAATGCAACTGTTATCAGTACGATAGTAATCTGCATTTATCGTTCTCCCAACCATAAGATTACGAACCACATCCTCATTGATTTCATCTTTTTCTAGCGTTCTCACTGATTGTCCGTCTCTAAGGACAGTTACACGATCTGCCATTCTACACATTTCTTCCAGATCGTGGGTGATCATAATAATTGCTGTCCCCTTTTTCAGCTCACTGTCAATTATCTCATACAAGCGTTCTTTCGTATCCTGAGACAGAGACTGTGTCGTCTCATCAAGGATCAGAATAGAAGGGTTCGAAGAAAGTGCCTTGGTAATTTCAACGATTTTTCTCTGTTCAATGGACATATTGACCGCTTTGGTATGAAGCGGAACAGGCTTGAAACGCCATTTAGCTAGCTCATCTTTTGCCGCTTGTTCCATCCTTCCTGTGCTGATCACACCCTTGCTGGTAAAGCGCTCAAAATCACCAAGAAACATGTTCATGCAGGCATCAAAGTCACCGATCAATCCCAGTTCCTGAACAACAAAACCAATTCCAGCTTTACGTGCATCAATTGGCGAACTTGGACTGTAGATGCTTCCATTCAGAATCATCTCACCCGAATCCGGCTTGTGAATTCCAACCAAAGAATTAATGAGAGTTGATTTGCCAGATCCATTCTCTCCTGCCAAACAATGCAGCTCACCCGCTCTGAGATCAAACGATACGTTGTCATTTGCCTTTGTTATTCCGAAAGATTTGCACAGGTTTTTAACTTCCAGGATATTCTCTCCCATTACTTAATGACCTCCTTCGTGCCCGCGAATGACAATGATCCAAAGATCAGAATAAACCCAGCATTCGCAACATCCTGCCATGTCCCGGACGGGATATTCATTCTTGTCATGAAATTAAACAAAAATGCAGTGAAGAAAGCCCCAAGAAGGATACACACTGGTTTGCTCAGTCTCTTTTCCATTGCTCCAGCCAACAGCCATGTGGCAAGGGCTTTTCCGATCACATTAATGCTTCCTAATCCTGTATAGGTATCCTGTGTCGCATTTGCACTGATCGTAATAGCTGCTGCCACACCCACTGACACAGCCCCCACAATTGCGGCAAGATATTGTGTTTTATTGCTGTCTATTCCCATATATCCCGCTACTTTCGTATTGTCGGAAACAGCCCTGTAATTTATTCCGACTTTCGTTCTTGAATAGACGAAATACATTACAACTGTTCCAGCAGTCAGCAAGATAAGCGGCCAGTATCCCCTGCCCAGTGCTCTGCACGTATTTGCATCCAGCGTGATGTTTGTCAGCCCAATGGCGGTCCGTGATGATGTATAGACAGACCCAATCGCTTCATAAATCATCAGCATGGCAAGCCCACTGACCCACGTTGGAAGGTTAAATTTCAGTCTGACAAATGTTGCTAAAAGTTGCAGTACAACAGTTACCACAATAGCAAAAAAGAATAAACCTACATAACCCATATGCCAGTCGACGACAGATGCGGCTGCCACATTCGCTGCCAAGACCATTGACCCGGCAATCGAAAAATCCGGGCCTCCGGAAAACACAAAAATGAGCCCCCATGCGATGTATGCCTGAATAACTGTATGACTGATCAATGTCATGAACGCTTTTCCGTTAACAAGAACGCCGCCTCCTAAAATCAGGTCGCAGATCAGGTAAATAATGGCAAGTCCTACTGGAAATACCAGCTTGTTGAATATTCTTCCCGCTCTTGTCTCAGATGAGAAAATTGACTTGTGTTTCGTATCATTACTCATTTTTGCTGGTCTCCTTAAATACAGGCAGCTACCACGCACTTGCTCTTCTGTACGCGGCGCTTGCCTGAGAAATCCCGATACCTTTACATGTTACTCGGTAGTCTGTTCTTCGGTAGTTTCTTCCCCGTCCAAGGTTATCCCCGCAGCTGTAAGCTCATCCTCGGACACCTTGCCTGCTTTAAATTTTGCCTGAACTCTTTCTTCGAAAGAATAGTTATTGGCCATATCAACCAAATCCTGTAGAGTTACATTCGGATTGTTTGCATAAAGAAGATTTGAAATCTCCGATTCCTCATAAGGAAGTTCATTAATCCACAGTTTTTCATAAAGATCTGCCTGACTTGAGGTTACAGAAATCATATGAACATTGTCCAAGATTGCTGGAAGCCCATCCTCATCGACCAACCTGTGACCTTCCATAGCATTCTCAAGCATGATGGCAGAATAAACCGCAGTAACCCAACTTGCTCCGCAGCATGCACTCAGTGATCCATCTTTCAGATACTCAAGGAGTGTCGGATTCAGATCCGTTCCATACACTTTTACATCCGACGCAGATTTTGATTTTACTGTAAGAGCTGCCAGCGTAAAGCTCTCTCCTGAGCAATAGAAGCAATCTGCTTCCGGATAAGCGGCATACATATTATCGCATGCCTGCTGTGGTCCATTCGCCTCCCCAGTTGTCACACGGGATACCGACAGGATTTTACCTCCACCCTTTTCAAATGACTCCTGGAAACCTGCAATTCGGGCATCTGTATTAGGATCTCCAATCTCTGCTCCTGCCAGCAAAGCCGATTTGCATCCATCATTCAATGCCTGTTCAGCCATCATCTGTCCCGCTTCATAATTATCGTTGCTCGTTCCGCCAGCGAAGTATTCCATTTGCTTGATCTGTTTTTTTGTATCATCATCCGTCGGGATCTTATCATAGAAAGAAAAATATGTTTTAGCGTCATTCATCTTTGCGGGTCCAACAGCGAAGTTGTTTTCGAACATCCCCATCCACATAATTCCATTTACACCTGAGGAAAGCATGTTCTCCAGATCAGTGATTACTTTCTCTGCATTTCCTTCATCATTAAAAATCTGAAGGTTATCACCAGCTGTATCTATCACCTGCTTGGCATTGTTGCAAAGGATATCCAGCGCATAAGCTCCAGAAAACCAATTGTTAATTCCAACCGTATTACCATCAGCTGCAAAACATGATACGGTTAAGGATGCTGATAAAATCCCTGTCGCCAGCACCATACCTATTTTTTTGTTCATCACCCTTTTCCTCCTTCAATTATCTATATGATTGATAGATGCTTTTCCACCTGTAACATTCTTATCAGTAAGCTCCCATGGACTGCCTCCGATAATTAGGTGTACTGTCTTTCCTTGTGATTTCATTAAACGTTATAATCTCCTGCCATTCAAATTACTATTTTCCACTTCCACTTTCAAATCAGTCATTTCACCCACACTTCAGATTTAATACAAAACACTCCGTTAATATAAATTGTTCATATTGCACTATTTACGTACGTTATACCATATATTTTTTCATTTATTTAATAGTTAGATTTAGTATTGACATTATTTTATTGATTGACTATCCTATGAGCGTAAAAGCAATCCAACATTGTCTCCTATATATCTGATATCAATCTAATAAAAAATAAAGGAGGTATTCCTGTGGAAGTTACATTTAGTTTTGACACAATCAATTGCGATACCAGCGGACCGGGTGCTTTTATGAGAGCCGCCAAGTGGTATTGGGATGAAGTAACGGACATGGCTTCAGCAGCAGGTTTTACTTCGATCGCAAACACGCTTATTCCCAACACAGAGAATGTGGCACGGAATGGCGCTCCAGTCTGCACGGCTTCCATTACCACGCGCTATGGTTCGCCAGAAGGTTACCGCAACTACCTGAACAGCAGAGGAATTGATCATGTTGCTGCCTTTGGGATTTCCGCTCAGAAACTGACAGCCGCTATGGCAGAACTGGGCCTCCCATTTTCTTCTTACTTCACAGAATTCTATAAATATGCGGATGATGTAATGAGAATGCTTGCCGGTACCGGCGGGAAAATTCTTACAATCTCTCCAACGCCTAATTTCGCTTCTATGCGTGATATGGGAGGAATCACACCAGATAAATATGGTGAATTTCTAAGCGCAACCGCAGAGTGCATCAACAAAATAGGCAAGAAATCAAAAGAGTACGGAATTCAGGTATGTCTGAAAAATGATTTCTGGACACTGGTGCACGGAAATCATATCGGTGATTTTTTGGATTCGGTAGATACCAGTCTGATCGCTCTGGCACCGGATACCGCTTCAACATATATCGAAGGCGCAGACGTCTGCCAGCTTATCCGTCAGTACGCTGATTTGATCAAATGTGTATATCTTACCGACACAAAATTCAAGGATAACAATGAAAACTTCCGGTCACTTTCCCCGGAATACCCACAAATCGGAATGCAGCAGAGAACCTATAACGATCTCGGTTATGGAAATGTAGATTTTAAATCTGTTTACAAAGCTTTGGAGGATATCCATTTCGACGGGCTTGTCATCCTTGAATCAAGAAACACGCTCGACGTGCCGAAGGGCATCCTCCGGTGTCGTACCTTCTGGAATCACCTGACATCGAAATATTAACAACGGAGGATCGATTATGCGCAACATCAATTACACTTATATGACCAATATGTGGGGCTTTATCAACTACAAGCAGGTGAACAATTTTGATGAATGGTTCAACGGCGACTTCGGTTCCGGTTACTATTATCAGGATTGGGATAAGGTTCTGCGCTATTATGCTGGTGCCGGTTTTAAAGGCATTGAAATTATGGTTTTCTCGGTGCCAAACATCGTGAATGCTTTTGGGAGCATGAAAAACTTCCGGGATTTTGCGGCGGAAAGAGGGATCGAACGTATCACCGGGATGTTCTCGCATCATCCCGGCTCGCAGGATAAGCGTAATCATCAAAGTATATTTGAGTTTGAAAGAAAAGCGATCGGTGCCCTGGCAGAATGCGGTGGTGACAACCTGATTGTCCAACCCTGCGGCCAGTATTACGGGACTGGTCCTCTCTCAGACGAAGGACTCCACAATGTAGCGGATTGCATGAATGAAGTAGGACGCATGGCTGCTGACAAAGGCATTCACGTTTCGATTCACAATGAATTCTGGTGCGCTGTGAACAAGTACGACCATGAACGTTTTCTTGAACTGACAGACCCTCGTTACGTATACTACTGCCTCGATACCGCCCAGGTATCCATCATGGGCGTGGATATCGTAAAGTTTTACGAGAAATATCATGATCGGATCCAGTATTTCCATTTGAAAGATACTACCTGTCCTGCTGCCCCTGATGAAAAACGTTTTGGTCCTGGAGCAGAATTCGATGAAGGCGGAGCCAGATGGTTCTTTGAGCCAGGCCTCGGCCATCTTGATTTCCCGGGTCTGTGGAAATTACTGAAAAAATACCAATACAAGGGCTGGGTTGGTATTGAAACCGATGGAACTCCAGATCCGCTTGCTACCATGCTGCTGACCAAAAATTATCTGGACACAGTCCTTGACCCTATTTATAAGTAACATGGCCTTAACCGGCTTAAATATATATTTTATTCAATTACATTCATACAATGGAGGATTAAAACATGGATGCACAGTTCTCAAAGTTTTTGCAGATTGGTATCATCGTCAGAGATGCTCATGCAGCGGCTGAATGCTGGGAGAAGAAGTTCGGAATCGGTCCCTGGACTTACGGAGGAGTAGATTCGGATGCTATCCCACAGCTTGAAATTGTGGGGGAACCCGGGAAAAAAATTAAGACCATCAACGCTTTCTGCAACTGCTGGGGTTTTGAACTTGAATTGATTCAGCCAGTTTCCGAAAGCCCATATAAGACCTGGCTTGACGAACATGGTCCTGGAATCCATCACATTGCTGTGATCACAAAAGACAACTTTGAAAAGGTTATTTCAGATTATAAAGAAATGACCGGTAAAGAACCCTGGATCCACTGCATCTCCAAACCGATTGGTATGAATTTTGCCTATCTTGACCTGACAGAACAGCTCGGAGTTTTCACTGAAATCTATGACGAAGATAAAAAAGGTGGCATTCCGGCAGATTTCCATCTTCCGGAATAATTGAAGAGAATAATCATTCATCTCGTTGTCAAAAAATAATAATATAAGGAGAATACATAAAATGGAATACATTAATATTGAAGGACTTAACAAATCAGTTAGCCGCTTTGTAATGGGAACTTTCGGAATGTTCCTTGATGATAAATTAGAAGACCATTTTGCTACTCTTGACGCTGCTCTCGATCTTGGCATTAATACAATTGATACAGCAAGAGCTTACGATTCCGAGGCAACAGTGGGACGCTGGATGAATGAACGCGGTACTCGAGAGAAAGTAGTTCTTCTTTCCAAAGGCGCTCATCCAACCGATTATAGGGAACGTGTTACCCCGTATGATATTGATTCCGACCTTGCAGAGTCGCTGGCAGAACTCCAGACAGACTATCTGGATATTTATCTTCTGCACCGTGATGATCTTAGCAAACCAGTAGGTCCAATCGTCGAAAAGCTGAATGAACATTTCGCAGCTGGACGTATTAAAATTTTTGGTGGATCTAACTGGACCCATCAGCGTATTGAAGAAGCAAATGAATACGCCTATGCTCATAACCTTGAGCCAATGCGTATTTCAAGTCCGAATTATTCTCTGGCAGAACAGGTGGAAAACCCCTGGGCTCCTGGCTGCGTAACCATCTCTGGTCCTCAGAATGCGGATGCACAGAAGTGGTATACAAAAAATCAGATGCCGGTATTTGCTTATTCATCCCTTGGACGCGGTATGTTCTCTGGCCGTGTTACCCGTGAAATCTTCAAAAATAATCCGGAAAGCATTAACCAGTTCTGTAGGAAAGGTTACTGCTATGAATGTAATTTCAAGCGCCTCGATCGTGTTATGGAAATTGCGGAGGAAAAGCATGCTTCCATTCCGCAGGTTGCAATGGCTTTTGTAATTGACAGTCCTATGAACGTATTCCCAATTATTGGAGCAGCTAACCGCAGCGAAATTGAATCTTCTCTCGGTGCTCTCAAGGTCAAGCTTACCCCCCAGGAAGTACTGTATCTCGACCTTAAATCTGATCATAAAGACTGATAATATGATAGACTAATAAAGAGTTTTCTCCCATCGGAGCCGAGAGGTGATACGGCTCCGATGGCGTTTTAAAATACGTTTGCTCATGTCCACAAGTCTGTCGATTTGTGTCCGCTTGCCTAGAGGTGTCAATTATGAAAGCATTAAATACAATGGAAGTGCGCATGACGAATGCACATTCTATCATTCATATGCTTGAAGCAAAAAAGGTATCTACAAATCGTGACCTGGCACATCTGTGCAGCATGAGTACAGGAACTATTTCCAACATCGTCAATCTATTAAAACAGAAATCCATCATTACCGAAGCAGGCACGCAGAAATCAGCTGGTGGACGCCGTGCTGTAAATTTATCTTTGAATAGCGCCTTCGGATATTTTGCCGGTATCAGTATAATGAAGCACATCTATTATATAACTGTAATAGATTTTGCAGGAAAAGTTATCAACAAAGAAGCGGCTTATTTGCAGTTTTCAGATAGTCTCTCATACTGGGCTGAAATAAAGAATAAGCTTGATCAACTTGTTGGACATCTCAATGGCATTGTTATTACTACCATTGCGCTGCCGGGCCTGATCGATCCAGACAAACAGTTTCTAAATAATGCCCCATCACTTGCTCTCGGCAAGATTAGCCTGAAAAACATGTACAACGTTTTTGGTGAAAAAACATTATGCGAAGATTCAGCCCGGCTTTCAGGAATGTCTCAACTTTTCGGTCAGGGCAATTTCCCCAATTCCGTTTATCTGATGCTTAGCCGGAGAATAAGCGGCGCATTGATCTTTGATAATGAAATTCTAAAGCTCAGCCCATATGACTGTTCCTTTGGCGAAATGATTATCGATATGTCCAAGCATGGTTTGAAAAATACTGCGGCTTTCTCTGATGCAGGAACGTTTGCATCCTACTGCTCTTCAAGCTATATTATTGACATCTTAAGAAGTAAGGGCATATCCGCCAACTATCCCAACTTTTTCAACGAACTTAACAAAGGGAATCATGAATATACTCGTCTCTGGAATGAATATATTCAGCATTTAGCTGTTGGTATCTATAATATTTACGCGGTTCTCGGACTTGATATAATTATTGGCGGTGAGATGCGCGATTATATAGAACCTTTTTTTGAGCAGCTTTGCCATGAAATAACTGTATGGGCTCCCGATGACGATCCTCATAATCACCTTATGTTCAGTCGTTACGGCGAATATGATGAAGCCATGGGAGCTTCACTAATGTCTAGGTCTGTTTATCTTGCTTCATCACTCAAACAACTATAAAGCGGTTACACTTTTCACTCCAGAATCCCAGACTTTTTGACCGACTCCACTGCTTCGCGAATCTTGTCGGGCGGAAGCACAAGCGCAAAGCGCATATATCCCTCTCCCAGCGGTCCGAAGCTGGAGCCGGGCGTGCAGATGACACCGCTTTTCTCGATCAGATCCAGACAGAACGCCATTGAATTCCTGCTCTTATACTGCTTCGGAATCGGCGCCCAAACGAACATGCTTCCATGACTGTCAACCATATCCCAGCCGATGGAGCGGAATCCCCCGCAGAGCGCATCCCTTCTCTCCTGATACTTCCGGCACTGCTCCTTCACGGAATCCAGCGAACCGGTCAGCGCCGCGATCGCCGCTTCCTGAACCGGCAGGAACATACCGAAGTCAATCTGTGTGTGCAGCTTCTTGTAAGCCTGCACGACATCACTGCGTCCTACCAGAAAGCTGATTCTTGCCCCCGTCAGATTAAAGCTTTTCGACAGGGAGAAGAACTCGACACCGACATCCATCGCGCCTGGATAACTGAGAAAGCTTCTCCCCTCAACCCCGTCGAAAATGATATCGCTGTACGCGTTGTCATGGACAATCAGAATATCGTACTTTTTCGCAAAGGCAATGATTTCCTCATAAACCTCCGGTGTTCCGACCGAGCCCATCGGGTTGGACGGAAGCGACACAACCATGTACTTAGCGCGGCGGGCGACATCCTCCGGAATATCACTCACACGCGGCAGGAATCCATTCTCAGCCGTCATCGGATAGTACCAGGGTTCTGCCCCCGCCATCTTCACGCTGGTGATGAAGACCGGATAGCAAGGCGTCGGAAGAAGGACCGTATCGCCCTCGTTCGCCAGCACCATTCCGATATGGCCCATTCCCTCCTGCGTCCCGTTGCAGCTCTGGATCTGATCCGGGAGGAGCGTAACGCCGAAGCGCTTCTGATAGTAGGAGATGACAGCCTCGACAAGCCTGTCTGAATCGCGCAGCGCATATTTCCAGCTGTCCTGGTTCTTCGCTGCCTCAATCAGCGCCTTTTTGATGTGCTCCGGCGTCTCAAAATCCGGTGTTCCGACACTCATGTTGTAGATCGTCTTTCCCTGCTTTTCCAGCGCAATCTTCTTCTCATTGAGCGCCGCAAAGATCTCATCTCCGAACCGCTGCACCGTTCTGCTGAATTCCATATTCATCCTCCTCAAGCCTTGTGCGTACCTGCTCCATGTGCTCTCTGTCCGTGATCCGGCGGTCCTCCGGCTCCATCCGGGAGGTCTCCCCCATCAAGGTCTCTGACAGCCTGTGTCCTGCTTCAATCGTCCGCATGAGTCCTTAAAATCCTCAGTGCACCTCGTGCGGGTTCTCTACCCCTCTCGCCCAGCAGCTGACACTCTCAAAGATTCCATTTACCATGGACTCCACTGCGTCATCGGTGTAGAACGCGGTGTGCGGGGAGAGAATGACATTCGGAAATGAGCGAAGGATGCTCATCTCGTCGTTGCGGATGATATCGCCCTCCCGGTTGTAATAGTACAGGCCGGCCTCATGCTCCAGGACGTCGAGGCCGGCACCTCCGACCTTTCCGCTCTCCAGCGCATCGATCAGCGCTGCTGTGTCAATCAGGGTGCCGCGCGCTGCATTGACAATCAGAACACCATCCTTGCATTTGTTAAACGCTTCCCTGTTCAGGATGTGGTAGTTGGCTTCGCTGGCCGGCGCATGGAGTGTGATGATATCGGACTGAGCCAGCAGCTCGTCTGCCGATACATAAGCCGCATACTTTTTAACTTCCTCGTTCTCGTAGGGATCACAGGCAAGAATCCGGCAGCCAAAGCCTGATAACGAGCGAATCACAGTTCGTCCGATGCGGCCGGTTCCGATCACGCCGACCGTACAGTTCGAGATATCTCTCCCCATCTTTCCCTTCAGATGGTAATCCTGAATCTCAGCCCGTTTCATGATCGGCATCATCTTCCGCAGAAGCATCAGCATCATCATGATGGCATAGTTCGCGACTCCTCCCGGCGCATAGCTGACGTTGGAAACCTTCATGCCAAGCTTCCTCGCTTCATTCATGTCGATGTGATCATATCCAATGCTGCGGCATGGAAGGTATTTCACCCCAAGATCATGGAATGCATCGATATACTTTGCACTCATATCGCAAGGTGTTGAACTGACTGCATCGCATCCCTCCGCGAGCTTTATATTGTCCGGATTCGGGTAATCCGACGTCCAGGCAAAATCAATCCCGTACTGTTTGCTGAACTTCTCCGCATATGAAAGCTCGTCAAACGGTCTCAGCGAATAAAACATGATCTTCATTGTCCAGTCACTCCTCTCTGTCAACCCTTCCACCCGGCAGCATCCGCGCCAGTGAGGTACATTTTCTCAGGCTCTGTCTGTCCCCGTCAGGATTCCGTGCCTGCCGCGCCTGTCTGTCTGCCATACCGCATCGGTTCCGCGACCTTCCTGTTAAAATAAGCGATCAGCGGTCCCATGAAGAATGCCGTGATGATCGTCCCGATACCGACCGTCCCGCCGAGCGACCACAGGAGAATCTGCAGTGCCGATCCACCCTTCGGAAAGCTGGACAGCCGGGTCAGATCCAGAACCACCCAGCCGGTCGCCACACAGATAAGGTCGGTTGTAATCCGGATATATCGAAACTGAAATCGGGTCCGCTCCGCAATCGTCAGCGCAATGGCGTCATAGGTTGAAACCCCGAGATCTGCCGTGAAATAGATGGCGGAGGACAGGCACATAACCACGATTCCCAGAACCAGGAACAGGAATCGGACACCAAATGCCTCCGTATGGACAAAGTGACGAATCACCCACTCCGAAAATTCTGCCATATAACCGACACCAAACAGATTGATGACTGTCCCGAGCCCGATCTTGTGCCGGTTCACGAAAAATATGAGTACTAGGAGTACGATGTTAATCAGCGCATAAAATGTTCCAAACCCCATGCGGGTCAGATGCCAGGTTCCATGCGCGAAGACCTGAAACGGATCAAGTCCCAGATCTGAAAAACTGAACATCCCGACACTCAGTCCGCAGATGCAGACCCCCGCAATCGTCATCAGGATTCTTCTCTTCATTTCACTGCTCATCAAATGCTCCCCCTCAGGCTCCCGCACCTGCGATCACCTCTCACAGTATTCACCCTTGTCAAACATACCGTTTTGCATCATAGCAGTGTTTCTGCCATTCTTCAAGTCGCCTTTATCTCGTACTCCGTACCCGATGATGCGCGGTCGCCAGAAGCCATGATATACAAGCATGCATCCTGCTTCTGGCCCGCCTTCAAAAAGAATGCCCCTCCGGATGACATGAGCCATCCGGAAGGGCATATTCTCAGCGTGACTCATGCAGTGTCCGCATAGAATTCAAAATGCAGAGAATCGCGACGCCAACATCGCCGAAGACAGCCGCCCACATGGAAGCCAGCCCAAATACGGAGAGCGCCAGAATCAGCAGCTTGACTGCAATCGCAAACACAACGTTGGATTTCACGATCCTCATCGTCTTTCTGGCAATCCGGATCACCTTCGGAATCTTCCGGATATCGTCATCCATGAGGACAATATCCGCAGCCTCAATCGCCGCGTCACTGCCAAGAGCCCCCATTGCGAACCCGACATCCGCCCGCATCAGAACCGGTGCGTCGTTGATCCCGTCGCCGACAAATCCGAGCTTTCCGCCGGCTTTTCCGGCTTCGGCAATCAGCTTTTCAACCTCCGAAACCTTGTCTGCCGGAAGAAGGTCGCTGTGAACCTCGTCGATTCCAAGCGTCTCTGCGGCCTGAACAGCCGCACCTTTCCTGTCTCCGGTCAGCATCACCGTCTTTGACACACCGGCTTCCTTAATCTCCCGGATGGCTTCCTTCGCGCCTTCCTTCACTGTGTCGCTGATCACGATATATCCCAGGTAATGACCGTTCAGTGCTGTATAGATGATGGTTCCCGGCTCTTCTGCCGGTTTTGCATCGATATGATTCGATGTCATGAGCGGCAGGTTTCCAATCAGAAGCTTCTTGCCATCCAGAAGCGCTTCGATTCCATGCCCTGCAGCCTCCTTTGCATCTGTCACTCTTGCGGTGTCAAGACTTGTATCCTCACCCAGAGCCTCCCGGATCGACCGGGCAATCGGGTGATTGGAATAGCTCTCTCCCAGTGCCGCAGTCTCAAGAAGCCTGCGCCGCGCCTCCTCAGGAGCGCCAAGTTGATTCTGAGCGCCGAATTCCCCGGCAGCCGGAACAACCTTCTGCACCCGGAACTCTCCCTTTGTCAGTGTCCCTGTTTTATCAAAGACAAGCGTTGACAGACCGGATGCAGCCTCCAGATAATTGCTTCCCTTGACCAGCACGCCGATCTTTGAAGAAGCACCGATCCCGCCGAAAAATCCAAGGGGCACCGAAATGACAAGCGCGCAGGGGCATGAGACAATCAGGAAATTGCAGGCCCTTCTGATCGAGTCTGCATATGTCAAATCTCCGATGTGAAAAAGCGGAGGAAGCACTGCCAGAAGGACTGCACCGATCGTGACAACCGGTGTATAGACGCGTGCAAACCTCGTGATAAAGTTCTCCAGGCGCGCCTTTCTGGAACTCGCATTCTCCACCAGGTCCAGAATCCGGGCAACCGTGGAGTCCTCATACTCCTTTTCCACACGCACCCGGAGCGTCCCCTCTCCGTTCACGCAGCCGGAAATGACCGGATCCCCCGCCTTTACGCGGCGCGGCACCGACTCACCTGTCAGCGCAGCTGTATTCAGGTAGGATTCTCCTTCAATGACAGTTCCATCCAGCGGCACCTTCTCACCCGCCTTAATCAGCAGGATATCCCCGATATGAGCCTCCTCCGGATCCATGACCTCAACCCTGCCGTTCCGCTCGACATTCGCACTCTCCGGGGCGATGCTCATCATGTCGGCAATTGATTTTCTGGACTTCCCAACCGCAACATCCTGGAACAATTCCCCGATCTGATAGAACAGCATGACTGCAAGGGCCTCTGAATAAGCCTCATCCCCCATCAGACCAAGTCCGAAGGCTGCAAAGGTTGCGATCATCATCAGAAAATGCTCGTCAAACACCTGTCCCCGGATGATATTCCGAAGTGCCTTCAGCAATACGTCATAGCCGATCAGCAGATAAGGCAGAAAGTAAAGCAGAAATCTGCCATATGTCCCGGCTCCTCTCAGAAGTCCTGCGCGGTCTGTCCCCAGCAAAGCAGCGAACCAGATCAGCGTCACAATAATCCGGATAAGTGTCCGATGCTCCTTCTTCGTCATGTCAGTCCCCTTTTCTCAGCCGATATGAATCACAGTGTCCGGCTCGACGTGCTTTGCCTTTTTTAAAACGGCCTGAAGGATCTCGTCAAACCGGTCATCCGGAGCCGTTAAGGTCAGCTTCTGCGTCAGAAAATTGACACTGCATGCTTCAACCCCATCCACCTTCCGGATCGCCTCCTCCAGCTTTGCTGCGCAGTTAGCACAATCCACTTCGCATCCGAACTTCTTCTTCATTACTCGTATCCCCCTTGATCTGCCATGTCATACCATCTGAGGAGTCCTGCAGTCTCATCTTCAGCCTTCCTCAATATGCTCTCTGCCTTTGTCGATGATCGTCCTGACATGTTCATCTGTCAGAAAATAAATGACCTGCTTTCCTTCCCGTCTGCTGCTCACCAGCCTTGCCTGCCGCAGAATCCGCAGCTGGTGTGAAACCGCTGACTGTGTCATCCCTAGCGCCTGTGCAAGGTCACATACGCAGATGTCTGCCTCAAACAGGGCAAACAGAATTCTCATCCTCGTCGAGTCTCCAAACACCTTGAACAGTTCCGCCAGGTCGTAAAGCTCATCTTCCTCCGGCATCTTCGCCGTAATCTCTGAAACCTTTTCCTGGTGAACTTCTCGAACTTCGCACAGATCTACATCGCACTCTGCCACTTCAACTCCTCCTTTCTCCCCTCTCTATTCTTCTGCAACCAGCTGTACTGGTGCTCCTCTCTGCCCGGCATGCCTGCTCTGCCTTTCTGCTCTCCTGTGTATCAGAATGATTTCGCAAACATATGAGCATCTGTTCATACGTTCACTATACAACCTCCTCTCCTCTGTGTCAATTCCTATTTCTTTCAGATGCCCTCTGACACCTTCGTCCTTCAATCCCTTCGCTATCGAGTCAGACAGATTCACCCTGCCCTACCCGATCCGGCAACTCCGCCGTCATCTCGTGCTCCTCACTCGATGATGAGTGGTCGTCTTCGCAAAAAAATCCTGCGGGATAAACAATTCCCGCAGGATTCCATGATTCCGGCCAGCCTGGAGCCTCCAGGCTGAGATGCCTATTTCTTTTTTGCCCCGGCCAGTTTACTTCTCAAATTCGATCGGTGTTGCACCGCTCTTAGCGTCTTCAGAAATCAGCTTGATGGTTGCAACCTCAAAGCCAAGCGTCTTGTACTCTGCCTTATACCCGCTCTTCGTGGTGAACGTCAGCGTATAGGAGGTTTTGTCCGTGATGCTGCTGTCCTTGTCGATGGAAACCTTCACAGTCTTGCCATCTTCAAGTCCGTCCTTGAGATCCTCTACAACCTTCTTGGATGTATTGTCAACCAGCTTGATCTCTGTGACCTTCTCACCAGTCGCATTGTTGAAGGTATACTCCGCCTTGTCTGGGAGCTCCCTCTTCTCTTCCTCTGCCTCCGTTGCAGCCTCTGTCTCTGCCTCGGTCTCAGCTTCCGGAATAAACTCGATCGGTGTCGCACCGCTCTTTGCATCTTCTGCGATCAGATTGATGCCTGCAACCTCGAATCCAAGAGTCTTGTATTCTGCCTTATATCCACTCTTCGTGGTGAAGGTCAGCGTATAAGAGGTCTTGTCCGTGATGCTGCTGTCTTTTTTGATGGAAACCTTCACTGACTTTCCATCATCCAGACCATCCTTCAGGTCCTCTACAACCTTCTTGGATGTATTGTCAACCAGCTTGATTTCTGTAACCTTCTCGCCTGTCTTATTGTTGAAGGTGTATTCTGCCTTATCCGGGAGTACCTTTTTCTCTTCCTCTGCCTCCGTCGCAGCCTCGGTCTCTGCAGCCTCGGTTGTCTTCGCCTCAGTTGCCTTCTCGGTAACCTTCTCCGTCGCCTTTGCCTCAGTTGCCTTCTCGGTAACCTTCTCCGTCGCCTTTGCCTCAGTTGCCTTCTCGGTAACCTTCTCTGTAGCCTCTGCTTCGGTTGCCTTCTCAGCCTCGGTGGAAGCGCCCTCAGCCGGAGCCTCAAACTTGAACGGGGTTGCGCCGCTCTTTGCATCCTCCGCGATCAGGGTCATCGGAGCAACCTCGAATCCGAGGGTCTTGTACTCTGCCGTATATCCGCCCTCAGTCGTGAAGGAGAAGGTAAAGGACGTCTTGTCTGTGACAGTCGAATCCTTCTTGATCTTCAGAACAGTGGATGCTCCGTCAGCCAGTCCGCTCTTCTCGTCAAGCGCGACCTTTCCGGTATCGTTGCGTGTAAACTTGATCTCTGTAACCTTCTCACCGGTCTGATTATAGATCGTGTACTGAGCCTCCTCCGGAAGCTTCTTCTCAGCCTCGGTCTCAGCAGCCTCCGTCGCCGCTGCCTCAGTTGTTTTCGCTTCTGCTGCCTTTGCCTCAGTCGTCTTTGCTTCGGTTGCCTTTGCCTCAGTTGTCTTTGCTTCGGTTTCCTTCGCCTCAGTTGTCTTTGCTTCGGTTGTCTTCGCCTCAGTCGTCTTTGCTTCGGTTGCCTTTGCCTCAGTTGTCTTTGCTTCGGTTTCCTTCGCCTCAGTCGTCTTTGCTTCGGTTGTCTTCGCCTCAGTCGTCTTTGCTTCGGTTGCCTTCGCCTCAGTTGTCTTTGCCTGGGTTTCCTTCGCAGCCTGCGTTGTTGCCTGTGCAGTCGTCTGTGTTGTCGACTCTGTCTTGGAACCGCTGCTGCACGCAGTCAGAGCTCCGGCTACCATGACAGCAAGAACAGCTGCTACAATACGATTCTTCATAATGCACAAACCTCCTGTTTTTCTTCTGGTACAGTTCCTATAGAACCTGCATCTATCCTGTATATTATTCCATACATTTCGCCGAAAATCAATTGCCGTTTATCAGCCACCAAGGACCTCAATCCCGTGAAATGCAATTGCCATCAGTCCTGCCGCTACGAGGAGAATCGGAACCCCTCTGAAGGACTTCGGCACATCACTGTATTTCAGCTCGTCATCGATTGACGACAGCATCGCAATAACAATCAGATAGCCCACGGCTGCCATGAATCCATAAAACGTACCATTCAGGACCCCGTAATCATTCTGGACGATAACCAGCACCGTACCAAGCACCGCCGTATTGACCGCCAGAACAGGGAACGCCTTCCCGCTTTCCAGCTCGCCAGCTCTCTTTCGGAGGAGCAGTGCAAGCAGTCCTGATGCTGCAAGGATGACCACTACGAACACAACGGTCTTTGCCTGCACAGCATTCGCCGGAACCAGAATATAGCGGTATATCACCCCGCAGATGAGGCTGGAAAGTGTCATCACGATGACCATCGCCAGCGCGCCGATACACGTCTGCTTTTTGTCCTTCCCGATCTCCGGAAATGGAGACAACCCCAGGAAATAGCTCAGTGCGATGTTACTGATGAGGGCGGCTTCAACCGCAAACACGACATAATTCATCATTCACCCTCCCTGTCTGTCTCTGAAACTTTCCTGCGGGCCTTGACATTCATCGCGGCTGCGAGAAACGCAACTGTAAAAAATGCTCCTGGTGCCATGGAGAATGCAGCAACCGGCTGGAATCCTTCCGGCATCACCTGCAGGCCGAACCAGGTTCCCGCTCCAAGGAGCTCTCTCACCGAACTGACCGCAGCAAGTGCCAGTACAAAGCCAATGCCCATTCCGAGCGAGTCTCCCAGTGCCTCTGTCAGTGATCCACTCTTCGATACTGCAGAGACACGGCTGAGAATCACCGAACTGATCGCCATCAGCGGCAGATAGATGCCAAGCTCTTCGTGAAGCTCCGGAAAGTTCTGCGCCATCACATATTCAGCAATCGACGTCAGAACGGCTGTCAGAAGAACGGAAACCACCATGAAGACCTTCTCCCGAACCGCATGACTCAGAAGTGTCATCACCAGCTCCACTGCAATCAGAACAATCGCAGTTGCGATTCCCATCGCCAGAGCAGGCTTTACGGCGGTTGTCGTCCCAAGTGCCGGGCACAGCCCAAGCATCAGGACGAGGATCGGGTTTTCCTCAAAAATTCCCTTCCAAAAACGTTTGCTCATGACGATGCCTCCTTCTTTCTGATTCCGAAAGCAACAGGACGCGTCAGCCGGTCGATCAGCGGTGTCAGGCAGTTTGCGAGGATAATCGCGTTGGACACGCCTTCCTTATACATACCAAACATTCTGTAGAGCCAGGTCATGACACCGATGATCAGCGCAAACAGGATCCTTCCGCTCTTTGTATACGGAGAAGAGACATAGTCGGTCGCCATAAAGAAGGCTCCCATCATCAGTCCGCCCGCAAACAGCTCCTGAAGCATGTACTGGAGCGGTGCGTCATACCCTCTCGCCGCTGCGGTGATCAGGACAAGCACGCCGAAGCTTCCAATGTAGAAGACCGGAATTCTCCAGTCGATCACGCCAAGGAGCATCAGGAAGATGCCGCCGATCAGCAGAAGCAGCGCGGAGGTTTCTCCGATGGTTCCAGGTGTGTTGCCGAGAAAGAGTGCTTTCAGATCGAAGCTCTGGCCCTTCTTCAGATACTTCAGCGGTGTCGCTGTCGACACAGCATCCAGCTTGCCGGAATCCTGAGCCTCCGTTTCCGGAGCCGCTGCCTCCGTCTCAGCCGTTGCCCCGGAAGCCGCATCTGCTGTTTCCTCCGTCTCGGCTGTTGCCGCTGAGTCCGCATCAGTCTTCGCAGCTGCGGCTGCCTTGCCCTTTTCCTCCGTCTCGGCTGTTGCTGCTGAGTCCGCATCGGTCTTCGCAGCTGCGGCTGCCTTGCCTTTTTCCTCCGTCTCAGCTGTTGCCGCTGAGTCCGCATCAGTCTTTGCAGCTGCCTCTGTCTGTGCCTCCGTCCAGGCTGTCGCGGTCGAATCCGCATCTGTGCCAGCGGTTTCATTTGCCCCGGCATCCGCCTCTGCACCTGCCTCCGCCATCACAGTCGGTTCTGTCACCTGACTCAGCACACCGGTTCCGGTCGTGAAAGCAGTCATCTGCGCAGAGAACGCCAGCACCAGAAAACAGCGGGCTGCCAGCGCCGGATTCATAAAGTTCCGGCCAAGGCCGCCGAACAGCTGCTTCACCACAACGATTGCAAACACAGAGCCGATCACCGGTATCCACCATGCGATCATCGGCGGCATATTCATGCCGATCAGAAGCCCTGTCACTGCGGCAGATCCGTCTGTCACAGTGATTTTCTTTCTCATCACAAGCTCATAGACAAGCTCCGCCGCAACCGCGGAGCCGGTCGAGAGCACCAGGATCAGCAGGGCGTGCATCCCAAAATTCAGTACTCCGTACACGCAGGACGGGAGAAGCGCAACAATCACCATAAGCATGATCAGCGACGTTTTTCCCTTTGCCCTGACGTGCGGCGAAGGTGACACAAGCAATTTTTCACCCATTTCCGAACTTCCTCACTTCCTGTTCTTCTTTCTCTCCGCCAGCACCTTGCCTCTCATGGCATTGATGTTGACAGCCAGCGGACGCTTTGCCGGACAGTTGTAGCTGCAGCAGCCGCATGCCACACACTCCATTCCGTACTCAGCCTGGAACCGCTGCATGTCCCCATGCAGAACGATATCCAGAAGTCTGCACGGCACCAGCCGCTGTGGGCAGACTTCGATGCACTTTCCGCAGCGGATACAGGGTCCGCTCTCCAGATTTTTCACCGGATCATGCAAAAAGCAGGTCAGTGCACCGGAGGTCTTTGTCACCGGAACGTCCAGATCCGCCAGTGCAAATCCCATCATCGGGCCGCCGGATATCACCTTCTCAGGATTTCCCAGAAATCCGCCATCCGCCTCGATAATTCTTGTATATGGCGTCCCGACCGGAACCCGGAAGTTCTTCGGGTCCTTCGGCGCGTCCCCGGAGATCGTAAAGACACGCTCCATGAGCGGCTTACCTTCGGTGACAGCCTCATAGACGGCGATGACCGTCTGCACATTGTCGACCACGCAGCCTGCATCCGCCGGCAGCATGGAAGAGTTCACCTCACGCCCTGTAACTGCCTTGATCAGAGAGCGCTCTGCACCTTCCGGATATTTGGTCTTTGTAACAGCAACCCTCATCTGGCTCTTCCTGGATATAGCGTTCCGCATGACCTCCGCCGCATCCAGCTTGTTATCCTCGATACAGATCACGCCCTCGCAGGAGGGACCGAAAAGCTTCAGGATCACCTCAAGACCGGCTGCAATCTTCTCCGGCTCCTCCATCAGGCACCGGTAATCGGATGTCAGATACGGCTCACATTCTGATGCGTTGACCAGGATGTGGTCAATCACAGACGGGTCCTTTGGCGCCAGCTTGACAGCCGTCGGGAATCCTGCACCGCCCATTCCGACAACGCCGGCTTTCCGGATTCTCTCCAAAATCTCCTCCCGGCTCAGGTTCTCCAGCTTCGCTTCCTCAAATGAAACAGACTCGTACTTCTGATCATTTTCGACAATGACAGCTGTTGCGGGCGCTCCTGTTGCGGTCTTTCGGGTGCCGATTTCCTTCACGGTCCCGGATACTGACGCATAGACCGGCGCAGAGACAAAGCCCCCTGCCTCCCCGATCATCTGCCCTCTCAGAACCCGGTCACCGACTGCAACCACTGGCTTTGCCGGTGCGCCGATATGCTGGGACATCAGGTAGACCAGCTCCGGTCCGGGATCCAGTTTTTCGATGGGCTTTTTCGCTGAGAGCTCCTTGCCCTCATAAGGGTGAACGCCCCCTCTGAACGTCAACACACCCATGAATACCTCCTCCAATCATGTCAATAGTCTTGACTTGCACAATTGAAATATTATACAAATAATAATTAGCATTTTCAATTGCTATACCAGAATCTTTTTCCGGCAGACACTCGGTATTCACATCGTCATATTAAACTGACCAGGTGACTGCGATCTGATAACAGGAGGAACCGATGCCTTTCAAATACCTGAAGAGAACCATCACACCAGCCGCAATCGGTGCCATGATGGCTTTTAGCATGCTTATATCTGCTGCCCTTACTCCGGCTGCATATGCCGGCGAGAACGAGGAGCCACAGACCCGCCAGCTTTTCGCGATGACAACCGTCATGAACCTGAAGGCCTACGGCAAGGATGCCGGGGCGACACTCGATGAAGCAGAGGAAAAAATCCGCTCGCTCGACAGCCTGCTCTCGACTGGCACAAAAGGCAGCGAGGTGTGGCAGATCAACCACGATGGCGGCGGAACACTCTCGGACGACACTGCCACGCTGACAGACTTGTCCCTTCAGTTATATCAGGAAACGAACGGCGCTTTTGACTTCACCATCTACCCCATCATGAAGCTCTGGGGATTTACGGAATTCTTCGGCGAATCCGGAGATGAGACGGAAAGCAGCACAGAGAACGCCCCAGGACACGAGGCTTCTGCGCAGACCGAAGCCGAGACACAGACCGAGGCTGCGGCGGATGCCCTTTCCTCAAGTGAGCATCTGATCAGCCATGTCCCGACAAAAGCGGAGATTGAGGCGCTTCTTCCGCTGGTCGACTCCTCCAAGGTCATCTATGATCCAGAGACGAAGAAGCTCACTCTCCCCTCCGGTGTCCAGATTGACTTCGGCGGAATCGCCAAGGGTTACACCTCCCAGGCGGTCATGGACATCTATCAGAAGCATCATCTGACAGGCGGGCTTGCCGATCTGGGTGGTAACATTCAGGTGACAGGAGACAAGCCCGATGGAAGCCCCTGGCGCGTCGGCATCGAAGATCCGGCGGACACCAGCGCGCTTCTCGGCATCCTCACGCTTTCAGAAGACAGTACCGTCATCACCTCGGGCGGCTACGAGCGCTACCTGGTCGATCAGGACGGCAAGCGGTATCCGCATATCATCGATCCTTCGACCGGGTACCCGGTCAAAAATGACCTATCCTCTGTCTCCATCATCTGCAAGGATGGTGCTCTGGCGGACGGCCTGTCGACCTCCCTCTGCGTGATGGGAAAAGAGAAGGCCATTTCCTTCTGGAAGGCTCATAGCGACCAGTTTGAGATGGTACTCTTTGACACCGACCAGACCATCACCATCAGCGAAGGACTGAAGGACTCCTTTATATCTGATCGGTATGAGATTGAAACCGTCTCAGCCGGCTGAGCAGTGTGCCTCACAATTTCGAAGGTTTTGGGAACAAGCATGATGCAGAACGATAGAGACGAGAAAACTGCATATAGCCAATCTGACCGACAGATCCGGCGCAATGACCTGCTCCTGATTGGCGGTCTTGCGCTGTTGTCCGTCATTCTGCTGATCATTCCGATTGTCACAGCTGTGAAGCCAAAGTCACCGGCTCTTCTGATCCAGGTGGATGGCAAAGAGTATGGCACGTATCCTCTGACAACAGACCGGGAAATCGAGATCAATGACTCAAACGTATGCAGAATTCAGGACGGGAAAGTAAAGATGGTATCAGCTGACTGCCCGGACCAGATCTGTATCCAGGAAAGTGCCATCGACGAGAATGGAGGCACGATTGTCTGCCTGCCTAATAAGATTGTTCTATCGATTGTCGATGCAAAGGAATCAGAAGGAGGGGATCTCGATGGGGTCGCACGGTGATACAATCGCCCGAAAAGTCGCCTCTTCCGGCCTCCTGCTGGCACTTGCGGTGCTTTTCGGCTATATAGAGGCTATTATCCCGGTCCCCATGCCTGTCCCAGGCATGAAGCTCGGACTTGCGAACATCGTGATTGTGACCATCCTGTACCTGGCGGGATGGAAGGAAGCCATTGTGATCTCCGCCCTGCGCGTACTCATCATCGGCTTTCTGTTCGGAAACCTGTTCAGTATCTCGTATGGTCTTGCCGGGACTGCACTCAGCATTCTCGGCATGGCGCTGGTCAGGAAAACAGGAAGGTTCAGTGTCGTATCCGTCAGCGCGCTCGGCGGCGTTCTGCACAACTGCGGGCAGATTCTTGTCGCCACGCTGGTTGTGATCGGCTTCCCCTGGAAATGGTACCTTCCCGTCCTGATGCTCGCCGGGCTTGGTGCCGGTATCGTGACCGGCTTCCTGAACAGGCTGATCATCCCGCGCGTCAAAAGGTTGTGGTGATGAATCTGTCCTGACACCGCCTTGTCAACCGACAGCACCGCAGACCAGGGCACCGAGGATCATCCCGGCCGTCTCATGCCGAAGCAGCGGCAGCGCCGGTCTGTAGAGCAGTTCCCGGATAGAACTGTACTTGTCCGCAACCGTGATCAGGTATCCTTCCGCCGACGTCGGCATCCAGCCGTTGAGCGGCCACATATGGCACCGGATAATCTCCTCCGTCTTATGGTCGATCTCCGGCACAAGTTTCCTTGAAATTCTGACAGAGTCAATCGGATGAAGCCTGCAGCAGATGCGATTGTTCTCAAACTTCTCATAGCGGCCGATGATGCCAAGATCATGGCACAGTGCGCCAATTGTCACCGCTCTTTTATCCAGTCTCAGCCCCGTCTTCTCAAGCGCATAGCACATGCGAAGTGCAGCGGCCGTCACATTCAGCGTGTGCTCACCCACCGTCGTGTTTGTATGATGTTTCTGCGCAAATGCCTTGCGAAACAGCTCTGAATCAATGACCTCTTTTCCATAAGCCGAAATATCCGCGGCAATTCTCCTGTTCGACTCTTTATCCATCTGCTTTTTGAAATAAGCTGTCATGAGGATCACGCTCCTAAAAAGGTTATTCAGCACCCTTCGCGGCCTAATCTATAAGGTTTCATACCGTCTGTCAAGGAGCCTTCCGAAATCTTCACAATCTCTTCAAAACGCTGCCTTCCTGTGCTTTCAGCCCCGCTTCAGGCCGGCCAGCTGAACCCGATGTTGATTGTCACCTGCGCCTTTAGTATAATGAGTCTGTGGCAAATTTATTGATAAATCGTGACTTATTCCTTACGTATTCCTTCATATAATTTACCTGCTTTACATTATATTGATATACTTTATATAGATTACATACAGAAAAGAGAGTACTGTGCTATGAGTATTGCCGATTTCTTTGCCCTCCTGGGCGGTGTCGGACTGTTCCTTCTTGGAATGACGCTGATGTCGTCCGGCCTTCAGAGCGCCGCCGGAGACAAGGTCCGAACAATTCTGGAGCATGCAACGTCCAATAAAATCCTTGGCATCCTGCTGGGAATGGGCGTAACCGTTCTGATCCAGAGCTCTTCTGCTACAGATATGATGGTGATCGGCTTTGTAAACTCAGGCCTGATGAATCTGAAGGAAGCCATCGCCGTCATCATGGGCGCCAATATCGGTACAACCATTACGGCACAGATCACTGCGTTCGACCTGACAGCGTTCGCCCCGCTTCTGCTGTTCATCGGCTGCGTGATGTACCTCTTTATGTCCAGAAAAAAGGTGAAATCCGTCGGAATGATCATTCTTGGCTTCGGAATGCTGTTTGTCGGCGTCGGACTGATCAAAGACGCAATCAAACCGCTTTCGCAGAGCGTTCAGTTTGAGCAGTTTCTTGCTGGCTTGTCGAACCCTGTCCTGGCTGTTCTGTTTGGAATTGCCTTCACAGCTCTTCTGCAAAGCTCTTCTTCGTCCACTGTCATCTTTCAGACCTTCGCCGTACAAGGCATTCTGAATTATCGCACGACCGTATACCTGCTGATCGGAGCCGCGATCGGTTCTGTCACCCCAAACCTGCTGGCCGGACTGACCACGAATCGGAACGGAAAGCGGTCCGCTGTGCTGAATCTCGTATTCAACCTGCTGCGGGCAGCGCTTCTTCTGACCATCATCAGCATCTTCCCGCAGGTTCTGAATCTGATCTGCAGACTGTCCCCGAATAACATCGGCCGCCAGATCGCAAACACGCACACGATCTTTGCAATCTTTTCCGTTCTGGTCCTGGCTCCATTTTCAGGGTTGATCGTAAGGTTGGCAGAGTTGATGATTCCCCGGCTTCCGGAAGAGACAAGGATGCTGGAAGGCAAGAAACTACTGTACCTGAATTCCGCGAAATCAACCCTGCCTTCCGTCCAGATTCGACAGGCAGTCCTGGAATGCAGGAGAATGGGGGAGATGACCCTCGACAATCTGAAGCTGTCGCTCCAGTGCTTCTTTGAAGACGGAAATACACAGAAGCTGATGAATCAGGTGGAAGACACCGAGTCCATCATCGATTATCTCTGTCAGGCGATCTCAGACCGGCTCATGGAGACCCGATCGCTCGACCTGACAGACGCAGATGCCTTCCGTGCCTCAAAGCTGATGGTGATCGCCATGAACTTTGAGCGCATCGGGGACCAGGCTGAAAACATCATCGAATTCCGCCAGAAACTGGATGAGCAAAATGACAAGCTGTCACCCGCCGGAAAGTCCGATCTTCAAAAGCTCTCGGAGAAGGTTGTCCGCAGCGTCGAGCTGTGCATTGACATCTTCTCCGAAGAAAACTTCAGAAAGCTTCCGGAAGCCTCTGAGAACGAAAACCAGGTGGATCAGCTTCATGACCAGATCACAAACAACCATGTACAGCGTCTGATGAACGGCAACTGCAACCCGATGGCCGGAATCGTCTTCACCGATATGACAACAGATCTGGAGCGCTGCGCTGACAACGCCTTCAATATCTCGACCGCGCTGTTCAAAAAAACATCATAAAACAGGAAAACCACACGCCTTCCGAAGCGCTCTGTACGCCTCCTCCAGGCGGTCAAGATCCATACTTGAATAATTGATGATGAACTGGTGTCCGTATCTGCTTTCGTGGCGCATGTCATAGTCTGCCACACTGCTGATCCGGATGCCTTTTTTTAACAGTTCCCTCCGAATCTCTTCCTCCGTCCTGTCGGTTCGAAGCTCCAGAATCAGATGAAGGCCGGAATCATTTTCAATGATCCGACATTCCTCAGGTTTGAAAAGCGCCCTCGTGATCACAAGCACCTTCTCCCGCCTCCTGCGATAGGACAGACGCATCCGATTGATATGCTTCTCAAAATACCCCTGGCTGATGAAGTCTGCCAGAGCATACTGGTCGAAGGTCGAGACGGTGCAGGAATAAAAGCCCAGCTTCTGATAAAACGCTCCGACCAGCCGGGGTGGAAGCACCATGTAGCTGATTCGGATGGTGGAGGTCAAAGACTTTGAGAAGGTATTCATATAAATCACCTTTCCAGCCGGGTCAATGCTCTGGAGTGACGGCATCGGATGGCCCTTGATTCTGAATTCACTGTCATAGTCATCCTCGATAATATATCGTTCTTCCGATTCGCTTGCCCAGGCGAGTATCTCATAGCGTCTGCTGACCGGCATCGTGACCCCTGTCGGGAAATGATGCGTCGGGCTGATGTGCGCAATATCGGCGCCGCTCTCCCTCAGCTGACCGACAATCATGCCCTGGCTGTCGACATCCGCAAACCGACACGCTGCGCCGCTGCTCCTGTAAATTGCCAGAAGCTTCCGATATCCCGGATTTTCAATGCAGTACACCTTGTCCTGCCCCAGCAGACGAATCAGAAGTGTGTACAGATACTCTGTCCCCGCTCCGATGATGATCTGTGCCGGATCGACCGACATGCCCCGGAAGGATGCCAGATGATCTGCGATGGCAAGGCGGAGCGCTTCCACACCGCCGCTCGGGGATACCTCCATCAGCTCCTGTTCGCGCATCGAGATCGTCTCCCGCATGCATTTCGCCCAGATGGAAAACGGAAAATCCGCCGCTGCCGTCCGGTTGGATGAAAAGTCAAACCAAATCTTGCCAGCTTTCATGCCGGCGTCCTTGCATTCCGCCGGTTCAGCCTCTTCTGAAGCAATTCTCCGTTCAAACATACTGGCATTTTTTTCATGTGCACGGCTTGCAAATGCAGTCTTCGTTCGGTCAGCATCCGTTTCTGCAGACTGGCCAGTCTTCATACCGCTCCGAAACCTGTGCATGCCCGCCAGATCTGAGACGTAATATCCCCTCTTCGGAAGCGTATACAGATAACCCTCCCCGATCAGCTGACTATAGGCAGTCTCCACCGTAATCGTACTAATCCCCAGGTTCCGTGCCAGCGTCCGCTTTGATGGCACCTTTTCCCCGGAGGAAAGCCTTCCATTCTCAATATCCTGTTTCATACAGTCATAAAGCTGCTTATAGAGCGGTCCAGCCCCTGTATCCAGATGATATGTCAGCATACCCTTCCTCCCAGTTTACCTGATGTCTCTTCCCCGCGGCATGCCCATTCATCTGGCATGTCTATTTATCCTGAATAAATCATATTTCAGATGCCAAATAACTTCAACTAGTCTCCTCAGCACAAAGCAGGAATCGAAGGGCTGCGCGAAAGAAATTCTTTATCAGTCAGGATCTGTGATACAATGCTTCCCGGACACTTTCAGAAATATGCATTTATAAAGGAAAGACCGGGTCTTCATGAAAGAAAAACATTTTGATATCAACGAAAATGGCGCTTCCGTCCGCTGCCGTATGCTGGTGGAAGAGGACAGCCGTACACATGATCGCGTCATCATCTGTACACACGGATACGGCAGCAGCAAGGACGTTGCAAATATCACCCGTTTCGCGGAAAAGTATCTGTCAAAGCATAAGGCGGACGCCGTGATCGCCTTCGACTGGCCCTGCCATGGGCAGGACGCAAGAAAAAAGCTCGAGCTGAAAGACTGCATGCTGTACCTGACGCTTGTCACAGACTATGCAAAAAATACGCTGCAGGCCAAAACGCTCTTCAATTATTCCGTCAGCTTCGGCGGCTACCTGACTCTGAAATACATCGCAGAAGTCGGGAACCCATTTGAAAAAACTGCACTCCGCGCACCCGGCATCCGGATGCACGACCTGATGCTGAAGAATGTGAAAGACACTGATCTCGAGAAGCTGGAGAAAGGCAAGGAAGTGATGATCGGCCTTGACCGGAAGTTCAAGGTCGACAAGTCCCTCTTTGATGAGCTGGCAGCGAGCGATGTCCGCAAATATGAATATTTTGACTGGGCGGACAGCATGATCGTCATCCACGGAACAGCCGATGAGATGGTTCCGATCAGTGATTCAGAGAAGTTCTGCGAGGACAACGTGATCGAGCTGGTTCCGGTCGAGGGCGCAGATCACCCCTTCCGCAATCCAAAGCTTATGGACACAGCCATTCACACGATTGTCGAATTCTTCTCTGAGTAACTCTCCAGAAAATACAGAGGGCCATGCATCGATATTGAGGATGCATGACTCTCTTGATTGAGTACGACGATTGATGATTTCTGTCATACATATCTGTTGATCAGTATTCCGCGAATAACTTCTGCAGCTCTTGCTCCATCTCCCCTGGCAACTTCCGCTCAGAGGCAAAGGCTTCGCGGTCTGCAAGCCTCCGCACCATTGCTTCGATCAGGTCTGTTTCTCTCCCAAGTTCCCACGCGGACAGAAATCGCTGTTCATCGTGGCAGGTGTGCATACCAAACCCATCTCTGTCATATGTAAGGGCTGGAACGCCCTTCCAGGCAAATGTGTTGGCGTCACCAGACCAGATGCTCTGCCTGACCTCCGCGTCACTTCCATATTCTTCAAGAAATTCCCTGATCTCTGATGCAAATGAATCGCTTCCTGTCACGCCGATGACATCTGATCCGATTGCCTGCCCGGAAGCCTGTCCTGCCCGGCGTCAATGGACGTCCCCGTGATTGTGAGATACGCCACAGCGCCTGCCTCCGATAGTTTTCTATACAAGTAATTGACACCGTCGCCCGGCATGATATCCAGCCTTCCGTCCGCATGATTCTGATTTGACACTCCCACAGCTAAAGCAATGGGATTCTTGTTTCTAAGACCGTTACATTGTCGCAAGGACTTTAGTTTTACATAGTCTCCACAAG
>OCVV012861500.1_pt1 | contig 53413 bp, 52 predicted proteins | sample 1539721 | NCBI WGS metagenome assembly OCVV01 (sample SAMN02144230, study PRJEB22623) | gut metagenome | biome: sheep rumen | host: Ovis aries | place: New Zealand
AATTGATAAAAATATAGAAATATTAGAATACTTATATAAGAAAAAATAATTAACAAAAATAAATAAACCAAGTATTACATTAATTATAAATAATAAGTTATATACTTTTTTCATTTTACTAGTCTTTCTGTTAAATCATTAATTGCTTTTAGTTCATTTTCTTTACTAGAGTAAGTTCCAATTTCATCACTTAACTCGTAAGTACTTTTTCTATTAAGATAATCAGTTATTCTAAATTCATAAGAAGTTCTATATCTATTAGAAACACTATCAGGATATACTCTACTACTAAGTACTAAATCTATTATACTTGGTACTTCTTCACTTGATACTCCACACGAAGAAAGTGTTAAATCAAATAAATCACTAAAAGTAACATCATCTTTATTATAATTTTTATAGTATTCTTTTAAACTAACATTCTTTTTATAGTATGTATCTTTTACCCTTGAAACAAGATTATTAAGTCTACTAACACACACTTCATTTTTTATTTTTCCTATATTCTTGTTTATTGTATCTATCTTTTCATCAAACTTTGGTACTTCTTTAACATAAATAGTACTGTTCATATTTATTACAGAATTAATAATACCAAATATAGTAAATATGAACAAAGTAGCAATAACTCCGAATAAAACATATTTTATCTTATTCATCATCATCACCTAGAAAGGCATTTTGAAATTACCATTATTAAATTGTTTCATCATTTTTTTCATTTGTTCAAATTGATTTAATAATCTATTAACTTCTTCAACACTTCTTGCTGATCCTTTAGCAATTCTTTGTTTACGAGTCATTTTAATTACATCAGGATGTTTTCTTTCATATGGTGTCATTGATTGAATAATTGCTTCAATATGAGCCATATCTTTAGGATTAAAATTGATATTATTAAGTCCAGCTTTTCTAGCTCCAGGAATCATCTTAAGTAAATTTTCTAAAGGACCAAGCTTTTTGAATTGACCAAGTGTATTTAGAAAATCATCTAAATCATATTCACCTTTTCTCATCTTCTTAGCTAAGTCTTTAGCATCAGCCTCACTGTATATTCCTTCTACTTTTTCAGCAATAGATAAAATATCACCCATATCTAGAATACGTTCAGCCATTCTTTCAGGATAGAATTCACTTACTCCATCCATCTTTTCAGAGTCACCTACTAACTTGATAGGTACATTAGTTAAATGTCTTACAGATAAAGCAACACCACCTTTAGTATTACCATCCATCTTCGTAAGAATAGCACCAGTTAAACTTAATTTATCATTAAATCCATTTATAACATTAATAGCATCTTGACCCATCATAGCATCAATTACAAGTAATACTTCATTTGGATGAAATTCATTTTGAATATCAACAAGTTCTCCCATTAAAGTCTCATCAATTTGTAATCTACCAGCAGTATCTATGATTATATAATTATGTTTATTTTCTTTAGCATACTCTAAGGCATGACGAATAATTTCATTAGGATTCTTTTTCCCTTCTTCAAATACTGTTACACCAAGTCCTTTACCAACTTCAACCAATTGGTCAATTGCTGCAGGTCTATAAATATCGCAAGCAACAAGTAAAGGATTCTTTTTATATTTCTTTCTAACTAAGTTGGCAATCTTACCACTCATAGTAGTTTTACCAGAACCTTGTAAACCAACCATCATTATTATAGTTGGATTTCCATTAGTTTCTAAAGGAACATAGTCTCCACCTAAAAGGGAAACTAATTCATCTTTTACAAGTTTTATAAATACTTCTTCAGGTTTAAGACTTTTACCAACATCCATACCTAAAGCTTTTTCTTTAACGTTTTTAACAAACTCTTTAACTACTTCATAGTTAACGTCTGCCTCTAAAAGAGCCATACGTATTTCACGCATAGCTTCACTTATATTATCTTCAGTAATCCTTCCCATACCACGAATATTCTTAATGGCATTAGAAAGTCTATCTCCCATATATTCAAACATTTAAAACCCTCCTAATTATCATATGACATAACAACAGAGTAACAAGTAGTACCTCCAAGTTTAGGATTCTTAATAACTCCTACTCCTACCCATTTATATTTTCCACTTTCAATTACGCTTCTACCTGCACTCTTAATATTGCTATAAGCTTGAGACGCAGTTAATCCAGAACCATAATCATTATAATTAATTGTAAAGAAATTATAACCTAACTCATTAAATTTTTGAGTAGCATCTTCATTGCAATAGTTCTTACCACTATTGCAGCAAACTTCTGCAATTTGCTCAGCAGCAGTTCTTAACTCTGCAGCTACTTTGTATTTAGAACTAGTCTTACTTTGTATAATATTAACTAAACTCCATTCAAAAGATGAATCAGCATTTGCATAGTTAGACCTATTACTACTAGTTATTTCAGTAAATACTATTTCAGGAACAACTGGTGTAGTTGGTTGTGGTGCTTGTGTTTGAGGTGGTTGTGTAACTCTTTTAGTTGTTCTTCTAGTAGTATTTGGATTAGTTGGAACAACTGCTCTTGCAGTTGTAGTAGTTGTACTAGTAGAAGACGTAACCTCAGTTGTACTAGTTGTCTCAACTGTAGTACTAGTCGACTCATTTGTATTACCAGTTACTACTTCTTCACTAGTAAATCCACTTATAGTTCTTCTAGTAGTTGCCTCATATCCATCATCTTGTTTTTTATTACCATTCTTAACTGCAAGTATAATACCTATAACAACAAGAATAGCTAAAAATACTAAGAAACCTACTCCTATTTTTAAGAGTAATATTTTCTTGCTATCATCATCCATATATATCACCTTAATTAATTATAACATTTTTTTAAGTCTTTTATCTACCACCAATGGATTTATTATCTTATTTTTAATATCAGGCATTTTAATAATTGGTATTTCTTTAATAGATTTAAATAAATTCCATTTTTCTTTTAATTCTTCATTTAAATCTAGATTATCTTCTATACATTCAATGAATTCTCTTTCAGTTATATAGAAAAGGGATTTATAGTCAGTAATACCTTCTTCTAATGCAAGTTTTACTATATCACTTAAAAGATTCATCATATAGTTATCATTATTAGTATGAGTTTCTCTATTAACTTCATCATTAAGTCTAGTAAAAAGTGTTGCTTTATCTATACTTCTAAATGCTATTTCTTTAACTCCTAATTCATTCTTAGAAACAATTAAATCATCAACAATGCTTGCACATTCTTTACCATTTGTGCTCTTAAGCCAATTAATGGCAGAACATAAAGTTCCATCTATTCTATCGGCACATACTCCTGGTCTTTCAATATCAACAATGCTAAACTTTTTAAAATCTATAACATCTTCTATATCAATATTATCTATTTTTAAACATTCTTTTAACTCATCTGATTCTCTTAAAATATCACCAGTTAATTCTTCAGTAGACTCTTGTTTAACTAAATCATTATTAAGATAATCAATTACATGTGAAAAAACAGGTGTAGAAATATCATGAAATAAAGCAGCAATACTTTGTGTTTTATCATGAGTTAACTTCCAAGTTATTAAAGCCACATTAACAGAGTGATCATATCTTGAAATATAATAAGGAAAATCATATGCAGCTTTACTAGCATAATCCATCCCACATAAAAGACTAATTCCTTTTAATCTTTTCATGATATCTAACTCTAAATATTTCTTCATAAAATCAGGTATATTTCCTAAAGATTTTCTATATATTTCATATTCATTCATAAACTTTCCTCTTTAAGGTACTATTATACATAAAAACGCACCTTTTGGGTAAAAAAAAGATAAAAGTTTATTTACTTTTATCTTTTAATTTCATAATTACACCAACGATTAAAAATATAACAGCAGAAGGTATAGAAAAATACATTAATACCATATCTTTTTCATAATAAGAAAACACTGCTGCAACAATAAATAAAATAGATGCAAATATAAGCAAATATCCTGCTGTTTTATAATCAATCTTCATATAATTCACCCTATTAAATTATACTATTTTAAACATCTTTTTTTAATACGTTTTACAGTATCTTCTTTCATATTAGATCTAAGTGCTAATAAGTTATAAAAAAGAGTTGGAGAATTAGCTAAGAATCCAGCTATACCTGAAATAGGTTTAATTTCATATTCAGGATTAACTTCATGTAAATACTCTCTATAAGTCTCATTAAATGGATTAATCTTATTTTTTAACCATGGTTTATTACAATTAGTACCATAGAAGTGAATTATTTTAGCATTTTTACGTGCTTCATCTATTTCTTGTAGAGAGTAACTTCTTAAATCATTTCCATAATAAAGATTAAATTGAGCTTCATTAAACATAAAAGGATAAACACATATATTATATCCAAGAGGCATTTTACCTATTTCATCTTGTAATGTAATATTTATTAAATCTTGATCAGGAAACTCAAAACTAGTTACATCATGACTTGCTAAGAATTCATAGATTTTATCATCTAAATTTTTTTCTTTCCAAGTATCTCTATTAAATAGTAGTACTCCTGAATTGTAATACTCATTTAATCCTAAATTATGATAGTAATCTTTTTTAATTGAATCTTGTACCGCATAAATTGGATTTTCTTCCTTTTTACTTATATCATCGATTTTATCAACTATTAAAGTATCAGAATCAATATATAATATTTGTTCCCCTTTAGGATTATTGCTTAATATTCTATTATAAAAAACTCTTGCATTAGCTATTTGAGTATTCTTCCATTTAGGTATATTAAATTCTTCAATATTATAGTCTTCTAAATTATAAAAAAATAAATCAACATTATCATATCTAGTTAAAACGTCACTAACTTTTTTATAATCATCATAAGAATAATTTTCAGTAACAATATGGAATGTAATATCTTGAAATCCACCATTATGTATTAAAGAAACCATTGAAGTTAACATTATGTCAGTATATTTATCATTAGCTGTATATAATACATCCATACCCATCTTCCCCTTCTTTTAAATAAGTAATACTATAATACATATGACTAGTATTTGCAAACAAAAAAGGAAGTTATTTACGCTTCCTTTTTTATACTTTTAATAACCAATTGGAACTTATCCATTCTTCTTTCAACATGTCCAACTATTTTTACTAAATCTTTTTCTTTAATATCAGATAAACTATCAAATGCTTCTTTAAATACTACAGCATCCCCTTCTCCAGTTTCATCTTCATAAGTAATAAATGCCATATCATCATTATTTTTAGTCTTAAGTGTTTTAATTCTATCAACTAATACAACCATTTCTATAAACTTATCATAGTATTTTCTAATATCTTTTTGTTTAAAACAATTATATTTTGAACAAGGATGATTAGATACATAGAAACCATATAATTCATATTCTTTATTCATTAAAGTAACATCATCATACTCTTCTACTTCTTTAAGTTCAGGTTCACTTACTAAATCTTTAGATAAAGTTTGTATTAAGTCTCCATATGTTAAAAGAGAATCTATATTTTTAATTACAGTTGCACGATTTACATTTAAAGAATCAAATACACCTGCTTCAATTAATATAGTTAAATTCTTTTTATTTATATTTTTAACTCTTGCAAAGAAATCATATATATCTGTAAATTTTTTATTACCTCTTGCTTCAACTATAGCTGACGCAATTGAATCAGTTATACCTCTTATAGCTTTAAAAGATAAAATAATACTATTATCTTTATATACATATTCATTTGAAGATAAATTAATATCTGCTTTTACAATTGATATATTATTTCCTTTTGCTTCATATATAATGCTTTCTTTTCTACTACCTTGATTAAGTAAAGTTAAATAAAAGTATCCTGGGAAAAGTGCTTTTAAATAAGCCATTTGATAAGCAATTTTAGAGTAAGCTATTGAATGTGATTTATTAAATCCATAATCAGCAAATTCAACTATTTGATTATATAGTTTTTCTAATCTTTCTTTATCAAATCCTTTTTCTACACTTCTATTAATAAAGTTAATCTTTTCTTTTTCTATTACATCAAGTTTCTTCTTTGATATTGCTCTTCTAATTACATCTGCTTCCCCATATGAGTAACCAGCAATACTTCTTAATACTTGCATAACTTGTTCTTGGTAAATCATAATACCATATGTTTCACTTAAAATACTTTCAAGTTCAGGAAATAAATAATCTATTTTTCTTCCTTCATTTTTTCTAGCTAAATAAACAGGTATATTACTCATTGGTCCAGGTCTATTAATTGCTTGAGCCATGATTAAGTCTTCAAATTTACTAACACGCGCTCTTCTTAAATAATTCTTCATTGAAGGAGTTTTAAATTGAAATATACCTTCAGTTAAACCAGCAGTTAATAACTCATATACCTTAGGTTCATCTAAAGGTATATTATCTATGTTTATTTTTATATTTTCTTTTTCCTCAATTAAATTAACTACCTTTTTTATTAAAGTTAAATCTGCAACGCTTAAGAAGTCCATCTTAAGAAGACCTAAAGACTCGAGTTCACCCATCTGATAACCAGATAAATAAACATCTCCATTTTTTATAACTGGTATATTATCCGTTAAATCAGTATCACTTATAACAATACCAGCAGCATGAATACCTATTTGATTTTTTATACCTTCTAAATATAAAGACTCTTCAAATACTTTTCTAACACTTGAATTTCTCTTTATTAAACTTTTTAACTTTTCATTTAAGTTATCTTTTAAACTCTTTTTAGAATCAAGTAAATTAGAAATACTATCAATTAGTTTCTCATCTAAGTGATTAATCTTAGCAACACTTCTAATTACTTCTTTGGCTGTAAGTCTTCCATACGTCATAATATGAACTACATTATTAACGCCATATTTATCTATTACATATTGAACTACTTCTTCTCTTCTTTCATCTTCAAAGTCTATATCAATATCTGGCATAGTAACTCTTTCAGGATTTAAGAAACGTTCAAACAATAAGTTATATTCAATTGGATCTATTCTTGTTATACCAAGAGAATATGCAACTAAAGAACCTACCGCACTTCCTCTTCCACATCCAACCATTATATTATTTTTAAGTGCATAACGAACATAATCAAATACAATTAAGAAGTAATCTACAAAACCTAACTTATTTATTACATCTAATTCATAATTAAGTCTATCTTGATAAACACTTGTAACATTTCCGTTTAGTCTCTTACTTAACCCTTTGTTGGCTAAGTTAGATAAATATTCAAATGAATCTTTTATATTTGGATCATACTTAGGAATATGATTAGCTGTCTTTTCTATCTTTAAATCTATTTTATTAACGAAGTTGCTTAAATCATATTTTTCTTCTTTCATTATATTCTTAGAGTAATCTACAAATTCATATTCACCAAGTTTTATATTATTTTCAATCATATATAAGTAATTTATATATTTACTCTGTTCACTAGTAAATGCTTTAGTCTCATTTATATAAATATAATTATTAGTAACAGTTTTTATTTTATTAAGTTCTGCCTCACTCTTAAAAGACATATATAAATTAGTAAAAATACTACTTAATCTTTTAAATGCTTTACCACTTTCAAAAGGTAGTACATATAATAAATTATCATTAATAATATCATTAAAAGAAAGTTTATTATCTATTTGTTTTTTAGTTACTTTAAAAAGAAATGTAAGTCCTTTCATATTAGTTGGATATAAAAATATTCTTATACCCTCTATTGTTATATCTAGTCCAACTATAGGTTTTATATCATTTTTAATACACTCTGTAATAAAAATATGTGAACCACATAAGTTATCATCTAAAATACCAAGGCTTTTAATATTTTTATCTTTTGCATACTTAATTAAGTCATCTAATTTTATTAAACTTTTAAACAAACTATAATCAGTTTTTATACCAAGATTAGTAAACATTTTTATCAGCCTCCAAACATTAGTTCTTATTAATAATTATACAATACCACTTATTTATTGACAATTAGAAACTAATACAATAAAATAACCATAAATTAGGTGGGATAATATGAAAAAGAATAATGTTACATCAAAAATCAATGATTTATTAGATTTTGAAAAATCAGTAGAAAAAATCTATAATTCACTAGCCTCTTTAGAATTAGAAGGAAAACAAAATACTCAAGAATATGATGAATTAATAGATTTAATTAACTCTGTAATTGAACTTAGTAATGATAAATATAAAAGTCTTGGTAGCTTTGAAAATGAAGAATTTAAAAACTATGACTTACTTATTCAAAGTTTAAATCATTGTACAGAAGATGAATTAATAGATGTTTTATTATTTGGTAAAGAAAACCATATAAAACGTTTTTATTCACACATACAAGATATTAAACTTAGACGAACTGAAACATTTAAAGAAGATGAAAAAACAGTCGATGATAATATTAGATATTCTATTTATATAGAAGCTGAAGGAAGAAGAATTCTAATAACTAAAAAACAAGCTGAAGAAATGGGTCTAGATGCTAAAGAAATTATTAAACAAGTATTCAAAGAAGAAATGGACATGAAAAAACGTGATGAAGAAAGAAGAACTGAAAGTAACAAAATAATTTCAGATGCCATTTATTATAGAAAATCACTTATTAATGCCTACTTCTATGAATATCTAATAAGATATATTGAAACATGTAAAAATAAATCAGTTAAAAATGCATTAATAAAATATAAATATAAACTAATTTATATGACACCATCTCTTGAAAGAGCATTTGCAAAAAATAAATCATCTAATATACCTATCTATGAAGATTTAATCAATTTAGGAGTTACAACATATCCAACATTATATGAAATAGCATATTTACAACCATTAGCACAACAAATTAAAGATTATTTTTATAGAATAGCAAACGAAGAAAATAAAGATGATAAGATTCATAAAATATTAAATGCGTTATATACAAAAGCTCAACTTGCAGCAGTATATGATGATGTAGCATTAGAAACATTAAAACTTCTTGAAAACTTTGTCGATAAAGACGTGGAATCAAAAGAAGATGCAAAATATGCACATGAAGCATTTAAAACTGAAGAATCGCTAAGAATGCCAATATTAAGTAGAAAAAAAGTTGACTAGACGCCTATTCTTTTGGTATAATCAACTGGAATTGTTAAGGAGGGAAAAACATGGCCGTTAAACTAACAGCAAGAAAAGGATTAACTGGAAATAGAAGAAGTCACGCCTTAAATGCTACAAAGCATAAACAAAATTTAAACTTACAAACTAAAAAAGTTAATGGAGTTAAGGTTACTTTATCAAACCGTGAATGGAAAGCTTTAAAAAAATATAACCAAGCTGCTTAATTAATATTTATAAATAAAAATAAGAGAAGTTTTAAACTTCTCTTTTTTATTGTCTATATAAAATTTATTAATCCAATAAGTATAAATACAATCGTTATTACTATACTAACTTTACTAACATCTATTTTTTTAGTAATTGTTCTATCTAACTTATCAGCAACTCCTACATATTTTAGACCATACATATGCAAGTTTTCTAAACTCTTATCTCCATATAAAGCAAATGAAGTTGGATCATCATATTCACTATATTCAAAATCTTTTAATTTACTAAATGCTTTAAACATAAGCAAATCTCCTGAGCAACCAGATATATTCATTACAGATAAAAATATTAACCCAGCATTATGAATTAAGAACCCAATTATTAAAGTAATAACTCCAATAAATAAAAATGGATAGATTAAAGACCACAAGATATTCTTTTTACTTACATTTTCTTTAACTAAACAACAAAGAACTCCTTTTTCTAAATGAACTCCATATGTAATATTCTTAAAGTTCGCCCCATTTATAACATAACCAATACTATGAAGTACTTCATGAAAAATAAAATAAGGAATCATTAATAAATAAAATATAGCAAATTCTTTATTATTAATACTTAAGTTATAATTAGTTAATTTCATTATTAAAGCAACCATTAAAACTGCTACAATGAAAATTATAATTGAAACAACATTTAATATTGTCATATTCATTGTATATAAATAATACTTTTTCTTGTTTTTCATATTATCACCCTGTCCTTATAACTATAACATAAAAATAAAAAGAATTGCATATTAAGCAATTCTATTTATTCTATCAATAATTCTAGACTTTCCTAAAAGTCTCATTATTTCATAAAGATCTGGAGTTTGATCTTTAGAAGTTAAAGCTACTCTTATACATGTTGAAACATCTGCAACATTACCTTTGAATGCATCAGGATTTTCCTTATATTCTTTCATATTACTTGTATAACCTTCTAAGCTATCAGTTAATTCTTTAACATGATTGAACCATGTTTCTTTATCATCATTTTCATCATAGTATTTTTCAATATAAGTATTTAATATAGATTTGATTTCATCCATATTATTTATCTTACCCCATGCATATTCAGTTGGATTATAAAGTTCATCATACATATACCAAATAGCATCTTTAACATCTGACCAATGAGCATAATCTTTTCTTGGTTTCTTTTGTTCTCTTTCAATATTTAATATAGCTTTTGTATAATCAACATCTTCATTTAATACTTTATCAAAATCTACATCATATTGTTTAGCCCATTCATCAAGTTGAGCAAATACTTCATCTTTATTTAATCTTGAAATATAATTCTTAGAAATATTATCAAGTTTATCTAAATCGTATAATGCACCAGATGGACTCATCTTTTTAGCATTGAATTCAAAATCTGTAAATGGTGCATCAGGATGACCCTCTCTCCAAGCTTCATAATTTGAATTCGCAATAGTCATGATTGATTCAATAACTGCATAAATAGGATATCCTTTTTCTTCATAATAAGTCATTCTTGCTTCTGGGTCTAAACGTTTAGATATCTTTCTAATTTGATCTCCATCCTTCTTTAATATTAAAGGAGTATGTACATACTTAGGCATTTTATATCCAAATGTTTTAAATAATTCATAATGAACTGGAACAGATGGCATCCATTCTTGTCCACGAATTACATGAGTAGTACGCATTAAATGGTCATCTACTAAATGAGCAAAGTGATATGTTGGAAGTTCAGTTGATGATTTATAGATAACTGTATCATTATCATTTTCATGTAACTTCATTTCACCATTTGCTAAATCATTAAATATAAATGTACGATTAAAGTTTCCTTCACTCTTTAGTCTTACTGTAAATTGTTCTCCGTTTTTAATCTTTTCTGCTGCTTCATCTGGTGTTAGATTTCTACTTTTAGCAAACTTACCATAGATACCAACACGCATCTTAGCTGCAGTTTGATTTTGACGAATAACATTCATTTCTTCTTGAGTCATAAAACATGGATATGCTTTTCCTTCAGATATTAATTGTTTAATAAATACTTTATATATATTTTTTCTTTCAGATTGAATATAAGGTCCATAGTTACCTACTGTAACTCCTCCCTTTTCTTCATATTCATCTGGATTTAAATTATAATGATCAAGTACGTGTCTAATATATTCAACAGCACCTTCAACTTCTCTTGCTTGATCAGTATCTTCATTTCTTAAATAGAAAACTCCATTATTTCTCTTAGCAATTACATAGTCAACAACAACTGAATAAAAATTACCAATATGCATAAATCCAGTTGGACTTGGAGCATATCTTGTTACAACAGTTCCTTCAGGTCTTTCAGGATACTTCTTTTCTAAATCTTCAATTGTTTCAGTAATATCGGGAAACATAAATTCTGCTAAGTCTTTATTTGTCATGTTTTTTTCACCTCGTTTAATAATTATAATGTAAAAGGACTAAAATATCAAACAATTTAACGCGCTTCTAAGCTTGTTAATAAATAATTAAACCTTGCGTCAAATTCATTATCTTGTCCAGTTGTTTTATCTATACATTCATCTATTCTAAAATAGTTATTTCCTATTTTTTTATAAACAGTATATATTTGTAAATTATCTACTTCTGTAATTGTTTCATTTAAAGATAATTCACTTTCATATGTAGCACTACTAATTGGATTTATTTTTACATAACTAGTACCTTTACTATCAGAAAATTCTACAGACGTATCACTTAAAGATTTAACTGTAAAAAATTCTTTATCATATTTAACTAGAAATCCAAAATGAGATTTATAAGTTTCTACATTAATAATAATATCTTCACCATTAACACTTATAACACCTTTTTCTTGAAATATAGTTGTAGTACTAGGTTTAGTTACTCTAACCTCCGTTGCTTTTTCTTTTTCATTTTTTGCTTCATATTTTATTACTTTAGTATTGATAAGTATAAATACAGTTATAAGTATACATGCAACACATGTTGCTATAACACTATAAATAATACTATTTTTAGACTCTTGTTTTTTCATAACGTCACCTATAATAATTCTATAAAAAAACTAACGATTTCTCAATCATTAGTCTTATATTTATCTTCTAAATCCTAGTTTATCTTTAACAAAAGCATATTTTTCTTTTGCAAGAGCATTTACTCTTTCGATACCTTTATCAAGTATCTTATCAAGTTCATCAGAATTTATATATTGATTATACTTATCTTGAATATCTCCTACTACCTTAACTACTAAATCTGCAACTTCTTTTTTAAAGTTACCATAGTTAGAATCTTTAAACTTATCAACTACATTTTCAATAGTATCATTTGTTAAAGCAGCATATATAGTAAGTAAATTAGAAATACCTGGTTGATTTTCTAAATCATAATTAATACTTCCTACTGAATCAGTAGTAGCACCCATAATCTTCTTTCTAATTACTTCTAAATCATCTAGTAAGAATATTACTCCTTTAGGATTTTCAGCACTCTTACTCATCTTCTTAGTAGGATCTACTAAATCAGTAATCTTAGTACCAGTTTCCTTTATAATTGGTTCAGGTACTTTAAACATATCACCGTATTTATTATTCATTCTAATGGCAATATCACGAGCAAGTTCTACATGTTGTTTTTGATCAATACCAACTGGTACATAATCAGCATCATACATTAAGATATCTGCTGCCATCAAAACAGGATAAGTAAATAATCCTGAAGTAAAGTTTTCATTCTTTTTACTCTTTTCCTTGAATTGATGCATTCTAGATAATTCTCCAAAATAAGCATTACATTCTAAAAACCAACTTAAGTTTGCATGATAAAGGTTTTCTGATTGAATAAATATAGTATTCTTATCTTTATCAAGTCCACAGGCTAAATATAAAGCTAATAAATTTTTAGTGTTTTTTTCTAATGTTTCATTATTACCAGCTACAGTAATAGCATGTAAGTCAGCAATAAATATAATTGATTCATATTTGTCCTGGTATTCAACCATCTGCTTAATAGCACCGATATAATTACCAAGTGTTATTGAACCAGTAGGCTGTAATCCTGTAAGCATTCTTTCCATTGGCTTTCTCCTTCTTTCTTTTTATAGGAATATAATAACACAAAAATGATTTTATTTATAGTAAATATGATATAATACACACTAATAAGGGAGATAAATGTGTATGAAAGAAAAAACAAATTCAGATAAAATATACGGAATGTATAAAGAAGAAGAAACTAAGAATAAAGAATTAAGAGATAAAGTAAATTCATTTCAAAGATTCTATGAATTTAAAGAGTTTAGAGATGTAGTTACTAGATGTTATAATTCAGAAATAAATTATATTCGTTTTTGTAACAATAACAATATAAAATTTGATGATCCAGATGTCTTACCTATATATGAAGCATATCATGTATATGTATATAGAATGTATGAAAAAGCCTCATATGAATTATCAAGATATCTAGAAGAAAGAAATATGATTTTTCTTGGAAAAGAACTTACTTTAAAAGAAAAAATAAAAAGAATATTATCAATAAGTAATACAAGAGAGTTTTATTTACCTATTCAAAATCATGTAGATAATTACGAAAGAATAGCTGATGAAATTATTGAAATAGATGTAAAAAGAGACATTAAAGATATCATAGCTACTTACATTAATAATATATTTGATTCATTTAAAAACTTCACAGGCAATGAAGAACAAGCAGATTATATGTTTAAAACTTTCATGAACCAAGCAAGACCTGCTTTAACTGAAGCGCTTGTTAAGTTAAAATTATACGATGGTATTAAAACTATAGATGAAGAAGTTATTAAATTAACAACTAAAAATAAGGAAGATAAATCACGTTCAAGAATTAAAAAATAGAATTATCTTAAAGGTGTAAAAATGGAAAAAGTAACAAAAGAAAATTATCAAGAACACGTAGCATCTTTTTATAAACCATATCAAGAAGAATGCATGAATCTAATTAGTTCATTAAATAATACAGTAAACCTACATGGTTATAAAGATATACCAGATATAACAATACGTTGTTTAAACGCTAATACAAGAGCTGTAAAGTATTTTAAAAAATTTAACTTAAACTATTATGATCATAGTCAAACTAATATAGATAGACCCATCATGGATGCAGTTGAATGTTTTCTATTTGAAAGTATGATTGAAGGAAAACTATTTCTTTCTAGTTATGTTAGAGAAATGGATAAAGTACCCTTAAAAATTCTTAATTCACCTAGATTTAAAATAAATAAGAAATTTGGAAAACAAATAGTAAAATTAACTGGTAATCCACCAGATTATTCTAAATACTATACTGACCTATCTCCTTACATGGATGCATATTTAAGTTATGTAAAAGACATGACCGAGTTTGAAATAGAAGAAAAAATAGAAGATGTATTATCATACTATTTACCTTTTTATTATAATAAAATATTAAAAACAAAATATGATGAAGACGCTGCTGTTAACTTACTTATTGCTAATAGACTTTTCATGAGTCGTGTATATTGTATTAATAATTCCTTAAATAAAATTGGAAGACAAGACTTGGTTCCCAAAACACTAAGTGAAGCAGAAAAACTCATGAGAGAAAAACTTGAAGAAGAAGAAAATAAATATAATAAAGAACAAGCTGAAAACAAGAAAAAAAATAGAACAAAATAAAATAAACCTAGTTAAAATTTAACTAGGTTTTATTTTTTAAACATTTAATCTTCTTATTTTTTCTCTTTCACGTTTAACATCTATTTTATCAGTTAAACCTAACTTATCAATTGCACTATCAAAATCTTCTACAAGATCATAACCGCTTATTCCCATTGAACTTGGTTGATCAAAATATAAATCTTTTTTATCTAATCCAAGTAAATCAAACAATTTTTTAGACACTAAAAAAGAAACATTTTCATGTTTCTTATTTAACTTTGTTTAATTCATCATAATGCTTATCAAAACTAGTTAAAAAATCATTTATTTCACTTGGAAGTGTTAAATGACTAAAGCTAATTCTAATAGAAGTAGTACTTCTTTTTTCATCATGGTACATTGCTTCTATTGAAGCACTTGGTTTACCACTAGCACATGCCGTATTACTTGAAACATATACTTCATCTTTTTCTAAAGCATGTAGGAATGTTTCAGGTTTAATAGTCATTAAACTAACATTTAAAATATGAGGAATACAGTATTTAGAACTGTTAATTTTAACACCTGAATAATCACTTAAGTGATCTATTACTTTTTCTCTATATTTTCTAACCATTTCTTCTTTTTTAGGTAAATCTTTTAAAGCAAGTCTAAGTGCTTTAGCAAAAGATACTACTAAAGGAAGAGGAACAGTTCCAGGTTTAAGTTCTCCATCATGAGCTCCGTATAGAATTGGAGTTAATCTTAAATTCTTATTAAAATATAATAAACCAATTCCTGTTGGGCCATATATCTTATTACTTGAAATAGTTGCCATATCAACATCACTTACAGACATTGCAACTTTTCCAATTGCTTGAGTCATATCTGAATGGAATATTACATTAGGATTATTTTTCTTAATTACTTGTCTAATAGTCTTAAGTGGTTGTCTTGCTCCTGTTTCAGAGTTTACAGCACTTATACTAACAAGTATAGTATCATTTTTAACTTTATTCTTTAAGTCATCAAAATCAACTAATCCTTCACTTGTAACATCAACATAATCAATGATGAATCCAGCTCTTTCTAAATGTTTACAAATACCTATCATAGAAGGATGTTCTAATTTAGAAACACATATTCTTTTACCATATCTTTGATATGTTAAACAAGCTCCCATGATAGCAATATTATTTGCTTCGCTTGAACCACTTGTATAAATAAATTCACTCTTATCAATATTAAGTAGTTCAGCAATTTGAGAATTAGCATTTTCTAATAATTCTCTAGATTTTGCTCCATAACTATGTAGGCTTTCAGGATTACCATAGAAATCTTCTGTAACTTTATTATAACTGTCTAATACTTCAGGTAAAACTGGAGTTGCAGCTGCATAATCTAAATAAACCATTTTAAACCTCCTTATTTAACATTTTCATTTCTATAAGCTTCAAGTAATCTTTGTTGAATACCAGGTTCAACTACATTTATAGATTTAATAGCTTCAGTTAAAGATGCATTAAACTCTCCCTTGAAGAATAGTCTTTCAGCTTTAGCAAGACCATTATCAATTGAAGAATTAATTGCTCTATATCTATTACCATAAACTATAGCACTTTCAGCCATAGATGCTGTCTTAACAATATTAACAGAGTTTTGTACTACTTTTAAAGACAAATCTCTAGCATTATCTACTCTAGTATTTAAACTTTCAATCTTAATAGGTTTCTTTTCAAGTTCAATTGCCATTTCTTTTAATGCATCAACAGCTTCACCATATTCTACCAAATAATCCTTAGGAATAACAGGTAATTTATATGAAAGCATGTGTTCTCTTGCTTGTCTCATTAAGTTCTTTATTTCTTCTTTTTGTTCAATAGCTCTTACTTCATCTTCATGATAACTACCAAGACTTTGAATAGTATATGTTAGTTTATCATTAATTTTATTTAATCTTTCATTAATATATTCCATTTCTTTAGTTAGTTTAGAATAAGCAGTATTCTTTTCTCTATACTTAGTCATAACTGATTCATAGTCAGACTCACATCTATCTGTTTCTTTAGATAAATCAGTTATAACTTTAACTTCTTCATCACTTAAATCATAGGAATATTTCATATTAGGAATACTTGAAGATAACTTTTGAATAATCTTTTTAATTCTTCTTGCTCTTAGTATTACTGATCTTATGTATTCATCAAACATCTTTTTAGCTATTTTTTCTTTATCAAAGTCAGCATATAATTTATCAAAATAATCTAGTATTGTTCTAAGTTCAAATATTGAATCTTCTAGATTTAATACTTTTAATCTATCAAATACATCTGCAACTTTCTTTTCAGATTCACTTATATTATAATCTAGTTTTAAATATTCAAGATTATAACCATCCGCAATCATCTTTTGACTAACCTTATGAATATCTTCTATTCTCTTAGGTATCATTTCAGTACCCATTAGTATTATAGATGGTGCTTCTTCAATAACTATTTTTAAGTTACCAATTGTATCATCTAAAGCTTTAACAATTTTACCAACTTCTTGATAAACATTATTTTGCATAGCAAGTTCAAATGCACTAAATAATTTATCTACATTTTCAAATTGTAATTCAAGTGGATTTTGAATCATAGCATAATCAGCTTTATCATTATTGTTATATTGTAAGAATATAGTTCTATATTCAGTTTTTAACTTAGTAACTATTTCTCTATTCTTTTGTTCTGATAAAGTAATTTCTTTAATAGAATTAAGTAAGTTAATTGCTCTAGCTTTAACAACAAATATATCAAATTCAATTAAAGCAAGTCTTTCATTTATTATTTCATTTGAGTCAGTCTTAATTAACTCTTCAGCACTAATAAGTTCATCAGTTATCTTAGGAACATCTTCATCTTTTATTTGTTTAAATAAACTCTTCCAATAATTATATTTTTCTCTTAAATCATCGTTATTTATTAATGATTCTACTTTATTAAGTTCAGATAAAATAGAACCACTTATTATTAAATTTTTATCTCTTTCAAGATTAGTTAAAGTGTCTTCAAATTGTCTTTTAATCTTTTTTCTAGTCACAAGTATAGAAACTATAATTGTAACAATACAAATGACAATATAAATAACCATTATTAAACGTCCAATATTACCATTCATTTTAGACACTCCTTACCTTCTACATTATAACATAGATAAGGTACATAATAAAAGTAGAGTTAACTCGTTGTAACTCTACTTTTGACATACTTTACAATAGTATGTTCCTCTTCCTCCAACCCTTGTCTTTATTATTGGATTACCACACTTTTTACAAGGAACTCCTTCTTTAGTATGAACCATTAAAAAGTTTTGAAATTCTCCTTTTACTCCAAGTTCAGATGTATAACTTCTAATAGTTGTTCCTTTAAGACGTGTTGCTTCTTTTATAATACGTGATCCTTCTTCTTTTATTCTTTCACATTCATCTATTGTTATTGAGTTTCCTTTTCTTGTAGGAAGAATACCACTTGCAAAAAGAACTTCATCTACATATATATTACCAAGACCATTTATAATTGTTTGATCTAATAATAATTCTTTAATAGTATGTTTACTTCCATGTATTTTCTCATATATATATTCTTTAGTTAAAGAATCATTATCAGGTTCTATTCCTAGTTTACTAATCTCATTTAACTTTAAGGCATCTTTTGTTTTGACAAGCATCATTACTCCAAATTTACGTACATCTTTATATCTTAAATCATAATCATTATCAAGTCTAAAAATAATGTGCTCATGTTTTTCTACTATATCACTTGATGGTCTATAGTTATATTTTCCTTCCATTCTTAAATGACTTACAAATGAGTATTCACCTAAATCAAATATTAACCATTTACCAACAGTTCTAATATCTTTAAAAGTTTTACCTATTAAAGTATTTTTAAATTCACTCTTATCAGTCTTTATAATATCATCATAAGAGTATTCTATATCTTTAATTGTTCTACCAATTATTTTATTCTTTAAAGCAGTTTTTACTGTTCTTACTTCTGCTATTTCAGGCATAGTTAACACTTCCTTTAGAAAATATTATAGCATAATAAAAATGCATTTTTTTATGCATTTTTAATTACCTCAATTTTTTAATTAAACAACTGTATTTAAAAATATATCATTAGTAACTCCGTCTACTCCTATATAATCCTCCATAATGTCATCTTTATATTTTATCGTATATGCAATATAGTTATCTTTACTATATGTGGCCTCAACCCACTCGCTATCTTCACTTATTACTTCATCAAAAGACCAAATCCACATATTTTCAGGAGTGACTTTATTTTGAGTACGAATATAACTATAATGGTTTTCATCCATCAATCTAATATCATAATATGGAGTTCCTTCATCTATATCCCAACCACGACTTCTTAAATCTTCAGCATAATTATGGCCATAAAATATTATTGAGACAATACCTTTATAACCACCAGTATTAGTTAAACCCAAATCCTCTTTTATATCGAATATATATTCTAAATATTCATATCCACTTGGTCTTTTAAGTCCTTCAAATTCCTTTTTTACTAAGAATTTTTCTTGACCAGCAGAATACACTTTTTGCATAAACTCCTTAAAAGTCTTTTGTCTTGCAGTTTCAACAGTTTCAAGTACGGAAGGAATTGCTATAATCATTATTATTGCAAGTATAACAATTACAGCAAGCAATTCTACTAAAGTAAAACCTTTTCTTAAATTATTATCACGCATCATTACACATCCTTTCTACTTTCATAATTTCATAATAATGAAAAAAAAATAAAGCATTTTTATAATTATTTACAATAATTATAATGTTCTTATTCTTTTCTTATAGCTATCAAAATCAATTTCTTCAAGTTTCTCGCACATTAAATATTCTTTTAAAATACTTACTAATGTATTTGGATCTACAAATAATCCATGATTATAAGCAAGTTCAAAAGGAATTTCTTCGTTTTCATCTAACTTTAATCGACATCCAAATTGTCTAAGTGTATATTCAACAGGACATATAATTCTACCAAATCTAACATTATAACCATTACCTGCTTCAATAAAATAATTTACTTTAGCCGCATTTTTTAAATTAGAACTATCAAATAAATCATAAACATGTAAAGATGCTTCCATGTTAGCATTACGTTCAAAAGAATAATTACATCCATTTTTATAATATCTTTTTATTTGACGATTATTAGCATTATTAACATAGGCATTTAATAATTCATATAAATCATTTATTACTTCATATTCATGCTTTTTCTCATTACCATATATAGCTTGTTTAACATGTTCAACTTCATGAAATATAAAAAAAGTATAAAAAAAATTATATAATTCTTCAAAAGAAAGTCCTTCAAAAGGAGTACTAATAGCAAACTTATATGTACTTTCTTCATAAGCTGGAAAATTAGCAAATAACTCATAAGATTCTACATTAACACATAAACGATCATACTCGTCACTTTCAACTAATTTTATTCTACCATCTATTAGGCTATCTTTATTATAAGTATCAATAATATCATGAAAATATGTCTTATCACATTTAACATTATTATCATTTATTATTTCTTTTAATCTTGCCTTTGTAATATTGTCCATAACCTCACCCTATCATTTTACAAATATTATATCACATATAAAAAAGTTCTATTTCTAGAACTTTTTTGTCTTAATCAAATACTTTTTAAACTATTCATCAATTGTACAAGAAGTAGAAATACCACTATCAACTATTGTTGGATTAGAAGCATCTAAATCGATATATTTTAATGTACATGTACCATTAATTCCTTGTGTTTCTTCACAATGTAAGAAATATAATTTTTTATCTTTAACAACTGGTTTAATCATGATTTGATCAGAAAAATCTTCTTTTGTAGAAAAAGAAATTGAATAATCTGTTTCTCCTGCTGCAGTTCCATTTTGATCATATAATTTTATATGATTATGTAATGCTGAAAGAACACATTCTTCTTCAAACATATCAACATATACATTTTTATTTGTAAAAGTTTTATTGTAAGAGCATTCTGTACAACTTTGATATTCTTTAATAAATTTATCATTTACTTTAATAGTTGTAGACCAATAATTATCACATATTGCTTCATCATATTCTGCTTTACAAGTATATTCTACTTTATTACCACCTATTTCAAATGATACTGCATCTCCTGTTGCTGCACATTTGTTATCCATATCAAAATCCAATACAGTTAATACATTAGCAGTATCAACAATTAAACTCTTTTCATCATCATTTACTTTAGCAGCAGCAACATATTCATCTACGCTAGTAAAAGCAAGTTTATTTACTACAGCTGTTGTAGTTGTAGTAGTTGTCGTTGTCTTATTTTCATTTGTTTTATCTTTAGGTTTAAGTAAATCAGTATAAGTATATACTCCGTATCCACATACTCCAAGTAACACAATTACTAATAAAATAACAACAATTACGTTAGATTTCTTTTTATTAGGTGTAACAGCTGCAGATGGAGCTGGATTAACAGCTGGTTCAACTGGAGTTACAGTTTGTACTACTTCAGCAGGTGTTGGTGTTTCTACAGGTTCAACTGGTGCAACTGGAGTCTCTACAACTGGAGGAACTGGTTGAACTGGCTCACTTGCCATTGGTTGAACTGGTTCTACTACTTCAGGTGTTGCAACTGTTGGTTGTTCAACAGGATTAGTATTAGTCACTTCTGTATTAACACTATTTAAATTGTTTTCTTGATTTTCATTCATATTTTATTCTCCTATTCTTATAATAAATAATAACACAAATAAAAAATAAATGGAATAATCTCCATTTATTTTGTTTCATATAAATCTTTACCAAGATCAGTGGATACTTTTAAAGGTACGCTTAATTTAACAATATTTTGCATAATATCTTTAACAATACCTATTACTTCTTCCTCTTCACCTTTATAAATATCAAAAACTAATTCATCATGTATTTGAAGTAACATACGTGTTTTTATATTCTTCTTTTCAAACTCTTTATCTATTTTAATCATTGCAAGTTTTAAAATATCAGCAGCAGTTCCTTGAATTGGGGTATTCATAGCCATTCTTTCACCACTTTGTCTAATCATATAGTTAGAATTATGGATTTCATCTATAACTCTTTTTCTATTAAACATGGTTCTAACTTCTCCTGTTTTCTTACACTTTTCAACATTAGATTCAATGTATTCTCTTACACCAGGATATAGTTCATAGTATTTTTCAATAAACTCTTTTGCTTGTTTAGGAGAAATACCAATATTCTCACCTAAACCAAATCCCGATATACCATATACAATACCAAATATAACACTCTTAGCTACTCTTCTTTGATTCTTATCAACTTCCTCAAAAGGAATACCATATATATCTGATGCTACTCTTGTATGAATATCTTCATCTCTTTTAAATGAATCTATTAAAGCTTTACATTCTGACATATGAGCAAGTACTCTTAATTCTATTTGAGAATAATCACAAGATAAAAATTCAGTATATTCAGGTAAAAATGCTTTTCTAATCATTTTTCCTAAATTATCTCTTGCAGGTATATTTTGTAAATTAGGATCAGTTGATGAAAGTCTTCCTGTTCTAGTTAATGTTTGTTGGTAAATTGTATGTATTTTACCATCACTTCTGATAAACTTTTGAAGTCCTTCTAAGTAAGTACTAGATAACTTAGTTAACTTTCTATATTCAAGTATTTTTTCAATAATTGGATTTTCATCTTTAATCTTCTCCAATACTTCTTCTCCCGTTTGATAAGCACCAGTTTTAGTCTTCTTACCATGAGGAAGTCCAAGTTTATCAAATAAAATATCACCTAATTGTTTAGGACTACTAATATTAAATTCTTCACCAGCCATACTATATATATCTTTTACTAAGTCATTTACTTGAGTATCAAGTTCATCTTTCATTTTATTTAAAATAGAAGGATCACATATAATACCATTTAACTCCATCTTGGCAAGTACCTTTGTTAAAGGAAGTTCTATGTCATTAAGAACACTTTCTAATTCTTCTTTTTTAATTCTCTTTATATAGTCTTCATATGTATCATATATAAACTTAGCTTTTAAAGGACTGATTTCTTTATCACTTAATTTGTTCTTAATTAATTCATGATATAAAGGAACTTCTATACCAGCATTATTCATTAAAACACCAATGTCATCTTTAGATACTTCATTTAAAAGGTATGAAGCTATATTTAAGTCATAGAATGTGCTCAAGTTTAAATCTTTAAGTAAACAAATATTTTTCTTTATTCCAAATGTTAAAAGATTTCTAGATTTTATTTCATCCATTACTTCTTTAATCTTATCTTTTTCTACATAGAATAAATTAACACCATCATAAAGCCCCATTCCAAATATATTTGCATCATGATAGTTTTCATTATCACATTCAATATAATATGAAATATTATTCTTCTTATCTAATTCATCTATAGATTTTAATTCTTTAATTTCTTGTTTTTTAACTTCTTTTTTAGGTGTAATAGTTTTATTTACTAATGAATAAAACTCTAATTCACGATAAAAGTCATTTAATTCATCAGTTGGACCACTATATTTTAAATCATCAAACTTAACTTTAATTGGAGCATTCTTATCAATAGTTGCAAGTTTATATGAAAAATATGCATTTTCCTTATCATTAACAAGCTTTTCATGAGTTGCACCTTTTATTTCATCAATATGTTCATATATACCATCTAAAGTATCATACTCTTGAAGTAGTTTTAAAGCACCCTTTTCACCTATTCCTTTTACACCAGGAATATTATCACTTGCATCTCCCATAATAGCTTTCAAATCAACTACTCTTGGAGGAATAATGCCATAATCCTCGAAGAAGTTCTTAGGGTTATATTTAATAAATCCTTTTGTTTGTAAAAGTTTAACATTTACAACATCAGTTATCAATTGTAAATAATCATGATCACTTGTTACTAAAAGTGCATCCCATTCAGGATCTTCATTTGCCATTCTTGATAAAGTACCAATAATATCATCAGCTTCATAACCTTCTAGTTCTAAATGTCTAATACCCATTTTTTCTAACAATGTAGGAGCATATGATAATTGAGTCTTTAATTCATCTGGAGTCTTTGCTCTTCCTGCTTTATAGTCTCCATATTCTTCATGTCTAAATGTTTTACCAATATCAAATGCAACTGCAAAGTATTCAGGATTTTCTTCTTGTATAATTTTATTAATCATATTAACAAATCCATATAATGCATTTGTTGGAAGTCCCTTACTATTTTTCATTAAATTACCTGAGTAAGCAGTAGCAAAATATGCTCTAAACATTAGATTATTACCATCTACTAATACTATCTTTTTCATGTACTTCACCATCCATATCTAATTATATCAAACTTTTATTATCTACACATAATAAACTTATCTTAAATACTTAACCATGATATAATATCTCCAGGATGTGACAACATGAATAAGAAAAATATATGTTTAATAATTATTATATTGTTATTATTATTATTAATTATAAGCATTTTCTTTATTAATAAAATAAATAATAAGACTACAATAGATTCGAATAATAAAACAACTACTACTTTAAGAAAAACTAGTAAAGAAATTAGTAGTTCAACAACTAATACAACTATAGTTATTGATTCTAATACAAGAACAAATACTACTGTTACTACTAAAACTACAACTACTACTACAATTAAAACAACAACTACAACAAAAAGACAAACTACTAAAGAAACTACAACTACAGCAAAGAAGCCAAGTTGCCCCAATGAATTCACATTAGAAAATAATAAATGTACTAAAACTATTGATGCAGTAAAAACATGTCCACCCAATATGGCAGATGTTGGTGGCGAAGATATACCTCAAGATGAGTATTGTATAAACCTATCGGAAGGTTATGAAACAACAGACTTAACTTGTCCAGATAATTACACAATAATGAAAATAATAACACTAGGTTCACCAGATAAATATCGTTGTATCCCACTTCATAAGAAAGAATACAAATGTGAAGATGGTTACACATTACATGATACAAATAAATGCACAATAAGTATTAATCCACAATAAAAGAATATCCAAATGGATATTCTTATTTTTTTTACCAATCAAACTTTTCGGCGTCTTTTTCTTTTTTCTTTTCTTCTTTTTTCTTTTTCTTAGCTTCTGCTTTTTCTTTCTTTAATTCTTTTTTGCTTTTAGGTGCTTCTTCTTCAATTTCTTCATCTATTTCTTCTTCAACAGTTACTATTCTTTCTGCTTTAGTACCTTCTTCTAAAGGTTCCTCTTCCTCTCCTTCATCATCTTTAGGTGGAAGAGGCATTTCTTCTACATAAGCATCAGCTGAATCTTCTTCATCGTCTTCAAACATTTCTTCATTTTCTTCTAATGTTCGTTTTTGTGAATTATTTCTTCTCTTCTTTTCTTCATCAGACATTGTTGGTCTTTTAAATATAGCAATTAAAAGTAATAAAGCACATAAACCAATTAAACCATAAATAACATATTTATAATTCTTTAGTTTTTCATTTAGATTTAATTCTAATTCATTATTATATAATTGAATAGACTCATCATCCTTATTATATCTATAGTAGTTTTTCTTACCAGTTAGACTATCAAGACCATAGAAGATTATTTCTTTACTATTATTATTTAATAAATAACCTTCTATTTCATAACCGTTTATTTTAACTTTATTCTTAATATAGTTTTTAAATTCCTCAGATTCTTTTAAATTTTCCGGAATTACTTTAACTAAAACACCACTTAATTCAATATATTCTTTAACTAACTTATTATTATCATATATAACCATGATAATACTACCACTATTATCTTTAAGTCCTAATAACTTAATCTTAGTAACTTCACTTTCTAAAGCAGGTACATCAGTACCTTCATAGTTAATTGTAATAGGATTAAATCCATCAAGTTCTTTTAACTCATCTATCTTTCTTACAACACTATAATCTTTATTATTAAATTTAACTTTAATAGGATCTAATTCTTTTCTATAAACATTAACTACATATGTATTAGTGTTTCCTTTTTGAGCAGTTACAACTATTTCATATTTGTTATTTCCTTCTACTAATTCAAAAGTACCTGTTCCTTTTACACTAGCTTTTGAGTCTTCTTTAGAAGCATTTATAGTAATACTAGTTACATCATTTTCAACTTCTACATTATATTCTTTAGTATTTTTATCAAATCCAGGATTAAGAGAATAGTTTACTACTTCAATACTCTTTAAATTAGCATTATCAGAGTAACTTGCTTCTATTTCTTCTTTAGTTTTAATATTAACAGTTGCACTACTAGTTGAAGTATTCATCGTTTGCATTGTGTCATAGTCATATAATAAAAATGATCTAGCACTTATAGTTGTAGTTCCTTTTGTTAAAGTTTTAAAAGTAAATGTATAAGTTTTACTCTTTGTTCCATTTGCAACAGTATTAGCCATATAAGAGCCTCCACCTTCTGCTCCACTTGAAACAAGTTTTAACATGTTCTTATCATATCCTAAATCAACTTGCCAACTACCAATAGAACTACTACTAGATAACTTAACAGTTACAGTTATATTATTTCCTAATATTGCAGTACTTGATGAGTTTACATCAATTCTTGCATTTGATGCAAAAACTGCTGTAGGCATTAAAAGTAAGAATAATCCAACAACAAACAAATTAATTTTTTTCTTCATATTTACCTCCTATTGAACAATTTTATATTGTCCAAGTATACTCTTTTGAATTTGTAATAAATCAAGGGCATTTATTTGTCCATCTCCTGATGTATCTCCTGCATTAGAACCTTCAGCATTCATATTATATTGATTTAATATTTTCTTTTGAACTTGTAATAAATCAAGGGCATTTATTTGTCCATCTCCTGATGTATCTCCTTTAACAACAAATACAAATTCTTTTTGTACTGTACCATTTGAAACTGTTACTTTTAAACCTGTTCTAATTAATCCAGATGGATTCCCTACTACACTTCCACCTAAAGATGCAATCTTATTTTTAAAGTCATCTAAAGTAGAACCAACTTCAACACCAGTTATAACATTATCACTTAACTTATAGTTTTGACGAACGATGTTCATAACATCAATACCACTTGGTTTATTCTCTTCAGCATCACCTGATGCACCATTATCAGTATTAATAATAGTTGCACCAATGTTGTTATAAACAGGTATTAAAAATTCAAATGTATTACTTAATGCATTAACTCCATAATAAGCACCATGTACTATTTCAGCTTCACTTACAGGAGCTTGTATATTAGACATATATTGATGAATATATAAATTATTTGATTTAACAGGATGAACATTAAACTTTTGGAAATACATAGTTTGTTGTCCGGCCTCTAGATAACCACTTTTCAAGAATTCTGCTCCTCCACCTATAGCAAGTTTAAGATCAGTTGTTTGGTCCCCAGTTCCACCCCAATTATTAAGCTTAGCATATCTTACAGCTCTATAAGGTGCATCTCCATTTGAACCATCATAAACACCGACATTAAAGAAATTATAATAGTTATCCATTGATTCACCATTTAAAGTTGTTCCCCATCTTGTAGTATATTGTCCACATATACAAGATAAAAGACCACCGGCATAAGCACCAGTAGTTGCTTTACCAGCACCTATTTCTTGTTTAATTCTTGCAGAAAGCATTATTTGAGAAACATTCTTTTCTCTACTAGCAAGATTTAAAGCAGTAGTTAAAGATGGTAAATTAGTTGTCATGAATGATCCAAGTATTTTAGGTGTTACAGCAGAATAAACACTATCAGGAACATTATTATTTACATAACCTGATTCAAACATAAATATATGAACATCATCTAAGAAGTTAATTGGATTTAAATAATATGCAACAGCTTTTTGACTAGCACTTACATATCCACTATCATAATTACCAGAACAAGATAAATCCTTATATTCTTGAATAGATGTAGAAATAGTATTTTTACCACAAGCACTTTCACTATTAACTGCAGTATCAAAATCTAATCCAGTTTGAACTGGAGTGAATACCCAATTTGGATATTTAGCTTTCAAAACACATAACTTATCAACATATTCTTTTGGGAATCCCTTACTAGTTAACTCAGCTTGGCATGAAGAAGTATCTATATTAACAACCTCACTTTTAATAACTCTAGTATATTCACTACAAACATAAGATTCCATGCCTTGATAATCAATCTTATACCAGTTACTAGAGCAGTTATTACTTGTAGTTGATAAATCTTGATATTTTTCTCCAGATAATAATCTATATTTAACACCACTATTAACTCTAACAATTAAATTACCAGATTCTACTTTAGGTGTTTTTCTAATTCCAACACTATCCCCTGTTATTTCAACCTCATCCGCAAAAACAGAAACAGGCAAAATAACGAATAAAGCAAGCAATATAATAAGTATTTTTAAGTTTTTCATAATTTGCCGTCCTTTCTACGGTATTCTAAGAATATTATAACAAATAAAATAGTAAAATACGTTTTCTAACACACATCTTTACTTTTTAAGCAAAAAATTTGACATTTTAATACTTAACCATTGAATTAAAGACCATATTATCATATTCTTATATATAGAAAGGATAAAGGAAAAATGAATGAAGAATTAAACAATACAGTAACTCCTGTTAATAATGGAAATACTGTATCTGAACCAACTGTAACACCAAGTGTAAATCCAGCTCCTGTTGAAGTACCAACACCAGCACCAGTTGAAGTTCCAACTCCTGTTGAAGCGCCAACTCCTGTTGAAGCGCCAGCTCCTGTTGAAACACCAGCTCCTGTTGAAACACCAACACCAGTTGAAAACCCTGCTCCAGCTGTTACACCTGTTGAACCTTTAGCACCAGTAGATAATGCACCAGCCGCTACAGTTACACCTGAAGTTAATCCTGCACCAGTAGATAATACACCAGTAACTTCAGCACCAGAAGCACCAATTGGCGAGACTAATGCTCCTATTAATCCTCCTCCACTTGATGCACCAGTAGATGAAACTACAAAAAAATCAAAAAAAGGATTATTTATTACATTAATAGTAGTATTAATAGTCTTAGTAATTGGAGGTATAATTGCATATACACAATTTGGTACAACAAAAAGTCGTATTAAATCAATTGCAAATGCAATATTTACAACAGAAAATTATCAAAAAATAAAAAATGAATTTAAGAAAACACAAAGTGGAACTTATAAGTTCTCTATAAGTGGTAAGGTAGATTCACAAGATGAAGATCCAATAAATGGCAATTTAGAACTAAAAGGTAAATATGGTTATGATTTACCAAATAAAGAATTATACACAACATTAAGCGTTGATAAACTAAATTTTGCATCACAAGAATTACTTGGATCAACAGGACTTAACTCAAGTCTAGATATAACTAAAGATACTTTATATTTTGAAGTTAAAGAACTATTCGACAAAATAGTATTTATTAAAGATGAATCATTTATAGAAATATTTGATGAACTAGATAAAGCATTAGAATCATCTAATAATACTGAAGCATTAGATATTAACAAAATAATTGTTTCTGTAAGAGATGCATATGTTGAAGGATTAACTGCTCCTAAAAGTAGTCAATCAGTTACATCTGTAGATGGAATTGGAACAACTAATGTAATTACTATTGTTCTAAATAAGAGTAATAAAGAATTAATTATGAAGACAATGCTTAATAAATTAGCTGATAGTGATTTTCCAACAGAAATTGCTAAAATTGTTGATGATGATGCAGCAACAATAAAAGAATCACTAAAAGATAGTGCAAACACTTATGAAGCAGATGACTCAATTGAAAATTTATATATCTACACTTCTCTATTTGGAAATGCTTTAGAAGGAGTTAAAATTACTTCAACATCTGATAAATATTCTTGTAGTAAAGGTAAACCAAACGAAGCATTTATAACAATTAAAGATAACACTTTAACATTTAAGTTTAATAATCCAAATGAAGCAAATGGAACAGTTACTGTTAAATTAGAAAACAAAGGAACAAAAACTGATATTGTAGTAAGTGCTAAAGTAGTTGAAAATATTTCTAAGAGAAACTACAATTCAGACGGAACAATTGAATCATGTACTGAAACTGAAAAAGAAGTAGTAACAGTAGACTTTACAATAACTACTACTAATACTGAAAGTGAAAAAGGACTTGATGCAACAGTTAAAATTGGATATGGAGTAACTTGTACTGATAAAAACAATTGCGAAGAAGAAAACAATACAGTTGAACTTAACATTTCAGCAAATATGACAATTGATAAAACTTATGTTCCTTCATCAATGGTTAAAGATAATGCTGTAGATATTAATACATTAACTGAAGCAGACCAAGAAGTTGTCATCCAAAATATACAAAAGAACTTTGGAGCATTAAGTGAAATATTATCATCATTACTTGGAACAGATCCTAGGCAATCAATATATGATGACTACGAATATGATGATTACGATGAAGACTTTGATTATGACGACTACGGGGATTACAACAGTTATAACTACAATTTTTAATTAAAAATTAAAACACCTATTTTCTAGGTGTTTTATTATGTTCAAAATTATCTCTAAACTTACTAAAAGCAGACACAATTCTAAATTTATTCTCTTCTTTTATATATTTTTCACTTAATTCATTATTATATTTATAACCAAATGTATCATCAGCAAAAATTCTTTGTTGTCTGATATCACACCATCTTGCATATTCATAATTGCCACATCTAAGAGCAATTTGTTTTTCTACTTCTAATAAATCTTTTCTTTTATTTATAAAGAGTTGACGGTAAATATACTGTACATCATTTTCATTTTTTAATACTTCTATATCTTCGGGACTACCATAGTACTCTAAAAGTTCATCTTTATTTTCATCATTTATAGTAACTATATCTTCGTAATCTAGTAAATAAATACCTTCATTTGTATGTTTAAAAGTTGTTCCATATAGCTTGGTAAAATCTAGAAAGTGATCTACTCGTCCTAAATTATTTTCTTTAGGATCTAACCAAATACTTCCTTCATCTTTTACTTTTGAGTAAAACTCTAACACTTCATTTAAACTCACTTTTCTACCATTTGCTCTTTGAGAAACATATAAGTATTTGTTTGATTCGCCTAATCGTCTTTCAAAAACAGGGCTTAATCTATATGGTCTATCATCTTTTCCCATTTCATGACCTATTTTAACAACAGCGTCTCCAACTTGAATTACTTTATAAGTTTGACCACTTCCACATAAAACCAAATCTTTATAACTTAAGTTTTGATATCTAATAAGTCTATCTAGTTCATAAATAAGATTATCTACATCATTATTACCTAACTTATCAAACGTGGTATAAAAGTCTTCCAAGAAAAACTTACGTAATGTTCCTAAAGAAAATACATAATATTTTTTCTTTATAAAATTATATATATTATCTCCATTTTGAATATACATATTAACTCCTATAACTCATTATCCATCATATATGAGAATATTAAATAAGCAACTTTTAAAGAATCATGTCTTAAAACATTATTTTCTATCTTCCATAGTTTATCTTTAATTACTTCTACACCCATTTTCTTTAAAGTACTATCATCTACTTTAACTGGATCTTTTTGTTCTAATGAAGAATATTTCTTTGCAATATAACTAGATATTTTAGCATCATTAGCAATAACTGCATCAATAGACTTATTACCTAAATATTTTTGTAAGAATTTAATATGATCAGATACTTTAAAACCATCTGTTTCCCCAGGTTGAGTAACTAAATTACAAATATACATTTTCTTTGCTTTCGCATCATTAATCTCTTCTACTATTCCATCAACAAGTAAATTAGGTATTACACTTGTAAGAAGTGATCCAGATGAAAATATTATTAAATCAGCATTTTTAATTGCTCTACTAATATCTTGAGAAAGTTTTATTCTTTTATCATATTCAACCTTTACTACTTTTCTAGAGTCTTTGGTAATCTCTTCTTCTCCAATTATTCTCTCACCTTTTTTAGTAATTCCTACTAAATTAACATTTTCTTCCGTAATAGGTAAAATACTACCTTTTATATTAAGCATCTTCGCCATAATTGGAATAGAATGTTTAAAGTCTCCTTTAAGTTCTAATAAAGAAGTCATTATTAAATTCTTTATTGAGTGACTTTCTAAAGTAGAACCTTTTTCAAACCTATAATTCATAAGTTCAATTATATCTTTATCAGTATTAGCCATAGCAAGTAATACTTTCGTTAAATCTCCTACAGCAGGTATGTTAAATTCATTTCTAAGTTTACCCGTACTTCTACCATTATCAGCAACAGTAACAATAGCAGTTACATCAACTGGAAAGTCTTTTAAACCTTTTAATATTTGAGAAAGACCTGTCCCTCCTCCAAATATAACTACCTTCTTCATATCTTCACCTTGTTTCATTATTTCGTTATAAAATATTATAACATAATTTATTATAAACAAAAAAAGGAACCAAAAGGTTCCATTTTTTATTTCAAGACATTTTTTAAAATAACTGTCTTAGTTCTAGACATTTCACGTAATGTAGTCATTATACCTTCATTACCAATTCCAGAATACTTCCAACCACCAAATGGTTGTTCAAATGATCTAAAGAATGAAGCTCCATTTATTACGAAGCCACCAGCTTCAACTTTTTCAGAAGTTTTGAATGCTTTATTCATATCTTTAGTTATGATACCAGCAGAAAGACCAAATTTAGATTGGTTAGCTATTTCAATAGCTTCTTCTATAGTATCAAATCCGATAACCGGGATAACCGGACCAAAGACTTCCATATCTTTTGCAATATCCATATCTTTAGTTACGCCATCAAGTATAGTTGGTTCATAGAAAGCACCATTACGTCTTCCACCTTTAACTATTCTTGCTCCAGCAGCTACGGTTTCGTTTACTTGTTTTTCAACTTCAATAGCTGCATTTTCTGAAATTAAACAACCAATATCACTTGTAGGGTCACTTGGCATTCCGACCTTAAGTGTATCAATCTTTTCAGACATTTTCTTGATGAATTCATCTTTTATAGAATTCTCAACTAAGAAACGTTTAGATGCACAACAAACTTGTCCAGTGTTATATAATCTACCCCAAACAACTTCGTTAACTGCAAGATCTAAGTCTCCATCAGCACATATAATCATTGCATCATTTCCACCTAATTCAAGTGAAGAATGAGCACAATGTTCTGCACATCTCTTTAGTGCATCAATTCCTGCTTCAGTTGATCCTGTTAAAGTAACCATATTAACATCAGGATGTGATGTTAATGCAGTACCAACAACACTACCAGATCCGTGAACTACTTCTATAACACCAGCTGGTACTCCTGCTTCAACTAGTAATTCAATATAACGAGTTAAAGTAAGTGGATTAACACTTGCAGGTTTTAATATTACTGCATTACCCATTAATAAAGCAGGTGGTATTTTATTTATAAAAATATCACTTGGGAAATTAAATGGAATAATAGCTACTACAACACCAAGTGGTTGTTGTACAGTATATTGTAGCGTATTTTCTTGACCTGCTTCAGTTCCTTTAGGAATCATGTTTCCATAGTCATGTTTAACTCTTTCAACATAAGCAGGTACACCAATTGCTATATTACCTATTTCAGCAATAGCTTCTTTAATTGGTTTTCCAGTTTCATCGGATAAAAGCTTAGCAAGTTCAGCCTTGTTTTCTTTTACCAATTCATTAAACTTAAGCAAGCATTCACATCTCTCAAGTAATGGCGTATTTTCCCATTCTTTTTGAGCAGCTTTTGCTTCCTTTACAGCTGTATCAATTTCTTCAGCTGATAAACTAGGTACTGTGTCTACTAATTCATTAGTAGCAGGATTCATAACTTGGATTACTTCACCACTTGCGGCATCAACCCAATTTTTACCGATAAGACTCTTCATATTTACATCCTATCTTTTAAATCCAGTGAATGATAATGATAATCCACCAACAGTATTACCAGAGTGTTCGTTTATACCATACTCTCCAAATGTAAATACCATTAAGAATTCCTTATCACCAGTTACTTTCTTAACTGCTGGATAAATTTCTTCTTCCATACCTTTTAGTGATAAACCTAGTCTTCTACCACCACAATGTACTAAGAAGTAAGAATCTGCAGATCCTCCGATTTTCTCATCAACTTCCTTGATTGTCTTTGGATTTGCTTGAACCATTTCATCTGGTTCTAAATGCAAATGAATAATGGCTGTATTTGGAACCATATTAGCACCAATATTTAATGAACCATCTTCATTAGCACCCATTGGATGACGAACAGCTGTTACTCTACCAATTGGATCTTTTACTCCTAATGGATCAAATATAGATGCAGCAAGCATATTTCCACCCATTACATCTTCTTTCTTGAAACCTGTCCACTCTACATATTTATCTAGAGCAGGAACTCCATCAATTTCCATTAGTTTTCTCTTTCCATCAACTTTGGTAATGATACCAGCTTGGTCAGTTTCTGTAAATTGTCCTTTATAGATATTTGCCATTTCAGCATCACTTACAAATAATGCAATTGCGCATCCATCTGAGAATATCTTATCATCACAAATGATAGACCATTTACCTTCAACAGTATTATCGGCAGCAGAACCACCAAATACTGGAACTTCCCCTATTACATCTTGAATACCTAAAATGTATTCTTCTTCCTCTGCTGGTGAAGCTGTCATAAAGAAATAATCAGGTTTACGAGAACTAAGTTGCTTTAAAGCTTCTTTAGCTATACGTCTACCAATTTCTCTAGCAGTTTCATTTTCAGTTTTTTCACTTCCGGCAACTCCTACTTCAACATCGCCACCGAAGGACATAATTCCTGAATATCCAGTTTCAGCATTTAAATAACCATCTTGAGTACATATAGCAGCACTAGATGTACATCCAAGGATATGTGTATCACTGACACTTCTTATACCTTCAACTATTTTTTCTTGATCGTTGACTACAGAAGTAAAAAGTAACCCCACTTTTGCCTTATCAAGTTTGGCCATTTTAGCCGATTCAGATCCAGATGTAAATGAATCACTATTTTGGCTATAACCAACTTTAGTATTTAACACTTCAATCATCCTCCTTTGTTAAATCTTAGGATAGAAACTACACTATCCTAAAAATAATTTTAAATTTAGTTAGATAACTAATCAATAACTTCAAAAAAAAATATAATGTGTTTACATTATATTATTTTTCTCTAGTTACAATTACTGTTTTGTTACTAAATTCTAACGAACTTATATACTCTTTCATCTCATTATAATCAAGTTTCTTTATATCATCTAGACTATCAAATTCTTCTCTATTAAATGATAATACATTAGATAAATAACCTCCACATATACGACCTGGATTATCTTCATCAAATAAGAATGACATAAGTGACCTATTCTTAAATATAGTAAAGTCTTCAAGTGTAGGCATTATCTTTTTATTTATAGTTTCATCAACTCTTTTTAGTATTCTTTCTTTATCATCACCTGCAACATCAATAGTAATTACTAACATACTATAGTTATATGGTGTAGTGATTCCATAATTAATTGGATATAAAGTAACTCCATCATTATATAGTTCTTTATATAAAGTACTTCTTCTTGAAAAGTTTATTCTTAAAAACAAGTCTAAATACCATAGAAGATTATCCTTAGGAACATTCCTAAATTCATCAAATTTCATCTTATAAAAAGTAGATACAGAAGGAATGATTTTATCATCTACCATTTCATAGTAATCTCTTTTTACTTTCTCTTTTTCATCATGTTTAATTACTTTAAAATCTAAATACTTTCTATCTATTGAGTTATATGTATCTTCTATTACTTTAACTATTTTCTCTATATCAAAGTTACCATATACAGTTAAAATTTCATTAGAAGGTTTATAAAAAGCATTATAAATAAGATTTAGGTCTTCATAAGTAAATTTTTTAACATCCTCTACTTCACCACATCCAAGCTTATACTCAGGTTCATTATAAAGTGAATTTATTTTTTCCATATTATAGTTAAAATATCTATTATCTTTTTTACCTTTTATTTCTTCATAAATAGGAGGTTTTATTTCTTCTTGTTTTTCCTTACTAAATTTAGAATTATTAACCATATTGATTAATTCAACTAAATGTTTAGTAAAGTCTTCATGAGTAATAATATAGTACTTAGTAAAATAGTCATATGTTTCTCCATTATAATCTACATAATTATCAAGAAAATATTCTCCAGCATTTCCATATATACTATCTTCTATTAATGTGTGTTCTAACAAATGAGCAAGTCCATCTGGATAATGGTATTCCCTATTATCTATATAAAAATCATTAACAGCAAATCCATATTTAATATTAATAGACGCACCTTGATAATGTTTTTTATCATTAGATACACATACAATAGTTAAACCATTATCTAACTTCTTAACAAGTTTTTTAATCATCATACTCACCTTCAATCAATAAAGTATTAACAATTTCTAAACCATCTATTATTCTTACTACATCTTCATAACTAACATCTTTTAATTTTTCATATTCATCTTCAAACGTATTCTTTTTTATTAAATGACAAATATGATTTTTTAAATCATTAAACTTACTATCTAAACTATCATATAAAGATATTTCATCTGCTTTTAATAACTTCTTCTTTGCTTCAAGAAAAGTATCTTTATCTTTTAACATACCTATTGTTTCATCTATTAAACTCTTACATTTCTCTATATTCTTTTTTGATAAAAAGGCTGATACTACAATAGATTTTATTTCAGGCTTAAATATAGAATCACATCCATATACTAAGTTATTACTAAATCTTAATTTTTTAAGTAAAAAAGAATTCTCTTGTCTATTAAGTATTACATTTATCATCATCATAGTAAAATAATCTTCTTTTGAGTAATCTTTATATTCATATTGAATACTTATTACACTTTGATTATATTCACCATTTAAATGAGTTAAACCTTTTCTCTCAGCATTAAAAATAGGAAAATAGTTACCTTCAATGCTAAATTTTTCTATATTAGATTTAAATAATTTACTTACTATATCAAGTATATTATCCCTACCTTCTTCTGGTCCTGATATATTAACCATGAATTTATTACTTAAAATAATATTCTTATAAGATGCTACTATATCTTCTTTTTTTACTTTACTTAATATATCTAAATAGTCTTCATCAGTTAAAGTAAATCTTCTTTTACCATCTAGAATCTTAGACCATTCACTTGTAATTCTTCCACCTATTGTTTTAGCTCTTTTAGTAATCTTATTTCTAATTATATTAACAGCAGTATCAAATATTTTATCTGTAATATATTTCTCGTCTATACATATAGAATTAAATATTATATCTTTCATAACATTTAAAGATTCTTCTGAATTATATTCATCAAATAATCCTACTTTAGGTAACATGAATGATACTTCTACAAATGATTCATCACCATATACATAACGATTAACATTATAAGAACCTATGAAGTTTTTATCTAATGCTCTTAAGAACATATCTTCTTCAGGATAGTTAACAGAATAATCATTCATGAAGTCTACCATCAATAATACTTTATATATATCTTCAAGTTCTACTTTACCAACAGGAAAAGTAACAACTATTAAATAAACATTTAAGTCATCTCTAACAATATAATTTGGTTTAGTATTTATTGTTATCACATTATCACCTCTTAAATATAATATCATAAAAAAAGTGGATATTTAATCCACATTTGAAGCTTGCAAACAAGTAATTGCAATAACACCAACTATATCATCAGAAGAACATCCTCTTGATAAATCATTAATAGGTCTAAGTAATCCTTGTGTAAGAGGTCCATATGCTTTAGCACCTGCAAGTCTTTGAGTTATTTTATAAGCTATATTACCTGCATCTAAATCTGGAAATACAAATGTATTAACATACCCTGCAACTATACTTCCTGGTGCTTTAGACTCTGCTACACTTGGAATAATAGCAGCATCAAATTGAAGTTCTCCATCTATCTTAAATTCAGGATATCTTTCTTTAGCAAGTTTTGTTGCTTCTACGACTTTTAGAGTATCATCACATACTGATGAACCATATGTTGAGTGACTTAAAAGTCCTACATAGGCTTCTCCACCAATAAGTTTACTATAAGTAACTGCACTTTGTCCTGCAATATCTGCTAACAAAGATGCATCAGGATTTTGATTTAATCCACAGTCAGCATAAAGTATTACTCCATCGTTACCAAGTTCTTTATTATTTGTTTCCATGATAAAGAATGCTGATGCTTTTCCTGTAGGTGGTTTGCATATTTGAAATGCAGATCTAAATGTATCACGTGATGTATGGCATGCACCTGTTACTTCTCCATCACATATTCCAGCGTATACAAGCATAGTAGCAAAATATCTAGAGTTATTAACAACTAAATCTCTTGCTTCATCGTAACTTAATCCTTTATCCTTTCTTAACTCGTAAAGAGTATTTATTAACTCATCAGTCTTTTCATAAGTGGATGGATCAATTATTTCTACATTATCTAAATTAATATTTAATTCTTCTTTTCTTTTGTTGATAAAGTCTAACTTACCAACTAAAACTATATCAGCAAAACTCTTAGCTTCAGATGCAGCAACAAGTACTCTATCATCTTCACTTTCAGGCAATACTATTCTTTTTCTTGAGTTTACTCTTTTTAATACGTTTTCTATATATGTCATATCATCACCTTTTCTTATCCATTAGTATTTTACCACCTAATTAAAAATTTATTAACTCTTGTTCTAAAACTAAATCTATTTTTTCCTTTTCCTTAGCTTCTTTTTTTATTAAATCAATTAATTCTTTTATATCTTCTCCAGTTCCTTCATTATCGTTAACAATAAAGTTTGAGTGTTTATTAGAAACTGATACTCCACCTATTCTCTTACCTCTTAATCCACATTCATCTATAACTTTCCAAGCAGGTATAAGATCAGGATTTCTAAATGTAGAACCAGCTGACTTTTGCTCAATTGGTTGAGTATTAAGTCTTTTTTCTCTTCTATCTTCTACTAATGCTTTTATTTCATCTACATTCCCTTTTTTAATATTAAATTTAGCACTTAGAATAATATAATTCTTATGTTTAAAAATACTGTCTCTATAACCAAATTTACAATCTTTATTCTTAATAGTTTTAATCTTTAATTTGTCATCTAAAAAAGTAACACTGTCAAGAACTTCACTGATACTTGATTTATAAGCACCAGCATTCATATAAACAGCACCACCTATTGTTCCAGGTATACCTGTTGCAAATTCAAATGAAGAAATACCTTTATTACATAGTTCATTTGAAAACTTTATAAATGAATAACCTGAATCAACTGTTACTTTATCATCTTCAAAACTTATATTATTAAAGTTATCTAGTTTAATAATTATACCTTCATAATTTTTAGATGAAAAAATCACATTAGAACCATTCCCTAGTATCATATACTTAACTTTATATTCTTTTATAAAATTAAGTACTTTTAATAACTCTTCAATACTACTTGGAAAAGCAATAACATCCGCAGTTCCACCTACATTAAAAGTATTATATTTTTTCAAACTTTCATCATATTTTACAAAATCAAGATTTAATTTTTTAAATAAACTTAACCACATAAGCACTCCTCTATAATAAGTATAACACAATAAAAAAAGAAACTTTTCGTTTCTTTTAATTATTGTAAACTACACTCCAACTAAATCCTACCTTCATAATATAGATAGAATCATAGTCGTACTTATATGCTCCGTCTTTTTTAATCTTATATTTTACTTGATATCTTTTACATTTTTTTATTTTCTTTGTATCAAAATTTGGAGCAAATATTTTCATTTTATCCGTTAATTCTTTAACTTCTAATTCTGTTAATACATAAGAATCAACTATTTCATATGAAACATAATCTAGCCCAGCTGAATCATTAGCATTAACTTTCTTCTTTATAAATGCTAAAACATCAGTCTTTGAGGATTTCTCAACTGCTTTAACATAGTTACTATTAATAGTTGCATATATTTTATCTGGATTACTATTGATTAATCCCTTAGCATATTTTTTTACTACAGAAGTATCTCCACCTATTAAAGATGATGCAATAAGGAATAATAAAATAACAACTACTATAACAACAGAATATACTTTTAATAAAGTATTATCTTTATAAAGAGCAGTTAATTTTTTTACACACGACTCCCAGATTGATTTAATCTTTTTTCCTGCTTTTTTAAAAAACTTTGATAATTTATCTTTCATATAAACACTTCCTACTTAAATTGTAATATAACTCTTAAAAATGCACAATAAAAAGATTAGTTAACTAATCTCTTTTATCCATTTATTTAACACTTCATTTTTATTTTTAACATCATCATTAGTAATATTAATACTTTCATTAACAAATGCTTTATCTTCAAGTTGCATTACTTCACCAACAGTCCATTGACCTTTTTTATCATCACTATAATAAAAAACATTAATAGTTTTACCATCAAAATCATAATCTTTAAATAAAGAATACATTACTCTTGGCATATTATTAAACCAAATAGGATATCCTATGTAAACAGTATCATATCTATCTAAATCACTTAGACCAACAGTTATTCCTGGATACTCACTTCTAGATAATTCTTCATATGCTTCTTCTTCCCAATTATTGTATAAAGAAGTAGATTCTATTTTTTTTAATTTTCCATTAGTCTCCTCACTTATTGTCTTAGCAATACCTTCAACAGGATCATTATAAGAATAATATAGTACTAATACTTTATCTTTTTTTACTACTTTTATATAAAAAGAAACTGATACTAAAAGTACTATCATAACTAAACAAAAAATATGTAATTTATTAATACTATTATTCATAAACACTCCTAAATATATTTTAAATATTTAACTAATAAATTATTACTCTTAGTTTCTTTTATTATACCAAGATATTTAAATTTCCCAAATCTTCTAATACTAAATATATCACCATTATTTAGTTTTCTAGAATTATTATTAGCAAGTTCATAATTTAGCATTATTTCTTTCCTTTTAATAAAATCTTTTATTGCATCTCTATTAACATGAATTATATGAGAAATAATAACATCTAATCTTTCTGAAGAAACTATTATTTCATTTTCTTCATATTCATGGGTATAATCTTCTAATAAAGATAAATCTCTTTCTTTAATAGATATACCAGTGTTACCTATCTTTGTTAGATTTAACATAACATACTCTTTTATTTCATCAAGAACATATACATAATACTTATTATTAGTAATTATAATATCTCCAAACATTTCACCACTTATACCTAAAGCATAAATAGAACCCATGATTGCTTGATGTTTTAATTCTTCAGGTGAAATTATTTCTAAAAGAGATACTTTAGGTTCTTCTTTTACATAGAAAATCACTTTCTCAGAATCTTTATATGGATAGAATATTTTTATTAATTTATTTTTAACTTTATTTTTAACAATACTTTGCATTCTTCCATCTAAGAATCTTGTTTCTTTATTGTTATATAGTTTTTCAACATTTTTTTCTACTTCATAACTATTATTCATATATTTCCTATAAGTGATAAACATAGTTAGTAAGAACTATTCCAGGTATTTTCTTTATCTTCTTAGTATAATTACTATCATAGTCTACATTCTCAGGAATTAATTCTTCTTCTGAAATACCATATAATCTCATGAATTTATCACGTATTCTATTACTTGCTTCAGATCTTCTTTGATCATCTTTATAACTAGAATCATCAAGTAATTCTTCAAGTTCAGCTCTTAAACTTGAAAGATGTTCTTCATGACTAGACTTCCAAGTTATATAGTCTAATATATTAGATGGGCATTTAGCATTTTCTTCTTCTAAAATATTTTCTTTTAGAATTGATATTTCTTCTTCATAACTAAGTCTAGAATCAATAGTTTGAAATAAACTTATAGTACCTACATCACATCTTTTATAACCTTCTATAGCTTTTGGATCACAGTATTTTGCTCTATAAGAAAAATCAAATACTCTATTATCATCAACATAAATAATTAAACCTTCATATTTTTGTTCATTACCATTGAATGTTGCAGATTCATCTTTAACTAAATCAATAGCTTGATTATAAATATTATACTTAGCTATTTCACGATAGATATCAAGTTCGGCAAGTCTTTTCTTTTCTTCTTCACTTATATTCTTATTAAAGATAGAAAATTGAAGTTCTACTAATGATCTTAAATAATCATAATAATAACTACTAAGAAAAGCCTTATATCCTTTCAACTCTTCAAGCATTTCTTCTTTTGTTTTTACATTATCAAATTTTTTTGATTTATTTGGAACAACTATTGCCATAGTATACTCCTCCTTAAGACTAGATTATAGCACAAAAAAAGAGTATTTTCTAAATACTCTTTCTTTTACGTGTTTTTTTCTTAGGTTTTTCTTTTTCTAACCAATCTTTTCCATCAACTACTCTAGCTACAAGCATACTAGAAGCAGAGTCTCCAACAACATTTAACATTGTTGCAGGTGGATCAATAATTGTTGCAATAATTGTTAAAACTGGTAAAGCAGCAACTGGATATCCCATCATATTAATAATTAACATTTCAGAAATAGTACCACCACCAATTGGAACTGCACTAACAAGTAAATTAGCAACAAATGCTACTCCAAATATCTTTAAAATAATTGAAACATTATTAACTGGTGTACCAAATAAGCATACTAAGAACATAATCTTAAATACACTTCCAATTATAGAACCATCTTTATGGAATGATGTTCCAAGAGGAATCATAGTATCAGCTATATCTTCACTTACTCCTATTTTCTTTGCACAGTCTGTATTAACAGGAATTGATGCTGCAGATGAACATGTAGCAAGTGATGTAACTGTAGCAGGCAGAATACTCTTCCAATAAGATACTAATCCTTTCTTACCTCCTGCAATTAAAGCATAAGCACTATAAACAATAATGTAATATAAGAATGCTATAACAGTATAAAGAACAATTGTCTTTAAGAATCCTACTGCTATTTCACTTCCAAATGTACCAACTAAAGATGCAAAATAGCATCCAAGTCCAATTGGTGCATAATACATTATAATCTTAATTATATTCATTAAGACTTCATTAGCACTTACTAATACTTCTTTAAACTTTTCTCCTTTACTTCCACTCATTCTAATTGCCATACCTGTAATAATAGATACAATAATTAAAGCAATTAAATTTCCTTTAGATAATAAATCTTTAAAATCAGATACAGTTAACACATCAACTGTTCTTTCTAGTACAGAATAGTTTTCAGTCTCTTCAACTACTTCACTGAAAACCTCCTTAATACTATTAACATCTCCTTTAGCAACTAAAGAAGTTTTAAAAGTAGCAAAGAATCCAACTAATAAAGCAACAATACTAGTTACTACAAAAGCAGCAACTATAGTACCAAGTACTTTACCAAGTCTTTTCCCACTACCCATCTTTGATATTGAAGTAGTAATAGTTAAGAATACTAAAGGTACTATAACTACAAACATTAAGTTTATAAATATATCACCAAATGGACTTAGTACTTTAGCTTCTTCTTTAAAGATAATACCAACTATTGCTCCAACAATGATCGCTGCAACTAAAATAATAGTTTGCTTGTAATTTTTAAATAAACCCTTCATAAATATATTCCTTTCTTAATTTAAGGATAAATTATAATTTGTAAATAGTTAATCTTCATTTACCCACACCAATAAAACATTTTTCTACAATAATCCACAAATGGTGCTATAATACAAAAAAGGAGTTTAAGTATGAAGAAGAATTATATTAAATTAAATATAGATGACAATCATTTATCTTTTGGTAATCTATGTAGATTAATTAAGAGTTTATCTAAAAATAAATCCTCTGCTATGCAAGGAGAAATATTTGCATGTATTTTTGAAACAGATGTAATTAATGACACCACTGTAAATAATTACTGTGTAGGTGTACGTGGAATAAATGACACTTATAAACAAATATATTTAAACTATAGAAAGAAGTTTGAAAAAGACAAGACTGTTTTAAAAAGTATTGTTACAAATATCATTTCTATCATGGATGGTATAGTTCAAACAAATAATATAAATATTAATAATTCAACTAGTTTAAAACTACTATGTAATAAACTATATAATCTTTCTAAAAATGATAAATCTTGTAGTGAGTTATTTACTAATAACTTACATAAATTAATAGATGAGAATAATTTGCTTGAAGCTATGTCTGAAATATTATTCTTCTCTATTCTAGATAAGAAGCAACCGATATTTGAAAGTGAAGTTAAAGTAGAAATAATCGAAAGCCTACTTAATGATACAAATATATCAGCAAATGATCTTCAAGATTATTTAAATATTAAACTATCAGAAGAAGTTAACTTTAATAGTAAATTAAAAAAATTAAGTGAAGATGGAAACGCTTATGCTTGTTTTGAATTAGGCATGGAAGAATTCAAAGGTATATATGCAGGATTCCCACGTTACATGGAAGCACTTAAATACTTTAAAAAAGCATCTCTTTCTAATCATGCTCAATCATTTTATATGATAGGAAGAGTCATTTATGAAAAATTTGTAGGAAACCACGAAAAAGATGAAATGGAATATGCTTATTCATGTCTTTTAAAGGCAAGAGAACTAGGTTCTGTAGCTGCCGTTAATCTTATAGGTCTATTCTATTTAAAAGGCTTATATCCTGTAAAAAAAGATTTAAAGATGGCTTCTATTTATTTTGAAGAAGCAGGTTCCAAAGATTATTCATACGGTTTTAATAACTTAGGCTTAATATATGAAAAAAGTAATTATAAAAAAGCTGTGGAATATTATAAAAAATCTGCCGCTTTAGGAAACGCCTGGGCGCTTAATAGAATTGGCGAATACTATAGAAACAAAGGTGACTACGAAAAAGCATATGAGTGTTATTTAAAAGCAATAGATGTTCCTTATGAAAATATGTGTTCTTATGCTTATTATAATTTAGCTAAATATTATTATTTAGATGGTAACACTTATATAACTCTTCCTAAAGATGAAGATAAAGCACTTAACTATCTTAATGTTGCAGAAGGAAGAAACAATCTAGATGCAATACTTGAACTATTCTATTATTATATAAAAAAGTATTTAAGCACTTCAAATGAATCATTATTATCAAAGATATACTCTTATAAAGAAAAAATAGAAAAACATGATAAATATAATAATGATTTAAAAGAATTAATAGAAGATAAACTAAAAACTATAAAAAAAGAAAATGAAATAGATTTAAGCATAATAAAAATTCACTAATAACTAGTGAATTTTTTTAAATTAATTATTTATTTTTTGTATCAAAACGACGTTCATTTGTTTTTCCATCAAAAAATACTGTTTTCGGATAAACCGCCTTTTTTTCTGGTGGATACGAATCATATATTTTATTACCAAAATCAAAATATTTATTCTTATCAGTCATTATTTCAATTTCATCTAATTCTCCACTTTCATGTGCTTCAATTTCAGATAAGCTTATAAGAGGTGCATCATCAATAAAAGTCTGACCAGATGTATTAAAAGAGGAAACATAACTACCATTTTTAATCGTCAAAAAATAATACCATTCATATGGTTTAATAGAATTACCATCTGTTTTATCCTCATTCAATATTTCTGCATACCTTTCACCATAATAAAATGCAACAAAAAGGCCATCGAAATCACCAGTATTAGATAAATCCAAATCATCATCTACATTAAAGATGTATGCAACCTCATCATATCCACTAGGTCTTTGAATACCATCAAATTCTTCCATTAAAAAAAACTTTTGAACACCAGCATTATATGCTTTTTGCATAAACTGTCTAAAAGTCTTTTGTTTAGCAGTTTCAACAGTACTTAGTACTGATGGTATTGCTATAATCATTATAATTGCAAGTATTACTATTACCGCAAGTAATTCTACTAAAGTAAAACCTTTTCTCTCATTTTGTACTAACATAGATGCATACCTTCTTTACTTAACTTTATATGAATTACATAAAAAAATAAAGTGTTTAATCACTTTATTTACATTTTATTTCTTAATACTTTAACAGAGTCCCCACCTGAACACTTAATAGTATCACATTCAGAAAAATTACTTTGTTTAATATTTCTCATAAAACCAAATTGATAATGAAAAGCTACACTTCCACCATCATCTAACATAGGAAGTATATTATCTCTTATAAACTTATAATAATCTTCTTCTGTATAATTATCATCACGCAAAGATAAATGATCATATATATTTGAAAGTATTATTAAAGAATTCTTCTTATCAAAAATATTTGGTAAAGAAAATAAATCACTTAATTTAAAATCAATAGGATTTTCAAATAATCTATCTTTTAATAAATCATATTGTCTTGTATAGTCACTTTCAAATCTAATATTATAAGAAAACTTCGATAATAAATATATTCTATGCTTCTCAGCTTGATAAACAATATCCCAGAATACTCTTGCATCATCTTCTAAGTATTCTTTTATTCTTTCATAATATTTAATATTATAGTTTTCTAAAATGTCACCACCACTAATTGGAAAATAATTTAAATATTCTTCCTTTGTAAGCGCTTTTATAGCAGCACACTTTAAACATAATAAATAGTATTGCAAAGGATTATAATCAAATGTATCCACATGATGTGCACCATTTATCAAACTCATGAATGCATGATCTCCTGAACTACATACAGTAAGTACATTTTTATCCTTAATATCAAACTTAGAAATATATTCTAAAGATTCATTAGTACAAAAATAACCAGGTTTAAGTCTACTATGAATAGTATTTGCATTATCATAATCTTCTTCTACAATATATTTAGCACGTAGCCCATCATTAATAGGATTCATTAAATTAACCTCCTTTCTTTGTTTCTATATAATAACACAAAAAAAGAATAAGTATATTATTCTTTTTCTATTTTACTTATTTTCTCTAATACCTCTTTAGGATTAGTAAATAAAATACCAGTTCCTCCAGCATTTTCCCACTCTATTATATTCTTTTGGTAATCATCAATTAATATATAGTTCTTATCTATAGCAAATTTATTTTTTTCTTCTCTTAAACAAACATTAACTTTAACACTATTTGATAAATAATCTTTTACCCATCTTATCTTATCATCCTTAGCGGTTAATACTTTTCTATGTGGTTTAGGTATACCAGTTAATATTTCTATTTTCTCTTTATATTTATCTAAAAGACTTAAAAATAAATCTTTAGATCCATCAATGAAGTCTAATTTGTAATAAAAATTAGGAGTATTACTAACTCTAGACCATAGAAGATCTTCTTCGTCTTTATTTCTTGTTCCTTGAGGAATAGGATCCATTTTACAATAATCTATAACTCCTTTATCAAAATTAGCAAGTACTCCATCCATATCAAAATATATCTTTTTTATTTCCATTTATATCCTCCAATCATCTATCTAATACTATTGATCTTTTCTTTTCATGATTGATCTTTTTTCTAATGGTAATATTTCAGTTTTATTATTAACTCCAAGTTTATTTGCAAGTTCAATTGAATTACTTAATAATTCTTCTAAACTTCTTAATGGTTCATTTGAAGTATCCGTTTTATATAACCAATCTAAATATTTAATCTTTTTAGCATCATCTAGTCTGCCATAAAGAACTTTACCAGTATGAATCCAATAACCAAATTCTACATTTGTTGTAAAAGCAGGCATATCTGGTAATGTTCTTGGAATCCAAAAAGCAATTACTGAAGCATTTGATAATGCTTCTCTTTCCCACTGAGCTTGATCCACATAATCAGCTTTAGGTTTCCATGTAGAATACTCAGGAACATATACTACTCCATCAAAACCATTTTCTTCTAAATACTTACATGCTTTTGTTCTCCATGATTCCACATTTTCTCCTCTTGGAGTAGGTCCTGCAAGAAATATTGATTTGTAACCTTTTAATACTTCTTGATCAGAATAATTAATAATCATATAATTACCTTCTTTCCTATACAATATTGTTATTAGAGCATTTTTATCTTACTATATTTTTTTATATTGAATCCATTCTTCTTTTAATAAACCAGTAATATATTCATCAACAATTAATCCTGTTGATAAACATTTATATCTTTGTCTTTTTTTACCTTCAATTTTATATCCAAATTTTTCTTGCATCTTTTTGGAACTTTCATTTCCTTCAAAAAAACCATTTTCTAATCTTCTTAAACCTAATACCTCAAATGCATATTTTATTCTTGCACCCCAAGCTTCAGTACCATATCCAAATCCATGATACTTTTCATTTATCCATATTCCACCATGAGCTGTTCCTTGAAATAAATCTATACTTCTCAATTGTGTTGCACCTATAACTTTATTTTCTTTCTTTAATACAATTGCAAAATAATATAATTTATCATTTAAAGCTTTATTAATATATTCTAATGCATCTTTTTTAGTATATGGAAAAGGAGTATAACTCATCCATTTAGATATATTTATATTATTTAGTCCTTCAACTAAATCATCTGCATCTTCAATTCTTAATTGTCTAAGTATTAGTCTTTCAGTTTCAATTATTACTGATTCATCCATTATTATCACCATCTTAAATTCATTATATCATAGAAAAAGATATCATTTAGATATCTTTATTTTCTTCTATTATAGTTTTAATTTTTATATGCTGATTCTATATAATATTTAAATAAATATATAAAGAAAGCATACATTAAAGGTTCACTTAAACTTCTAATTGCTATCGTATATGTTGCTTCTTTATATTGATATAAAAATTCATTATTAAGTATACTTACTTCAAATAATCCTACTACATTTAAAATAATTGATGATACTACCAAAGCTATAAAAATAATCATATATTTCTTATTGTTTTCTTTAGAAATAATTTTGTTCTTAGTATAAGAAAGAAGTATTTTAACAAACATTATTATTGATAAAGAAGAAGCTATAAAAACTGGTAAATCTTTAAAGAATCTTAATACTACTAGTTTTAGATATGAACCACTACTAATAGCAAACTCTTTAGGTAATTCCATTAAATAGTAATAGAATGGTAATTTAATATTAATGTCTTTACCCATGGCTAACATTACTAATTCATATACTCTTTCTCCAAGACGATATGCAATAAATGAAAAGCCAATAGCAATTATTAAGCCAACAACAACTTTAATAATTTTTTCATTGTTTTTAGTACTTTCTTTTAATTGTTTTCTTTGTATTTGTCTAAATACCAATCCCATGATTATTAATAACCCAGGTAGTATAAATATATTATGTACCATAGGATACCAAATTGCAGTACTTAAAAATCCTTTAGCATATGCTGCCTCAGTATGTACCATTATGTGAAGATCAAATTGTTCAAATAATTCATATAATAAATAGAATAATCCTGCTAAAGAAACACATACAGGCGCTTTACCAACAAGTAGTTTTTTCTTTCTATCGTTATAAACAGATATTCCAATAAATACTATTGCCACTATAGAACATGTACTACCTGCATATAAATAAGTTTTATGTCTAGAATTACTTTGAAAATCATCTAACATTTCCTGATATTTTTCTTGGCTTACATAGTTTTCATCTACTGTCATATTTATAAAGAATGTTCCATCATACCAGTGACCTATAAAATTATCTGTATAGTTTTCATAAGATTCTTGTTGCTCTTTAGACATTACTGCTTTTATAATTGTCCCACCACTAATTTGAATAATTATAAATAGAATGATACCTATAATAAACCATTTCTCTAAGAAATGGATAAAATGATCATTATTATCTTTTACTTTCATATTATTCTCCATACTATAACTGCATTGTAACATAGATTATGATGAATATAAATAATACCATGATGGCATGTAGGAACATGTTAAACACGAACTATCTACTTTTATAATCATAAAAAAATGCACCATTTTATTAAAATAAGTACATTTTTATTTATCTCTTACCTAATATACAGACAGTTTCAACATGATAAGTATTTGGAAACATATCAAGTACAGATAATTTAGAAATATAATATTTTTCAGTTAATATTTTTAAATCTCTAGCAAGAGTCATTTGATCACATGAAATATAAGCAATAGTCTTAGGATTAATATCCATTATCTCGTTTATAGTTTCTTCGTTTAATCCACTTCTAGGAGGATCTACTATAACTGTATCAAAAGACTTATCTATTTTCTTTAAAATACTACCTGTATCACCTACAAAAAAGTTTGCATTTTCTACATTATTAATTAAAGCATTCTCTTTTGCATTTAAAATAGCATTTTCTATTTTTTCTATACCATATATAGTTTTAAAATTATCTTTTAAAGATAGACCCATTACTCCTACACCACAGTATAGATCAAGTAAGTTTTCACCACTTAAATTAAACTTTAGTATCTTAAATATTTCACTTGCAATATAATTATTAATTTGAAAAAAAGAGTTATATGATATTTTAAATTTCATATCACCTATTTCATCATAGAAATAATTCTCTCCATAATAAGTTTTATCATTAATAACTATACCAATAATATTACTTGGTAAATCATTATCAATAACTACTTTTTCTTTACTATCAATAGCAATTAATACTTCATCTTTATTATTACATCTAATAACAATAGAACCATTTATAATATTAAACTTATTCTTATTACTAATAATATTATTAATAGAATTATTAACTAGCAAACAGTTATTAATTTCACATAATGTATGTGTATTTGAATTATAATAACCCCATTTACCATTTTTAACTTTTAAAGTTATTTTATTTCTATAGAATAACTCTTTATTACTCTTAACTAATTTAATTTCATTATCTATTCCAGCATATTTATGTAATATATCTTTTGATTTTTGTAACTTATAATTTTCCTGGGATTCTATTCCCATGTGCATTATATTACAACCACCACATTTATCATAAAAAGGACATTTAGGTTTTACTCTCATACTATTACTAGTAATAATATCAGTAGTAACTCCTTCCATATATTTTTTCTTTTCTTTTGTTATTTGAACATTTACTTCTTCTTTAGGTAAAGCATTATTTACAAAAACGATTTTACCATCTTTATAACCAATGCCTCTTCCTTCATTATCTAGTTTTTCTATTATCATTCTTGTAGTCATATAATTTATGTACTTCTTTTATCGTTAATTGACGATATTCTCCACTTTTAAGTCCATCTAAAGTTAAGAACCCATATGAAGTTCTTGTTAATTTATCAACTAAATATCCACATGATTCAAATACTCTTTTAATAATATGATTACGTCCTTCAGTAATAGTTATTTCAACTAAACAATTGTCTTTAGCTTTATTTACTTCTTTTAATTTAACTCTTGTTGGTTTACAAATTCTACCATCAATCATAACACCTGATTGTATTTTCTTTAAATCAGCAATATCTAAAACTCTATTTAACTTAGCAATATATGTTTTAGGTACTCTATGTCTTGGATGAGTAAGAATATTATCAAGTTCACCATCATTAGTTAAAAGAAGTAATCCTGTTGTATCATAATCAAGTCTACCTACAGGAAATACTCTCTTATCTGTATCTATATAATCAACTACTGTTTTTCTTTCTTTATCATCACTTACAGCTGTAATAACACTTCTAGGTTTATTGAATAAAAAGTATACTTTTTCTTCCTTCTTAATCATGTTACCTTCAACAACAATTACATCGTCCCCTGCAACCTTTGTACCAAGTTCAGTTACTTTTTTATCATTAACATAAACCTTACCAGCTTTAATTAACTCTTCTGCTTTTCTTCTAGAAGTATAACCTGATTCAGCTATTACTTTTTGTAGTCTTTCCATATTTCTTACTCTCCTTTTATTCTCTATTATTAATATTATTTACTATTTTTCTTTGTTGTATTTTTAGCAGTTGTCTTCTTTTCAACTGTTTTCTTTTTAGTAGTTTTTTCTTTTACTTCTTTTGCTTTTCTCTCTTTAACATTAAGAAGTAATTGTTCTCTTTCCCAACGTTTCTTTTGTTCTTCATGTAACTCTTTAACAATCATATCGTTTACAAGTTTACTAACTGTTCTCTTTGCAAACATTAAAAATGAAACACAGAAAACAAGTAAAAAGCAATCTATAATAATATTACTTAAACTATAATCATACTTAATTTGTTTTAAATAAAAATCTATACATATTGCAATAATAGAATAAATAATACCTATTATACAAATAATTCTTAATCTTTTAAATTTTGAATATACAACAGGTTTAGCTTCTTTAAATTTATTTAAGGCTTCCTTTTGTTCTTCTTTAGTCATTCTATCAAATTTATTCTTCATAATTACCTCCCAAATTAAAACCCTTTCTATATAAATAAGATTTAACTTTACAATCTAATTCATATCCTTCATATTTAGAAGAATACTTTTTATATGCTTTCTCATATTCTATTCTTTTAGCATCTTTATCATCAATTTTAAATGACGATAAACAATCTAAAATTGTTTCTTTATTATAACCTAAATTTTGTAATTCTAATACTATTTTATTCTTAATTACATAAGAACTTTTATTTTTATTTTGTTTTAATTTATGTTCTATAATTGAATTAATTCTTGTTTTCCAAAAATCATCATTAAACACATTTAAATATTCATCTATATCATCATTAAATCCTAATTTAATTAAATCATTTTTAATTCTTTTAGGTCCTTTATTAGATAGATTAATAGAATCATTAATATATGCTTTTAAATAAACTTCTTTATTTAAATAACCTTGTTCTTTTAGTTTAAGAATAGTCTTATCTATAACACTTTCATTTATATCATATTTTTTTAAATAATCTCTTATTTCTTTTTCACATTTCATTTTATTAGTTAATGTTTTAATAGATAAATAATAAGCTTTCATTTCATTATTATATTCTATTATTTCATTAAATAATTCTTCATCAATTGTCTTGATATAACCAAGAGAATATTTAACAATAACATCATCATATAATTTATATTTTTCTCCATCTATATAAACTATATATTTATTTCCTCGATCTTTAACAAACTTTTCTACTTTCATTTTATCCCCTTCAAATGAATTATAACATAAAAAAGCTTATACATTAAGTTGTATAAGCTTTATTTATTAATGACGTTTATATGCATCAGTTGTATAAAGGATTCCAGATAGTCTATTT
>OCVV011357483.1_pt1 | contig 53327 bp, 39 predicted proteins | sample 1539721 | NCBI WGS metagenome assembly OCVV01 (sample SAMN02144230, study PRJEB22623) | gut metagenome | biome: sheep rumen | host: Ovis aries | place: New Zealand
AACTCAATCACGAAATACAAACGGCCGTCCATCCGGATACACACGCCGTTCTTAATGTCTTGGGAGTTAATCATAAAATATTTATTTTTTTGCTGCAAAAGTATAAAAAAATTTGCACATGAGCAAAAAAAAATGTAATTTTGCGTAAAAATAGATACTATGGCAGACATTTGGAGCTCTATTAGCAATTATTTCGGCACTTTCGATTTCTGGCAAGTGCTTTCCGCTACATTCTTCTTGATAGCTATTGTTGACCCTATCGGCAATATGCCCGTCACCATCAATATGGAGCAGAAGGGATTAAAGGTCAAGCCCATGCTCGTCGTCGGCGTTTCCGCGATTATACTCCTGTGTTTTTTGTTCTTAGGGCAGTTAATGCTGAAAATCTTCGGCATCAGAATTGAGTATTTCGCGTGCGCCGGAGGCTTCATCATCTTCTTAATGGCGTTAGAGATGATCTTGGATATGGTTTTCTTCAAAGCGGATGTCGAGGACAAGAACGGCGGGAATATCGTCCCGTTAGCTTTCCCGATGTACGCAGGGCCCGGAGCTTTCACGGCTTTGCTCTCCATGACCGGTGACTACGGCATGATTAATCTCGCTGCGGCCGTCTTGGTCTGCATGGTTATACTATGGGCGGTATTGGTCGGCACGCACTGGCTAATGAACCATATGGGCAAAAATGCACTCTACGTTTGCCGTAAGTTCTTTGGAGTCATCGTATTAGGCATTGCCGTGCAGCTGATGTTCGGCAATCTGATGAAGGTCCTCGCCGAGATACTCTAAGATGTCAACTAATATGATCAGCTGCACAGCCGCCGGGACTGCAGCCACTGCAGCTTTCGACTTTCGACTTTTGACTTTCGACTAATATGATTACCGCCGGGCAAATACGGCAAGAGGCGTTGGCGGTCGGGTTTGATGACTGCGGCGTTGCTAAAGCCGAGCGCTTAGAGCAGGATTCCCTCTTCATGGAGCATTGGCTCCAATTAGAGACCTACGGCAAGCATGATTACCTGACACGCAATCGCGAGTTAAGGTACGACATCACCAAACTGGTCCCGGGCGCCCAAACGGTCGTCGTCTGCTTGTTGCGGTACGATAAAAGCGGCAGAGACTATCACCGCAAGGTCAAGTCTATGCTCTATCAATTAAAGGCGCAATTAGGTGAACGGTGCGACTACGCCGAGGTGCAGCATGTCTTTTGTGACTCCGCCCCCGTCTTGGAACGACGCTGGGCAGTGAAAGCACAATTGGGCTTTATCGGGCGAAACCACCAATTTATATCGCCCACCTTAGGCTCATTCGTACACATAGGCGAACTGGTTCTCAATAACCCCGTATCGCCCGGTGCTCAAACAAACGCGGTCCCTGTAGCGGGGTGCAATGATTGCCGGAAGTGTATCGACGCTTGCCCCGCTCATGCTTTGGGACAAAGTACTTGGGATATCCGGCAGTGCATCGCCTATCAAACCAATTATTGTATTCGTTGCCAAACAGAATGTCCTTATAATACTAATCGCTTTTGACTAAGACGCTGCACAGCCGACCGACACCGGCGTCACGCCGGCTTTCGACTTTCGACTTTTGACTTTTGACTATTAAATATATGAAAAACTGGAATGAATTGCGTATTGCCCTGGCATCAGATCACGCAGGGTATAACCTCAAATTAGAGGTCATTAAACATTTAGAGTCCAAGGGAGTAACCCTGCACGACTTCGGCTGCTTCAGCACCGAATCGTGCGACTATCCCGATTTCGCCCACCCGATGGCAGCTGCCGTTGAGCGAGGCGAGTACGATTACGGCATCACCATTTGCTCTACCGGAAACGGCATCTGCATGACCGCCAATAAGCATCAGGGTATTCGTGCTGCTTTATGTTGGGATGTACGTATTGCCGAACTCGCACGGCAACACAACAACGCCAATGTGCTCGGACTACCCGCTAATTTTATCTCGCAAGACCTCGCGCTACAAATGGTGGACACGTTCTTCACTACGGATTTTGAGGGTGGACGCCATGAGCGTCGCGTTAATAAGATTCCGCTTCAATAGTGTTGCCGCTATTTGTCAGTATAGAACCGTCTGCACGGTGTTCGCTTCACTGCCCGCAGTGCCCTGTGGGGAGAGGGGATTACGCTTCTGAAACTCCTTTCATGACCGAGGAGCTCTATACCCGTATCCTCAATCAACTGCCTTGGTCGGTGAGGCTTGTTCAGCTGTATTTTCAAGGGGAGCCTCTACTCAATCCTGCCTTGCCGCATTTTATCCGGCGTGCCACGGAGAAGGGTCTGCACACTACCCTCTCCACCAATGCCCAAGTGCTCACTTACCCGATGGCGGGAGCACTGATGAAAGCCGGTCTTGGTCGTATCATTGTGTCCATGGACGGCTTGAGCCAAACTGCGTATGAGCAGTATCGCGTAGGAGGCAGTGTCGATAAGGTCAAGGCGGGGTTGGCAGCACTACGCGATGCCAAAGAGCGGCTACATGGCAAAACACATATCGAGTTGCAATGCCTCTACTTACGTTCCAACGAGAATGAGTGGGAGCTATTGCGCCGGCAGTACCGCGTATTAGGTGCTGACTCTCTGACCTTCAAAACGGCACAATTCTATGACTACGAGCATGGCAACGTACTTATGCCCGACGAAGCGCACGCCCGCTATCGGCTTGCCGGAAATGGCCTCTACGTCCCCAAACACAAGCCTCCCCGCTTCTGCCGCCGTGCCTTAACCGGCTGCGTCATAACCACCAATGGCGATGTACTACCCTGCTGTTATGACAAGAGTCATCAATATATATTAGGCAATCTCAAGCAAGAAAGTTTCCGAGCCATCTGGCACGGCGAAAAGCACAAAGCCTTTCTCAACACCCTCCGGCAAGGCCCCCCCTTCCCCATGTGCATAAACTGCGCCGGCTAAGAATCGCTTTCGACTTTCGACTAATCGCTTTCGGCTGCACAGCCGCCGACACCGGCGTCACGGCAGCGGTCTCCCGGTATCCCGGTAACCCGGTATCCCGGAAAACACCTCCCTCCCCTTCAGGGGAGGGTCGGGGAGGGGCTTCGCTCTCCCGCCCTCCCCGCTGCACAGCCCCTACGGCTACTGCCCCCTTGCTCCGCAGCGTCGCCGGGACTGCCGCCACGGCAGCTTTCGACTAACAGATATATAGACAAAAAAGGAACAAATGCTAAAAAAAACAAAGTTTTTTTGCACAAGTCCTTTCTTTTTGTTATTTTTGCAAGCTAAATGTATACTACGCGTAAAATCGCCCGTATGAAGAGGTTTATATATCCCGTATGAAGAGGTTTATATATATAGTGGCTGTTATATTGGTGAGTCTGCTGATTGTGGCAGGCTTAGGCATGGCATTGCTTTTAGACAGCGATGTGCAAACAGCCGCCGTGCGGGTCGTGACAGAGGAGTTGTCACGCGGATTAGGTGCTCATGTTAAAATCGGCACCGTTAATTACAAGTTCCCGATGCGGTTAACCCTCGAGACTGTTTATCTTGAAGATCAACAAGGCGACACACTGCTATATATTGAAGAGGCTTACGCCCACTTACGACCTCGTGCTTTACGAAAGGGTAAGGTTGAGTTTAGGCAGGTTCGATTACGTAATGCTTATCTCAACGCCTACACGCTTCCCGATAGCACGAAGAACTATGATTTTCTGCTCCGCGCTTTTGCCACACAGCAAGACACTGCGCAGCAAACACCCACGAACCTCATCTTTGGTGCTCAACAAATTGATATAGAAAATATTCGTGTACGGTATGACGATTGGCAAGGTCAGTTAGCGACAATGGAGGTGGCAGTCAATGTGCTCAGCAAAGAAGCTGCCGATATCCGGTTGCAGCGCCTAATGGGGCAGGTCAGCAAGGGGGGCAAGACTATGCTGATAGAAGATATGCGGGTCGCAATGAAGCTCAATGACAGTATTGCTTATTTTCCTACCCTCTATGCCCGTATGCCGGATAGTAAATTTGATTTATCGGGACTACGATTCAGCAAGGCCGATACGGTCTTCCATATGCACATTAACGAGGCTCGTTTATCACCCAAGGATATCGGACTCTTTGTTCCGGTGCTTAGTAAGATAGACTATCCCGTAGAAGTACAAGGCGATTTGAGCGGCAAGGGTGATAGTGTGAGTCTTATGGACTTTCAAGTACACTATAACTCCACCTCGGTGCTGAAAGGCAATATCACCGCAGCTCACCTCAACCACAAGCACCAAGCAACAATACATGCCAATCTGCAAGACCTTTTCATCAATGCACGCATTGCTCAAGATTTCTTCAGCGACATGGAGGACAAACCAATCCGTCTTCCTGAGATAGTTCACCGTTTAGGCAACACGCACTACAAGGGATTGCTGAGCGGCAAACTGATTGATATGAAGTTGCAAGGTGCTTTCAGAACAGCACTCGGTACCGTCAGCACAGATGGACGGCTAATGACAGACACAATAGACAAGTCATTAGCCTTTACCGGCAAGATTGGGACTAAGAAGTTCCATTTAGGGCGTCTGACAGGTAATAGCGATTTGGGCACAGTCAAACTAACCATAGAGGGCAATGCACGCATAGACCGTGTCGGCGTTCAAGACGGCAAGGCGGGTCTCCAAATAAGCGAGATAACCTATAAAGGTTACACCTATCGAAATATCACTTTGGCAGGGCAGTTTAAGAACTATATATTAGATGCCGTCGGTTATGTCCGAGACGAGAATGTACGACTTATACTCAATGGCCTTTTCGATTTCGACAAAGAGGTGCCGGAGGTAGATGTGAATATGGTTTTAGAGCGTCTTCACATGCAGCCGCTCAACCTCTCCGACAAGTATCGCGACAGCGATATCCGAGGCCAGTTATCGGCGCATGTCGTGGGTAAGAGACTTAATGACATGATAGGCTTTGTGAGGATGAATGACCTCTTCTTCCGTAACGGTAGAGACTCCGTCAAGATGGAGGAGTTAGAGCTGACGATGGCGAATGAGAATGGGCGCAAAATGCTCAAGATGACCGGTGATTATGCTGCGTTCTGCCTAAAAGGGCAGTACGACTACAGCACCTTGCTAACGACTTTAGAGAAAGGCGCTATGATGTACCTGCCGGAGATATTTACAGAAGAAGAGCGGGCACGGGTTCATGCCATTGACAGCCGCAACGATGTAGATTTCTACTTATACGGCAGACAGATACATGAGTTGCAGCGGGCATTGGCACTGAATTTCTTTATCTCTGATTATCCGGTTATCAAAGGATACATGCACGAGAGTCAAAAGCTATTGGGCATACAGGCTTATGTGCCTTATGTCAGACTAAGGCAAGGTGATGCCCGAGATATCACGCTATCTGTCCATAATAATGACGACCGAGGCCATATGGCACTACAAGCCGGTTGGTACGATAGCCAATACACCTTGCAGACCACCTTCCGCAATAACGAAGTGGCAGTGGACCTGGTGGCTTTAGACTCCGCAAAGATGGAGCTCAGCCATATACAAGCCAATGGTGTTTTCTCGCGATACAAGGGACTTCCGGTCGTTGATATACGGACACAGCCGGGTTTTGTCAATATAGCCGACTCGACATTCTTTATCTCAAATAGTAATATCAGTTATGTTGCCGCTGATACGGTGATACGGATTAACGATTTCCGCTTCGGGTCAGCGTCCCAGTTCCTCAATGTGGATGGTGTTGCGTCACCACGCGAAAATGACTCACTCCATATTGAACTTAATGAGATACAGGTCAATCGGCTGTTGAAGTTCATTTTAGCTGAAGGGACTCTGACGGCAGGCGGCTGGCTAAGCGGAGAAGCAACTATTTACCATGTACTGAACAAACCTCAGTTTAATGTGAATGTGACTTTAGACTCCGCTGAACTCAACGAGACATATATCGGTGACGCTGTGGCAAAAGTCTATTTAGAGGATAGTACCAAGCATCTCATCATTGACGCCGATGTAGTGGAAGCCGGACGGCATGTCGCCCATGTGGACGGCCGTGTTCCGGGAGACGGTAAATGGGATTTGGTGATTGAGCCGGATAGCTTTAATTTAGGTTTTATCGGTCATTGGACTAATGGTTTTCTCTCTAATATCGGCGGTCGAGGTGACGGTATAGTGCACGTATTCGGAGAAGGTGGCAAGACCTATGTTTTGATAGCTGTTAAACCGCGCGAAGCGCAATTAACCATCCCGTTCACAGGGTGCACGTATCACTTCAATGACTCGGTTTATATGGACTCAACGCGCATCATCTTCAAAGACATGCATCTATGGGACGATGAGGGCAACCCTGTTCATTTAGATGCAGAGATACGGCATAACAATTTCCAAGACTTCAATTTTGACGTTGATGTTCGTCCCGAGCGTGCGTTGGTTGTTGATTTGCCCATGGCTCCCGGTGAACTGCTGCAAGGCAAGGTATATGCCAATGGTCGATGTCAAGTGACGGGGCGCGGTACGGACATCTTCCTGAAGGCCGACGCAACGACGGTCGGCAATTCGCAGTTCAGGATGTCTTTTGGTGGTGCGAGTAATGCGGCTAATAATGATTTTATCACCTTTGTCAACCATAATGTCATAGCTCCGATGAATGCAGAGAAGGCTCGGCTACGGGCGGAGGAAGACCGGTCTTTTCTCAATGAGAAACGTATAGAGCACAATGGTGACCCGTCCCATTTCCATATGCAATTGGACCTCAATGTGACGCCGGAGGCTGAGATACAGTTGGTACTCAATGAGCAAACAGGCGATATGCTAAAAGGGCGTGGTGACGGCGGTTTAAGGCTCACATTTGATGCATTAACAGGCGACTTGAAGCTGATGGGTAATTATGAACTTATCAATGGTAAGCTTGGTTTCACCTTAGGCAATTTAGTTCGTCGGGAGTTCACGATGGCAGAGGGAAGTCGCGTTGTATGGGTCAAGGATGCAGCCAATCCGGAATTAAATGTCACAGCGACCTATCGTGTGACGGCTTCGCTCAAAGACCTCTTCGGTTCAGAGATCAATAATTTAGCGACAACAAGGACGTCGGTGCCTGTTGATTGCAATATCTACCTGACGGGACCGATAACCAATCCGACTATTCGGTTCGGGATAGAGTTGCCAAACTCGGAAAGCCTTGTTCGTCAACAAGTGCAGTCAATTATCAACACGGACGAAATGCTGATGCGGCAAATGGTTTACCTACTTGTGTTCGGGCGTTTCTTCACGCCTGAATATTTAGCAACGACGACCGACGGGATGTCCAGTCTGAATGCGACTTACTCGTTCTTAAGTTCAACCCTAACAAGTCAAATCAACAACTGGATAGGCAAGATAACTAACTCTGCTATATTCTCGGTGGGCGTAGCTATTCGCTCTGAGGGTTACGGGGCAACGGATAGTCAAGAGTACGAGGCGAATTTCCAAGTACAACCGGTCAACCGATTGCTGATAAACGGCAATATCGGCTATCGTTATAACGACATCACGAACAGGCCTGTGTTCGGAGATTTGGATATTGAGTACATGATAACGCCCAATGGTAAGTTCCGCGTGAAGGCTTACACGCACACGGTTGATAAGTACTCCCTACGCAGTGCAAATACACAACAAGGTGTGGGCTTTGTGTTCAAGCACGATTTTAACTGGAAGAAGGATAAGGAGTAGATGGGTCGGTCAAGATTCAGGTAACTAAAAGGAGGGAGCGGTGCTCCCTCCTTTTATTTTGATCCGCAGTGGCTGCGGTTCCCCGGGATTCCGGGATACCAGGTTACCGTCCGCAGTGGCTGCGGTTCCGGCATCTGTGTAGCCGCATTTTTTATTTCAGTTTCTTGTAGCCATATTGTGCGCGGCAACCAAGTTCTTCCTCAATGCGGATGAGTTGGTTGTACTTCGCCATACGGTCGGTACGAGAAAGTGAACCGGTCTTGATTTGTCCGGAGTTGGTAGCAACAGCGATGTCAGCGATAGTAGTATCCTCTGTTTCACCGGAGCGGTGTGAAGTAACGGTTGTGTAACCATGACGGTGCGCCATCTCGATAGCGTCAAGCGTCTCGGTGAGAGAACCGATTTGGTTAACCTTAATGAGGATAGAGTTAGCAGCTCCCATCTTGATACCTTTCTCAAGGAACTTGACGTTGGTCACAAAGAGGTCGTCACCTACGAGTTGGCAGCGGTCACCAATACGCTCGGTGAGTTTAACCCAGTTGTCCCAGTCGTTCTCATCCAAGCCGTCCTCGATGGAGTCGATAGGATATTTGGAGATGAGTTGCTCGAGGTAATCAATTTGCTCAGCAGCGGTGAGTTTTTTGCCATTAGGATCTTTCTTCTTACCATCTTTGAGTTGGCGATAGTCGTAGAACCATTCACCATTTTCGCAAGTAGCGAACTCAGAAGCGGCGCAGTCCATAGCGATTTTCACGTCCTTACCGGGTTCGTAACCGGCATCACGGATAGCTTGGCAGATAGACTCGAGTGCATCTTCGATACCGTCCAGTGCGGGAGCGAAACCACCTTCATCTCCAACGGCGGTAGAGAGTCCGCGTTTCTTCAAGAGTTTAGCGAGGTTATGGAATACCTCAGCACCCATACGGATAGCTTCACGCTCGCAGCAAGCGCCAACGGGGCGAATCATGAACTCTTGGAAGGCGATAGGAGCGTCAGAGTGAGCACCGCCATTGATGATATTCATCATGGGCACGGGGAGTACATAAGCGTTAGCACCACCGATATAGCGATAGAGAGGGATATCAAGATAATTAGCAGCAGCGTGTGCAGCAGCGAGAGAAACACCGAGGATAGCGTTAGCACCGAGGTTAGACTTGGTAGCAGTGCCATCAAGTTCCAACATCCTCATATCAATACCGCGTTGGTCAAGAACAGACATACCGATGATAGCGGGTGCAATCTTCTCGTTGACATTAGCAACGGCTTTCAAGGTACCTTTGCCGAGGTAGCGAGCTTTGTCGCCATCACGGAGTTCAAGTGCCTCATTTTCGCCAGTAGAAGCGCCGGAGGGAACAGAAGCACGACCAATGATACCGGACTCGAGGGTGATTTCAACCTCAACTGTAGGATTGCCACGAGAATCCAAAATCTCGCGACCATGAACTTTTTCAATAATCATAATGTTGTGAATTTAAGTTGGTTAATTGTATATTTTTGTTAATAAACGGCTTAGCAGAATAGAGTATTTCTCCGTCAATAGGGAGCGTAGCATTGAGTGCCCGCTGTGCATCAATTTCTGTTTGGGCGTGCTTATAGGCAGCAATACCTATATATAATTGGCATGGATAGGGTTCAATTTCCCTCGCCCACCAAGTCACCAGCGTGTCATAAGGTGCTACCCTATTGCCAATTTCCCAATAGAGTTGCGGTACGACATAGTCAATCCATCCCTCATGCACCCACTTCAAGACATCGGCGTAGAGGTCATTATAATTGGAAAGCGTGCGACCGTCGGAGCGATAAATACCGAATGGGGATATACCGAATCGCACTTGTGGCTTAGTTTCGTGGATAGTCCGCGAAAGAGCTTCAATCGCCAGATTGACATTATCCCTTCTCCAATCGGCGATATCGGCAAATCCGCGCGGGTCTCTGTCAAAATCCTTCCTATCGGGAAGTTGTTTCTTCCCAATGGGATACGGGTAGAAGTAGTCATCCATATGAATAGCGTCCACATCGTATCGGCAGACAATGTCTTCAACGACCATGCAGAGCCATTCCCGCGTTTCGGGGAGTGCGGGGTTAAAGTACCACTGTTGTCCATACTTCCAGAACCATTCCGGGTGTGCGGTAAAGGCGTTGGATTGGTTGAAGAAGACCGAGTCAGGCAGAAGCGGTATGTTAATGCGGTATGGGTTTACCCATGCGTGGAGCTGCATTCCCCGAGCGTGGCATTGGTCAATCACAAATTCGAGCGGGTCGTAAGAGAGGGCATTGCCCTTTTTAGGTCCGACGAGCCAATAGGACCAAGGCTCAAGTTCGGAGTAATAAAGAGCATCAGCAGTCGGTCGGACTTGGAAAATAACGGTATTGATGCCGCGTGTTTGGAGCGAATCGAGAAGGGAAATCATCTCGGTTTGTTGCATAGCAATAGCAGCAGAGTCCGTGCCCACTGCTTGTTGAGACGGCCAGTCGATATTAGCAACTGTAGCTATCCACGCTCCCGTTATGTACATTAAAAATCGCAGCATCTGTATTACGTAACAACTCTGTCAGGTGTTGTCTATCGGTGTCGGTGATAAAGATTTGACCGAATTGGTCGGTCAAGACCAATTGTATAATTCGCTGTACTCGTTCGGAGTCCAGTTTATCAAAAATGTCGTCCAAGAGGAGAATCGGTTTATTGCCGTAGCTATTCGGTGTACCGGTTTGCTGCGCTTTGGCAGTGAGCGCGTCCGTGAGATAGACGGCTTGGGCGAGTTTCATAGCAAGGAGGTAGGTTTTCTGTTGTCCTTGTGAGCCGACCCGTTTAAGGTCATATGTTCCAAGAGTCATAGCGATGTCGTCCTTATGAATGCCATGCGAGGTCCATCCGAGGATAATATCGCGTGTTCGTGTCCGCGCGAGAGCGTCTGCCAACGGCTCGGAGTCGAGTTGGCTGACATAAGAGAGATTGACCTCTTCCGCACCGCCACTGATAGCGCGGTACATCGACTGGAAATGCGGCAAGAAATCGGCAACGAGTGCCTTGCGTTTAGCGTATATATATTCCGCCAGCGGCAGGAGTTGGATGTTGTAGATATCGAGCAAGTCTGTTGCGGCTGCCGCGTTATCGGGCAAATCGGTTCCGCGTTCCTGCAGGGTTTTGAGGGCAGCATTACGCTGTTTCAAGAGGGCATTATACTGATTGAGTTTATCAAGGTATTCCCTATCGAGTTGTGAGATAATGGCATCCAAGAACTTGCGACGCTCGTCAGAGCCTTCGTCAATGAGGTGTCCGTCCTCCGGTGAAATCATCACGAGCGGGATAAGACCGATGTGGTCAATGAGGCGTGTATAGGCTTTAGGACCGCGTCGAAATTGTTTTTTGGAGCCTCTGCGTAAGCCATAGGAAATATGCTCGATGTCAAGGTTCTCACTCGGTGAGGTTTCGGAGTGGTCCCGTTGTGGTCCCGTTGTGGTCCCGTTACTTTCAGGTAAATTTGAGGAGGCGGGAAGGTAGGTGCCCTTGATGAGACAGAGGTCTTCGGCGTGTGAGATATTATCCTTATCGTTGAGTGAAAAAGCGGACTTCGTAAAGGAGAGGGTATAGATAGCGTCGAGGACGTTGGTTTTGCCCTGACCATTGAGACCCACGAGGCAGTTGAGCTTCGGAGAGAAGGTCATACTTGCCTCGTGGATGTTCTTAAAGTTCACTATTTCAATAGAAGATAATATCACTATTTAGGAAGAGTGTATTGCGTGTCGTAAATATGAGCGGCGAGTGTGCCCGTCGCTCATATTCAGTTATTAAAGTTTTGTGCCAAGAACATTGAATAATTCGCCGTTCTTGATGATAACAACTTGTCCGTTGAGAATTGTCTTGGTAGCCTTAGGAGCAGCTACAACATCCTCAATACCGGTCGCAGTATAACGCTCGTATTTACCACCAGCGATTTCGCAGGAATTCTTATAGGCTTGGAGTTTACCTCTAACCGCAACGATATCGCCTACAGCAGGAGATGTATAAGAAGGATCTGCGGGTTCGCACTTATAAGCTTGGAAAGCGCCTTTTTCAGCGGCAGCATTGTCGTCCAAATAGAAGGTTGCATATCCCTTTTCCGGATCGTATTGACCAGGGTTATTGGTAGCGGTACCATATTTGATAAAGTAGCCGTAAACGACATAGTCAACAGTGGATTTGGTATTATCGGATTTGCCTTGTGCCCACGCATCGGCTTCAGCACATGTAATAACAGGAGCATTGGAGCCATCGTCAATAGTTCCGAAGGAAGTGTCGTCAGAGGTGAAGGCAACATCGCTATTGATAACATATTGTACCTTGGTTTCCTCCACGGTGTAAACCATAGAAACGTGGTAGATATGCGCGCCGTTCTCCACTTTAACGAAGGTGAATGTGATTTTAGCATCCTCGGGAAGAGTAACATCACCGATAGTCATAGCGGTTCTGTATGTGCCGGCGAAAGCAGCCACAGAAGAAGTCTCGACTTCAGCAGAAAAGTCTTCGCCCATTTGGATAGTCATAATGCCGTCACGGCTGTCGAAGGAAACAACTCCAGCGGTGTATTGCAGTTCTTGTCTTGTGATTTCGGAGCTCAAGATTTCAGCGAGATAACCAGTGTTGATTTCGTAGATGTCATTCTTGCCTGTCTCTTGATACAATTCAAGAGAAGAAGCATAGAGGAGCACTACATCACCTTTAGTGAAAGGAATAGAAGCTTGGTCAACAAATTTAGCGTTGTTATAGCCTTGGATTCTGTAACCTTCCAAGCTATCGGTTTCATTTTCGATGTCAGTGAGCCAGAAGATGGTGTTGCCATATGTACCCGGGTCAGAGGGGAAGGTAGCAACGACACCTTGTACATAGTGGTCGTGTTTGTCACCCGCATCAATGAGTGCGCGAGCTTCGGTAACTCCGATGGTATCGGGTGTCCAAACCTGAGCCGCCTCGCCATAGGTAACGGTGATGGTGGTAATTTTCGTTGTAGCCGTCGGAGAAAACTCTTGGCTATCGGCGTTACCCGTCCAAGCCAAACCAGAAATTTCGCTAAACGTAGCAATACCAGCAAATTCAACAGCCGTCATACCAGCAACACTAATCGTAATTTTACTACCGGAATAAACACGTAAATCAAGTTTACCAGAGTTATTACCGCTACCGCAATAAACACGAGGATTAGTAGAAGCAGTACCTTTGTTAAAAGCGATAGTCACGCCATCCTTCGAAATACTCGTAAGAGTAGTACCCTGTCCATCCGCAGGTTTAGCGATACCAAGTTCAGACAAGCCAGCCTCGGTATTGAAGGTGAAGGTGACAACAGTTGCGTTCATGGCTACGGCAGCCATTACAGCGCAAAGAAAAGAGAAAATCTTTTTCATGATGAAAATAAAATTAAGTTAATATTGTGGTTGATTAAAAAATTATTGTCCCAAACACTTTGCAAAAATACAACTTTTTTTGGAGATATGCAAATAATTTTGTAATTTTGCGTCAAAATTCAACAAATATGTCAAAAATATTAGTAATAGACGATGAGCGCGCCATTCGCAACACGTTCAAAGAGATATTAGAGTTTGAGGGTTATGAAGTCGATACCGCCGAGAACGGTAAAGAAGGTTTACAGAAGGCTGAAAAAGAGCGTTACTCCCTTATTTACAGCGATGTAAAGATGCCTGAGATGGACGGTATTGAGTTTTTGGAGAAGTTGCAAGAAGTGAAAGGCGCCCAAGAGTCGTCTCCCATAGTGATGATAAGCGGTCACGGGAATATAGAGACCGCCGTGGAAGCCATCAAAAAAGGTGCGTATGATTTCATAGAGAAGCCTCTCGATATCAACCGATTGCTGATAACGACAAAGAATGCCATTGAGACAGGCAGCCAAAAGAAGGAGATCAAGACCTTACGGAAAAAAGTGTCGTCGCAGAACAAGATGGTAGGTTCGTCAGCGGCTATCGCGCGCATACGCGAGATGATAGATAAGGTAGCTCCGACAGATGCCCGGGTATTGGTGACGGGTGAGAACGGGACAGGAAAAGAAATTGTCGCCCGACTACTGCATGAGGGTTCGAACCGCTCGGGGCAACCGTTGATTGAAGTGAACTGCGCGGCGATACCGTCGGAACTGATTGAGTCAGAGTTATTCGGGCATGTAAAGGGTTCATTCACGGGGGCGATAAAAGACCGTGCGGGCAAGTTTGAGCAAGCTGATGGCGGAACGTTATTCTTAGACGAGATAGGCGATATGGCGCTATCGACCCAAGCCAAGGTTCTGCGCGCGCTGCAAGAACAAGAGATTACCCGCGTAGGCAGCGACAAGACCATTCATGTGAATGTACGTGTAATAGCGGCGACGAACAAGGATTTGAAGGCAGAGATAGCCGCGCATAATTTCCGCGAAGACCTATATCACCGGCTGAATGTGATAGAGATTCACCTGCCGGCGTTGCGGGAAAGGAAAGAGGATATTCCGGAGTTGGTGAACTATTTTGTAGAACAGCTCAGCAAAGAGTCCTCAACGGCTCCGAAAGTCTTTACAAAATCGGCGATGAAAGCCTTGCAGGAGATGGAGTGGTCAGGCAATATCCGTGAGTTGCGCAATTATGTAGAGAAGTTACTCATATTGGCGCCGGAGACGGTAGAAGGCAAGGACGTAGAGATGTACAGATAGGTGCCTTTTTGACACTTTGACCATACAAAATACAAAAAATCGAACAAAATGTGCAGAAAAATTTGCATAAATCAAAAAAATGTATTATTTTTGCGCGATTTTTCGTCAAATTGACACGAAAATAAATTAACAATATTATCAACTAAAACAAAAAGATTATGAAGAAAATTTTCACTCTTTTGATGGCACTGAGCCTGGTAGCAGGTTATGCAAGTGCTAATGTTTTCAAATTGGCTTCGCCCAAGCATTCTGCTGCAAAAGCGAGTTTCGAGAAGCGAATCACTCCTGCAGCTCCTGCCCGTAAAGCCGTAGCCGCAACTAATGAAGCAATCGCGTTGCAAGCAGATGCAGTTGATGCTATCTATCTGTCCAATTACTGGTCTGTAAATGATTTCCTTGACGGAAAGCAACCCGGCGATTATCCTCCTGTATGGGTAGTTGAGTTTGCAAATAGTGAAGACACAACCGCTTACATGTTCTTCCAGATTCTCACCCCTTCTCGCGAAGAAATAGCAGGCTCCTACATTTTTGACAGCACGGCATTTGGAGAATATTCCTACGGGAATGGAGCGCATGTTTTAGAGCCCGTAGGTGGTACATTTGATATTGAATATGTAAACGCCATAAATGGTGTGCCTACTTATCGTTTCCATGGTAGTTTTACAGATTCATTACAAGTTAGTCATGAGTTTGATTACACCTTAGCCGTTGAGCAACCCCTTGACTATGGTTATTACAATTTATGCTACTATTATCAAAACTGGTCTTCTTACCAAGCTATGGTAGGAATGTCCTATGCAGAATTCTTCTCTTATTGGTCTCCCTATCCTTGCAGTTTGGAATATGTTGAGCTCCTTGACGCCCCTACAGAACCATTAAGCGGTGAAATTATAGAGGTTCCTATGACTACTGTTCAAGTATGGGATAATTCTTCCTCAACAGTTCCCCATATTGTATATCAGTTGAGCAATATGGATGACGACGGAAATGGCTATGAAGCTACCATCTATGTAAAAGGCAGTGATGTAGTAGCTTCCTTCGCAGATACAGCTGCATTCTTTATGGATTACACCCAAGTTAATGAGAATGGCAACCGTGTTAAATTGCAAAGCCTGAGTGGTCAAGTAAGCGGCAGTGAAACAGAAGGATATGCATTCGAATTCAATGCAGGTAACGCTCATGGCGGAATCACCTACCATATCACAGGTACATTCTCTCACGCTATGGATCCTGCTTACCAATTTGATTCCGAAGAGGATTTGGAGAAAGAGTTTACTGAGATATTAGTTGCCGATTCTACCGCTTCATATGGTATTTTAGATATTTTACTGAGCACAGCTGATCTCACTACGACCGGTACCGGATATGAGGCAGAAATTTATCTGTATGCAGAAGCCGCAGCAGAAGGTTCAATCATTCCTGTCGGCGTATATCCGATTAATAGTACGAGAGAGTTCGGTACAGTTATGGCATCGAAAGGCTACATAGACGGTTATGACATGCCCTTGTACGTTAACGAATATCAGAATCAGCAATATGCCGATTCATGGTATGTAGTAAGCGGAACTGTAACAGTAACCTATGAGAATAATGTCCTTGAGTTAACCGTAGATGGTACTAACTACATGGGCGCAAGTGTATATCTGCACTACGTGGGTAACGCTCCTACGGGTATTGAGGAAGTTGTTGTTGACGGTGTAGAAGGCGTTAAGAAACAGCTGATTGACGGTCATATGGTTATCGTTAAAGATGGTCAAGCATTCAATGTATTAGGTGCTCGCGTAAAGTAAGCGACTAATGCAATCGAATATGGTAAAAGCTCGGCAGTGCCGAGCTTTTATTGTATTTGGGATCCAGGATTCCTGGAGACCAGGATGCCAGGGAGCCAGGATACCAGGATACCGGGGAGCCGAGATGCCAGGATACCAGGATGCAGGGAAGTAGGAGAATATGGTGATAGGAATATCGGTTGTTGGGAGCGCTCCGGTGACCGAGCAAGCAGATACAATAAATCCCGAGAGGAGAGTCTCGGGATTTATTGTGTATGAGGTTCGCTGAGCTTAACGCCCAATCGGTCATTAGACCGTTTGGGTTAAAGTTCGAAGCGTCCTTCTATATCAGCACGTGCTTCCATTTCAGCTTTTTGTGCTTGAATAGCAGCGTACTCGTTGGCGTTATAAACAGTCACTTTCTGGAAGGCGCGAAGACCGGTACCGGCGGGAATCAAGTTACCGCAGATAACGTTTTCTTTCATACCTTCGAGGTGGTCCACACGTCCCATGATAGCCGCCTCGTTGAGGACCTTGGTAGTCTCCTGGAAGGAGGCAGCCGAGATGAAGGACTTAGTACCAAGAGCGGCACGTGTGATACCTTGCAGGATCTGCTTGGCGGTAGCACATTCAGCATCACGGGCGACAACGAGTTTCTTATCGCGGCGTCGGAGCGACGAGTTTTCATCGTGCAAGCGGCGTGCGGTCACGATTTGTCCCTCGTGAAGGTTCTCGGACTCACCGGCATCGGTAACCACCTTCTTACCCCAGATTCGGTCGTTCTCGTCCATGAAGTCTAACTTATCAACGAGTTGACCTTCGAGGTAGCGGGTATCACCTGGCTCTAAGATTTCCACCTTACGCATCATCTGGCGCACGATAATCTCAAAGTGCTTATCATTGATTTCCACACCTTGTGCACGGTAAACAGATTGAGCTTCGTTAACGATGTAATCCTGAACGGCAGTCGGGCCTTGAATAGCCAAGATGTCGTCGGGGGTGATAGCACCGTCAGAGAGCGGCACGCCGGCACGTACATAGTCACCTTCCTGTACCAAGATTTGCTTGGTGAGGGGGATGAGGTACGCCTTCTGTTCGCCAAGACGAGAGGTGATGAAGATTTCTTGGTTACCACGTTTGATTTTACCGAACTCAACTACGCCATCAATCTCAGCAACGATAGCGGGGTTAGACGGGTTACGTGCCTCAAAGAGCTCTGTAACACGTGGCAGACCACCGGTAATATCGGATGCTGTACCGGATACGCGCGTTTGCGTATAGAGGGAGTCACCGACCTTAACCTCTGCACCATCAACGTGCGAGAGGAGCGCCTTAACCGGCAGGTTGTAAGAACGGATGATATTGCCCGCCTTGTCAAGGATATTCGCCTTCGGCATTTTGGTCTTGTCCTTGGTATCGGTGATATAAACCTCTTTAATACCGGTAGCATTGACCTCGGTCTTAGCAGTAACACCTTCAATAACATCCTCGTATTGGATAGTACCGGCTTGCTCAATGATGAGTGCCGAAACACGGCTATCCCAATCGCAGATAATGGTATCTTTCGGATAAACCTTACCAATCTCTACGTGCATAGTGGCAGCGTAAGGGATATTGAATGAAGCAAGCAGGGCGCCGGAATCGGGGTCAAGCACGTGTAACTCATTGAAACGACTAACAATAATGGTTTTGCCTTCCTCGGTTGTAATGAAACGTGCATCCTCGAGTTCGAGTTTAGCATCGTGAGCGAGTTTATATTGTGTTTCCTCGTGAGAACCACCGGCAACACCACCGGAGTGGAAGGTACGTAGGGTCAGCTGTGTACCGGGCTCACCGATAGCTTGCGCGGCAATAACACCGACTGCCTCACCTTTCTCCACCATGCGTCGAGTAGCGAGGTTTCGTCCATAGCACTTGGCACAAACACCATGTTTGGATTCGCAAGTAAGGACTGAGCGGATCTCCACTTCCTCAATACCGGCAGCCTCAATGGCTTCGCATTGTGCCTCACGGATTTCTTCACCTGATGCCACGATAAGTTCATTGGTCTTAGGATCAAAGATATCGTGTACGGAAACACGTCCGAGGATACGTTGTGTCAAGGTCGCAATAATACGGTTGTTCTCCTTGATAGCATGTGCGGTCAGACCACGCAGGGTACCACAGTCCTCCTCATTGATGATTACATCGTGGCTTACGTCCACCAGACGACGCGTGAGGTAACCGGCATCAGCCGTTTTAAGCGCGGTATCGGCCATACCCTTACGGGCACCGTGGGTAGAGATGAAGTACTCCAACACGGAGAGGCCTTCCTTAAAGTTAGAAAGAATCGGGTTTTCAATAGTCTGACGTCCGCCAACGGCACCGGCCTTTTGCGGTTTAGCCATCAAGCCACGCATACCTGCGAGCTGGCTAATCTGCTGTGCACTACCACGGGCTCCGGAGTCCATCATCATGAAGATGGAGTTGAAGCCTTGGTCAGCCTCTTCCATCGTCTGCATCAGGGATTTAGAAACCTTATTGGTAACCGCGGTCCAAGTATCTACGACGCCGTTATAACGACCATCATCGGAAATAACACCGGCATTGTACGCCTCGGAGATTTCCTCTACTTTAGCATTACCATCGGCAACTATTTCGTCCTTATCAGCCGGAACCAAGATATCATTCAAGTTGAAGCTCAAGCCACCCTCGAACGCCTTGCGGTAACCGAGGTTCTTGATATTATCCAAGAAGATTGCCGTACGACTTACTCCACAAGCTTTGATGACCATAGAGATCATCTTCTTAACAGCGCTCTTCTTCATGGTTACGTTCTGATAGCCGATTTCTTCGGGCACGTAAGCGTTAACCATCGCGCGACCCGGGGTTGTCTCAATGATTTCTCCGTTAACACGAATCTTGACGAGGGCGTGGATGTCCACTTTACCTTCGTTCAAAGCAATGGTGCACTCTTCAGGAGAGTAGAAGACAAGCCCTTCTCCTTTAACGCCTCTCTTGGGTTTGGTAATATAGTACAGACCCAAAATCATATCCTGCGAAGGTACGGTAATAGGATTACCGTTAGCAGGGTCAAGGATATTGTGTGAGCCGAGCATGAGCAATTGTGCCTCAAGAATGGCTTCGTTAGAGAGGGGCAAGTGTACTGCCATCTGGTCACCATCGAAGTCGGCGTTGAAACCGGCACACGCCAGTGGGTGCAACTGAATAGCCTTACCCTCAATCATCTTGGGTTGGAACGCCAAGATACCATGACGGTGCAGTGTCGGCGCACGGTTCAAGAGAACAGGATGTCCTTCCATAACGTGCTCCAAAATCTCGAAGATAACGGGGTCACGGCGGTCGATGATACGCTTCGCGGACTTAACGGTCTTCACCATACCACGCTCAATCAAGCGACGGATGATAAATGGTTTGTACAATTCCGCCGCCATATCTTTCGGGAGACCGCACTCGTGCATTTGTAGTTCAGGACCGACCACGATAACGGAACGCGCAGAATAGTCCACACGTTTACCGAGGAGGTTCTGACGGAAACGACCTTGTTTACCTTTCAGAGAGTCAGAAAGGGATTTGAGGGGGCGGTTAGACTCAGATTTGATAGCCGTTGTTTTGCGGCTATTATCAAATAAGGAGTCAACAGCCTCTTGGAGCATACGTTTTTCGTTACGGAGAATTACATCCGGTGCCTTAATCTCGATGAGTCTCTTGAGACGGTTATTACGGATAATAACACGACGGTAAAGGTCATTGAGGTCAGAGGTAGCGAAACGTCCACCATCAAGCGGCACGAGCGGGCGCAATTCAGGCGGTGTAACGGGAATATAATCGAGCACCATCCATTCGGGTTTAGAACGACCGTTAGACATACGGAATGCTTCAACGACTTGCAGGCGTTTGAGCGCCTCAGCTTTACGTTGGGCAGAACCATCCTTGTCGGCGATAGCACGGAGTTCATAACTGAGAACATCCAAGTCAATGGTTTTAAGCATATCCTGAATAGCCTCAGCACCCATTTTGGCGATGAACTTGTTGGGGTCATCATCGGGCAGTTGCTCATTGCCTTCAGGCAGACGGGACAGTAATTCCTGATAATCGCCCTCCTCAAGCAACATCTTAGCATCCACGATATCGTCATTGAACTCAAGGCCTTTCAAAACACCGGGTTGAATAACGATATATTTCTCGTAGTAAATAACCTCGTCCAGTTTCTTAGTAGGGACGCCCAAGAGGGCAGCCATCTTAGAAGGCAGCGAACGGAGGTACCAGATGTGTGCTACAGGGACAACGAGTTTGATATGTCCCATACGCTCACGGCGTACTTTTTTCTCGGTAATCTCGACACCGCATCGTTCGCAGATATTGCCTTTGTAACGAATACCTTTGTACTTACCGCAGTGGCACTCATAATCTCTGGTAGGACCAAAGATACGCTCGCAGAAGAGACCATCACGCTCGGGCTTGTAGGTCCTATAGTTGATTGTCTCAGGTTTCAAGACCTCACCGCGGCTATTGGCTTTAATCTCGTCGGGAGAAGCCAATCCTATGCTGATTTGGCTGAAACCGTTTTTACGAGGAGTGTTATTACCTCTATCTTTATTGTTTCTTCTATCATTATTAAATGCCATAATCTATTCCTCCTATTCCATTTTGATGGAGAGCGCAAGGCCCTGCAGTTCGTGTAACAATACATTGAGGGACTCAGGCAGTCCGGGAGTCGGGAAGGGTTCGCCCTTAACGATAGCCTCGTAGGCGCGGGCACGACCGGTAACATCATCGGACTTGACGGTCAGAATCTCTTGGAGAACGTGTGCGGCACCGTGTGCTTCCAGTGCCCAAACCTCCATCTCACCGAAACGCTGTCCACCGAACTGTGCTTTACCGCCGAGCGGCTGCTGGGTGATTAAGCTGTACGGGCCAATAGAACGGGCGTGCATCTTATCATCAACCATGTGACCGAGTTTCATAAAGTAGGTCACGCCGACAGTAGCCATTTGGTCAAAGGGTTCACCGGTTTCGCCGTTGAAGAGTTGGGTCTTACCGGCACGTGGCAGGCCGGCTTTATCGGTCCATTCGTTGAGGTCATCCAATGTGCAACCATCAAAGATAGGCGTTGCGAACTTAACACCCAGTTCTTTACCAGCCCAGCCGAGCACGGCTTCGAAGATCTGACCGATATTCATACGCGAAGGCACGCCCAGCGGGTTCAGAACGATATCCACAGGAGTACCATCTGCCAAGAACGGCATATCTTCTACGCGCACGATCTTGGATACAATACCCTTGTTACCGTGACGACCCGCCATCTTATCACCGACGCGGATTTTACGACGTTTAGCGATATAAACCTTCGCCATTTGGATAATGCCGTTAGGCAGTTCATCGCCGATAGTGAGGTTGTATTTCTCGCGTTTCAAGTGTGCATCCAACTCTTTGTATTTCTCGATATAGTTGCGAACACAGCGACTAATGAGTCCGTTGAGGTGCTCATCGGCTGTCCATTTCTCAAGGAGAACGGATTGCCAATCAATACGCGCAAGACGCTCCTTGGTGAAACGTTGTCCTTTAGGAACAAGGTCGGTACCCATGATATCCTTCACGCCTACAGAGGTAACATCGGCAAGGAGTGTTGTGAGTTTCTCGATAAGAAGAGCCTTAAGGGCCTCGGTGTCGTTCTTGAATTGTTCATCAAGACGGGCGATGGCTTCCTTATCCTTCTTCTTTTGCTCACGATCCTTAACAGCACGGGAGTAGAGATTACGCTCAATAACGATACCATCAAGAGAAGGAGTCGCTTTGAGTGATGCATCTTTGACATCACCGGCTTTCTCACCGAAAATGGCTTTGAGGAGTTTCTCTTCGGGGCTCGGGTCTGTTTCACCTTTCGGTGTGATTTTACCGATGATGATATCACCGGGACCGATATAGGCACCTATACGAACGATACCGTTCTCGTCCAAGTTCTTGGTTGCTTCCTCAGATACATTGGGAATGTCTGCGGTGAACTCTTCGAGACCACGTTTTGTTTCGCGCACCTCAAGGAGTTGTTCAACAACATGGACAGAGGTGAACATATCCTCACGCACAATGCGCTCGGAAAGCACAATAGCGTCCTCGTAGTTATAACCTTTCCAAGGGATGTAAGCAACCTTGAGATTTCGTCCAAGGGCCAGTTCGCCGCCTTCGGTAGCAAAGCCTTCAGTCAAGATTTGTCCTTCCACAACCTTATCTCCCTTGCGCACAATAGGACGCAGGTCGATAGTGGTATTCTGGTTGGTCTTGACGAATTTGGAAAGTTTGTATGCTTTCTCAGCGGGTTCAAAGGAGATGAAATCCTCGTCCTTCGAGCGGTCGTACTTAATGCGAATAGTGTTGGCATCCACGAAGGTCACTTTACCCTTGCCTTCAGCTTTGATTTGTGTTTGACTATCGGCAATCAGGCGTCCCTCAATACCGGTGCCTACGATAGGAGCTTCATTACGAAGCAGAGGTACTGCCTGTCTCATCATGTTCGAGCCCATCAACGCACGGTTTGCATCGTCGTGCTCCAAGAACGGAATCAAGGTAGCCGCAATAGAAGCGATCTGTGAGGGAGCAACGTCCATCGCATTAATCTGTTCAGGAGCTACTACCGGGAAATCTGCCTCATAACGGGCTTTTACCTTATTGAGAACGAAACGTCCTTTCTTATCCAATTGAGCATTACCTTGTGCGACGGTAAGGGGTTCTTCATCCTCTGCGGTAAAGTATTGAACATGCTCATTATCAAGGTCAACCACACCATCTTTAGCAATACGGTACGGTGTCTCGATGAAGCCGAGATTATTAATCTTAGCATATACGCAGAGTGACGAAATAAGACCGATGTTCGGACCTTCAGGGGTCTCAATCGGGCAAAGACGTCCGTAGTGTGTATAGTGTACGTCACGTACCTCGAAACCTGCACGGTCACGACTCAAACCACCGGGACCTAAGGCGGAGAGACGGCGCTTATGCGTAATTTCAGCCAGCGGGTTCTGTTGGTCCATGAACTGACTCAGGGCGTTGGTACCGAAATAGGAGTTAACAACAGAAGAGATTGCCTTCGCGTTAATCAGGTCAATTGGCGTAAAGGTCTCGTTATCCCTCACGTTCATGCGGTCACGGATGGTACGAGCCATACGTTGGAGACCGATATTAAACTGGTTGTAAAGTTGCTCGCCTACGGTACGCACACGACGATTGGAGAGGTGGTCGATATCGTCCACGTCAGCATTGGAGTTAATCAAACTAACGAGGTATTTGATAATCTCAATGATATCCTCTTTGGTGAGCACGCGTGTGGTGTCGGGGATGGACATATTGAGTTTACGGTTGATACGATAGCGTCCTACATCACCGAGGTCATATCGTTTCTCGGAGAAGAACTGGTCATGTACTTGTTCACGAGCCGTTACATCATCCGCAGGCTCGGAGTTCTTGAGCTGACGGTAGATATAGAGGACAGCCTCTTTTTCCGAGCGAGTCGGATCCTTCTGCAAGGTGTTGAAAATGATGGCATAATCCTGTTCGTGGCCTTCATCCTTATGGAGAAGGATGTTCTTTGTACCGGCGTCAAGGATGAGGTCGATGAGTTCATCGGTAAGCACTTCTTCGCGCTTAATGATTACCTCATTACGTTCGATGGAAACCACCTCACCGGTATCTTCGTCCACGAAGTCCTCAGACCATGATTTGAGCACATTACCTGCAAGGGTACGTCCGACGCAAGCGCGGAGTTTCTCTTCGGTGCATTTCACTTCTTCTGCCAAACCGAAGCAGTCGAGGATGTCCTTATCGGACTCAAAACCGATTGCACGGAGGAGGGTCGTTACAGGCAATTTCTTCTTACGGTCGATATAGGCATAAAGCACTTTATTGATATCGGTAGCGAACTCAATCCACGAACCCCTGGATGGGATGATACGTGCGGAATAGAGTTTTGTACCGTTAGAGTGCATGGATGTACCAAAGAACACACCGGGACTACGGTGCAATTGACTAACTATAACGCGTTCTGCGCCATTGATAACGAAGGTACCTTTCTCGGTCATGTACGGGATATTACCGAGATAGACGTCTTGAACGATAGTATCAAAATCGTCGAACTCAGGTGCCGTGCAAGAGAGTTTGAGTTTCGCCTTCAAGGGAACAGAATACGTGAGACCGCGCATGAGGCACTCCTCAATGGTATAGCGCGGCTTTTCGATGCTGTAATCCAGGAACTCAAGAGTGAAGCTATTACGGCTGTTGGAGATGGGGAAGTTTTCGCTGAATACGCGGAAAAGACCTTCCTTGCGGCGCTCTTCAGGCGTGCTATCCATCTGGATAAATTCCCGGAATGACTTTACTTGTACTTCCAAAAAGTCAGGGAACGGATACTGCTGTTGCATCCGTGAAAAATTGACTCTTTGTTCTTTTTCTTTTGAAGCCATTATGATAGTATTTTTAATTAATTAGCGATGCTATTATTCTCATAGTTGAGGTTTTGCCATTATTCACGGCAAAAGGTTTAGCCCCGAAACGGGGACTAAACCTATTGTTTTCCGGACTTATTTCTACTGTTTACTCTAGCCTTCATTCCTCCGCCGGCTCTTCCCTTACGGGAGTCATGGCAGGCATCAGCGGAACTACCTCTTTCGACTATCGAACAGTCAGGAAATGTGTTGAATTACTTAAGCTCAACAACGGCGCCAACCTCTTCGAGGGCCTTCTTGAGAGCCTCAGCAGCGGCTTTGTCAAGACCTTCCTTAACGGTAGAAGGAGCAGCGTCAACGATGTCCTTAGCCTCTTTCAGACCGAGACCGGTATGCTCTTTAACAGCCTTAACGACTTGGAGCTTTTGAGCACCGGCTTCTTTCAGAACTACATCGAAAGAAGTCTTCTCCTCAGCAGCGGCGGCTTCGCCGGCAGCGGGAGCAGCAGCAACTGCAACAGCAGCAGCGGCGGGTTCAATACCATACTCTTCTTTGAGTACTTGAGCGAGTTCGTTTACCTCTTTAACGGTCAGGTTAACCAGTTGTTCAGCAATAGCTTTAATGTCTGCCATAGTTGTAATATTTTTATAAGTTTTTATTTTAAGTTAATTTTTTGGTACCCGGGTGTCCGGGGAATCCACGTTCCCCAACGCCCCGTTACCTAAGCGACCTTATTCAGGACGCTCACCCAGGGTTTTAAGCACACCGTGGATGGTAGTACCGCCCGATTGAAGGGCAGAGATAACGTTCTTCGCGGGCGATTGCAAGAGTGCAATAACATCTGCGATAAGTTCGTTCTTCGACTTGATAGTAGAGAGCACTTCGAGGTTCTCTGCACCCAGATAAATCGTCTCCTCTACAAAAGCGGCCTTGAGAGCAGGCTTAGCAGTGGCTTTATCTTTAGCTTTCTTGGTAAACTCTTTGATGAGTTTGGCAGGAGCGTTACCGGTATTGGTAAGCATGAGCGCTGTATTGCCTTTGAGAGCGTCAAAGATAGAAGCATCAATGCCTTTAGCCTCGAGAGCTTTCTTGAGAAGAGTATTCTTAGCGACAACGAGTTTGATGTCTTGCTTGAAGCACTCGCGACGGAGGTCGGAAGTAGCTTGGGCATCAAGACCCTCGATGTTGGTCAGATAGAAGTGCGTATATTGTCCGAGTTGCTCTTGCAGTTCGGAAATGAGAGCGGTTTTATCTTCCTTTTTCATAATCTAATCCTTTCTAATTAATTACTCAATAGATTTGGTGTCAACTTTGATACCTTGACTCATTGTAGAGGACAGATAAATGCTCTTGATATACGTACCTTTAGCGGCGGCGGGTTTGAGTTTAATCAGGGTTTGAATGAACTCATTAGCGTTCTCTGCAATTGCTTGGGGAGTAAAGCTAACCTTACCGATAGAAGTATGTACGATACCGAATTTATCAACCTTGAAGTCGATTTTACCTTGTTTAACCTCTTTAACGGCTTTAGCAACGTCTTGGGTTACAGTTCCGCTCTTGGGGTTCGGCATCAAGCCACGAGGACCTAATACACGACCGAGAGCACCGATCTTACCCATGTATTGGGGTTGAGTAATCATTACATCAAAGTCGGTCCAACCGCCCTTGATCTTCTCAACATATTCGTCCAAACCGATAAAGTCGGCTCCTGCCTCTTTGACAGCAGCTTCCTGGTCAGAACCAACGAGTGCTAAAACACGTGTTACCTTACCAGTTCCGTTAGGAAGAGATACAACGCCACGTACCATTTGGTTGTTCTTACGAGGATCTACGCCCAGGCGGACATCGATATCTACAGAAGCGTCAAACTTGGTGGTAGTGATTTCCTTAACGAGTGCAGCAGCTTCTGCAATCGTATAGAGCTTACCTGCTTCAATCTTCTCAGCAGCAAGCTTTTGATTTTTTGTCAATTTTGCCATAATAGTGATTGAAGTTTAATTATTTAACGGTAATACCCATGGAACGAGCTGTTCCCTTAACCATCTTCTCTGCGGATTCAATGGTAAAGCAGTTCAAATCGGCCATCTTGTCTTGCGCGATCTGGTGGCATTGCTCTGCTGTGATGGAAGCCACTTTCTTACGGTTAGGTTCTGCTGAACCACCCTTAACCTTGGCTGCCTCGATAAGCTGTACTGCTACCGGAGGGGTCTTAACAATAAAGTCGAATGATTTGTCAGAGTACACAGTGATTACTACCGGAAGTACTTTACCGGCTTTGTCCTGTGTCCTGGCGTTAAATTGTTTACAAAACTCCATGATGTTCACACCCTTGGAACCCAACGCGGGACCTACCGGAGGTGCAGGGTTGGCTGCGCCACCCTTGATTTGGAGTTTAATAAAACCTGCAATTTCTTTTGCCATAAAATTGTTTGTTTTAAAATAGTTTTGCAATACGGGCGACCATAAGGTCTCTTGCGGTTATGATAACTATCCGAGTAGTCAAGCGGCCCGTAACATATGCCTTCTACTCTTTCGCTACTTCTGTGAAATTCAGTTCAAGCGGAGTCTGTCTGTCGAAGATTGTAACAACCACTTTCAGCTTATGCTTCTCGGGATATACATCTTGCACAACACCATTGAAGCCGTTGAAAGGACCGGTGATTACTTTCACCTTCTCGTCCACGATGAAGGTCTCTCCCAAAGCAACATCTTCTGTAGTGTCAGCGTCACCAATCAAGCGATTGATTTCGGCTTGAGACACCGGTGCGGGCTTGGTATTGGACTTGGTGTCCGACATAAAGCCTAACACATTAGGTACATTGCGTAGGAGAGGATAGCACTCATCGGTGAGGTTACACTCAACCAATACATAGCCCGGTAACTTATTGCGTTCTTTGATAACGCGCTTACCATTACGCAGAGCTACGACTTTCTCCACAGGAATCAGAACCTGAGAAACGTACAGTTTAAAAAGCGTAGAGGTAATGAGGGCGGATTCGATATACTCCTTCACCTTCGTTTCCTTACCGCTTATAACGCGTAGTACGTACCATTTGTAATTACTTTCCATCTCGATTGTTGATTAGAACAGACCGTAAATGAGAGTCATCAGGTTTTCGAAGCACCAGTCCATGAGCCACACTACCAGCGCCAGGATAATGGAAGCAATCAATACCAGCACGGAGCTTTGAGCCAACTCTTTAGCCGTTGGCCAGGAGACTTTGTGAACCATTTCGTTGTACGATTCCTTAATGTTTTCTACAAATTTCATATCGGTAGTTTTTATTTAATCTTTATTGCGCGACACAATCGGAGCTCAGCGATTAGCCAAGTCCGATTGGAAGCTATGTTTTGTAACAACAACTCGACTTTGCACGCAAGGCGACACTCCGCCGAAGTTAGCACGGAAGGCAGGAATCGAACCCACATTAACGGTTTTGGAGACCGCTCTCCTACCATTGGAGGACTTCCGTTCGTCAGAACGAGCTTGCAACGATGTCCTCGCGATGCGAGGCCAAAAGGTTGCCGCCGTTCTTCCTCTCAAAATTACAAATCTCAGCTATGCTTCAATTTCTAATTTTGATTAACTTGCCCGAGGCTCATGCCCCGAGCAAGTTTATTTTTGACTATTGACTACTTGATTAGTCAAGAATCTTTGTAATTTGACCGGAACCTACGGTACGACCACCTTCACGGATAGCGAAGCGCAGACCTTCAGAGCAAGCTACCGGATAGATGAGCTTAACTTGAATCTCGAGGTTATCGCCCGGCATTACCATCTCAGTTCCTTCGGGGAGAGTAATCTCACCGGTAACGTCCATGGTACGGATGTAGAATTGAGGACGATAGTGGTTGTGGAACGGAGTGTGACGGCCACCTTCTTCTTTCTTCAAGATATAAACAGAAGCCTTGAACTCTTCGTGAGGTTTAACACAACCCGGGTGTGTAATAACCATACCACGTTTAACCTCGTCTTTGTCAATACCGCGGAGGAGCAGACCTACGTTATCACCAGCTTCACCTTGATCCAGCAATTTGCGGAACATTTCAACGCCGGTTACAACGCTCTTCTTACCCTCTGCACCGAGACCTTCGAGCTGAACCTCGTCACCAACTTTGATGACACCGGTCTCAATACGACCAGTAGCAACGGTACCACGACCGGTGATAGAGAATACATCCTCAACAGGCATCAAGAAGGGTTTATCAACTGCACGAGGAGGAAGTTGAATCCAATTATCAACTGCATCCATAAGCTCCATAATCTTTTCTTCCCATTCAGGTACACCATTCAATGCACCAAGGGCAGAACCGCGGATAACAGGAGTATTGTCGCCGTCGAACTCATAGAAGTTCAGCAACTCACGCATTTCCATCTCTACGAGGTCAAGCATCTCAGGATCGTCCACCATATCGCACTTGTTCATGAATACAACAAGACGGGGAACGTTCACTTGGCGAGCGAGCAGAATGTGCTCACGGGTCTGAGGCATAGGACCATCAGTAGCAGCTACTACGATAATAGCACCGTCCATCTGAGCAGCACCGGTTACCATGTTCTTTACATAGTCAGCGTGCCCCGGGCAGTCTACGTGAGCGTAGTGGCGGTTAGCGGTTTGATACTCTACGTGAGCGGTGTTAATGGTGATACCACGCTCTTTCTCTTCGGGTGCGTTATCGATAGAATCGAAGGAACGAACCTCAGAAAGACCTCTCTTTGCCAAAACTTGGGTAATAGCAGCGGTCAAGGTAGTTTTACCGTGATCTACGTGACCAATAGTACCGATGTTTACGTGCGGTTTCGAGCGGTCAAATTTCTCTTTTGCCATAATTCTAGAATTTTATTAACGTTAATGATTGTTGTTATTAATTCCTTATTATTAGTAAATACGCGCATAGCGCGTGAGCTGCTTCTGAGAGTTGAACTCAGGACCTCATCCTTACCAAGGATGCGCTCTACCACTGAGCTAAAGCAGCAATTTGCATTTAAAGAGTTGCATCTCTATGAGCGGGAAACGGGACTCAAACCCGCGACCCCCAGCTTGGAAGGCTAGTGCTCTAATCGACTGAGCTACTCCCGCGAGTGAGTGTTGATAGTGTGGGTGCGGATGGATTCGAACCACCGAAGCTGAGAAGCAGCAGATTTACAGTCTGCCCCATTTGGCCACTCTGGAACACACCCTTCATCGGAATCTTCTCGCAACAATCGCACTTCTGCATTGCTTATTGCGCATCTGCATCGCCTGTATTGTTGCCGCGATTCCTACTTTCAAAACCACAAGTCTTGTTACACTCAACCTCTGATTTTGGTTAATTCAGATTCTCAAAGATCCAAACTTTCGAGCCTCTTGTCGGATTCGAACCAACGACCCCGAGATTACAAATCACGTGCTCTGGCCAGCTGAGCTAAAGAGGCATTGTCGCCGATTGAATATTCCTTCCAGCCGAAATTGCGTGCAAAAGTACAACAAATTTTTGATATGGCAAAATTATTTTGCATTTTTTTGTCATTTTTCGCATTTTTGCTACTTTTAGACTACATTTTCTCCGATTTTAGGTATTTTAGGCTACTCGTTGTTGTAATAATTGGTGGTTTTCTCGTAAGAAACTATGGAACCGTCCTGCCAATAACTACTAATGACGGTTATGCGCGGAATTGGAAGAGGTAGAGTTTCTTGGGTTTGCGGGTAAGGGCGGTGAGGTCAAGGATTTCCGAAGCGGAAGCGATATCTCTTACCGTACCGTCTCCATATAAAATCAAGATACCGCCATCCTTCTCCGAATAAGTCGAGTTGGTGGAGACATGTTCGGAGAAGAAGTAGTGCGCTTCTTCGGGGTTGATGCCGCAATGGGTGACATAATAGTCCGTTAAGACCTTTTTATCATGGTCAGACAGCGGTTCAGTTAGGAGCCGTCCACGGAAGAGTTGGCGGTTAATAAGCGCTTCGCTCAAGAGCCTCAAGACCTTATCATCACAAGAAATCCACGCTTTGATAGCCGAGTAAACATCGCTATCGTCCAAAAGGGCATAGTTTTTCATTACTTCCGAGCCGAGCCAAAAGTCTTTTTTAGACACCTTATTATATAAGAAGTAATGCAAGGCAGGTGAGCAGAAAAGAGGCAAGCCCTTTTCCGCCAGTTCTTTTGCCCGTGAGAGGGTCGCGATGAGCAGTTGCTCCGCCGCGACGGATGTTTTATGCAGATAGACCTGCCAATACATGAGCCTTCGCGCCACAAGGAACTTCTCCACAGAATAAATACCCTTATATTCCACAACGAGTCGGTCTTCAACAACATTGAGCATTTTGAGCAGTCTCTCAGAAGCCACTCTACCCTCTTGGACTCCGGTATAGAAGGAGTCCCTGCAGAGGTAGTCCATGCGGTCCACGTCCAACTGTGAGGAGATGAGTTGGTGCAAGAACCGGCGGTGGTATTGGTCCTTGAAGATAGCAATCGCCATATCGAGGGGTCCGGCTTCCCATAAGCCGGGTGTAGCGATGTCGGAGAGGTCCCTGTTGATTTGCTCCATCATCATGAGGGAGATATCCTCGTGGGTGATCCCATCCACGAGGGTATGCTCCAAGACATGGCTAAAGGGTCCATGCCCGATATCGTGCAGAAGAATAGCAATCTCCGCTCCGGTTTCCTCCGCCTCGGAGATAGAAACGCCCTTCAATCGTAGCGAAGCTATCCCTTCTTTCATAAGGTGCATGGCGCCAAGCGAATGTCCAAAGCGCGTGTGTACAGCACCCGGGTACACGAGATAGGAAAGTCCTAACTGTTTGATACGACTAAGGCGCTGCATATAAGGGTGTTGCAGCACATCATATACCAAATCCGACGGGATATTGAGAAATCCGAAAACGGGGTCGTTGATAATTTTCTTCTTATTGGGCATAATCTTTAGTTCTAAACTGCTGAAAGATACGGAGATGTATCGGAGTGCTCCAGTAATGCTCTGGTAATGCTCCGGTAATGCTCTGGTAGTGCTCTGGTAGTTCTTAGGGTACTGACAGGGGGGCAACAGTGGGTTATCAGAGGGCTGACAGAGGGCTGACAGGGGGCTGACAGGGGGTTAAACCCTAATCGGTCAAGGGCATTTTGGGTTAATCCAAGAGGTTTTTGACCTTAGCGATAATGTCCTCTGCGGGGAGGTCGGGTGAGAGCACGAGGTCCGCCTCTTTGAAGACATAGCCTTTGGATTGGGCCGCAAAGAGTCCGCCACCGGTTATATTGAGCATGATATATTCGTCCGGTTTAACATCTCCCGCTTGGATAGATTGTGCAAGTGAAGCGAGTGCGACCGCCGGTGCGGGCAAGATGTCATAGCCTTCCAGATTACGGAACTGTAGAGACCAGTACATAACTTCGTCATTGGAGGCGACATAGAAGTCTCCTCGGCTTTTCTCCAGGATATCGAATAGTCCACCGGCAAGGCTGTAAGGCGGTTTGCGGTTAGAGAGCACTTTGGCGAGAATGATTTCCGCCTGTTTGCGTCCCTCATCGGGGTCAAGGTCCACCAGTGCTCGGCTATGCGCTTTCCACGAGTCATACATCAGTGTAAAAGGCTTATTCTGTGAGACATAGACGCGCATAGCGTTATGACCGAAGCGTCCGTCTTTTTCAAGTCGCTCGGCATTTTCGTAAGCAGCGATAGCACCTGTACCGGATCCAACGGCTTGGAAATAAGCATCGGGTATACGTCCTGTTTTTTCTGCAAAAGAAAGAATAGTCGTGCCCATCCCATCACGGCGCGCTACGTTCTTGGCACCGCCTTCCAAGAAGAAGTGCGGGTCACGGGCGAGTTTTTCACCTAAAGCGATGGCGTCATAGTAGTCGCAGCCATGTGGGGCAGCAATCACCTTGACACATTTATGGAGGGGTTTATGGAACCAGAGGTCATGGAGGTTGTCCTCGGGAATGCAGATAACGATAGGAATCTTGTTATCGGAGCAGACCTGTGCAAAGGCGCGTGCAGTGTTGCCGGCAGATTGCACAATGAGAACGCGGTCTTCCTTTTTATCCATACGGGCAAGGACGGAAAAAGCTTCAGTCTCCTTGAAGGAGCAGGTGCGCATTTTAGCCCCCAAGCGGGGGTTCCAGCCGCTGAAGGTAATATAGAGGTTATTGAGGCCTAAGAACTTAGCCAATTTTTCGGACTTATAGGTCACGGGAGCGCAAGAGTGTCTCAAGACTCTGCGGATAGGCATCCAGTTGGCATATCGGTAGATGCCGTCCAAGTCCTCGCGCGGTGTGAACCGTTTCTCGGCATATATAGCACGAATGAGTGAGGGCTCTTTAGCCGCCGGGTCAGAGAGAGTCCAACCTTTGTCGTCAAAACGGTGGTTGTCCGCTACATTCAGGAGTTTATAGCGGGTAGGTTCAAAGAGAAAAGGTAATGTTTTCATATAGGTTATTTTTGTTTAGTCACTTCATCAAGAATCTCGGCGAGGTCACGGACGGGTCGGTCGGCATAGCGTGCAAAAGTTGTTTTGCAGAGGGGGCAAGCCGTAGCGATAGCATCCGCTTTGGAGTCGTAGAGGTTATTGAGGGAATTTTTGGTAATCAGTTCGCGCTGATGGAAATCGAGAGTAAGAGAGCCGAGTGAGCCACCACAGCAAACGGATTCACTGCGGTTCTTTTTCGCCTCGGCAATACCGGCTATTCGTCCTAAGAGCAAGCGCGGTTCCTCATATTTGCCGACTCCTCGTCCCAATTCACAGGGGTCATGATAGACATAGGTGATATCGGATTTCTCGAAGTCCAGTTTACCCGCTGCGATAAGGCTATTGAAATAGTCAATATAGTGCACCACTTGTATATCGCCCAAGTCGTATTTCTCAGTAAACATTTTATAGCAGATCGGGCAAGAGACAAGCAGGATGGCTGCACCGGAAGCTTTGATGAGTTCGGTGTTTTTACGGACGAGTTCTTCCGCCTCACGTGTTCTACCCGAGAGGAAGAGCGGTCTTCCGCAGCATAGTCCTCCTTCTTGGTCCAGCCAAGTTGCTTCCTGACCGGCTTTATGTAAGACGGACATCACGGCTCGCGGGATAGCGGGTGTGAGTTGGGTCATACAACCGGCGTAGTAGGCGATGCGTCCAGATGTAACAGGGATAGCAGCGAGAGAGGCATATTGCGGGGTAAGCGCATAGGAGCGTGATTCGCGTTCAAGCCGTCTTAGTTCAGGTCCTTCGACACCGACCTGACAAACAGAAGAACATTTATCGCACATCAGGCACTTATCGGCAATCTCCTCAATCTTCTTTTCATTACGGCGACGGAGTTGGCGAGTCAAGTACACGGTGCAATATGGGACGTTGGCTTTTGAAGCGGTCATGGGGCATGCGTCGATACAAACACCACAGTTAGGGCATGACAAGACCTCAAGTCGCGCAAATCCCTTTCGTGCCGAGCGGATACGGATACCGGCATTGCGCATGGGTATGAGCAACATCTCGGCAGGGATGTGCATATAGCGCGAGAAGGGCAGCACGAACATGAATACACCGAGGGCAATCGAGTACGCCCACCACGTAGGCAACATCTGGAAGTCAACAAGGTTCTTGCCGACAATCTGAACAATAAGCCAGTTAAATGGTTTGGTCAAGAACGAGCCGCCGCAGATATGCGCCGTAAAGGTCTCCGCCATGAGTCGCAAGGGGAAGATAGCCCATAAGGCATATAGTCCGATGTTGTTCATAAGGGAAGGCCTTGATGTCCGGCGCATGCCGAAGAGGCGGGAATAGATGCGTTTGTACATCGCCAGACCAATACCTATTAATATAAGGAGCAGGAATGCGTCGGAGAGGAACATCAGGAGCGAGCCGCCGATGGTCTCATTTTGAACAGCGACGAAGTAGTTGTAGAAAATGGGGTAATAGAACAGATGCGCCCGATGGGGAATGAAGAGGAATACCTCTATATGTCCCAAAAGGATAAGCATAAACCAGCCGAAGGCAATGGAACTGTGCATAAAGCCCAACATCTTGTTGCGTCGCCAGAGTTTGACATGAATCAAGCAGTCAAGGAAAATATCCTTGATGTTCTTGAGCAATATCTTGGGGTTGATGAGAGAGAGCAAGAAACGCTTGCGGTCCTCAGCAGGGAGTTCGAAGAAAATCTTAAATATTCCGACGAAGCACCATGTCAGCACGAAAATCATCCCCGCCACAAAGGGAATAACAAAGGGGTGGAAGGTTCCGTGCGGTTCTAATATACGTAAAACGGCATCATTCATGGTAAATCCGGCTAAGGGTGAGTAACACATTACGGGTATTGATGCCGCGTGGGCAAACCATAGTACATTTACCACAAAGCATGCAAGCGGACATCATGGGTTTAATATCCTTGCCGCGCTGGAGGTCAAGCAGAACCTTTCTCAGTGACATGCCGCTGAAAGGTGCTGCGGTACAGGTAGCGGAACAGGAGCCACACGCCATACAAAGGCGGGCGGTAGGTTCCTTTAGGCACAGTTCATTGTAGAGCGATAAGTCAACCGTGTCAAGGTTGATTGTGCCGGACTTATTGATAGCAAAACCAAAGTCAATCATAGGAGTCGAAAGTCAAAAGTCGAAAGTCGAAAGGGGAAATCCGACATTAATCATTAGACAGATAATTATGAATTTCGAGTGCAGCGGCATTGGCTTCGGCAAGAGTCTCGGGGACAGTTTTAGTTCCGGTACAAGCACCGGCATAGAAGATGCCCTTTTGATTCGATTCCACTATATGTGCGACATTGTCAGCGGATTTTAAGAATCCGTCGTTATCAATATCCAAATGCAAGGTGCGTGCCCAGTCTTGGTTTTCTACATTGCAAACCATGCCGGACATGAGCACCAGCAGGTCGAGTTGCACCTTGATCGGTTTGCCCATAAGGGTATCTTCGGCTTTGACTTGGACGCGTCCGTCTATGGTTTCTCCGACCTCAGAGACCCGTCCGCGCACAAAATGCACGCCATAGTTCTGCTGGGCATTGATATAGAAATCCTCATATTTTTTGCCAAACAGACGCAGGTCCATGTAGAAGCAATAAATCTCTGCTTGGGGGAATCGCTCTTTCATCTCAATAGCCTGTTTGATAGCAGTGGTGCAGCAGACTTTAGAGCATTGGCTATTACCGGCTTTCAAGTCACGCGAGCCGACGCAGTGTACAAAGCCGATGACCTTTGGGTTTTGAGGGATACGATTGTCTTTTTTACCGCTGAACCATTGTTCGAGGTCCGCATTGGTGATGACATGGTCATAGACGCCATAGCCGTATTCTTCTTTTTTCTCAGCAGCAAACAGTCTAAAGCCGGAGGCAACGAGTACGGCTTTGGTGCGGATATTAACCCCATTAGAAAGGGTCAGCTCGTACTCGCCGGAGAGGGTTTTCTTCCAGTCTAAGACTTTGGTATCCAGAAAGACGTTAACGTCTTTAAGTTCTTTTTTGAGATTATTGACTACATCCGCGGCAGGGGACATGTCGGGGAAGAGTTTATACCACTGTGCGACATGTCCGCCGAGGTGGTCTTTCTGTTCTATAATAATAGGTGTGTACCCCAGCGCCTTAAGTTGTTTAGCTGCGGTCATGCCGGCGATACCACCACCGATGATAACAATATTTTCTTTCATAAAGACAGTTCAATTAACAACATTTGAGATTGGTGGGTAATTCAGGACGCATAAGGTCTTCTTTGTTCAGCCCGAGATACTTGGCTTTGGGGTCGTACTCAATACCGATTTTATCCAAGAAGGGTTCAACCGCCACCTGGTGGAGTTGAAGTCCGAGATCCCAAGGGTCGTAACCGAGCACGAGTCCCGCCATTTCCTCGTAGGTAAAGACGGGGATACCGAAACCGTTCTCGCCATAGGTTTTGCCGGTTTGCTCAGCAATAACATACTGCCATCTATCCAGGAAATAGGGGCATCCGGGGCAGTTGGTGATAATAGCGTCGGGATGGTAAGGCGCCATGGACTCAAATTTCTTATAGGTATTGGCAATGGAGTAGCCTCGATTGGCTTTAACATGATACTGTCTAAAGCCGTAGCCGCAGCAGTGACGCCGCTCAGGGTAGTCAATCATCTGTCCTCCCCACGCTTCAACCATACCTGCCAAGACATAGGGATATTCGCCACCGCCGATAGCTTTATGCGGGAAGACCTTATTATAATGGCATCCGAGGTGGTCCACGATGCGCAAAGGCTCACCTGTTTCTTTATTAATCAGGCGGAACTTGCCTTTCTTAGCGATGTCTTCCCTCCAGTGGTAGATGAGGTCGGAGGTATGGGCGATATACTTGGGTTTATTAAACTCCCGTTTGGTTGCTTTCCAAAGGTTTTCTCGAATTTTAGCCTCCAGTTCGGGGTACTCATTCCAAGTCTCCAAGATTTCGATATAGTTACCGAATGAGGTGATGCAAGAGGGACAATAGTTCTCGTAGCCGGCCTCTGTCATAAGGGCAAATTGGCGGGCAACAATGGTCATCACAGTTTCCTGCGGAATCGTGTCAGAGTGGTAAGCGATACCTCCACAGGTAGTATGATATGGCGTTTCGTAGAGATCCTTATTCAGTACTTTTTGAGTAATCTCGGTAAACATGCGCTCGGATGCAGGCCAGAAATTCTGGCGGATACATGAGCGTACATAGTACCAATGGTCATCGGGTATTTCTTTCTGGTAATCAGCCCAGATACGTTTTTTTCCGTCGTAAATCATAATAGCGTTGTCGGTCTTTAGTCGTTAGAGTCATGAAAATGGGTATTCGAATTGTACTCAAAAGCGTTGCGCTCATAGGTTTGGATATCCATTCCCATTTCAGCGGCTTTGCGGGCGGAGCATTCTTCGACATGTTTAATCCGTGCCGTTGCTCCGGTAACATCAAAAATAGCTTTGAGTTCATCAAGTGACTCTTGCGGGATTTTCCGCAAGACTCCCGGTCCGTCTTTTTTAAAGTTAGCACCGAGTCGTTCCATCGATTTGTCGATGTGTTCAAGGTGCCATTTGAATACAGGTCCGGACTCTTTATGGTCTTCCCAATTGAACGTGTCCGGGTAGACGCAATAACCATACTTTAAGACATTCCCTGTAAGGGCATGAGTGAGAGGCAATAATTGTCTCCCTTTTTCCGATTCAACGAAAAATCCGAGCCTTGTGCTAAGTTCTCTAAGTGCCATAACCACCAGCCCGGGTCCGTTCTTACGAGGACAGCGAGTGACACAAGACATGCACTCGCCGCAGTACCAGATTGTGTTAGACTTCAACAATTCCTCAATTTTGTCATCATCCTTAGTCTGACACGTTGCTACGATTTGCCGCGGGTCGTACTTGTAAAATTCCGCGGCGGGACAAACCGCTGTACAGGTTCCACAATTGATACAGGTGTGGTAGCCTTCCTTGAAGCGGTAGTCCTTCATGAGCTCGTCAAAATAATTGCGAGCTTGAGTTTCATTTTTTTCCATTCTAATAAAGCGACTACGTCGCTGAAACGTGTCTTCCAATCCACGCACACAACCCCGGGAAGAAACGTTTAATATAAACCATGATTAGTTCTCCTTTCCCAATATACACTTCCCTTTTAGATTTCCGTATGGCTCGCACGATTTGTCGAGCCGCCCTGTCCGCCGACAGTCCATTAGCTTGTCCCTCGTCCATCACTCCGTGGGGTTTACCTCCCTTATCCAGGGCCCTTAGAGAGATGGGTGTGTTCACCCTTCCCGGACAAACAATGGTGACTCTCAAGTTCTTATCGTAGTTTTCCGCCTGTAAAGTTTCGAAGAAGCCGTAAAGAGCATGCTTCGAAGAGGAGTAGGCGCACCTCAACGGGAATCCGAATAGCCCCGCGATAGAGGTCGTGACGGCGATATGCAAAAGAGATTTACCCGCCGTGTTTTCCGAAGAAAAGAGAGTCAATAATTCTTTAGCTATAGCAACGGGTGCAAAATAATTGATTTCCATTATTTTGCGCGCCATTTCCATAGAGGTATCTTCCACGCGTGTCCGTTGGCTAATCCCTGCGTTGAGAAAAGCCACATCCAGTCCGTGGTAGGCGTTCCACGCCTGTCGGGTCAAGTCGGAGATACCTTCCGGTTGCCCCAAATCGTATGCGGCGAGAATCACCCCATTTGCCCCCAATTCCCGACAATGCGCAGCCACCGTCTCCAGTTTAGCCGGAGACGAGGCTGTCAAGACGAGTTCAGCGCCTTCTCGGGCGTACTGATACGCCACTTGTTCCCCGATGCCCGAAGAGGCTCCTGTTATCCACACACGATTCATAGTAACGCACCTTATCCGAGGCGTACCTGCGGAATATCCTTATCAAACTCGCCGCGTGCCATGCGCTCTTTGATGTCCTTGAAGGCATTGAGGGTGTAGTCCACATCCTCAATAGAGTGCGCGGCAGTAGGAATAATTCGGAAGATAATCATTCCGGGAGGTATAACCGGATAGGTCACAATGGAGCAGAATATCTTATACTCTTGGCGAAGTGCCAAAGCGATATTAGCAGCCTGATTGATTCCTGCTTCCATATGTACCGGCGTTACATTAGCTTCTGCGGGTCCGATATCGAAACCGAGTTCGCGGAAGCCGTTTTGTATTCGGCGAGTTACGAGCCAGCACTGTTTGCGTAGTTCGTCGCCCTCCGGACTATCAATAATCTCAAGTCGTTTCAAGCACCCCTCGACGATAGGCATCGGCAGTGCCTTAGCGTACATCTGTGAGCGCATATTATACTTGAGGTAATCAATAATTTTCTTCTCTGAAGCGACAAAGCCGCCAATGGTTGCCATGGATTTAGCATACGCACCAATATAGAGGTCGACCCCGTCCATGCAGTTGAAGTGCTCAGAGGTACCGCGTCCTGTAGGTCCCATAATACCGAAACCGTGGGCGTCGTCGATGAGCAAGCGGAAACGGTATTTCTTCTTCATATCCACAATCTTATCGATGATACCGAGCGCACCGGTCATACCGAACACGCCTTCCGTAATGACGAGCACACCTCCGCCTTTTTCGTCCGCTTCCTTGCATGCACGAGCAATCACTTTCTCAAAATCGACAATATCGTTGTGTTTGAATTTATACTTAGAGCCGATGTGCAGTCTGATGCCATCCAAGAGACAGGCATGTGCTTCAGCGTCATAAACAATCACATCATGCCGGCTGACGAGGGAGTCAATAGTAGAGACAATACCCTGATAACCAAAGTTAAACTCAAAGGCAGCTTCTTTCTTCTCAAACGCAGCCAAGCGTTTCTCCAGTTCTTCATGCAAGGCAGTATGTCCTGTCAGCATGCGTGATCCCATAGGATATGCCATACCCCATTTGGCAGCAGCCTCAGCATCTGCTTTACGCACTGCAGGATGATTCGCCAACCCCATATAGTTATTCAAACTCCACACTAAAACATCCTGCCCGTTAAACTGCATGTGGGGTCCGAGCTCACCTTCCAACTTAGGGAATGTAAAATACCCCTCAACCATCTCGCGGTATTGACCGATAGGTCCACCGGTAGAAGCTTCAATTTTCTCAAAAATGTCTTTGTACATAATATTGTTATTAGTCATTATTCTCTAATCGGTTCTTTAGCTGCCCAACTGAGTAAGCGGAACAAGAATGGCGGAAGAGGCTTTTTAGGGTCTCTTTTGCGGAAATCAAGGTACCAACCTAACTTTTTGTAAATAGGTATCTTGTATGTTTCAACAAACTCGATGAGTGTTCCGTCCGGATCTTCTATGTAGGTGAAATGTCCGCTGGCTTCGCCCATATCGAATACTTCCCCATCGGGGCATGAGTCCACGGTAAAGGGATGTCCTTTTTCGGCGCAAAACTCTTTGAGAGCTGCCATATTATGGACATCGAAACAAATCTGAATAAATCCGGGGTCTCCCCAATAGCGTCCTTCATATATCTTACGCGGTTTACGGTCGAGAGCCTGCACCAGTTCGATGGTAGAGGGACCTAATAGTTCTGCAAATGCACCCTCGCGCACAGTAGAAGGTTGAAGCAACACGCGGCGGTAGTGTTCGTCACCGCCTTTCAATTCTTTCCAGTCCTGAAAGACTCCTGTCTCGTCATAGACAATGGAGTCATATCCCAGCACATTGGCATAGAATTGCACCGATTTAGCCATATCTGTTACACCAATCATGACACCTCCGATACCTCCATTGACACGTCCTTTAGGGAGATAGATAGAGGGCTGCGGTATAATCTGAAAGAGATTATTGTAGAGGTCACGCACATAAAAAGTCTGCCAACTGTTAGCCAGCTTAGCAACTTTGGTTTTGACAACCTCCTTAGGCAATTGGTCATAGAAGAGTTGAACATTCGAGCTATTGATTTTAGCCGCAAAGATACCGAGGTCGCCGATAGCGATTTCGAAAGGGCACGGAACGGGCTTACGCTCGCTGTATTGCCAAATCTCAAAGCCACCACCTCCTTGTATATTGCAGGCGATACAAGCATGCCGTTTTTGAGCTTGGTTACCGGTATAAGGCAACATGCGCTCCGCCACGGTATCATCCTCCAGAATTTTGGTGTCAGCGCCAAAATAGCGGATCATCCAGTTCCATGTCTTGCGGAAATCGACAGTACCGATGCCCACTTGCTGAATGCCGGATATAAAAAAGTCGTTATTCATATATGAAATGTATAATCTTATCTGGTTAGAGGGACCATTCGTAGGATTCCTTGCCGTCCTTGATTTTGAAGCCTAAGGTTTGCAGTTCATTACGGATTTTGTCCGATGTAGCCCAATCCTTATTCGCTTTCGCAGCCTGTCGGATATCAAGTAGCAGGTTGACAGCCCCCTTATACGCTTTTTCTCTAACAGAGTTCATGCCTCCTGTCTCCGAGAGTCGAAGTCCCAACACATGGATGCCATAGCACTCCCATATATCTTTCAATTCAGAGAGATCAGCCTCGTTAATCAGCGTTTTTCCATCGGCTATGGTATTGATGAGTTTGGCTGAATCAAAAAGGTGTTGCAGGACGACGGGAGTATTAAGGTCATCGTCCATCGCTTCGGCACAAGCTTCACGCAATTGGTGAATCTCCTCATTAGGAGCAGCTGCTGCAGGCTGAATTGCCAGAAGGCGCGTATAGGCCTCCTGCAATCGGGCAAATCCTTTCTCCGCGGCTTCTAAAGCCTCCGAACTAAAGTCCACCGTTGAGCGGTAGTGCGCCATGAGGATAAAGAAGCGTATGGTCATGGGTGAGAAGGGCTTGGTGAGCAACGGATGCTCCCCTTTGAAGAACTGCTCCAAAGTGATGAAATTATTATAGGATTTCCCCATCTTCTTGCCCGCGATGGTAATCATATTATTGTGCATCCAATAACGCACAGTCTCATGCCCCAATGCCGCACAAGATTGCGCAATCTCCGCCTCATGGTGCGGGAACATCAAGTCCATGCCGCCTCCGTGGATATCAAACTGCTCGCCGAGGTACTTCGTTCCCATTGTCGAGCACTCCATATGCCACCCCGGGAAGCCTTCTGACCAAGGAGAAGGCCAGTGCATAATGTGTTCCGGCGACGCTTTCTTCCAAAGTGCAAAGTCGTAACTATGTTTCTTCTCCTCCTGTCCGTCCAACTCGCGGGTCTCGGTGACGATGTCATTGAGATTTCGTCCGCTCAATTTGCCATACGGATAATCCTTGGCATACTTCTCCACATCCATATAGACCGAGCCATTGGCAACATAAGCATATCCTGCATCAAGAATCTTTTGAACAAAGGCAATTTGCTCTATGATATGTCCCGAGGCATGCGGTTCTATGGAAGGCGGCAGCACATTGAGGGCTTCCATGTCGTGGTGATAGCGATTGGTATAATACTGAACCACCTCCATCGGCTCCAACTGCTCTAACCGTGCTTTCTTGGCTATTTTGTCCTCACCCTCATCGGCATCATGCTCCAAGTGTCCCACATCTGTGATGTTACGGACATAACGCACCTTATACCCTAAAAAACTAAGATACCGAAAGAGAATATCAAAGGTAATCGCCGGACGGGCATGCCCCAAATGGGCATCGCCATAGACGGTCGGTCCGCAGACATACATACCCACATGGCCCTCATGCAAGGGACGAAAATACTCTTTTTGGCGGGTAAGTGTATTGTATATTTGCAACATATATTCAGTCATCAAAAGAGCGTTGCGGGATCAAGATGGTCTTTCTCGATATCCTTGAAGTAATTGAAGGTTGCAACCTTCAGTTCGTCGCAAGCCGCCTCATCGCAAACAATGATACCGTGCCGGTGCATCTGCAGGGCAGAAACAGTCCACATATGGCTAATGGGTTCCTCAATGGCATGCTGCAAAGCGCGGGCCTTATTATGACCATTAACCATGATAAGCACCTCTTTAGCATCCATGACCGTACCAACGCCGACCGTGAGGGCGGTTTTAGGGACCTTATTGATATCATTGTCAAAGAAACGGCTATTGGCAATAATAGTGTCGGTGGTCAGGTCCTTCTTGCGTGTGCGAGAAGAGAGGGATGACCCCGGCTCGTTGAAGGCTATATGACCGTCAGGACCTATGCCGCCCAAGAACAAGTCTATGCCGCCATATTGCTTTATTTTAGCTTCATAGCGCGCACATTCGGCTTCCAAATCAGCCGCATTGCCGTTCAGGATATTCACATTCTCCTGCCGGATATCGACATGGTTAAAGAAATTATTCCACATGAAACTGTGGTAACTCTCCGGGTGGTCTTCCGGCAGACCGACATACTCGTCCATATTGAAAGTCACAACATTGCGGAAAGACACCTTACCGGCTTTATTTAACTTAATCAACTCTCTGTACATACCCAAGGGGCTTGAGCCGGTCGGCAGACCGAGAACAAAAGGATTTGATTCCTTAGGTCCAAAGGCGTTGATTTTAGCTGCTACATAATTTGCTGCCCATTGAGAGAGCAGGTCATAATTAGGTTGAATGATTAGTCTCATTGTATATTATTTTTGTAATTCCAAAACAACTGCACTACGTGCCGGCAAGTACAGCCGCAACCAGCCTTTCTTTTCCTTCTTGAAGAGATTATCCGGCTGCGTAAAGTGCTCCACGGAGTCATCATTGAGACCGAAACCGCCAAATTCTTTAGCGTCCGTATTGAGCACCACTTTGTATTTACCTTCAGGGCACAGGATACCGTAATCACTGAATGACCGGTTGCCATTCCAGTTAAAGACAAAGACCAGTTTACCGCGCATGAAAGCCACCACTTGGTCACCTTCATTGTCCGCCAATTTGGCGTCCCAAGGCAGATGAATACCATATTGATCCTTAACGGGTTTGAGGTATTCTTCCAGCAGGTGCACCATAGCTTTGTCAAACCGATTCAAATCGGCATAGAAATAATTCGGATTATCTACAAGATCCCATTGGCGGCGGGCATACTTATAACTCCAGCCATTACCTTGACGCGGGAAGTCAATCCACTCGGGATGTCCGAACTCATTTCCCATAAAGGTGAGGTAACCTCCGTTGATTGTCGAGGCAGTAATAAGCCGTATCATCTTATGCAAAGCGATACCCCTGTCCACCATATAGGTTGAATGTCCATGCTCGAAATGCCAATACATATCCGCATCGATGAGACGGAAGATTATGGTCTTATCGCCTACCAGTGCCTGGTCGTGAGACTCGGCATAGGAAATGGTCTTTTCGTCTTGACGACGATTGGTCATCTCATAGTAGATATGACCGGCTTTCCAGTCCTCGTCGCGTACCTCTTTGATATATTTAATCCAGAAATCGGGGATACCCATTGCCAAGCGGTAATCGAAGCCGATGCCTCCATTCTCGCGTTTATTGGCGAGCCCCGGCATACCGGACATATCCTCGGCTATCGAGATAGCGTAAGGCTTAACCTCATGAATCAAGGTATTGGCGAGCGTCAAGTACATGATAGCATCCCCGTCAGCATTGCCGCTAAAGTAAGAAGCGTAGTCATTGAAGTCTTCACCCAAACCGTGACTCAGGTACATCATGGAGGTCACACCGTCAAACCTAAACCCGTCGAAGTCATAAACGTCAAGCCAGTACTTGCAGTTAGAGAGCAGGAAGTGGAGAACTTCATTCTTGCCATAATTGAAGCAAAGACTATCCCAAGCGGGATGCTCTCTGCGCGCGCCGTCGTGGAAATATTGGTACGGGGTTCCGTCGAAATTACCCAATCCTTCCAACTCGTTCTTCACCGCGTGGCTGTGAACGATATCCATAATAACCGCTATACCGCGACTATGAGCATCAGCAATAAGTGCTTGCAACTCTTCGGGCGTACCGAAGCGGCTGGAGGCGGCGAAGAAATTGCTCACATGATAGCCGAAGGAGCCGTAATAAGGATGCTCTTGAATGGCCATTATCTGGAGGCAGTTATAACCCAATTCGGCAACGCGCGGAAGGACATTCACCCTAAATTCTTCATAACTCGACACCTTCTCTTCCTGTCCCGCCATACCGATATGGCACTCGTAGATAAAGAGCGGAGCACCGGGCTTAAGCCCTTTGAAAGCCTTTCTCTTAGCCGGTTTGGCACCCTTCTTATCCGGATTCCATACCTGCGCACTAAAGATTTTAGTCTCATTGTCTTGCACCACCCTATTGGCATACGAGGGGATACGCTCGCCATAGCCGCCCATCCACTCAACAAGGAGTTTGAAGAGGTCACCATGTTTCATTTGCTCCTCACTAAAAGAGCCCTCCCATACGCCGTTTCCGACCGGCTGAAGACGGTAGGCTTCGTCCTTTTGCCAGTTATTGAAATCACCTTTTACATAGATGGCAGTGGCGTTAGGAGCCCATTCGCGGAGCACCCAACCTTTCGGGGTCTTATGCAAGCCGTAATATAAATATCCGTTTGCCCACTCGCTCAGACTCTTACCGCCTGTCAACTCGTACTCTTTGCGGTTAGCGTAGTCATAACGTCCTTGAATAGCGGACTCAAATGGCCTCAAATAGGGGTCTTGTTCAAGTATTTTTAACATGGTATATGAGGTTTTTAGTTTTCTACTCTGGTTTTGGCAATCAACTTACGGTAGCTTTTCCCGGGAGCAATACCGGGTTGGTGCGCATCGGTCGGGAAGAAGACCACAAAATATCCGCGCGGCACATCAATATACGTCTGTGCCTTGTCGTTATAAAGTTCCATATCCTTGCCCTCGTCGTACTCCGACTTAATTGATTCGCAGTCCGCGATGGACTTCCACCCCATACGCTCAGTATCAAAGGGAATCTGGATATCTATATAATCATGGTGTCCCTCCATATCGCAATCCGCTTCCTTCTTCCCCTTGAAGTCCATGATATTAACGAACAAGTCATCACCGTCTATCTTAATTTTACAAGCCGGCAACTCCTCCAAGTCGTTGTTGTTAAAAAACTCCATAAACTCTTTCAGTCTCGGAACGCTCTCATAATACCAGTCGGCGTTCTCTAATTTGTCTAAAATCATATATCTTCAGGTTGGTTAATTTACATTTTGCGCACAAAGTTAACAAAAAATTTGGATATATGCAAAAAAAATCCTATTTTTGCACAAAAATTAACGGATTATATGAAAAAACTTGTTTATTTATCAGTAGCACTTATGCTTTTATCTGCTTGTAACTCCAAACAACTATCTACCGGTATTGATACCGCGAACTTAGACACAACCATTATTCCCCAAGAAGATTTCTACGCCTTCGCTTGTGGCGGATGGATGAAGAACAATCCTCTGCCGGCTGAGTATTCACGCTTTGGCACATTTGACGAAGTAGGGCTTAAATCAATGGAACAAGTTAACACCTTGGTGCAAGACCTCGCTAAACAACAGCACCCGAAAGGTTCTGTCGCCCAAAAGATTGCTGACATCTATAATCTCGCGATGGATACCGCTCGCCGCAACACCGAGGGAATTGAGCCTCTGCGCGCAACACTTTTGGAAGTGGAGAGTATCTCCTCCAAAGATGAACTTCCCCGTCTCCTTGGTGCCTCAACCGAGTACGGACTCTTCGATATGTATGTCGAAGCCGATATTATGAACTCTACCAAGAACCTCCTCTATGAAGGTCAAGGAGGTTACGCTTTGGGGGAGAAGGAATACTATATTGATGAGGACGACCACACCAAGATGATTCGCGCCGAGTACCTGAAACACATCGCCCGCATGTTCGAACTCTGTGGTTATGAGGACGGTGACGCTGCCGCCAAAACTGTCCTGCGTATCGAAACCCGGCTTGCTAAAGCCGCCAAAGACAATGTCGAATTACGCGACCCGCTCGGCAACTATCACCTCATGACGATTGCCGAACTCCAAGAGGCAGTGCCCCAACTCAATTGGCAAGAGTTTTTCAATGCCATGTTTGCCGGACTCGAAGAGCATAGGCCCGACACCGTCTGCATCGGTCAACCCGAACAATTGCAAGAAGTAGGCCGCATGCTTGCTGAGGAGTCTCTGGAGGACATCAAGACACTGTTCCGCTGGCAAGTCATTGACGGTGCAGCAGGCTACCTCACCGACGAACTCTATAACCAGAATTTTGCTTTCTACGGCAAGATACTCAGCGGCAAACAAGAGCCCGCTCAACTCTGGAAACGTGCTATCGGCATTGTCAATGGAACGCTCGGCGAAGGTATCGGTCAGGAGTATGTCAAGGTATATTTCCCCGAGGAAAACAAAAAACGAATGCTTGACCTTGTCCACAACCTCCAAAAGTCTCTCTCTCAACGCATTGACGGACTTGATTGGATGTCGGATGAGACCAAAGTTAAAGCCCAAGAGAAGTTAGCTGCCTTTACCATCAAAATTGGCTATCCCGATAAGTGGAAAGACTATTCCAAGTTAGAGATTGACCCCTCCGAAACCTTCTACGCCAACCTCCAACGCGCAGCACGCTTCGAGATTAACGACGCCCTTGACGAGTTGGGAAAACCCGTGGATCGCGACAAGTGGTACATGAATCCCCAAACAGTCAATGCATACTACAACCCCACCACCAATGAGATTTGCTTCCCTGCCGGTATTCTGCAACCGCCCTTCTTCGACATGAGTGCTGACGATGCCTTCAACTACGGCGCTATCGGTGTGGTTATCGGGCATGAGATGACGCACGGTTTTGACGACCAAGGAGCACAATTCGACAAAGAGGGTAACCTCAATAACTGGTGGAGCGAAGAAGATAAAGCCAAGTTCGATGCGCAAACGGCTGCTTTAGCAGACTATTTCTCATCCTTTGAGGTAGCCCCCGGAGTGCATGCCAACGGCAAGTTCACACTCGGCGAAAATATCGCAGACCATGGAGGCCTACAAGTCTCCTTCAATGCGCTTAAGAACATCCTTGCAGAGGGTAAGTTCAATGGCGAATGTGATGGCGAGTTCAGCCCTGAACAACGCTTCTTCCTCGCATATGCTAATGTTTGGGCAAACAACATCCGTCCCGAGGAGATTCTTGTCCGCACCAAGTCTGACCCGCACTCTCTCGGTCGCTATCGTGTGAACGGAGCACTGCCTCAAATCGGTGCTTGGTACGAAGCATGGGAGGTTACAGAAGAGTCACCCATGTATGTTGCTCCCGAAAACCGCGTGCATATATGGTAGAATTACTGATTTTTATAGCGCTTGGCGTCCTTATCCTCATTCTTTTTGAGGGACGCGAGCGCTATAGAGCCAAGCATCCCGAGAAATTTCCCGAAACAAAAGCCGCAGACACTGCGGCTACCGACTGCGTCGACTCCGGCGTCACGCCGGAGGCTTGCGCGTCATGCGCTATTGCAGAGGTTTGTACTAAACCTGAGAAGAAAGGAGAATCTTCCGAATCCGATAAATCAGTCCCGCCACAAGCGCAAGACTAATCACTCCCACATACCAAGTATCAGCAGTGCCGAATGTCTCAAGGGTGCTGCTGATTATTTTATCCTTAGGCAAAAGGGCGTAAGCGATTACAACCATTGAGTTATTGACGGCATGCATCAAGATAGGAATCCACAGGCTGCCTGACCATACCAACATATAGCCGAATAGTGCTCCCATCAACATACGCGGTATAAAACCGTAAAACTGCAAATGCAAAGCGCTGAAGAGAATGGCTGCTGCCCAAATAGCCGTTGTAGTGGCTCTTGATGTGGTGTCGGTGAGATCATCGCCACGACGCCTTGCTTTCAACTGTGCAGGCAGCATAAACAGCCCCTGCAAAGCCCCTCTGAATAGCAATTCTTCACTGAAAGCAGCAAGTAATCCGATGACCATTATATTGGCTAAAAAACCTCCAATGGTCTTAGTCGCCATCAGTTGCTCTGTTGTGGCGGCATTGGCGGCTTCCATTCGCTGCATCCACGCCTCCATACCCGACAGAAATTCCGGCAGTTTAATCATTTCATTAAGGGAGGCAATGAGATTGATACCCGGCTGCGCCACCAACATCAATATCGTCGCCAAGAGAAAGACCCTCGCTCGGTTAGATGTTCCTACTGTGCCCATTCTTAGCCACCGGAACGCACGACCCCATGAGGTAGCACCGTATAGTCTTTTCGCCGCAATCCACGCTATAATCACTGCGGGCAAAATGAAAAGGAGTATATCCTGCCCGACTAAAAGCCATCGCATTAATGCTGTATCCATATTCGCTTAATTATTTCGCCGCAAAAGTACGAAGTTTTTTTGATATACGCAAATATTTTTGCATTATTGCCCCCAAAACACATAAATATCACCATCCTCATCTTCCGTCCCCGCCACGGGCACCTGATTACCTCATCTCCCGCTCCTCCACGGGCACCTGGCTACCCGGTATCCTGGCTACCCGGTATCCTGGTAACCAAAAACACTCCTCTCTCCACCACGCTGTCCCTCCGACATTCGCCCTGACAACACCGCACAATAACCGCACAATAACCGGACAATAACCGCACAATAACCGGACAATAACCGCACTATTCAGCATAGATGGGTTATAGATCAAGCAAAGAAAGCCCATCTATACTAACCGCCCGCCACTCCACAACACCTACTCGTTGTTGTAATAATTGGTGGTTTTCTCGTAAGAAGCAATGGAACCGTCCGAGTTATAGGTTATATTGGTAGAAGTCTTGGCATATGGCGTCCCGTTGGTATTCGTGCCATAAACAGCAGGATCCAACAGGGCATCCACGACACTCAAGAGCCATTGGTCGGAAACCCAGACATAAGTATCTTTCTCAATCTGTACTGTACCCGAGTAAGTATATTCTTCCTTGCGCGAATTAACCCAATGATTAGAGCCGTCATTGACCATCGAGATATAGGTCTCTCTTAAGCCATTGGCGCCATAGGTTGTCAGATACTTAAAGGTATTGCTCCACACGCCGGCACTGCTGTTCCATGAATAGGATTCCGTCAGCACTACCCGTCCGGCCGTGTCGTAAGCCGTCGAGTCTTTGGAGCCGGCACGCCAGTTGTTATTTTGCCACGCATAGAGGTGAACTGTCAAGATTGTATGACCCGCTTCGTCGTAATCGTACAGCCAGGAATAATCCCCTATCCAATTACCGGAGGAGAAGGTCAAACGGTCATCTTGGATAAGTCTCCCAGCCTCATTATAGTACTTGATAGTGCCATAATTGGGGATGGAGTCTTTCTTAAAGTCATAGTGAGTGTTTTCGTGCCCGCCTTCGTCATAGGTCCATGTGCGGTAGTAATTGACTTTCCAGACAGAGTCTGCGCCGCAATAATAGGAAGATTGCAGAAGGGTGTGATTAGCAGCGTCTTTGACATCCACCGGTGTTTTAGTGCCGGAAGAGATGGTCCATACTGAATCAGTGGTATTGGTAATTTTCCAGGTCATGGACACCGTTGCACCGGAGGCGTCTGTCCATGTCTTGGATTTGGTGCCTGAGTAGAGATACCAGACGGAATCGGAATTACATCTCATGGTAACGGTACCACTTGCACCGGTGTCATCCGTAAAAGAGATGGTCTTCGTGATGGTGCTGAATGTCCATGTGGAGTCGGCAGAGCAGGTATAATTGATGGTAACGGGTATGCCGTCCTCGCCGGTCATCGTTTCTTGGCGCGAGCCACCCGCTTGCAATACCCAGCGGTGCTCCGATACGGACCATTTCCAACGGAGGGAGCCCATAACGACATTGTTCGCATATAAGGTTTCGGTTGAGTCAGACGGCTCCCAAATGCTGTTGGTGCACCGATAGACCGTCTGCGCCGTCTGTTTTTGGGCGCTATTATAGTATAGCAACGTGCGGGTGCCGGACTGAACACCGGTACTGACATTCGTGTTGAGTGTCTCATTCAAGTAGGTTTTGCCCTGCTCGTTAAGCAGAACAACCACTTGCTTGGTCAGCACCCAATCCTGCAAACTATTGTTCCAGGAGTAGGTCAAGACGCTGTCTTTATTGGTATTGTTATACACCGTGCGGGAATAGGACGTGCCGGTTTTGACGCCATTGGTCCAAGTATAGACCCTGGTCATTGAGGTCTGCCAAGCGTTCTTGACCTTGGTGTATTCGTTATAGGTTGCTTTAGTTGTGTCAAAAGATAGGGTTGAGGTGTTCCACTGATAGTTAATCAGTTTGGTTTGTTTAGAGCCGTCCTCGTTGTAATCGTACTCTGTTCGGGAGGTTCCGACCCATTGGTTATTCGACCATTTCCGGGCTTCGGCAAGGACTTGTTTATTGGCCGTCCCGAAATATGCCCATTGTGCAGAGTCTTTGGTATCATTATTGGCATGTTGCCAAACGCCATTGCTCATACCGCCCTTGTAATAGGTCTTAAGGATATTATTGCCCTGCGCATCAAAGGCTTGTTCCAAACGCTGAGACGCAACCAATTTCTTGGAGGCGGCGTTAATCGCATAATCCCATTTCTCCGTCTGGTAGTAGGTACGCTTGGTGGCGTTATATTCATATTGGTAGGTCGTAGAAGCGGTCGGCGTCCAAAAAGCATAAGTCGTGTTCCAAGTATAAGTGATAAGGGCTATCTGTTTGCGGGCGTCGTTGTACACTGTCTCTGTACGGGTCGTACCGCGCCAGCGTGTTCCGTCCCATGTATAGTTGGTCGTCATGATCGTGGAGGCTGTACTCGTGCCGTCAAATACCTTCTCTTGAACCGAGGAAGTGCCGTTTGGAATACCTCCGGTATAATAATAGGTCGTGGTGCGGAAATTACGGTCCAACCGGTCATACTCATAAATGAGTTTGCGGACGGGGACGTCATTCTGGTCCACTACAATAGAGGAGTCCAACAAGGTCTTTGTGCCGGAAGCACGACGAGGTGCAAGCCCTACCCCATCGACGGTTGTGTTAGCTTCGCTCAAGTGGGCAATCAATCCCTGCACCACATCGGCAGGGAGCGTATCGGGGGATATAGCATCAACAACCTTATCCGCGGCGAGCGTGTCAAAGGGTATGGAGTCCGTCGCTGATTGAGCCATAGAGGCTAAACTGCCTGTCATCAGCACTGATAATATGACAACTATTCTACGCATCTTTTATATGGTCAAAGAGGGGAGCAGGGTCCAAGCTACCCCCCTCTTCTTTTACTAAACCAATTATATCACTAAGTTAATAAATAAAATTAATTAAAATAATGATATTCCTTCTTAATTTTCTTTCTCCCGCTAAGAGAAAAACCATGGGGCGAATTTCGCAACCCGCCCCACGGCGAGTACATTTTTTTATATCAACATTTTCGAGAAAGTCGTATGGTTAGCGACTCCTTACGAGCTTTCTCAATAGCCCGGAGACAATGCAAACTCCGGACTTGGCTTAAATTAGGACTCGGTCGGCGTAAGCCTTTCAGGCTAAGCGATGGACCTACGTCCTATTCTGCGCCTCCGAAAGATATAGCACAATCTTGTGAGTGCTATAGCTTTCGGTTTTTTAGCGCAATAGTGATTCTTGACTTGCTTATCTTACTTTACTACAAAGTAAATCTTTTGCTCGCCGTTCTTGATGTAGTAACGACCGGCAGCGGCGATAGCAACGAACTTGTCCTCACCGGCAGCAAGGTCAAAAGCGGCTTCTACAACTACGTCATTCTCATCCAATACTTGGAGACCCGTGTAAGCCTTATCACCATGGAAAGACAAACCACCCGCTACTTGGCAAACAAACTCTGTTTGGAAAGCAACAGCGGTTTTGGAAATATAGAAACGGTCAGCAACGCTAACACCGGCAGTAGCGGTGAAAGGATAATTTTCGCCATCCACAATCAATTTACTTGTTTTAGCTACATTATCAACGAGGTAGAGAGTACCTAAAACATTAGAGAATGTCAGAGTCTCATCAGCGGCAGCGGCTTTGAACTCAAGGGCAAGACCATCCAAATTTTGAGTAGCATATTGCAAATAGCGGGCACCGCCATTATAGGCAGAGATACCATTCTCATTGAGATTCGTTACGCTATAGGTTTCATCAACACCTGCTGCAAAAGATGCACTTTCGCGCAATTTAAGTTGTTTTCCATCCATTGTGATATAAGCCGTAGCAGTATAGTCAACAGCAAAGCCGGACATGATGCTTGCAAAAAGCATAGCAATCATAAAAAATGTTTTTTTCATTGTAATTTTATATTTAATATTTAGTAATCAATTAATTTTACCTGCTTAGAAAAGTTTTACCAATCAACTCCATGACGCATCGGAGCACCCATATTTTGACCTCCTCCGCTTGATGGCCCACCAAATACATCACATAGATTGCATTCGAGTTGTACTTTTACAACTTTTGGTTCAAAATATATCTTCATATTTTTATGGTTTAGCCCCCCGCCGATACGCAAAATAGTGTATCGGCGGGGGGGACCTAAAAAAATAA
>OCVV011326713.1_pt1 | contig 53324 bp, 46 predicted proteins | sample 1539721 | NCBI WGS metagenome assembly OCVV01 (sample SAMN02144230, study PRJEB22623) | gut metagenome | biome: sheep rumen | host: Ovis aries | place: New Zealand
ATTATAACACAAAAAGAGGATTTCTCCTCTTTCATTATTATCCTTTATATTCACAAGATGAACATTTAATTCCATCTTTTCCTTCTACTAACATTTTTCCACATTCAGGACATTTATCACCAGTAGGCTTATCCCAATATGCTTCTTTACATTTAGGATAGTTAGAACATCCATAGAAGATTTTACCTCTTCTTGTTTTTCTTTCAACTATTGGACTTCCACATGATATACATGTGCATACTTCAACAGTTTGTTTTTCTTCTTTTTTAATATACTTACATTCTGGATAATTTGAACAAGCAACAAACTTACCAAATCTACCATGTCTAATTACTAATGGACTTCCACATTCAGGACACATCTCACCTGTTTCTTCAGGTGCATCTTTTTCCATCTCTTTAAAATTCTTTTCTACTAATGGTTCAAATGTATTATAGAAATCTCTTAATACTTTTATGTTATCCATTTTATCTTCAGCAATCTTATCAAGATCATCTTCCATATTCTTAGTATAATCAACATTTATTATATCTGAGAAGCCTTGTTGTAATTTATCAGTTATGTTAATACCAATTTCAGTAGGATGGAATCTCTTTTCAATTACTCTTACATATCCTCTTGTTTTAAGTAATTGCATAGTCGAAGCATAAGTAGAAGGTCTACCAATACCTAATTCTTCCATCTCTTGTATTAATGTAGCTTCTGTATATCTTGGTTTAGGTTTAGTAAATTTTTGTTCAGATTCTACTTTATCAGTAGTTAATATATCTTTTTCATTTATATTAGGTAGTTCTTCATCTGATGTTGAATAATAAGGTCTATAGACTTTTAAGAATCCATCAAATGTTTCAACTACACCATTAGCCTTAAACTCATAATTATTATTATCTAATAATATAGTAGTAGATAATACTTTAGAATCAGCCATTAGGCATGCTAATGATCTAGCATATATAATTGAATAAACTTTATATTCATCGTCTGATAAGTATTTCTTAATACTATCAGGTGTTCTTAATACTGAAGTACATCTAATAGCTTCATGAGCATCTTGAACATTTTCAGTTTTCTTACCCTTCTTAACAACACCAACATAGTTTGAACCATATTCATCTTTAATATATTTAAATGCTTCATCTATAAATACAGGAGATAATCTAGTTGAATCTGTTCTCATGTATGTTATTAAACCAACAGTCTCAGAACCTATATCAATACCTTCATATAGTTTTTGAGCTATTTGCATTGTCTTAGTTGATGAATATGAATATTTATTAATAAGTGCTTGTTGTAATGTAGAAGTAGTAAAAGGCATAATACCTTTTCTACTCTTTTCTTTCTTTTCAACAAGTTTAACTATATATTCTTTGCCTAATGAAGATAATACTTTATTAACTTCTTCTTCATTATGTAATTCTAATTTCTTATCGTTATACTTTTCTAAACTTGCTTTAAATGTATCAAAGTCAGCAGTTATTTCCCAATACTCTTCAGGAATAAATGCTTCTATTTCTCTTTCTCTATCAACAACAAGTTTTAAAGCAACTGATTGAACACGTCCAGCAGATTTACCTTCTGTTTTAGATTGCATTAGTTTAGATAATCTAAAACCAATTATTCTATCTAAGAATCTTCTAGTCTCTTGTGATTTAACTAAATCATAATCAATCTTTCTAGGATGATTAAATGCTTCAACAACAGCATTCTTAGTTATTTCATTAAAAACAACTCTATCATACTTTTTATCATTTAATCCTAATGCTTCATATAAGTGATAGCTTATAGCTTCTCCTTCACGGTCTGGGTCGGTTGCTAGATATACAAAGTCTGCTTCTTTAGCATCCTTCTTTAATGCTGTTACATCTTTGTTACGACCTTTTTTAATAATATAGTTAGGTTCAAAGTTGTTTTCAACATCAATACCTAATCCAAATTTACCAGTTGTAGCTAAATCTCTTATATGTCCTTTAGACGAAACTACCTTGTAGTCTTTACCAAGGTAGTTGCTTATAGAATGAGTTTTTGCTGGTGATTCAACTATTACTAACTTCATGAATTATCATTCCTCTTCTTTGTTTGTTGTACTTGTAGTTGTAGTCTTTTGATACTTTTCTAACCCCTCACCTAAATATTTAAAATAATTAGATCTAATAGCTGAAGCTGACATTGATTGTCTTTGATTAATTTCAGCATTAATACTCTTTAACATTGATGCAGAATATTGTTCTTTTCCTGGAACATAAGTAATTCTTGATGAAGGTGCATAATAAGAAGCATTTTCATCTTGCCATGATCCATCAACAAAGTATGCACGAGATGCATGAGATTTACTAAATACATCAGTACCTAAATATAATCTTGGATCATAATCTACATCAAACATATTAAATAATGTAGGTAATAAATCAATTATTGTAGTATAGTCTTCTACTACTACAGGTTCCTCAAGAGTAGAATTATATATTAACATAGGAGTCCTGTCAACATTATGATCAGTAGTCGAATTATGATTAACTGTATATTTAGCTCCATTTGCAGTTAAATATGTATTTATATTTGAATCACTTAATCCATATGGATAATGATCTCCAAATAAAGCTATAACAGTATCATCTAATATACCTTCTTCTTCTAACTCTTTTAGTAATTCTTCCATAGCTGTATCTAATTCTTTCATCTTAGATAGATATCTCTTTAAATTAGTTGGATAATCTGTATTATCCCATAAATAAGTCCACTTATCACCAAACTCTGATGGTTGATAATATGTTTGATGAGTAGTAACACCTGCAAAATAAACTGCAAATGGTTTATTACTCATATAATACTTTTTAGCTGATTGGAACATTACTTTATCTGATGGCCATTCCTCATATACAGGATTCCATGACATACCTAAATCATCAACAGAATAGAACTTCTCTGCTCCCATATGTGGAAGATATGTTCCTCTGTAATAATAATGTTGAGTATAATCATGATAAGCTGATGTTGAATAACCTAATTTCTTAAACATAGACATGTATGCTTCTGGATAAATGTTCTTAGTATATGTATTAGCTGTACATGTATTATTTATAGTAAATAATGATGTATTAACTGTCATTTCATTATTACCTGTAGAACAGTTATTTCTTGGACTAAAGTTATTAGTAAAACTTATTCCTTCATGATACATCTTATATAATGTAGGAAAATCCTTTTCATTCAATATAGCTATTTCATTAACAGATTCTAATAACATGATAATAACATTCTTACCTTTGAAGATACCTGTCATATCATTCTTTTGAGTAATAGTTCTATTCATGAAATAATTATTTAATGTCTTATATGTATCATCTGATGTATTAGCATTTAATTCTTTCCATGCTGTATCATCTATTTCTCTCTTATAATCAATTGATATTGGTTCTTCCTTTTGAGGAGTTATTTGTACATCATCATAATTATATAAGTATGCTACATCTTCTTCAGTAGTTTTCATAACGATACTCTTAGTATCAGAATATAAATACATTAATACACCAAAGTTGTTAGCAGACATATTAGAGTTCTTAGGATATAACCATACAGCATAAGTAGGATCTAGTTGTAATGGATCTTGAAACTTATCTGATCTTATAGTTATATAATGTAATCCAGCAATTATTAATATAATAAATACAGGAATAATTTCTAAATATATCTTTTGTATTTTATTAAGTTTTCTTTCAGCAGATAATCTTTTACCTTTTTTACTCTTAAGTATTAATCTTTCTATAAATATGAAATATATTATAGCTAATAATAAGAATACAAATAACATATAGTAAGTCCATGGAACTGAATGTAATACATCATTTATATAATCAGTTACTTTACCACCTTGATCTGCATTACCGATTCCCATAAAGAAACCAATGAAAGAATATAAACACATTTCAGCAAATAATCCAATAGTAACTACTAATGTATAAATAATATTAGCAATTCTTTGAACTATTATATTAAAGAAATGGAATATATAAGACCATATTAAAGAAATAACTAAAGATGATAAAGCTATTCTCACAGTATTAAATGAGAATACAGGATTTTCAACTAATACTCTTACATATAATTCACATCCAAATGTTATTATAAATAGTACTAAAGTACTTAAAATTAATCTATTTGTAAAAAACTTCTTCATTGTTATTCACCCTTCTTATTGTCTTCTTTAATTAAATCACTTATTGGTGAAAATGTAAATCTATAAAAAGGTAATACACCATATTTTTTTACTGCTTCAATATGATCCTTTGTTGGATACCCTTTATGTTTAGCAAATCCATATTCAGGATATGTTTTATCTAATTCTACCATCATATTATCCCTTGTGACTTTAGCAATAACTGATGCTGCAGCAATAGATAATGATAAAGCATCTCCATGTATAATAGCGGTTTGATCTATATCTATATCTAAATTCATAGCATCTATTAATACATGTTCAGGTTTTATATCTAACTTATTAATTGCTTGTATCATTGCTTCCTTAGATGCTTCTCTTATATTGATTTCATCTATTCTTCTTTCATCTACTATACCTATAGCATAATGAACATTTTTATCATTTATTAAGATATCATATAACTTCTCTCTTTTTTTCTCAGTTAATCTTTTACTATCAGTTAATCCTTCTATAGTATAATTAACAGGTAAGATGCATGCAGCAGCTACAACTGGCCCACATAAAGGTCCACGCCCAACTTCATCTGTACCACATATCAAAGTTATACCTTTTTTATATAGTTTTTTTTCATAAGATAATAAATCTACATTATCAACTTTAAACATTTTAATCATCTCTCATAAAAAATATTATAACAAAAAAGATAGTTTAAAACTATCTTTATTATATTCTATCAAATGTAACTCCTTTAACTGCTTCATTTCTTATATCATTTATTATTTGGTTAGATACTCTTTCATAATCAATTTCTCCACCTTTTATTAGACAGCCGAACTTCTTACCTATTATTTTATATGATTCTTCTATTAGATCATTATTAAATTCATCTAAGTTATATCTTTCTTTTAATATTGTTGGATATAGCTTGCTTAATTTATTTAATATATGAATAGCTACTTCATGTTTATCTAATATATCAACTTTAATAGCTGCAAATGAAGCTAAATTCATTCCTAATTCTAAAGTCTCAAACTTAGGCCATAGAATACCAGGAGTATCTAATAATATAATATTATACTTAGTTTTTAACCATACAAGGTTCTTAGTTACACCAGGCATATTTCCTGTTTGAGCTACTTTCTTACCTGCCATCTTATTAATAAATGTTGATTTACCTACATTAGGTATACCTACTACTAATGCTCTTATCTCTTTAGGTTTTAATCCTTTATTAATTCTTTTATTATTTATTTCATCAGAAATATCTTTAGTAGCATTAACTATTTTCTTAAAATCATTATTATCATTAAAATTAACAAGCACTACTTTATATCCAAGATCTTCATAATAAGATTTCCATTTATTTGTTACAGATACATCACATAAGTCTACCTTAGACATAATTAATATTCTAGGTTTATTTTTAACTATATTATCAATATCTACTATCTTAGAAGATTTAGGAATTCTTGCATCTATTATTTCATATACTAGATCTACTTGTGGTAATAATTCCATCATTTCTTTTCTAGCTTTATTCATATGTCCTGGATACCATTGAGGTATCTTAGTTTTCTTTAATATTTCTTCTTCATTCATTTGGATCAACTCCTTTAATTTTTTAGTTTTATATCATACAGTTTGATTGATTCATCATTGTCTCCTATTCTTTCAACATATAATGAATCAACAATCATTTCAAATGTATCATCTAATTCTATTTCTTCATCTAATGGCTTGTTTGCTAAACTTATATGAGGATCATAATTGTATTTATTTCGATATTCTAAATGTTCTGGAATAATATTCTTGTAAATATCATCACTCATGTTTTTAATAATATCTTTATTTTCTACTATATTTAAGAATCTATAGTTCGATTCTCCTACTGGAGTGGATACACCATGGCAAATAATTTTAAATGGTTTGTATTTAGCTAACACTTCACATAATTTGTCATATAACTCTTCATCTGATATTTCAGAATCAAATGGAAATACTACTGCAATATGTGGTTCTATCTTATCTGCTATATCATAATACTTTTTCTGAATATCTTTAATCTTATCTATATTAGAAAATTTAACCATTATTAATATATCCCTCTTATTTGCATTATTAAATGACATATATCACACCTCTAATTATAATTCATCTTTAGTAATTGAATAACAAATCGTATCTGCTCTTGAACCATCTGGATTAACTTTTCTTTCTCTTAAAGTTCCATCATACTTCATTCCTGCTTTTTGCATGATTCTTCCGGATGCAGGATTTGAACTTCTATAGTTAGCTTCAACTAAATAAAAATCTTGTTCAGTTAATAAATACTCTAGTACTCTTTTTAATGCTTCAGTTCCATATCCATTATTCCAGTATTTAGATCCATAACAATAACCTAAAGCAATAGTTTTATGTTTAGAACTTTTACCTTCTTCACCTATACTACCAATAACTTCATGTGTATCTTTTAATTCAACTACCCAATTATATAAACCTTCTTCATATCGTGATAGTTTTTTGCTTATAAATTCTTTTGTTTCTTCAACATTCTTATGTGGTTCCCAATTTAAATATTTAGATGTATTAGGATCAGTACACCAATTATTATAAGCACCTTCTGCATCATCTATAGTAAATTTTCTTAATATTAATCTATCTGTTTCTAAAGTTTTTGTATTATTCATGCTTACCACTCACTTTTTTCTGTACAATTATATCATAATAGTGCCATTTTTTATTATCGCTTTCTCTAACATATTCAATTTCGTCTAATTTGATTATATTATAATTTTTTAAATACTCTTTTACTTTATCTATTGAAAATGTATTAATTGATTCGACAACATTCCAAGCGTCCCTATCACCAAATAATTGCCCTACAAAATAGCCATTATCTTCAATTGAATTATAAATTTTAGCCCATAGTTCATCAAAATTGTTAGGATTACAAAATGGGATACTAAAGAATGCTGTAAGTAACTTAGTCTTAGGTAATTCTACATCTTCAAAACTATTTTCCTTAAATGAAACAAGTTGCTTCTCACTATCAGATAATCTATTTAAAATAAAATCTTGATTTAATTGCCTATCAATAGCTAATACTTTAATACCATTCTTAACCATATAAACAGTTTCATTACCGCTACCACATCCTAAATCGATTGCACTATCTACTTTATATTTGTCTAAAAAATCAATAATCAACTTACATGCATCATCACCATAAGTTTTATTTTGATAATTTGTCCAATCTTTCATATTTACACCTTTTTTTATAATTTATCTATTTTCTTAATAAATTCATTAGAGAATTTATACCATTTAAATATAGCTTTCTTTTTTTCTTTATAATTATTTAATTCTTCTTCTGTATAATTACTATATAATTTCTTATATCTTTCAATAGTTCTATTGTAACAGTTATTAATAGATGTTCTAATAATAATCATTTTACCTTTTAATAATCCAATATCTTTAATACAATGAAACTGAGCACAGTCAATTACAATTGTCTTATCATAATTTTTAGTATAATCTAATATCTCCTTATATATTAAATCAAAGTCATCTCCACAGTTAGGTAATACATCATATTTTTCTCTGAAATAAGTTCCTAATTCTTTATTAATTCCAGTAGCATTTTGATATCTATTATCACTAAAGATATCATCTGTATCTATTACAAGATATTCATCACTATTAAAATGATTATTTGCATAAGTAGATTTACCTGATCCACTTTGGCCAGTTAGATTAATAATTTTATCATCAGTTATTTTTTTAATATAAGATTCTTTATCTATAAATAAATTAATTAATCTATCATCTTTAATTTCTTTTAATACTTCTAATACACTATCAAATACTTCATGATTAATATTTCCTTCATGCCATGGTTTTATAAAATTATTATATTCATATATAGCTTCATCTATATTATCCATATTAACTTTATCTTTAATAATTTCTAATGAAGTATTATAACATCCTCTTATTGCTAATGCAGCAATTGTTTCAAAATATGTTTTAAGTGGCATATTTGATTTTTTATATAAATCCATAGTTAATTCATCACTAATTGGTCTAGGATTTCTCATTATAATTTTATTAGTAACAAATATACCATTTGGAGTCTTTTCGTTTTTAACATTTATAACTTCAGCATCATCTGGTATTTCTACATCATATAATGTATCTCCTCTAGAAATCCATCTTATAATATTTTCATCATTAGAGAAATTTATTCCTCCTCTTTTATCCCAATCTGTATTAGTTGGATCCCAAATATCACTTTTAATTACTTTACCTTCCTCTATTGGTCTACTATCATTAAATCTCCATCTGTAATATGACATATTTATTGTTCCTTCCCTTCATCTATATCATTATTATAACATAATAAAAGAGTGATTTAATCACTCTTATTATTTACTCTACACCTATTTATTTATAACTTTAAATAACCTATTCTTATATCTAATAGGTACATGTTTAGTTATATTATAATTATCATCTACACTTATCTCTGGTATATATATTCCTGTCTCTAATTCTATATAATCTGCAAGAACTCTACGATGGCAAAATTCATCAATAGGTTCATGACATAAAAGAATTATATTATTACCAAATCTAGTATGTAATTCATCTAATAAATCATATACATATATATCTCTTAATCTTGTATTGTAATATGATTCAATATATTCATTTTCTATTTGTTTTCTATAACTATTATATTCAATTAAGTTATCTTTTAATTCATTAAGTGTAGCTAACTTAGATGCATATGTTTCATATGTATCTAGTTTAGGAGCTAACTTTTTATATGCTCTACCGAAGTAATTCCAAGCATGTCCACCATCACCAGTAATAGATACAGTATTACCACTCTTAACTGTGTCATAAGAACCAGTTCCCAATATTACTTTATTATAATCAACCATTTTATCACCCTATTTAATTCTATTTGTATAATCATAGGAATCCCATTCCTATCAATAATTATAACATATAATTAAAAAAGCAAGCTATTTACTTGCCTTAACACTTCCAAATGATTTGAATGGGAATAATCTCAAATCAGCAATACCTCTTATTTGCTTTTTACTAAATGCACCAAGCATACGAGAATCCATAGATACTGCTCTATTATCTCCCATAACGAAATACTCATCATCTTTTAATTGAATACCTTCATCACATAAATCCGTACTTCTATGACATGTAGCAGAAGTATATTCATTAGGTAAGAAGAATGATTCATCAACTACCATACCATTTACATATAGTATTCCTTTAGATACACCATCTTCTTCTTTAACTTCATATTTAATAAACTCACCAGGTAATCCTATGACTCTTTTAATAATAGCTCCTTGAGATGAATCTACAACAACTATATCAAATCTATTAATACCTTTAACGTTTTTCTTTAATTTATATAGTAACATATAATCATTATTCTTAAGTGTTGGTACCATAGATGTTCCTTGTACTTTGAATGGTGATGCTATAAATACTCTAATTACAATAATGAATACTAATAAGATTAAAAAAGGTCCATATTCAGTAAACATATCTCTAGCAGCTTTTTTAGTATTAGCTTCAATTTCATCTTTACTTACTTTTTTTTCTTCAACTACTATTTTATCCTTCTTAGCCATATTGTATCACCAAGTAAATTATATCACATAAATGATTATAAAAAACAAAAAAGAAAGAAATCTTAGTTTCTTTCTTTAACTTTGTATTCTTTTTCCATTCTATCGATGAAGTTAAGTTTAGCTCTTCTAACTTTACCTTTTCTAACTACTGTTATCTTATCGATAAGTGGAGAATTAACTTTAAATACTCTTTTAACTGGAATTGATCCTGATTTTTTTCTAACAGTGAATGCTTTAGAAACAGATCCACCAGATATTGAAGTAACTAATCCTTCGAATGCTTGGATTCTATGAGTCTTACCTTCAACAATCTTGTAGTCTACTCTTACAGTATCACCAACACGAAATTCAGGAATATCAGTTCTTACAGATTTTTCATTAATCTTTTCAATTAAGTTCATAACTATACTCCTTTCCTATATATTGCACCCACATAATCATAAGTTAAAACTCATCGGATTACATTTAGCTTTTTTTCAAAGCAATAGTAATATACCATAAATAAATATAAATATCAAGTATTTTAAAGTATAAGAAAAGCTAGTTTATACTAGCTTTAATCTTATTCATCATATTGAGTTATCTTGAATCCATCAATATCTCTTGTTATAGCTTTAAAGTTCTTGAATTGTGCATATGCTTGTGATTCAGTCCAGAATCCATATGTACCAGTTGCATATGATGTATTAGTTGTACTAAATAATAACGTAGAACCACTACCAATAGTATATTTACCATTAGCATTATATTCCCATCTATATACTTTTAAGCTTGAACCATCTGCTATAAATTTATAATGTTGCCATTTCTTTCTAGTCCACCAATATTTTCTGTTACCTACAAGTTTCTTACATGAACCAGAACCAGACCAGTTAGTACATGCAGTACTAAATTCTGATGTACCATTAGATGTCCAAATACCATTTGAATTACCATTGTTATATCCAGATGATCCACCAGAACCAGTTCCTGATGTACCAGTATTAGCATGGTTATCTAATAACATGAAGTAACCAGTAAACTTACCATTATTAGCACCTGTAGTAGAATTAAATCCTTGTGGATTAAATCTAATCATTGCACCTAATACGTCATCATCACCATCAGTAGATGTCATATCAAAGTCTAACTCAGTATATTTATATTGAGGTATTACATATTTACCTGTTTCAGGATCTTTATATTGATAATAATATCCAGTCCATTCAGTTGTATTAACTGTTTCAACAATTACATAATCACCCTTAGCATAATCTTGAATCTTAGTATCAGTCTTACTACTTGTACCATACCAGTTTTGATTATTACCTGACTTAGATATTGTACCCCATTCAGTTAATGCTGTTTGGAATGCAGTATCATTTGATGATGTTACAACAGTTGGATCAGTAAATGTATATCTCTTAACAAATTTCTTAGCACGGAAGTTTTCATCACCAGTAATAGTAATAGTTGCAGTTAAACCATTAGGATCTAATGCTTTAGCAGTAACAGTAATAGTACCAGATGAATGTTTATCACCATTAACATCAGTAGTTGAAGCATTTTGTTTCATTACTGCAGTACCATTTGTATTATTACTTAATTGTAATGATATTGTTCCATTACCAACATATTCATATTTATAAACATTAACATTAGTTGTAGATGCTTTTTCATCTAATACCATATTGAAGAATGGAGATCTCTTATTATTAACTGTAAATGTTTGTTTTCCTTCTTTATAAATGATTGCTCTAGATCCTCTAACAGTGATTGTAGCATCACCTACTTCAGATCCAGGATTTAATATAATATTATCATTATCATCTATGTATACTGATACAATATCTGGATTAGATGATTCAACAGTTAAATCACCATCACCATCATAATTTAATGTATTAACTACATCAACCATTTCAGTATCAATATCTAAATGAGTATTACCTAATGTAAATGTTGGAGTTTCTTTTTCATATTGATCTAATAATGTTATTTTTACATAACCATCATCATATTTAACTCCTGATTCTTGTTTAACATTCTTTAATTTATCACTTGCATATGATGAACCACCAGCTCCACCATATCCATCTTGTTCAGCGTGTGAAGGACTACCAAATCCTCCAGCTCCACCACCATAGTAACCAGCACCACCAGCACCTGCAACATGGTTAACATAATTAGAAGTAATTGATCCACCACGTCCGAATGAACCATCACCTGCATTGTTACCTCCACGTCCAGCTTCAGTTAAAGTACCAGCTGTAGCAGCTTCACCATAATAACCATCACCTGCTGTAGCTTTAGAACCACCAGCTCCACCATTCTTAGAACCAGCTCCACCACCAGCACCTGCAACAAGTATTATGTCGCCTGTATTATTTTCATAATTATATAATTCACCTAATGCAGTAGTTGCTATATGAGAAGCACCACCACCAGATGCACCACCAGCATTTTCTTGACCTCCGCCATTATAACCAGCTTGAGTATCACTACCAGCACATCCTACATAAATATAGAATTTATTTCCTTCATATAATGAGATTTCCCCAGAAACAAATCCACCTTTACCACCTTCGGCATTCTCTAATGAACCACCTTGTGCTCCATATGCACTGAATTTATATAATCCATTAACTGGAGCAACCCATTCTTGTACATCTTGAGTACAATAATAATCTACTGAATATAAGTTACGAACAACATTGAATGTTTTCTTAGCACTAGCTTTCTTGCCAGCACCTGTTGTAACTGTACACATAACAGTATGTTCACCAGTACCTAATGTTTCAAGATTAGTTATATTTCTATTTTTTTCATCCTTACATACAACTTCTCCACCTGATAAATTATTATTAACAGTATAAGATGTTGGAACTGGATGATCACTATTTAATAGAATTTCATCTTCAAAATCTAATGTTACTGTTGGAGTAGTTATATCTATATTATTTACTGTAAATGATGCTGAACCAACTACAGTATTACCTTGTAATGAACGAGCTATTATAACTCCTTGATTATCAAGTGTAACAGGACCTGTATAAGTCTTCCATGTTATACCATAGTCTAATGAATATTGATCAGTTAAACCTTCATGATAATTAATTGTTACTACTTTACTTGTAGTCCATTTAGTATCATCTATCATTATCATAGGATTCTTACCAATATTTTGTACATCTATTATCTTAACAGTTTCTCTACCTACACCATCCATAGCATAGAATGTATACTTACCATTTTCAGTTAATTTAATATCAGCAGTTTCAGTAAACCAATGAATATCACTTGCACCTGACCAGAAGTATGGTATTTCTTGTTCACCTCTAACCCATGCAGTTAATTGTATATCATGATTATCTGTTGCTTTAACCTTTAATGGTAATTCATCAACAGGTTTATCTAAGTTACCTGTAACCTTAATAGTAGGATCTTCATTATCGATATTTTCAATAGTGATATTAGATATATCAGACCAATTACCTTCAGCAGTCATTGATTTAGCATATATCTTAGTTCCTTCTTCAGAAATAACTAATTGACCAGTATAATCCATCCAATCAGATGTACCATTTGAATCAACTATACGATATTGTTTTAATACATCATGTTCTCTATAAACTATACCTACTTCAACTGAAGGAGCCATATCTTGAGTACTTGTTACAAATGTTGGACCAAAGCCTTTACCATCACCCCAACGTGCATATAAGTATTCAGATATTTCTTCTATACCAGTTTCAAGGAAATAATAATGATCAGTAAATACTACTTTCTTATTATTATCATCATATGCAACATATCCATCTAAACTATCATCCTTAGGCATTTCTACGCCAGGTAATATTAATAGGATACCTTGTTGATCATATTTCTTCCATGTACCATCTGGTCTCCATTTATATTCTCTTGTATCTTCAGGTGATGTTTCAGGATAATTAACATAAATAATTAAATAATCACCTTTATCTAATACTCTATAATTTGGAGCAGATACAATATTACTAATCTTTTTAGATGCTTTACCTAATTCACCATCAGCATTTATATTACGTGCATATATAACTGTATTCTCTGTAACATAGAATGAACCTTCATAATCCATCCAATCCATTGTTCCATATCTATACTGAGTTACTAATGCATTTTGATCATAAGTAATATCAATCTTAACTTGTTGTGCAGCTGTACCAGGTGTAGCACTAATAATAGGATTAGCTATACCTTGTTTAGTATAATCAAATATCTTTTCAGCAGAACCATGTCCTGTAGGAGATGTTGCTACTGCATAAACAGTTGTATTTTTATTAATCTTAAATGGCCCTGTATATTCTACATATGTACCATCTTCACCAATCTTATAATACTTCTTAGTAGCTCTAGAATCATAATCAATTGTTACTTCTATTTCATCTACTTTAAGTGAGAATGAATAAGCTGGATTACCAGTAATATTAATCTTTAATTTATCATTAGCTTTAGGTGGTTTATTTAAACTAATTGTATATTGTTCATAAGTATCACCATATGCATTTGTAGCATGTGCATATACTGTACATGTTTCATATACCTTAAATGATCCTTCATAAGGAACATATACAACACCATCTAATGAGTATTCTAATGTATCAGCTTCTCTAGTAGTAATTGTTACTGTTGATTCATCATATTTACTTTCTAATGTATCTGGATTAGCAGTTATCAATATATATGGTAACTTATCTTTTCTTACATTAGATATTCTATAACTAGATAATTGTGAACGCATACCATCTTCATCTCTAATATAATATGCTTTAATTACACAATTATAATCAACTGTGAATTCACCTGTATATTCTTTATAAGCAGAATTATTAATTGAATACATAATCTTACGAGCAGGATATGCAGTAGTAATTGATACTGTTGTATTATCTACGATTATTCCTGCAGGATCAGATGTAATTGTAGGTCCATCAAGTACTTCAGGATCTGTTGGATCTTCAGGCTCTGTATATATACCAGGTCCATGAGGTCCATTACCAGTTCCTGGTATTCCACCACATTCAGGATCTTCTGGATCATTACAATCACCAGAACCACCAGTACCACCAGGTCCATGAGGATTATTATTACTTGGATAATATCTACTTATATATTGTGAATCTTCATCTGTATTTAATTTATTAACAAGTAAATTACCTTCTCCATCATATATTGGAGTTCTAGTAATTACTTTAGCATATACATATGTATTTGGACCAACTTCAAATGGTTCAGTATATGGTTTCCATGGTCCATTATTAATCTTATATAACTTTTGGAATGCATTCTTTGCATAATAAATAGTTACTTTAGTTTTCTCACCTTTTTGAACAGCTGAGTATTCAGGTTCAATCCATACTAATTGTCTACCACTTTGATTACCAATATGAACTTCACCATCTAATATATATTTAATAAATACATTACGTACATCATCAACATGAACTAAGATAGGACCTGTATAAGGTTGCCATCCATCCTTATAAGTTTTTACATATTTAGGATTTCTTATTTCATATTGCCAATCAGTTGAATTAGATGGATAGTATAATGTTAACCAAATCCAACCTGATTCAGCTTCTTCACCATCAGGATCTTCTGATTGATATTTAACCATAATTGTTTTCTCAACAGAAGTTGATAATCCATTAGATGAATCTGTAGCAGTACAACTAATAGTATTAGTTCCTAATGTTAATTGATTAGTATTAGTTACTTGTTTGCCATCTACACTACATACAGTATTACCTTCATTTGCATACCATACATAAGAAGGTATTTCATAATCATCCAAATACTCTATTGTAGTAGGAATCTTATCTAAGTTAATAATTGGAGGAGTCAATTTATCAATTGGATGTTCATCATCTCCTGTTTTAACTTTAACACATACAGTTACTACATTATTAGCTTCATCATAAGCTCTAATACAAATAGTATATTCTGTATCATTAGTTAAATCATTTATATCAATACCATTTTCATAGTTATCAACAGGAATATAATCTCCACCATTAATACTATATTCAACTAATCTAATCTTACTAGTTGGATCTTTAACATCTAAATCTAAATGAATTGAATTAGCTGTAGCTGTACCAGTTACATTAGCTATAACTGGAGCATCATTATCAATATATACAGTTACCATATTAGATACTCTACTAGATGTTTTATCATTAACAGCTCTAAACCATACATTCCATACACCAGTTGTTGATATTTCAACATTCTTAGTATCTGTTCTATTCCATTCACAAGATTGTTTCTTTTCATCTTGTCTTATACAATATTCATAATGATCTATATTATCTAATTTAGCATCTTTAGATACATACACAACATTAGAAGGAACCCAGCCTTCTTTTTGTGCAACTATATATGGTGATGTATCTGCATCATAATCTATATTTGAAAAACCATAATGGAAATACAAAGCACCAGGAATTAAAATAAGTAAAACTAAAAAGAATGGTAATAACATCAATCTAGAAACATATATTTCTAGTTCTTTATTCTTACTCATCTTCTTACCAAATTCAGGTTCAGTCTTAATAACTGTTCCTCTTCTTTTTAATAGAGTTGTTCTATAAATATAATCTTTATCATATTTAATATCATTTTCTTCTAAGTATTTTTCAGCTTCTCCTATTTTCATACCTTTTAAGTCAGGTACTCTTATACGATCACTCATAATAACTCTCCCTACCTTATCTATATTAATAATACCACTTTGCTTAAATTATTGTAAATGAAGTTTACTAATTATTGATGAAAAGTGGTATTTCTTGTTATAATTTACATATGAGGTGACACTTTATGTACTGTAAACAATGCCATAGTAAGATAGCTAAAAATGTAATCAATTGTCCAGTATGTGGTTTTAATAATTCTAATGATTTTGAGATGGGTAAAACAACTGAATTAGATTTAGCTGCTATTAATGGTCATAGAGAACCACCTAATAAGAATAAAGGTAATCCTAAAATAGTTATATATGTAGCTATACTATTAATATTATCTGCTTTAGGTATTAATTATTTAATTCTTAATTCAAAAGGCAACAGTGAAATAGTATATACAACGACTACTACAAAAGAAGTAGTTAATACTAAAGAATTCAAAGTAGGAAATCTTAAATTCTACTATACCTTAGATTTTGATGCTGTTGATAATAAATTATATTTAATAGATGATCCAGATATTAATATTGAATTCAATGTTATAGATACAAATACATATTATGAAATTATTAATGATAATGAAATATTAGATACATTATTAAATGATATAGAAGCTAAAACTTATGCTAATGATAACAACTATGGATATCTATTAGATATCAATGAAACTAAATATCATATAGTTATTAATTATGATGATAAAATAACTGAAGAAGTACAAGCTAGTATTAATAAAATATTAAAATCTATAGTAATAAAATAAAGAGTGAATTACTTCACTCTTTTATAATGTATCAATATCATCATTGTCGTCTCGACCATCATCTAATACTTCATCTTCACCATCATCAAAGGCTAATGGATTAATATTAATTAAACCACCTTCTCCTTCTTTGGTAGGATTATCTTTAAACATATCTTTATCAACTTCTAAATCCTTATTCATTAATTCTTCATTAACTTCATCAGATTTTGATAAGAATTCTTTTAAAGGTTGTATTACTTTTTCTTCAGGTTCAATAACATCTGATTTTTCTTTCTTCTTCATTTTAGGGAATGGTCCAACACCAGGAATAGGATAATTTGCTGGATCTAATTGAGCATTTACCTTTTCCCTTCTGTCTTCATTGAATCTAGATGGTATTAATAGTATTGCAAATATAATTAAGAATACAGCTACTATACCAACAATAACAAATGGTAATGCTTTCTTAATAAATCTATCTCTATTAGTTTCAGAATTAATATCTGTTCTAATAGCAAGCATATCATTTTTGCCTTTTCTTTCTAACTCAATATAATAACCATTAGATCTATACTTTAAACCATCATCATTATAAGCATATACATTATAAACTTTTATTTCAGATGATTTATTTACTTTGAATTTATTACTTAACTTCATTACTACTGCACTATAAATTACATTATCGTACACAGTATCTGATGTAAATTCAAAATGATACTTTTTCTTCCCACTTCCTATGTTTTCTTCTTTATAACTTACTTCAAAAGTATCACCAGGAACTACTTGTAAAAACTCTAACATTGTTGCATCTATTTCAACATCCATTTCTACTTTATAAGCATTTTCACCACGCCATCCAAAGTATAATGATACTTGTTCATTAGAGAATTGTTCATCTGTTTCAAATGTTGCTTCAAATCTAGATGATCTTAAAGCTTTAACTGAAAAAGTAGTAAAACATAAAATTAATACAATTAATATACGTACTAGTTTCTTCATACTATACTAACACTTTCATTGTTCTAATCATTTGATTAGTATAACCTAATTCATTGTCATACCAAGCAACGACTTTAACCATATATGTTTTATCTTCTAATTCAATTACATCAGTTAATAATCCATCTACTAATGCACCATGTTTATTACCAATTACATCTGACGATACAACAGGATCCATAGTGATATCTAATGTTTCATTAGTATTTAATCTAAATGCTTCATTTAATCCTTCAACAGTTGGTTTCTTATTAACTATGATAGATAAATCTATCATTGAACCATCTATTACAGGGACTCTGAATGCTCCACCATGTAATTTACCATCTAACTTAGGCATTACCTTACCAATAGCAGATGCAGCACCTGTAGATGTAGGAATAATGTTTTCTAATGCTGCTCTTCCTCTTCTAGAGAAAGCACCTTTCTTATGTAATACATCTAATGTTGTTTGATCATTAGTAGTCGCATGAACTGTTGTCATATAACCGCCTATGATCTTATATGATTTATCTATTACATTTAAAACTGGAGCAAGACAATTAGTTGTGCATGAAGCAGCTGATATTACTTCTTCATTCCCTTTTAAATCTTTATGATTAACATTATAAACTATAGTCTTACAATCACCTTTAGCTGGAGCTGAAATAATAACATGTTTAGCTCCTGCTTCTATATGTTGTTTAGCATCTTCTACATTAGTATAGAATCCTGTACATTCTAATACTACATCTACCTTTAATTCTTTCCATGGTAGATTTCTCGCTTCTTTTTCTTTATATATTTTTATTTTCTTTCTTTTGTATATAAATGCATCTTCAGTAAAAGATATATTAGATGCATCAAACATTCTAAAGTTAGAATCATATTTAAGTAAATAATATAAATCTTCAGTAGAACCTAAATCATTTATAGCAACTAATTCTAGTTCTTTATCGTCTAATAATTCTCTAAAAGCTATTCTACCTATTCTACCAAATCCATTTATAGCTACTCTTTTCTTCATTTATATGACCTCCTATTTTTCAAATACTGATCCACCAATGAATTCTCTTAATACATTATCATGTGGTATTAATTCAGATGATATTGGATAGAATACATTTAAAGCATCCAATAATCTTCTTGCTTCATCATATGCTTCACTATCCATAGGTATCTGTTTTAATAATGGTTCACAGAACACTTTTAATATACCCATCTCATATATATAAGCAGTATTTAATACCTTATCTACTGTATCAGTATGTGGGAATATATATTTTTCCTCTCCTGTTCTTACATCACCCCATGTAAGAATAGTTCTTTCAGCATCACAACCTCTAGTTCTAAAATCTCTTATCATTCTTCTTAATAATCTATTATCAGTTGTTGATACATAATTATGTCTATCAATTCCTAATGGTGTTAATGGTGATAAATACACTTTATATATAACACTTTGATCTAGTAATGATATTAATTTAGGATTAATAGCATGTAGTCCTTCTACTACTATAACATCTTTTTCTCCAATACTAATTGGTTCATCTAATGTATGTGTTCCTGTAGTAAAATCATATATTGGGAATTGTACACTTTCTCCTTGTATTAATCTATTTAAACAATCAGAGAAGAAATTAATATCTATAGCATCTATTGATTCATAATCAACTTTACCATCAGCCATAACAGGTTTCTTATCATTATCTAAATAGAAATCATCTAATGATATAGCAGTTGCATTAACACCATATGATGATAAGTATAATGCTAACTTACGAGATGATGTAGTCTTACCAGATGATGAAGGACCTGCTAATAATATAATCTTCTTATTCTTATCGATTATATCTCTTGCAATATCATTTATATGTGAATTCATAATAATATCATTTTTTCTTATTAAATCACCTATTTTACCTTGAGCTACTATATTATTTAAATTAGCAACATATGGTATACCTAATCTTCTAGACCAATCATCATATTCTTGGAATGTTCCATATAATTTATTTCTAAAAGTAAAATCTAATTTTCCATTGAAAGGATAAACAAGTATAAACTTATTAACATCTACATAATATAAATCAAAGTATTGTAGTACTCCTGTTGATGCAGGCATATCATGTGTATATAAATAATTATATTGTCCTTCTAATGAGAACATAGATACAGCTACATTAGATATATTAAGTACATTAAATGCTTTTTCTTTATATCCTTTTTTCTTATAGAATTCATATGCTTCTTTTTTAGATACTATCTTTTTCTCAAAAGGAAGATTTTGAGATACCATAGTATTCATATAATCTTTAATCTTATTTAAATTATTTTGATCTATTGGTACATTTGCTTCAATAGAACCAGATATACCATGATCTAAACTATGTTCAAAATATACTTCTCCATCAAATAATCTCTTAACAGTATTAATGAGCATAAACTTTAAACCTGATTGATATATTTTTAAATTCATAATTGTTCCCTCTTATTCTCATCTTGTTTTTTCATTTCAGCTTTAATTTCTTCCAAATTAAATATCTCTGTCTTATTTCCTTCATATTCATGATGATCTTCTACTTTAATATCTGTATTAATAGTTGTATTGTTTGAAGGAATAGATTTAAACGCTGTTTCTCCAATATCATTTGTAATTGGTTTTGCTTCTTCTACAATAACCTTTTCTCCTACTTCATTTGTTAATGGAGTTGGTTCTTCAATACTAATAGAATCATCTACTTCATTTGTTAATTCTTTAGCAATTTGTACATGAACTATCTCATCTTGACTAACATTACTTTCTTCTAGTGGTTTAGTCTTATCAACAATTATTTGTTCATTTGTATTTTCATTTACTAAAGGTTTTTCTTCTTCAATAGTTATAGGTGTATCATTTATTTCTGGTACAGGTATATCTATTGTTGGAGGAGGAGTATTAATAACTTCTTCTTGTTTAACCTCCACTTGTGGTGTTACTTCATTAGTAGGCACTACAGGTAAAACAGATGCAGTTGTATTAATGTTATCTGAGTATACATGTAATTCTTCTTTTTTGTTCTTTTTCTTTTGATTACTCATATAAATAACAAATATAGATACAGCTGCTGCTATTATTAGTATAACTACAGGAATTAGTAATTTACTACTTAAAATTGCCATCATATAACACCCTTCTACTCTATAATATATTATATCAATTTAAAACCATATAAAAAAAGACTATTGACTAGTCTTATACAATTCCTTTACTCTTGCTTCTTGCTCAGTAGCACGTATACAATCTTCAGTTATTCTGTCTTGCCATATACCTTCTTCTCCTTCTATAAGAAGATCTTTTAATAATCTAGAAGATTCTAAAGACATATATTCTCTTAAAGGATTACATACATTACCATATATCATATTATTGAAATTATGGTTGCCTACTGCATCAAGTGAGTAATATGTTCTAGGCTTAGTTTCTACTATAGAAGATAGTATTAACCTAGCATTCTTATCTACACTGTTTTCTTCTAAGAAATTCATTACATCAAATTGATGTTGAACAGCATTATCATCAACTACCAAATTCTTATATGGGAATAATATACCGTTTTCATCACAATATGATGCAACTAATAAATTGGACCATATATTATATTCATCCATGATAAGTCCGGCACCACTTCTCTTGCCTACTTTTTCATGTCTTTTTATTCTTAATCTCTTACATAATGAATGCATATGTTCAAGTAATTCCCTATATTTATAATCAGATGCATTGATTAATAAATCTGCTTTATATTTAGATAGATTATCATCTACATTAATAATAGTTTTCATGATATCCATATTAATTAATACACCTTCATGTGTAAGATGGAATCTATATGTTAAAGCACATCTATCTTCCTTTTTAATTAAGCTCATCTTATTAGCTATTTCATAAGGTACCATTGGTCTTTTATCACATTTAGCATATCTAGATAATCCCATTTCTTCCATATATAAATCAAGATCACTATCACGTTCAATATACTCATCCATGTCAGGTACATGCATATACATATATATTGTACCATCTTCTAATTCCTCATATGAGAAAGCATCATCATATAGCATCTTATTTCCTTTTTCATATTTAATATAATCTATTGTAAGAGTTGGTAAATCTCTTAAATCAACTCTATCATCAAATGAAGGTAATACTATATTTTTATCAGCTATCTTATTAAGATATAATTTATCATAGTAAGAATCTAAATATTTTAAGATACGAGCAAAATATAAATCACCTTTATTCTTATCAGATGCATATGATACTTCAGTTATTAATTCATTAAGCTTATCTTCTTCAATCTTTAATTCTTCTCTTAAGAAGATCATAGTTATTACACTTCTATAATATATTCTATCTTCATCAGATAAATTATCATAATTATCTAAGATATATCTAATAACTATTTCAATAAGAGGTTGATCATCTGTACTATAAATATTAACAATCTCTTCATGTGTCATAATAACATGATATAAAGCATCTAAGTCTTTTAAATCAAAAATAATATATTTCATTACTTTAACATTATCATTTTCATATAAATTAAAGACTTGATTATCAGTATAATTCAAATTACCTGATAGTTCATTTTTAAGTATTGTATATGAATGATATAAAGTGTCTGCTCCCTTTTTATCTTTTTCACCTTTATTATATGGTTTTAATTCTTTCTTAACAATTGATATTTGTTTTGATAAAGCAAATGACAAATATTGTAATTCTTCTAAGCTATCACATGAATCACTTAAAGCATATAAAAAATCATGATAAATTTGAATAAAGTTTGGATCTAATATGAATTCTTCTAATGAGTCTTCAAATATCTTAGTTAAATAATCAATTAACTCTGTATAAGACTCACAATAAAACTTACCACATATTGCATCTAGACTATATTGGTGTGAGCTAACATCATGTAAAACCTTTAAATATAGACTTTTTTCTTTCATATTAAATACCCCGCTATAAAAATTATATCACAATCTCTTTCAAATATCTTTAAAAACATCATAAAAATATGATATTATTATATAGAATAGGAGTAATATATATGGATTATACATTTACATTTAAAATAAATAAAGATACCATATCTATTAATACTACTAAACGAGCAATAGATAAAAAGGGATTAAACAACACAAATGTAATTGATACTAAGGATTTAAGATTCTCTCCTGAATATATTAAAGAGAATAATGATTTAGTATCTACATTCTTAAATGTAGTAATACTTAAAAAGAATATAACATCATGTGTTATTAATACAGATAAAGATATTGATGATTTAGTTAGACTAGTAAATGGATGGGAACATATTGATAATCTAGTGTTTAAAGAAGACTTTACTATTAACTACTCTATATTTATGTTATTGTTAGATAACCATTACTTAAAGAATATGGAATGTTATAACATGCCTCCATATTTAATGGAAAGATTAGACGTTAATAAAAGGCTTAAGATTAAAACTAGAGAGAAATATACTCATCAATCTAAATTCTTGATGGATAATTTATTAACTTCTTATTCAGACATTTATTATAAAAAGAAGATTGTTATTACATCATCATTTGAAGGAAATGAACTAGTTGAATTAGAAAACTTCATGGCTATTAATAATCACTTAGAAGAAATAAGATTTGTTTATTATACAAATGAAGCAATGGCAATTATATTAAACGAAATAAAGAAATATAAAAAGAAAAAAATAAGAATACTTATAGATGAAAAAACAAATGACTTAGATGTTATATGTAATACTATTCCTTATTTAAAAAAGAATTATAAAAAATATATAACTGATCATGATATTAAGTTTATCATCAAGTATTCTATGGAATATAAAGCTAAGAACTTCATTAAAGAATATAATTTAAAGATGTTATCTGCTATTATTCTAATTATTATATTAATACTATTAATAATATTTGGTTTTAATTCATACCGTGAATATGTTGACAGTAATAAGATTGATGATCAAATGATAGAGATAAGTGATATCTTAGATCAATATACAAGTGAAGTTGAACCAACAGATCCTGTTGAAGTTATTGATGGAACTCAAACATCTCAAAAGAATAATTATGCTGGCACATATTATACTAACTACTCTAGAGTATTTGATGATTTATTACAAATAAATCCAGATACAGTTGGATGGATAAAAGTTAATAACACTAGAATAGATTATCCAGTTGTACAAAGAGATGATAATAACTATTATCTTAATAGAGATTTCAAACAAAAGAAAAACTCAATGGGATGGATATTCATGGATCATAGAAACGATCCTGATATCTTAGATCAAAATACTATTATATATGGACATAATATAAAAGGTGGAATTATGTTTGGACAAATGAGCAATATGTTCTCCAATTCATATCTTTCAAAGGAAGCTAATAACTACATAATATTTAATACTAAGAATGCAACTATGAAATGGAAGATATTCTCAATGTATAAAATACCTGAAACAACTGATTATCTACAACATCAATTCTATACAAAAGAAGAATTCGGTTCATTCATTAATATGATACAATCAAGAAGTCAATTCTCATTTGATGTTACAGTTACACCTGATGATAAAATATTAACATTATCTACATGTGCTTCTAATACAACAAGACATGTAGTACATGCTGTTCTTGTTGAAGAAGTAGCTAATACTACTCCTACTGTTGAAGAACCAATTACTGAAAGTCCAACAACTGTAACACAAGAAACAACTACATATGTAGGCAATTAAAAAAGGATGATTACTCATCCTTTTTATTATATTTCACTTTTTAATTTAGGTAATTCTAAATCTTCATCTGAATCATCAATATTATCTAAATTAACTGTTACTAATGTATTATTAACTTGTTGTTTATTGGCTATATTAATTTCTTCAATATTTAATACATTAGATTCAACTATCTTTTTAGCATTAGCCTTCTTTATAACATGAACATCAATCTTATATATTAATAATGAAATTAACCATGCTACAAATAAACCAATAGCTAATTCATTTAAACTCATTAATACAGGTTCAGTGAATACTGAGAATTCATTAAACTCTATTTCAGCACCATTCATATATTCTATTATGCATAAGAATAAGAATGATATTGTTATAGGTACAGCTACATTTATGATTTTTACTATCTTCTTTTCATTCTTATTAGCTAATGTTATTATCATTATTATAAATGATACAATCATTGTTCCTAAGAATTCTAATGTAGATGGAAAATATATAAATTCCATAATTCTAGTAGTAACATTGTTCATAAATATAGATAAAGTATCTACATAATTAATACCATAGAATGTTACTATTATTAAACTTGCAATTATAGCTACATTCTTAACAAATTTCTTGTTAATAATCTTACTAAATGCTAAAGATAATAATAATACTGCTAATTCTAATATAATTAATATTAATACTTCGGAATTAATTAATGCTTTAAATGCATATTTAATTATTTGTAATAATGTTAACTCCTTCATCTAAACCACTTCCCCTTTTTTAAGCATTAGTTACATTTGATAACTCAAATATAAATACTACTTGTGTATGATTATCTGTTCTATGACAAGTAATCAATGTTAATGTATTAACGTCTCCGTTTCTTCTAACTGTAATTGTACCAACCTTAGGTACATCATATCTATTCTTTAATGTGTAATCATATACTTTACCATTATAGGTAACGTATGCATGAGCACCATCTTGTAATTTATATAAGTCATTGAAGAATGATACCTTTGATCTACCATTGTGACCAGCTAATATTAAGTTACCATTTTTTACATCAGGCATTGATGATCCTTTAACTAGTAAAATGTTTTTACTTAGTTTATTATCAGGACTATCTAATGATGTAAAACCTCTTTTTATATTAACATCAGGTACAGATAAATAACCTATATAATTAGTTTGTGGTGTCACTTGAGTAGTAATGTCGGGTTCATCTTCTTCTTCAACATTCATTACCTCTTCAGGTAATTCTATTTGTTGACTTAATAATTCGATATTTTTCTCATTAAATAGGTTTGACTTAATTGATCCTAAATAGTTATAAGATAATAAGACTATACCTATAAATATGAAAAGAATACTAAGGGTTATCTTAGCATTCTTTTGTAGTTTTTCTAACATAAACCACACCAGATACTAATAGTGTTAATCCTAATACTGTAGCAATTAATCCAGACTTTCCAGTACTTGGAACAACTATTACTTCTTCAGATTCTGGTGTATTATAGAATACTACCATTACACTATCTTCATAAACCCCATTACTATTCTTAACTTGTAATGCTCCATTTACTAATACTCTAAATGAAACAACTTCATTACTTAAGATATAACCACTAGGTGCAGCTTTTTCTTCTAATGTATAATCACCAGGTTGTAAAATTAATTGATATACAGAATCATTAGAAGTAAATTCTTGTACTACATTACCGTTAGCATCTTTAACAACTAAGATAGCTCCAGCAATATATTTATCAGTTACTTTATCTTTCTTAGCGATTGAAGTAACATCTTTTAATTCATTAATCATATTAATTTTTTCAACTGGTACATAATTACCATTTACTTTAGCATATAACTTACCATTTTCATCTAACTTGAAGTAAATAGTAGTTGTGCTTAATCTATAACCATCTGGTGCAATAGTTTCAGTTAAACTATATTCACCTTCAGCTAATATGAACTTATGAGTTTCATTAGTTGATACCCATTGTTCAACTACTTTTCCATTAGCATCTTTAACAACTAAAGTAGCACCTGGAATTTCATATTGTTGAGTAACATCAGTTTTACTGATCTTAACTTCATAATTTTCAATATAATTCTTAACTGTTAATGTAATTTCTGCTTTTACATCTTTAGTTTCAGTTTGAATCTTATCATATAATAATTTTTGGTGATCATTGTTAGCGAAGTAATACCATGCTGATTCGTCAACCCATTGACCAGCCCATCTTAATGTGAATGTAGTTTTCATTCCTTCTGGAATATCAGTAACTGGAATTCTTACTACGTATCCACCATCTTCAGTATCTCTTAAGATTCTTGTGTTTGGAGTTGCATTAATCATTGTTTTAGTAATGTCTCCAGATAAGTTACCTGATTTAACATAAATCTTACTTGATTCAAAGTAACCATCTTTTTGTGTGAATGTAACTTTATCAGTTGTGATATTGATATATCCATTCTTTTCTTTTAATGTTTCTCTATAATGTTTAGCGTCTAACCATAAGTTGTAAATAGCTTTAGATACTTGAATAGTTGTTGCATCTAAATCAGCATCTTCAAGCTTAGCACCAGCAACTATTAATTTCTTAAATGCAACATCTAGATTATCGTCATTACCATTAATCCAGTCTTGATAGAAATAAATAGCCATTTGTGTGATATAGAAGTCTTTATTTGCATCACCAGTATTTGGTTTATGCTTTAAGATATATTCTATACCTTCGTCCATCTTACCAGTCTTTGTATATGTTAAATTACCATCGTAATGCTTAGATAATTCTATACAATATACAAAAGTACCGTCTGTTGTCTTCTTAGCAAATAATGCATAGTCATCATTACCACCGTCAGTAGTTTTATACTTAATATAATTAAGTACAACTCTGTCATCTTTGTGTGTAACAAATGTATTTGGTAATGTTGTATCTGCTTTAGCAGTGAACATTCCACCAAATAAGAATGCAGCTAAGATCATCATGATTGTAACAAATTTAAATCTCTTCATAATTCCCTTTCCCCCTTGAATTGCGTATTATTATATCACAAATTATAAAAAATGCAAATTTTAACACGCCTAGATTTAATTAGAAAAAATATAGCACAATAAACCCTTTCTTTTCTAATGGTTTCATATTATAGCATATGAGATTACAAAATGCAAAAAAGTCTTGCACTAACAATAAATATGTGGTATATTTTAGTAGTCGACGAGACATGGATCTTTAGCTCAGTTGGTTAGAGCATCCGGCTCATAACCGGGCGGTCATAGGTTCGAGTCCTATAAGATCCACCATTTTTTTTTGCGGGTATGGCGAAATTGGCAGACGCGCTAGACTTAGGATCTAGTGGATTACTCCGTGGAGGTTCAAGTCCTCTTACCCGCACCATCGGAAATTTAATGCTCATACGAGCATTTTATTTTTTGAAGAGAATAATAAAAAGCAGTTCATTGAACTGCTTTTATCTTTCTATAAAATACATTGTTGGTGCAACATATTTATTAGCTTTAATTCCTTCAGGTATTACTAAGTTCTTATTACTATCTATTATAGATAATACCTCATTACTATCATTCGTAGCTGTAGCATTTTCTAGATAATATGTTTTACCATCAATTACTATAGTTACTTCATATGGAATAGTAGAAGATATATTTGAGAATATATAATATCCTCCACTTCTTATATCTTTACTAGAAGTATCATTAGTAATTGTATTTCTTAATGTTATTGTACCTCCTGTAATAGATGAATAACTTGATTTATCTGGAGTATATAATTTAGCATATACTTCTAATGTATTCTTACTAAATTCTGATACAGTAACTACTACTTCTTTTGTATTATCTCCTATATCATTTATAGTCATACTATTAAATAGATAATTAGATAAAGTCATAGTAAATGTTAAATCTTTTGGAATAGTAATTGATTTCTTCGCTGTTGAGAAATATGTATCACCACTAGAGAAAGTAATTGTTTTATCTCCAGATCCTGATAATTCAGTACCAGTAGAATCTACATATTTAAATGTGTATTTAACATATTTATTTTCTAGCTCAAGTAATGATATTAAATCATGATATGAATAGAATAATCTATCATAATCATATTCATCCATTACTCCTTGCCAGTAGTTATCAACAACATCTAATGAATTTTCATCAACCCATACTGTTGTCTTATCACCTTCATCTGGTCTAATCATATTAACAATAGATTCTATCTCTATACCATTTGTTCTAGCATTAGTTAACTCATTACTTATAGCATTAACCATATTAGTTTTATAATAATTCATTACACTAATCCTATCACAATAAGTAAATAATCTATCAAATGTTTGACTAGCTAATGTTCTTTGTTCTTCAGTATATTTACTATCTTGATAAGAAATATCATACCAATAAGGTATTACTAAAATTACCCTAAGATTCTTAGATTTAGCATAGGCATATACTTGTTCAAATGTATCAGCATATTCTTTAAATCCTTGTATTGGATCTGCTTGATATGTATCATTTAAGTAAGGTTCAATATCAAATACTACACCTTTAACTTGTTTATTAGTTGAAACACTAGCATTATATGAACTAGCCATATCTATATAATTCTTATTTCTATTTAAATCATTATAAGCACTAGGTACACCTACTAAGAAATATGTATCTATACCACTATTATTAAGTGTAGATATCATATTTTCATATAAACCTTTATAATCTGCAAAATCTGATTCTTGTATTGTTTGATATACATCTTTAATACCATATTCTCCAAGAGTATCAACTGTGTCTGTTATATTATTACTTAAGAATGGTATCTCAGACCAACTATAGATAGATTTACGAGAGTTAGTAACAACTGCTTCAGCAATAGTTGATCTTTCCTCAGCATCAACATCCAATGTTATAGTAAAATTAATTTCTTGTGTTTCTAGAATTGGTTTTAATAATCTAATAGTTACTTTACCATCTTTAGTCTTCTTAGCTTCTATTAATGTATTAGACGAATCATTAAAAGTTGTAGTAGATATACTAAAATAATCATTATATTGATTATCTACATTAACAGATACATTAACTCTTGCATCATACATAGATGAATTATTTATAACTGTATAATCTAATACAGCTTCATCACCTACCATAGATAATACTTTAGTAGAATAAGTTATTACTTTTCTATTTTCACTTATACTAGCAGAACCACCTGGTTCTGGTGTAGCAGTTAAAAAATAAACATCAAAGTCTTCTTGATTAACTCCTACTTGAGCAACACTGTTAATAATAAGATTAGTAGTTACTGCAGCAAATCCTATAGATAATAATAGAATTATAACAATAACTGAGAACCTTGCATTCTTTGTCATAAGTATCACCTAATTCAATTATAACATCATGGCAATACCTATTAAACATGGTAAATGACAAGTATACATAAAAAGAGTAAGTATTACACTTACTCATTTATTGATTTAATTGCATCTTTGATAACATCTACACTATGTTGCATCTTAGCTGTTTCTTCTTCATTTAATTCTATATATATTCTTTTTTGAATACCATTCTTATTAATTATACATGGTGTAGATATATATATTTGATTATCTGGATCATAGTTAGATACAGATAATATACTATTCTCATCTTCTAAAATAGCATTAGTAATCTTAACTAATGATGCTCCTATTCCATAGAATGTAGCACCCTTTCTTTTAATAATATCATATGCAGACATTTTAACATCTTCAGCTATTTTATTCATATCATCAACACTTAAATAATTATTAATACTTTGTTGAGCTATAACAGCTGAAGACCAAGGAACAAATTCCGAGTCTCCGTGCTCACCTACAACATATGCATCTATATCCTTAGGATTAACATCAACTTTTTCACCTATCATATATTGTAATCTAGCAGTATCTAATGTAGTACCAGATCCAATTACTTTATATGATGGTAATTTAGAATACTTCCATGTTAAATAAGTCATTACATCAAGAGGATTAGTTGCTACAATAAATATTCCATCAAATCCAGATGCCATAACATTAGATAAGATATCCTTAAAGATAGAAGAATTCTTATTTAATAAATCTAATCTAGTTTCTCCTTCTTTTTGATTAACACCAGCTGCTATTACAATTATTCTTGCATCACTACAATCTGAATAATCTCCAGCTTTAATACTAACCTTCCATGGAGAATATGGTAATGCATGACTTAAATCTAATGCTTCTCCTATAGTTTTTCCTTTATTAACATCTATTAATACAAGTTCATCTACTCTACTTCCTTGATTAAGTAATGCATATGCATAAGACATACCAACATTACCACATCCAATTATAACCACTTTATTATTCATACTATCACCTACTATAATTATAAAATAAAAAGATGCTAATGTTAAGCATCTTTATTTATTAATCACAAACATTATCATTGTTTTCATCCCAACAAGGATTGTAATTAGCTTTAGTAAATAATATACCAGTGAATCTACTTGATGTAGATACTTCTTCATTTGTACTACCTGCCCAATTACCAAATGATGTACCATTTGTACTTGATAGGATTTCAACAGATACACATGGAGGTATTTCAGAAACTTCATAGAAGTTTATTTTATATGTTTTACTGATATCAACTGCATCAGCAAATCTTCTTATGAAGTTTTCTATTACCTTTTCACGATTGATTTTTAACTTACCATAGTTTGTTACAGATTTATAATTATCTTCTGTTATTAATTGTGGATAATCATTTATATATGCGTAGTCAACAGCTTCCTTCATAGAAGAAGCAAGTGTTTCCTTTGCAAGGAAGAATGATTGTTCATCAGTTATAGAGTAATTTTGTAATAATATCATGACAGCGATAATTGATATACCAAGTACAATTATCCAATATCCCCAAATACTTTCCTTCATCTAATCACACCTCCTAATGATTCCATGTTAATCTATTTCTGACAGCATTTAAATCACCGTTAAATGTATTTAATGATAAGCCATCTATTGAAGTACCACCAGAAATTGCATCAATAAATCTTGAATAACATCTTTCTGAGTAAGTATTACCATTCTTATATGTACCATCTTTACAATATAATTCGAAGTCTGTGTATCCACCTTTATATAATCTACCTTTATTATATTGTCTAATTGCTTTTAAATCTTCATTAGTTAATATAAATGAATATGTTAATCTTTCAGGTGAGTAAGTTTTATCAGCTTTACCATCAGCTTCTATTCTAGCTAATGCTGCTTTACCTTCATCATCAACAAACCAGTTATGAGCAATATTACCACCAAATACATTTTCATTTACAAATAGGTCTGATGGATTAGCTTCCTTGAAATCATATAATGTATCTACTTGACCACATTTTCTATTTGGCCATTCACAATTACATGGGTCTGAAGCAGGAGTTTGTAAAGTATTACATTTTGCTGTTTCAATTATTTCATCATCAATAATAAACTTACATGTTGCATTCTTACCAGGTTCATCACCAGCACAAGTATTACCTTGTTCTAGGAATTCATCCCAGAATGAATCTTCACCAACATCAGATAATGTGAAGTATGTTTCAAATTCACCCTCTAAGTGAGTTCTTCTTACGAAGTATTCTCTATCATGAGCTGTAAAGTTTTCTGTTTCAGTATAACCTACTGTACCAGAAGGAACTAATGTATAAGCTCTATTCTTAGTTGAGTCATCCCACATACATTCCATAGTAGCAACATCATCAGTAGTAAATTGTTTTTCAGCTTCATATTCACCATCTTTATGAACTTCTACTATTGCTCTAGGAGAACCAGGTTCATCTAATGCATCAGGCATAGAACCCGCAAAGTCAGTTACTTTATCTTTACCTTCTTTATAATGTTTTCCAGAGAATTTATCATCGTCTCCACCAAAGTTTCCTGAAGCACCATCGAATGATGCACCATGATGTTTAGCAGATGAACATGTCTTAGTAAATGGTATAACTGCTTCATCAGTTTGAACTGAACCAAAATCATTTATATAAGATTGAGTATATGAGAAGTTCATTTCAGGAGCAGTACTAATATCTACATTCTCTTGTCCATATTTATCACATCTTGTTAATCTCTCTTCATAATCTTTAGCTTCTTCTGTACCACCAGTAAACTTAGTATTACCTTGTTCTTTTAAGCTTTTATAATGATTAACTTTTTCTTCAGGAATTACTTTAGTTGCTGGTTGAGGTTTTTCATCACACTCAGGCGCTTTATCATTTGTTACACTAACAGAACATGAAGTAGCACCAGATGTCGAAGAAGAAGGTAATTGACCTTTTGTAGCAAGATATTGTGACATTGCAACTCCCTCTACTTGATCATGAGTTTTTTGCCAGTTTTCTTCCCATCTTTCTGCATCGTCTTTATGAATATACCTAGTTCCATCACTTGGATCCTTTGTACTATCATATATAATATCTAAATAAGAGTATTCTTTACCCCATTCAGATGCCATTTCATCAGGTAAACCATCAGCTTTTATTTTAACAATATTATATGTATAATCGCCATTTGAAGCAGGAATATATGAGAATTTATATGTTTTAGCTTGTACATCATCAATTCCTTGTGATGGTGCACCAGAGTTACCACCAGAAGTAGTTGTAGTAGGATTGCCAGCTTGTGAATAGTCAGTACATTTTACTTCCCATTCATATGCCCACTCACATGTAACACTAGAACCATATTCACCATTCATTGACATTTTATTGTTTTCTTGTATTTCAATTAATTTTTCCCATACCATTTGATATGCTTTATTTTCTTGGTGTTGATTATAACCTTCTACTTGTTTTTCAACAGCTTCATAGTATTTCTTATACCATACATTCCAATGAATTCTTGTTCTACATCTCTTATATTGCATTAAGTATGGTCCTGAAACTCCATGACTACCCTTAGCTAATTGGAAATATCTACCAGATTTAGCATGAGTTGGTCCAGGTAAATCATAATGCATTGATTGTGAACAATACCATTCACAGAATAATTCATCTATTTGGTCTGCTAAATAAGCACCAGCACCACATTTTAATTTATAGAATTCAACATCTAACTTTTTATCTTTACAGAATAATTCGTTCATACCATATTGAGCGAAATCTTTTTGTCCACCAGGTTCACAACAGTTGTTACCAGTAAAAGTCTTTAATTCACCAGGTGCCTTAACAATACCACAATCATTATCACATTCATCACAATCGATTTTTACTTGGAATCTATCACCTACTAAGTCAGGTCCAACAACTAAGAACTTTTGGTTAGTTTCACCATTTGACTTACACATATATAATGTTTCACCTGATACAGTACCACTTTGTAAATCAGCAGCACTTATGATTACTTCACCAGAACAATCAGTAGTACTTGTAGGTGTAACAACTAATTTACCTTGCATTCCATCCCATTCTGAGATTGATGCAACAACATTACCTGTTGGAGTTGCTTTAATTCTTGTTATAGGAGCACCAGATATATTTGTTAATGTATATACAACTGTTTTTGCTCCACCAGATTCATCTTCTCTAACTTCTAATACATCAGCTTTAACTAATTTACCAGCTCCACCTGAAGCTTCAGTTAATGTTCCAGCATCAGTTGTTTGTGATACATCAATTCCAGAAGAACCTGATTTTCTATATGCAAGTGTATTAGCCATAGCATCAAGATACCAACTAAATGCAGTTTGAGCTGTAGGAGATTTCATTATAAAATCATCTTTATTACAGTCACGACCAGCTGCAGTTTCTGTTCTACATTGGAATCCTGCATAGTAAACTCTTGATGCAGTAAATGCCATTCTCCATTCATGATCATCATCTAAGTTTTCACCACTGAAATTATTTTCATAATCTAAGTCACCAGATCCAGTAGCACGCATTGCTAAATTTAATGTTAAATCTTGTACACCAGGATGGCCATGTTTTTTAACTAAATAGTATGATGCAGAGTATGTTGAAGGGTTTGCTACATCACATGTAACTTCAAAACTTGACTTACCAGTATAATCTGGAGATATACAATAAGCAACATATTGTTTGCCAGTTGCATTATCATGGAAATTATATTGATAAAATTTATAAGGGTCTGCTACAGTGTCTAAATTAACCATTTGTAAATTATCGTAAGATATATGGCCTATCATAGCAGCTTTCTTTTCATATGCAGCTTGAACTGTGTTAGTAGTTGTTAACATCAAAATAGTTATTATTATAAATAATATATTCTTTCTTTTCATATTACTTCTTTCTCCTTTTAATAACTATCACAACTACACCAACCACAATTACAACAACTACTGCAATACCAATTATTAGATAAACTTTATTATTAACTACTTTATCAACAATTGTTTCTTGAGCTTTCTTTTCGCCTTCTTTAATTCTTTCAGCTTCTTTTTCATTAGTTCTCTTATCTACTTCTTTTTTGAATGCTTCATGAAGTTTGTACTCATCTTCTTCAAATACGAATGGAGTACATGTTTCCATATCAGGGAATTCTTCACACATTCTCAAGTTTCTTAAATCATTTAATCTAGGAAGTTTAAATGTGAATTCTCTGAATAATACTTCACCACATTCTTGATTAGCAGAATAAACTTTTAAATTATATGTTCTTACATATGCATTCTCAGTTTGATCAAATGATATAACTCCGTCTTTTATATCGCTTGCATGGAATGTTTGAACATTGTAATCTAAATCATTTTCTAGTTTAACATATACGTTTTCAGTTACACCTTCAATAATGACTTTTAATGCATAACCGTATGAATCAATTTCACCTAACTCACCATCACCATTCAAGTCAGTTTCAAGTTCATCAGTCTTACCAAAATAATAATCATTAATTTGTTCATATCTAACCTTAACGTTAGCAGCATCTTGTGCTACTTGTTTACTAATTTCTTCATTACAAATTGTATTATCAATATCAACTACGATTTCTTCAGTCTTTAATGAATTCTCTTCATAATACTTTTCTTTATCTTTTGGTTTATACATAATAGTATATACTAATGCAGCTATTAATAATCCTAATATTAATACTGCTATTATAACGGGAATATATTCTCTCTTAAACCCGCGAGGTTCATAACTCTTACTCATACAATACTATCCTCCCTTATTTTTCTTATCATAAATATTATGACTACCACGTCAGTTACTATACCAACCGATAATCCAATAATTACATACTTCTTTATTTTTTCAAACCTTGCCAACCATTGTTCATACTCTACATCTTTGGAACATGAATAACAAATAGTAGTCATTTGTGCTCTATTAATTTCTCTTTGCCTTTGTATTTGTTTAGCAACACCTGCTTCAGTAAGTTTAAATGCAGACGTAACCCACTCTTGGCAATATAAGAAATCTTTAACATCGTAATATTGGCACTCTTCTATTTCAGATATCTTATTATATCTAGGTTTAATAATACTAAATCTTCTTAATACTCCAGTACAGTCATACTTTGCCGATTTAACTGAGATAGTATATTTCTTTAATTTATAAATATCATTATCTTCGATAGTATATATACCAGATCCATCAGGTGTATCAAAATTAAATACACTTATACTATTAGAAGTTTTCTCTACATCCGTACTTGTACCTTCTGATGAATAATATATTACTTGTAAATCTGGAGTAATATTATAAATAGTTATTGTTACATAATATGTACCGTCATCTCTTTGTTTGATTTCATAGGCAGCTGTGACATTTTTTGCTTCCTTTATTGCAGCAGCCTTATTTTGATAAGTACACTCCTCTTTCGCATGTACCACTGGAATACATATTAGTATAAGAATAACTATCATTATTCTTATAACTTTTCCCTTCATGACAACTCCCCATATTCTAATAAAAGTATATCATAATATAATAAATATATGCAATAAAACTATACATAAAAATGAAAAAATAGGAAGCTGACAACTTCCTATTTTCAAGTTTTAGATCTTACCAACCAAGTAAATGTCAGTTCACTAGACAGGTAAGCTCATCCATAAAGAGTTTCTTTCTCATATAGCTATATACTTAGTATCAGATGAGACATAAATGTATCACGGTAATCGAATAACTCCTAACCACAATTAGATAAACTAATTAAATGACTAATTGTTAATCTTATAACCAAGCACGTCGTGTATATTTGTTTTAATTTTTATAATTAGGCAGACAAACTTAATCATCACAATCCTTCTTATTTTTAGATTAGAACATTTATACAAATAATTTATGATTTATTATTTATTAAGTATTGTTTGGGAATACAATAATATATAATATTTCATAATGCTTAGTTATCTACCATACTAAGTATCTTAAATATATCACTCGCAAAAAAAATAGTCAATGTTATTTTGACTATTTTTCTAATTCTTTTAAAATTATTGATGCTGCAATAGTTCCATCGGCTGCAGCAGTAGTTAATTGTCTTACTTCTTTGACTCTTACATCGCCAATTGCATATATACCTTTAGTGCTAGTTTCTAAGTTATCATCAGTAATAATATAACCATTTTCATCCTTATCTACAGCAAATATTTTTGTATTTGGTTTTCTGCCTATACACATAAATAAGCCGTTTATATCTAATTCAACATCTTTTCCATCTTGATCAACTATTATTTTATTAATCATAGGTGATCCTTCTATAGATTTAAGATTTGCTTTTAATACGAATTCAACATTATCTTTGTTCTTTAATAATTCAACATTATTCTTTTCTGCTCTAAATTCATCTCTTCTATGGATTAAATATACTTTACTAGCTATGTTTGATAAATATAATGCATCATCAATTGCTACATTACCTCCACCTACAACAGCAACTACTCTATTTCTAAAGAAATTACCATCACATGTTGCACAGAAAGATAAGCCTCTACCTATATAATCTTTTTCATTAGGTAAATCTAATCCTCTAGGGGATGCTCCTGTAGCAATAATTACTTTCTTAGATTCATATTTATTATCTTTAGTATTAACAATAAAGTTATTATCTTCTCCATCTACAGAAATTACTTCTTCAGTTTTAATATCAACACCTAAATTAATAGCTTGATTATGTATTATCTTTCCTAACTCTGCTCCAGATATATGTTCATATCCAGGATAGTTTTCAACATCAGGCGATGTAATTATTTGTCCACCAAAAGTAGCAGTTTCAAGTAATAAAACATTTCTTAATCCTCTTTTTATATAAATAGATGCAGTTAGTCCAGCTATTCCTCCACCTATTACAATAACATCATATTTCATAGAAATTCCTCCTAATTAAATTGTGTACAATTTAATTATAAATGTATTTAATAAAAAATGCAAGAAAAAAGAAGTATTAACCTAATACTTCTTGAATCTTTTGTTTAGCTGTATCAACAGTCTTTGTATCTGGTTTCATAACATATAATTTTTGATTAGGATATGAATATGTATATTCCATAGCTCCTGTACCAGTTACATTATATGTATCAATATTCCATTTAGCCATATCATCTAATTGCATCTTAACTAACGATGTAATCTTATCAGCATCTATATTAGTTTCAAATGAATTATTTAATGATTTTAATATCTCAGAATACTTATTTAATAATACTGTAGATGATGTGACCTTCTCTATTATTCTAGTAATAACTTGTTCTTGGTTTTCACCTCTATGTCTATCACCTTGAGCATATGCATGTCTTTCTCTAGCAAATGCTAATGCACATTTACCACCTACATTATTATTCCATCCTGGTTTATAAGAACATGCTGAATTAACATATGATTTAACTGTGAATTTTTGATCATTATAGATATTAATTCCACCTATAGCATCTACTACTTTAATTACTGAATTGAAATTAACTCTTATGTAGAAAGGTATTTCAGTTCCATATAAATCTTCCATAGTAGCTAATGAATAATTAACTCCACCCTTTTTAGTACCAGCATGTGTTAATTTATCCTTTAAACCATTTGTATTATGTAATTGAACATAATAATCTCTTGGAGTATGAACTAATAATATCTTCTTAGTATCTGGATTAACAGCCATAATGATGTTAACATCAGATAAACTTCTTGTTGGCATTGAATTAGATCTTGTATCAATACCAGATATATATATCATAAATGAATTCTTAGTAACATTTATATTTTTACTGTCTTTTTTATCTAACTTAACTTTAATTTCTATAGTATCAATTATTCTAACACTATTTTCAAATTCTAAATCATTTTCCATTTGAGTTTCATAATAAGAAGAATCACATATTACTATCATTTTCTTATCTTTCTTTAACTTAGTTAAATCACCCATGATATCTTCTGTGTTTTTAATATTTGGATTAGTAATCTTAGTTTTTATCTTATCTTCTAATTCATTACCATTTGTTTCATTATATAATATGATATCTTTTCCACTTATATCATCTAAATTATAATAATCTGAATTAGCAGATACCATTATATTATATATAGATACTTCATATTGAGCATTGAAATTATATTTAATAAAATCTATAAACTCACTCATTTTAGGTATTGCAAAGCATTCAACTGCAACAATAACTACAAGTAAAATATCTAATATAATAGATGCTATTTTCTTTCTCTTTAATGTTAATATAAAATGTGTAATTATAAATACTAATAACACTGCTCCAATTATAGCTATATACTTATTAGGAACTACATTTGTATTATACATAGTATAAATAAAGAATATACTTGCTATAAGTAAAATACTAAATAAAATAAAATTAAAAAATAATAATTTTTTACCCATTTTCTTTCTAGGTAATCTTGTCTTTTTACTTTTCATCATACAGCACCTCTTTTTATGCTTATTAATTATAACACATTATTGCAAAAAGTAAAATTATTGATATTATTAATAAAATATATGATATAATATGTATTACTGGGAGGAATTAAACATGAAAAAGATTAAAGGAACAACAATAGCTATATGCGTACTAGTTATATGTGTACTAGTAGAAAGTATTTTATTACTTACAGGTGCATTACATAAAGTGCCAAAAAACAGTAATGGTGAAGATATATTAGTATCATTAAATAATGGAACTAATTACACTGTTAATGATATTTATAATGATATGAAAGGATCATATGCATTAAATACAATATTACAATTGGTTGATGAAAAAATATTAACTACTGAATATGCTGATAAACAATCAGAAGTTGATACATATGTTGCTAATTCAAAGGCTAACTTAAGAGCTAACTACAAATCTGATGAAGAATTAGAAACTGCTCTTCAAAACTATGGATATTCATCTATAGATGAATACTTAGAATTAGTAAGAACAAATCAATATACTACTTATGCTGCTAAAGACTATGCTAAGTCATTAATTGAAAGTGATACTGCAGCTATTAAGAAATACTATGATGAAAAAGTATATGGTGATATGTCAGGTGTTCACATTTTAGTTAAACCTGCTTCTACTTCTGACGAAGATTTAAATAAAGCTAAAGCTAAAGCTGAAGAAGTTATTAAAGCAATTAAAGATGATGTTAAATCAGGAACTGATATTAAAGAAGCATTTAAGAAGTATGAATCTGATACTACTGTAACATATCAAGATTTAGGAACATTCAATTATTCAGAAATGGATGAAGCATTCTCAATTGCTGCATATGCATTAAAGAATAATGAAATGTCATCTACTCCTGTTAAATCATCATTTGGATATCATATCATTTTAAAAACAGCTGAATTTGAAAAACCAAGTTTAGAAGACAAGAAGAATGATATTATTGATTCATTAGCAAGTACTAAGGTATCTGAAGATACTACTATTACTGCAAAAGCTATGATGAATTTAAGAAATAAATATGGATTCACTATTAATGATTCAGATATCAAAACTTACTATGATAGATACATTAATAGACAAATCAATCCAACAACTACAAAATAAGAGGTTCAACCTCTTTTTTTATTTGCCATTATTTATACTCTTATGTTATTATATAGGCAGAAATGGGGAGCAATCATGAGTTATTACACTTTAAGAGAAGTAATCTTAGGATTAAAAGATGAATATCAAAAGAACGAAAAGACATTAGAAGGATTAAAAAAATATATAAATGTTACTACAGATAAAGAATTAAGTGAATTTGCTTTTTATTCTTATAACTTTAAAGATAGTAAGTATATTCAATTATTATTAGAAGAAAAACAAAATAGAATAATAAAAACATTAAATAATATTAAGAACAGATTAGCTAATACTAAAACTACTAAGGAAACACCTGTATCTCGTGAAAGTCAAAAGCAATATAAGTATTTAGTATTACCTACAAATAAATTATATGAAACTACTGGTGGAGATTTTGATAATAGTTTTTATAATGCTGTAGATAAAATATTAAGTGATACATTCCATAGAAATATTGATGGAAAGATTGAATTAGCAGATGAGAGATTAGTATTAGAAACTAATCCTGAAAGAATAATTGCTACTACTCTACCAGGTAGAATTGATTATCCATCTGCAGGAATTATTTATTCTAGTAAGTTAAATCAATTAATTATAACTGGATATGATGAAGAATTATTCAATGATCATTTAGATAATATATTCAATATTAGAATTAATCAAGATTTCTTTAATGCATATCAAAGAAGAATGATTGATAGCAATCCTAATTCACGTAAGAAGTTAGTTATAACTGGTAACAGTGCAACAAGAAATTCTCAATACTTCTCATTCGATGATCAAGATGATGAAACAGTTGTATTAAGAAGAATTAAGAAAGATAAAAAAGAAAAATAAAAAGATATAGTAACCTATATCTTTTTTAATTGATTCCACATACTACGGTTCCATCTATACGTATATCTTCTTTTCCATATGGATCTACAGGATATATTGTAACCTTAGTATTATTATAATCACAGTTTGAACCATTCTTATAATTCTTAAATAATGATAATATACTATCTCTATCATTACCTTTATAGTTAGCTAACTCATTTAAGGTTAGTTTAATTCCTTTATCTTTATAAGCTGCAGCAGCTTCAGGATTATTATATAACACAACAGGATAGTAATAATCTTTATAGAATTCTTTTGTAACCATATTTAAATTATTATATAACTTGTTTTCTTCACTTTGTTTTTTCTTGTTAACACATGACATAACAAAGATAATAAATACAATTATTAATACAGCTGCTAAAGATAATAATACTTGTTTAACTATTTTATTCATCATCTTCTCCTACCTGAATATCTAGCAATATAATATGCCATTTGAGCTAATGTTGTTAGTATAGCAGCAATATAAGTAAAGGCTGCTGCTCTTAACATCTTAGATACATATGGTTTATTATCTTCATCTATCAAATCATATTCTTCTATTAAAGCATATCCTCTTTTAGATGCATCTAATTCACATGGTAAAGTAACTAATTCAAATATTAAACCAAATATCATTAAAGCAACACCAATATATACTAAGTTAATAATACCTAATATCAATCCAACAATTAAGATTATATATGATGCTTTTTCACCTAATTGAACAGAAGGTGCAATAGTATGTCTTACTCTAAACCAAGAATAATCTTTAGCATCTTGTACGGCATGTCCTGCTTCATGAGCAGCAATAGCTGCAGCAGCTACACTAGTGCCATGAAATACATCATGCGATAATCTCAATACTCTTCTCCCTGATTCATATGCGTCTGTCATTGTTCCAGCAGTCTCAACAATATAAATATCACCTAACCCATTTGAATCAAGTATCTTTTTTGCAACATCATATCCAGTTAATCCTTTACCATTATCTCTTTTTAAACAAGATCTATATGTAACGTTTAATCTGATAGTTGAAATAAGAGGAATAATTAACATTAGTGCAAATGTAATTATACATACTTCCATATTTTGAATCCCTCCTAATTATTAATTACTTTATAAGTAGTTCCTTCTCTAGTATCTACTAATTCGATACCTTTTTCTAATAATTCATTTCTAATAGAATCAGCTAATTCATAATCTTTATTCTTTTTAGCTTCATTTCTTTGTTCTATAAGTTGAAGAATCTCTTCTTCATTTTCAACATGTTCGTCTTCCTTAATTAAATCTAATGCTAATACTTTATCAAACTTATTAATTAAATCTATTTTTGTATGACCATTTACTTGTTCATCTTTTAATAATTCATATAATACAGATAATGCGTTAGCAGTATTTAAATCATCAGATATAGCTTCTATAAATTTATTATTATATTCTTTAAATGAACCATCATCTAAATCTCCAGAATCTTTAATAGATGCTATTCTATTTCTTAATTTATTTAATGTTTGTTCTGCTTGATTTAGATTATCAAATGTAAATAATAATTGTTTTCTATAGTGTGAGTTTAAGCACATAAATCTAAATGCGATAGGATCATATCCTTCTTCTTCTAAAACTGATACAGTAAGTACAGCTCCATTTGATTTACTCATCTTACCTGATGAATCAAGTAGGTGTTCATTATGGAACCAATAGTTTGTCCATTTATGTCCTAAGTATGATTCACTTTGTGCTATCTCATTAGTATGATGAGGGAAAATATTATCTACTCCACCACCATGAATATCTAAGTATTCACCTAAATATTTGATTGATATACCTGAACATTCAATATGCCATCCTGGATATCCTTTACCCCAAGGTGAATCCCATTGTAATTCTTGATGTTCAAATTTAGATGTAGTAAACCATAAAGCAAAGTCTGCTTGATTACGTTTATTGTTATCTTCTTCAACTGTTTCTCTAGCACCAACTACCATTTCATCTTGTACATGATTAGTTAATTGATAATAGTCTTTTACTTTTGATACATCAAAATAAACATTACCACCAGATTCATATGCATATCCGTCTTCTAATAGTTTAGTAATCATCTTGATATACATATCTATTTCACCTGTTGCAGGTTTTAATATATCAGGTCTTTTTAAATTTAATTTATCATAATCTTTAAAGAATTCCTTAGTATAAAAATCAGCTATTTCCATGGCAGTCTTGTTTTCTCTTTTTGCTGCCTTCATCATTTTATCTTCACCAGAATCAGAATCACTTGTTAAATGTCCAACATCAGTAATATTCATAGCTCTAGTTACTTCATATCCTAAGTATTCTAATGTTCTAACTAATATGTCATGTCCTATATAGTTTCTCATATTACCTATATGTGCATAATGATAAACAGTAGGTCCACATGTATATATTTTTACTTTGCCTTCTTCTATTGATCTAAAGTCTTCTACTTTTCTTGTTAATGTATTATATATTTTCATTTTTATTTCCTTCCTTCATTATTGTTTATATATTAATTAATAAAAGAAGTACAACATCGTTTATTTAATATCATAATAATCATTTCTTTCTAAATGTATTATATAAAAATACTCTTGTTATTTCAACAAGAGTTATATCATTCTAGGTACTACATATAATCCAATAAATGCAATTAGTATTGCTACTAGTATTAATATAATTATTATATAGAAAGCTATCATTGGATTTTCTTCCTTAATAACTATTTCTTTTTTAGGTGGCAACACCACTTTAGTTTCTTCTTGTTGAGGAGTTGGTTGAATTGGTTTTCCATCTTTATCAACTTGAATAACTTTAGCAAAATTAGTTAATTGTTTAACAGGCCCATTATTCATACAACCTCTCCTATTCTTTTTTATTATAACACTTATTTAACCTTATTTAAATAATTAACTATAGTAGTTAAGAATAATTTATTAGATGGTCTACTATCATAGAATGATTTATAATAATCAAATAGTTTATCTATACCATTCATGTTACCATGTAAAAATGTACCTTCTATACATGTTCTTATATTTCTTTCAATTGTATACAAACTAGCATTAAACATGTTTGCTATACAATTGTTTAAATCATTCAAGATAATCTTCTTATGATGATGAAACAATTCAAACATTAATAGAGATTCTTCTACTATATATTCATATCCAATATATGTATGAGGCATTCCTATCATGTCTAAGACATTTTCTACAGTACCCCTTCTCATCCTTTATCACCCTCTTTCCAAAGGGTGTATTCTAAATTAAAAAGAAGATAAATACAAATATCTTCTTTTATTAAAGTTATTGAGTTTATATGAAAAGTTTATATTTTAAAATTGTTTTATCAATTTAATTTATTATATTATTCTTTATCTATTAATTATCTATATCATCTCCTTTTGATATATAAATAATAACAATTAAATATGAAAAATATATGAATATAAAAAGAAAAGATTAATCATTCTTTTCTTTTCTAATTGTTTCTTTAAATATTAGTTTATAATCACCATATGTATTTGATATAAATGATCCACAGAAGACACATTTAGCTTCTTCATTAATATTAAGTGATGCACCACATGAAGGACAATTCGAAGGATATCCATTCATAGTCTTTTCAAATGTTAATCTATATGTAACACGATAAGATTGCTCTCTATCTCCAGCGATTAGATTCTTATTCTTTCTGTTAATAAAATAACATATTCTATTAACATTTAATAATACATCTATCTTTTCTATTGGACCATATTTATATATATGTGTAATACCTCCACCACAAGATGTAATATTCTTATACATAACTTGTTGGTTATTTTTTTCTAACTCTTGTATCTTCTCTATAGACAATACTTTTAAGTCGTGTCCAAGTAATAATTCTAACTTATCATATTCAAAATGTTGTTTAGCTTCTTCATATTCTTTATATATTCTAAAAACATCTTTCATAAATTTATCTATTTCAATTGAATCATCTATAGCAGATACTTCTTCTTGAGTCATTATATAAGGAAGAGGTTCTTCCACTTTTCTAAAATCATCTTTAGCATTCTTCCTAATTGTTCTAGCCTTTTCTAGTATTACTCCTAAATATATTACTCCAAAATAAAGTACCATTATTACAATCATAGAAATTACTGCTGGCATTGATATATACATAATTACTCCTCCTTATTCTATTGAATACTTATATAAGTATTTTGTTCTGGTAATACACTACTACCATCAAAATTATTCTTTATCTTAGATTGCCTATCTACTAATCTAAATGCTATTAAATATGTTACACCTACAAATATATAGAATACATATGATATATAATCTATTTTAACAGTTTCATAATATATTATTAATGTATCATATAAACTATGAGTTAATGTAGGAATTAATAAGGATAACAATAAATACTTAGAACTATTATTACCATTTACTGAAGCTTGTTTTGCTTTTGATAAGAAATATCCCATAAATACTGCATCAACAGTATGACCAGGTATTGCTAACAAAGCTCTAGCTACTCCTACTTGAAATCCATATTGAAATACATATATTATATTTTCTATAATAGCAAATCCTAATGATGCAAATACAGCATACACTATTCCATCATATGGATGATTATATTCTTTATTATTAAATGAACACATATATGTTACAAACCATTTAGCTATTTCTTCAACTAAACCAACAATAATAAATATAGATATAAATGTAATTATAAAGCTTGGAATATACTCTGTTGGGAAGAAGAATTCATATATAGTTTCTATAAATAGAATAGGAATAAATGATAAAATACCAAATAAGAACATCTTAAATAATAGACCACGAGGTTCCTTATCAATATCTCTTCTATATATATAATATAATAATACTATAACTGGCGCGACAGCTATATATAACATACTACTATCCATATAATCACATCTATTCTAATTAAATTATAACAAAAAACTATTAAGTTTAAAACTTAATAGTTATTTTTTTCTTTTAATAAACACTACTCCTAATATAAGTAATAATACAAATAATATACTTATGATAATCAATTTACTCTTATTATCCATATCTTTATTTTCTATTTTATTCATTTCTTCAAAGATATTAGTGTTATCTAATTTACTAATAGAAGATAGTATTTGATTATCATATGATGAAGTATATCCTTCAAATATTCTATTACCTATTATTATTAAAGGTGATCCATCATATGAAGATTTCTTATACTTTAATACACTTTTAAATAATGCTGTATTATCTTGATTATGCCAATCTTCAAATCCAATTAAATAAACTTTATCATTATAATTTGGAATAACTTTATCTATATAAAAATTAATAAAGTCTTTTGAATAATCACATTCTCTACCATAGAAAACATATATTGGATAGCCTTCTTTTTTATCTTCTATTTTTTTATCTATCTTTAAATCTTCTATTATTCCATTTAAATCTTTAGTATCATATGTTGATAGATCTATATTATAAGCAAATACATTAAATGGAATTAATAATAATATAAATAATAATATCTTTTTCATTATTTAAAGAATCCTTTTAATAATTTATTTAATGTTTTATCAATAATCTTATTTTCTACTTTTCTACCAACTCTATATCCTAAAGTCTTTTTCTTTGCAGCTTCTTTAGCTCTTTCTTCTTTAGCTTTTGCTGCTTCTTCTGCTTTAATTCTTTTTTCTTCTTCTTTTGCAACCTTAGCATCTATCTTAGCTTGTTCTTCTGCTTCTTTTTCTTCATTCATTTGTTGTAATACTACATCATTTTGTTCCTTAGCAGTTTCACGATTAACTAAGTTTTCATATTTACCTATAATTGGAGAGTTATTCATAATAACCTCTCTTTCAGATTCAGTAATAGTACCCATTCTTGATTGAGGTGGTAATATATAAACTCTTTGAGCTATTGTTGGTTCACCATTTTCATCTATCATAGATACTAATGCTTCACCTGTACCTAATTGTTGAATTGCTTCCATAGTATCAAACTCAGGATTTATTCTAAATGAATCAGCAGCAACTTTAATAGCTTTTTGTTCTGCTGGTGTATATACTCTTAATGCATGTTGAACTTTATTTCCTAATTGAGCTAATACTTCATCAGGTATATCTGAAGGACTTTGAGATATAAAATATACTCCTACTCCCTTAGATCTTATTAGTTTAATTACTTTAACAATATGTTCTAATATACTCTTAGGCATATCTTTAAATAAAAGATGTGCTTCATCAAAGAATAATACTAGTTTAGGTTTTTCTACATCCCCTACCTCAGGCATATTAGGATTATCATATATACTATTTAATAACCATAGTAACATACAAGCATATGAATCAGGATGTCTAAATAACTCTTGAGCATCTAATATATTTATTCTTCCATATCCATTATCAACATCAACACCTCTTAAATCCATAACATTAAATGATGGATATCCAAAGAAATTACCTTCTAAATCTTCAGATAATTCAAGTACATTTCTTTGTATAGTAGCAAGTGATTGAGATGCTATATTTCCATATGTATTAGTATATTCATTTCTTTTATTTCCTACATATACTAACATTGATTGTAAATCTTCTAATGTATCTAATTGTTTGTTTTCATCTTTAGCTATTTTATATACTAATGCTAAAACTGAATCTTGTACTTCAGATAAACCTAACATCTTAGACATTAAACGATGTCCAACATCACTTACAGTAGTTCTAACTGGATGTCCACTTTTACCATATACATCTAAAAATACACATGGGAACTTATCATATTTAAATGTATCCAGTTTTAACTTTTCAACTCTAGATTTAACATTTTCATTTTCTTCACCCATATAAGCAGTACCAGCTAAATCACCTTTAACATCAATCATGAAAACAGGTACACCAGCTGATGAAAAGCTTTCAGCTAATACTTTTAAAGTAATAGTTTTACCAGTACCAGTTGCTCCTGTTATTAATCCATGTCTATTAGCTTTATTTAATAATAGATTAGATTCAACTTTACCGTTTGTTCCTAAAAATATTTTTCCGTCTTTTAGCATTATTTGATCATCTCCACAATTAAATTATAAAAAAAATAAATAGATAAGTCTATTTATTTCTTACATAATCTTTAACAAAACTCTTTTCTGCTTCATTAGCATCTGAATCAAAATTAGATAAAGGCATCGGCTTATCAATATATGGATATAAATCTATAGCTTTCTTATATCCGTGTACATTTATTAATGCTGTACTTAAATCTCTTATCTTAGGAACACATAATCTATACCCTTGTAATATATTCTTTTCTGCTTCTGGATAAATTCTGTAATAACTATCTTCTTGTTTAGATTTAAGGATAACTAAATGTTTACTTATATAATCTAAAGCTTCTCTTTCATTAGCAAAATACTTATTAATATCATCTCTTGTTAATACTAAACCTACTATCTCATCTGTTAATTCTTTATTCTTAAAAATACTAGGAATTCTTCTATCTGGAATCCACATAGATGAGAATGTATAAGATTGAGCAGCATAATAGTCTCCATATCCTTCATAATAATTATATGTAGCTTCATTAGATTTATCTATTTGTGTTAATACTTGTTCTAATCCTTCTTCATCTATATCTCTATTAGTTAATAATAATTCTAGATATCTTATTTCTTCATATAATTCTTCCTTATATGATTTTAATCTTTCAAATAATTCCTGTATTTGATCATATTTGAAATATCCATTCTTAAGTCCTTCAAATATATACTCAAGATAAGATTTTAACATATCATAATATTCAATTTTATCTAATTTGATTCTTTCTTTAATTTCCATAAACTATTCCTTTGTTAACTTCTTTGTATAACATGGACTATAACTAATCTTTGTTTGACTGCCATCTTTATAATATTGTTTCATAAAATTAGTTTTATCTAACATATTATCAAATACGATATCAGCAAGTTCCATTGCCTTATCGATGTCTATTATATCAAATCCCTCAGTATTAAACATACTATTTTTCATTCTATATAAAATATAAGCTAATCTATCTATATCTAAATCTTTAAATGATGCTTGTATAAGTTTAATATAAAAATTAATTGTATTTTGCCATAAAATAGGAGAAGTTGTTCCATTCGCCATTCTAAATTCAATAGTATTATTAATACCTTTCTTTTTAAAACTCTTAATATTTTGAAAATTTAATCCCGTAAATCTATTATCCCAATCGCCAAATATTTTATGTAAATGTTTAGTGGTTTTAACACTTACTATATCATCATATTTTCTTGCTATATCCAAACATGATGGAGGTGCTGAATACACTAATGATTCTCTAGGGTTAACTTTATCCATATATCCAAATCTATATATTATTCCTTCATATGGTACATATAATAATAAGAATTTACAAAATGAATCAAAATCTTTAAAAATATCTGCTCCTATATGAACGTGTGATCCGGAATGATGATCTACATCTACACTATCATATGAACTTAGTTTATCTAATATCTCTTTAACATCAATCCAATTAGTATAATAATCTTTTAAGATAGGAGATACTACTTCTCCACCTAGTATAAAATCTTTTTCATATACAGATTTCCATCCAGGCATTTCATCTACATATTCATCCATATATTCTTTATCTAATGCTTCATATTCAACTTCAATTCCAAAAGTATTGTCTGGATCAATATTTAATGTTTTTCTATATTCTATTAAATATTTAGATAAGAAAGATAGATAAAATGCTTTATCATCATTACTCATCTTACTTAGCATAATATTATTTTTTCTATCAACAAATTCTTTTATCATATTAACCCCTCAAACAGCACCTATTATATAACTAATAATATTATTAAGCAAATTAAAAGAGTAAGTTATCTAACCCTTACTCCTGCTTGTGCTAATTCAAGTTGAACTAATACATCTCTTTCCATATCAGCTAATTCTTCTTTGTAATCTTCATATTCTTCATCAGTATAGAAGTCTATCAATCCCTCAAGTGAACCCTGAGCAGCTTCTATAATATTATGTATTTCTTCTAATTCTTCAGCACTTATATCTTCTTTATTTTTAAATCTTTCATATGCTTTAGTAGCATCATTATAATTAGTTTCAAATTCTTCATAATGAGCTTTATCTTTTTCTTCCTTTTCTTCTTGAGATAAAGCAGTATCACCTAAATCTTCACGATACTTTTTAATTTCATCTAATGATAATATACTTTCATTACGGCTTAAAACTAAATATGCTACTCCACCTTGTTTATCTAATTGTCCAATTGTACCATATATATAATCAATATCTTCCTGATCTTGTGCTTTCAATGCAGCTTTAATGAAGTATTCATTTACTTTAGCTTCACTTTCTGGAGTTCTAGTTGCATCAAATTCAACTATATAATCAAATAATTCCTTAACTGCATTCTCCATATATTCTTTTTCTTCAGGCACATATGGATATGTAATATTATACTGTGTATCAAATCCATCTATATTACCTTTATCATCCATCTTAGGGAATGAAACTGGTCCATCTCTTTGAACAGTATAACTCTTATAATTATTTTTATATGATCTTTCGTATGTACGACCTAGTAATTCATTTAAAGCTTTATTCTCTAAAGATATTGCTTCTTTTAGTTCAGGCCCAAGGGTTTCCATAGCTCCACCTTGTTTTATCATATCATCTATTATTCTTTGTAAATTTCTAACGTCCTTATCATCTTGTACAGATGCTGCAGCGCGATAAAATCTTTCAAGTAAAACAGATTTAGCTACTTCAGTTCTAGTTGCATCATATTGAGCAGCTGCTCTTAATAAACTACCTACTTCAAAAGACGATGTATCAACACTTAAATAAGCAGAATCTAAATCTATATGAGATCCTACTACTTTTAAACTAGATGCTTGACTATCTGATTCAGTTCTTGATAATAAATCACTATTCATAACCCTCACCTATTATAAGTATATCATATAAATAAAAAGAATATTACTCATTATAATATTCTTTTACATAACTAATAATATCTGAATTATACTTTACTATGTTTTCATCTTTTAATAATTCATCTAATGATTGATATAAATCATCATCTAATTCTATTCCTATTTCATAGAAATAATGATGATATGTTCTCATTTCATCATGATGAACAGAATACTTATCATGTACCTTATCAAATAATAATTTAATATTATCTGTTTCTATATTGTAATTATCTTTTATATATTTCTTAATATCTTCTATATTATTTCCTTTAATATTTGGAAATAATCTAATCTTCCAATTGTTATCATAGTAAGTTATATACTTATTATCTTTTTTTATTAATAAAATCGAATGAACATGTTCCATTTTATTTTCCCTCCTTATTCAAATTAAATATCAATGCCATATATATAGCAACAGCTGGTTTTATTAATATATGTCCTGAAAAACATGACATAATTACAAATAATACAAGTGAGAATAAATAACATCCTTTTAGTTTATATTTATATATTAAATATATCATGATAGATATATAAACAATAAATCCTATTAATCCAATAGTCATATATACATCTATAATATCTAACTCGGAATCCTTTATAGTATTAATATTAGTTAAACCAAATAATTTATTAGTAATACTGCTTCCTTTATATTCATCTATTAAATTAGCAGCATATGATAATCTTCTAGAATATAATACATTATCAATTGTATTTATACTAAACATTTCATTTATACTATTAACACCATAATAGTTTAAGGTAATCTTAATATTATTCATAACTGGTGTATAAGGTAATATTATTAATATGATAGCAAGTATCCCTACTGTAGCACCAATTATATATTTACTATTCTTTAACTTTTTAGTCTTTATATAATTAATTAAATAGATAATTAATACTAATATTCCTCCTAGAAATAATGTCTTAGTAGAAACAAGAATAAAAGTAGCAATTATTAATATATAATAAACAATTCTAATATAAATATGTTTTAACTCACTTAAGTATTTCAATATAATTGGTAACATACCTAATAGGATACCAGATAGTTCATTACCACCATAAAATAAACCTATAAAACCTTTCTTATCTTCCAAACTAGAATATACATCAAATGAAAAACCGAATACAGTTGGAATAATAAGTAATAACATGTATATTAAATATATTATTAATATATAATTCTTCTTTATATTAATCTTATAATTACTAAAGAATAAAACCATAACTGGTAGATAGAATATTCTTATAGCATTAAAAGCTAAACTAAATATATGATTAAAGAATAAATAACCGCCAAATATAAAAGCATATATAAACATTAGTAATATAAC